>Ga0075418_10006469_pt1 | contig 13211 bp, 11 predicted proteins | sample SoiMetdeltSBSDD2_FD_81776 | JGI IMG/M metagenome (GOLD analysis project Ga0075418, IMG submission 81776) | Bulk soil microbial communities from a Populus tree surrounding site in Tennessee, USA - Soil MetaG P. deltoides SBSDD2 | ecosystem: Environmental > Terrestrial > Soil > Tree plantation...
CCAGGGCCGCCACCGGCCGGGCAGCGCCCAGCAGACGATGATCGAGGCAACGATCCAGCCGAGCCAGGAAAGCTCGAGGACCTGCATCGTCAGGTCGCGCCGTCGGCGTCAAGATCCGCCTGCCGGCCGAGCAGCTCAAGGGCATCGCCGATGGAGTCGATGCGCAGGATATCCTCGGGCTGCATCGTGAAACCGAACTCCTGCTCGAGCGCCATCAGGAATTCCACGTGAGCGAGCGACGTCCAGCCATCCACCGTGCGGGCGGTGGACTGCTCGGAGATCTCCTCCACGCGGCACTTGAACGCCTGGGCGGCCACCTGCAGCACGCGCTCGCGGACGCCGCCTGAATGAGCCTCGTGGTGAGTCGCTGCGCGCCGCTCGGCGATCAGGCGCGCGAGCTCGGCCTTGACGACCTTGCCCGCCGGCCCGCGGGGGAGGTCGTCGAAGAAGTAGAACTCGCGCGGCAGCTTCTCAGGCGATGCGTGTTGCAGGAAATGCGCGGCGATGTCCTGTTCCGTCGGTTGCGCTCCCGAGCGCACGGCGAGGCCGCTGACGACGACCTCGCCCCAGCGCTCGTCCGGCAGGCCGATCGTCGCGGCATCCACGATGCCGGGCACGGTGCGCAGTACCGCGTTGACGTCCTCGGGGTACACGTTGATGCCGCCGGTGATGATCACGTCCTTCTTGCGGCCCACGATCCGGAAGAAGCCGTCAGCGTCCTCGGTCGCGAGGTCGCCCGTGCGGAACCAGCCATCACGCAGCACCTTCGCGGTCTCCTCGGGTGCGCGGAAATATCCCGTCATGACGTGCGGGCCCCGCACCACGAGCTCGCCCTCAGCCCCCGCCGGGAGCCGGCGGCCCCCTTCGTCGACGACTTGCACCTCGGCATCGACCGGCTTGCCGATCGTGCCGACGCGCCGCGTCGCCGCATCGGGTCCGCAGTAGGTCGTCTCGCAGACGGTCTCAGTCAGCCCGTATACGTTGACGACCTGCGTGCCATACGTCTCTTCAAAGCGCTGCCACAGGCCCGGGTCGAGGTAGGCGGCGGTGCTGATCACGAAGCAGAACCAGTCCGTGCGCATCGCGTCGTGATAACGCTCACCGAGGCTCATGACGAGCGCGAGCAGCGAAGGCACTGCGATGAGGTGTGTGGCGCGGAGCTCGTGGCAGGCATCCACGATCTCGCCGACCTGGTAGACGCGGATGCGCATCGGCCGGAGCAGCGTGGCGCCGGCACAGGCGGTCACCACGACGCCCTGCGTCAGCCCGTCCGTATGGTGCAGCGGCAACAGGTTCATGAGCCGCGTGCGCGCGTCGAAGCGGTACTGCCGGATGAACGTCGCCATCTGTGCGAACAGGGCACGGTGGCTGATCTCGACGCCTTTCGGCCTCGAGGTCGTGCCGGACGTGAAAAGGATGTACGCGGTGGCCTCGGGATCCACGCTCGACGGCGGAGCCGCCGCAGACTCGTCATCGAGCAGGTTTTGGAAGATTTGCGCGTTCGCGTCGCCCAGGGCGACGACCGCGAGGTCGTTGAGCTGCTCCGGCAGCATACGCTCGATGAGGCGCTGGTCCATGACGAGTGCGCTCGGGTCCGCGGCGTCGACCAGCGTCGCAAGCTCCGTGGCGCGCGACTCGGGGTTCAGCACGACCGCCGTGAGTCCATTGCGGATCAGTGCGAGGAAAACGGCCGCGAGCGCGAGGTCGTCGCGGCTCGCCAGCACGACGCGGGCGCCGGGCGCGAGCTGGAGGCGCTTGAAGAGGCCGGTGAGCCGCGCGATGCGTTCGACTGCCGCGCCGTAGGTCAGTCGGTCGTTCTCGCCATGGATGAAAACCCGCTTCGGATCCGTGCGCGCCATCGCGTCGATGAGCGCGACGGCGCCGGATATCGGCTCGACGGTCATCGGTGTTCGCGCTCGATCCGCTCGAGGTAACGGCGCGCGGTCTCGATGACCTCGCGCGGCACGCCCGCCTTCTGTGCGACCTGCAGCCCATAGCTGCGGCTCGCGGGCCCCGGTTTCACGGCGTGCAGGAACACGATTCCGTCGCCGTGCTCCGTCGCGTCGAGATGGACGTTCGCGACCGACGCAAACTCGTCCGCGAGCTCGGTCAGCTCGAAGTAATGTGTCGCGAACAGCGTAAAGGCACGCAGCTTCGCCGCGATGTGGCCGGCGCAGGCCCAGGCCAGCGACAGCCCGTCGTAAGTGCTCGTGCCGCGGCCGATCTCGTCCATCAACACGAGGCTCCGCTCGGTCGCGGAATTGAGGATCACCGCGGCCTCGGTCATTTCCACCATGAAGGTCGAGCGGCCGCCGGCGAGATCGTCGGAGGCGCCGATGCGCGTGAAAATGCGGTCGAATGGCCCGATCACGGCCCGCGTCGCCGGCACGAAGCTGCCGATCGAGGCCAGCACGAGGATGAGCGCCGCCTGGCGCATGTAGGTCGACTTGCCGCCCATGTTCGGCCCGGTGATCACGAGCATGCGCCGCGCGTCGGAGAGCTCGAGGTCGTTCGGCACGAAAGGATCGTCGAGCACGCGCTCGACGACGGGGTGACGGCCGCCTTCGATCCGCAGGCCCGGCTCCTCGCGAAGCTCCGGCTCGACATAGCGCAGGCTCACGGCCCGCTCGGCGAGGTTCGCGAGCACGTCCGCCTGTGCGAGCGCCGCCGCCATGCGCTTGAGCGAGCCGAGCTCCGCCGTCAGGCGGTCGAGCAGCACGTCGAAGAGCTCGCGCTCGCGCGCGAGCGCGCGGTCGCGGCTGCCAAGCACCTTGTCCTCGAACTGCTCGAGCTCCGGCGTGATGTAACGCTCCGCGTTCTTGACCGTCTGGCGCCGGTGGTAGTCGGCGGGGGCGCGCTCGGCCTGGCTGCGCGGCAGCTCGATGTAGTAGCCGTGCACGCGGTTGTATGCGACCTTGAGCTGCGAGACGCCCGTGCGGCGCCGCTCGCGCTCCTCGAGCTCGAGCAGGTGCCGGTCCGCGCCCGTCGCGATCGAGCGGAGCTCGTCGAGCTCGGCGTCATAGCCGGCAGCAATGACGCCACCCTCGCGCAGGAGTGGCGGCGGCGTGGCGACGAGCGCGCACTTCAGGAGATCGTGCGTTTCCTGGCGCGGCGCCAGGTCGCATGCGGCGGCTGCGAGAAGCGGCGCCTCGAGGCCGGCGAGGATCGACTGCAGGGACGGCAGCTCCGAGAGCGCCTCCCGGAGCGCCGCGAGATCGCGCGGCCGCGCCGAGCGCAGTGCCACGCGTGCGAGCACGCGCTCGACGTCGCCGATGCCGCGCAGTGCCTCGTGCAGGCGGTCATAGCGGTCCGCGTGGATGAGTGCGCCGATTGCGCCGTAGCGCGCGCGAATCGTCGCCCGGTCGCGCAGGGGCCGCCGGATCCAGCGCCGCAGCTCGCGCGCACCCATGGATGTCGCGGTACGGTCGATGACGCCCGCGAGGGTCGCTTCGTCGCGCCCGGCGAGGCTCGAATCGAGCTCGAGGTTCCGGCGGGTCGCGGCGTCCATCACGAGGGCGTCGTCGCGCGACTCACGCACGAGCGCGGTGACGTGGGGCAGGGCGCCCTTCTGCGTGTCGCGCGCATATTGCAGCAAGGCGCCGGCCGCGCCAACCGCGAGCGTCAGGTCCTCGCAGCCGAAACCGGCGAGGTCCCGGGTGCCGAACTGCGCGGTGAGGCTGCGGAGCGCCGTGTCCTCGATGAAATGCCAGGGCGGCCGCTCGACCACGCGCATCGCGAACGCGGCCACTGCGCCCTCGGGCACCAGCAGCTCCGCCGGCCGCAGGCGCTCGAGCTCGGCGATGAGCGCCTCGCGGCCCTCGCCTTCGAGAACGCTGAAGCGTCCCGCCGACAGGTCGAGCCAGGCAAGGCCGAAGCGCTCGCCATTCGCCGAAAGTGACGCGAGCAGGTTTTCGCGGCGCGCGTCGAGCAGCGCATCGTCCGTGACGGTTCCCGGCGTGACGATGCGCACGACCTCGCGCGTGACCGGGCCCTTGCTCTTCCCGACCTCGCCCGTCTGCTCGCAGATCGCGACCGGCTCACCCTGCTTCACGAGGCGGGCGAGGTAGCTGTCGAGCTTCTCGACTGGCACGCCCGCCATTGGGATTGCGGCGCCGCCCGACTCGCCGCGCTGCGTCAGCACGATGTCGAGCAGCTTCGAACCGCGGCGCGCATCGTCGTAGAAGAGTTCGTAGAAGTCGCCCATCCGATAGAACAGGAGGACATCCGGATTCTCGGCCTTGATGCGCAGGTACTGCTGCATCATGGGCGTGTGGGCCTCGAGGCCAGGGAAGAGCGGCGCGGTCGCGGGCCTCGACTCAGGATTCCTCATTTGAGGCATTATGACGGCACCGGAGAAGGACGACACATGAGCATCGCCTACCAGTCGGATCAGGGCATTGCGACGCTGACCTTCGACCGTCCCGCCAAGAAGAACGCGATCACCGGCGAGATGTACGAACAGTTCGTGGCAAGCCTCAGGCAGGCTTCGGGCGACCCCGCCGTGCGCGCGATCGTCATTGCGGGCGCCGGCGGCACGTTCACCGCCGGCAACGACCTCAAGGACTTCTCGAACCCGAAGTTCGCGCAGGTGGACTCGCCCGTCATTTCTTTCATGCAGGGGCTCGCCGCCTTCGAAAAGCCGGCGATCGCCGCGGTCCAGGGGCTCGCCGTCGGCATCGGCGTCACGATGCTGCTGCACTGCGACCTCGTGTACCTGGCGGACGACGCGACGCTCTCCATGCCGTTCACGAGCCTCGGGCTCGTGCCGGAATTCGCGTCCACCTACCTGTTGCCGCGCATCGCGGGGCGGGTGCGCGCGTCGGAGAAGCTACTGCTCGGCAAGCCGTTCCCCGCGCATGAGGCGGTCGTGATGGGGCTTGCGAACGCGGTCCTTCCGTCGGCGGAGGTCGTGCCGCATGCGACGAAGATGGCGCGTGCATTCGCAGCCTTGCCGCCCGGTGCGGTCCGAGACACGAAGAAGCTGCTGCGTGAGGCGCAGGGAGCGGCGGTGAAGGACGCCATCTTTCGCGAGGCCTCGCACTTCGGGCCGCGGCTCGCAGGCAACGAGGCGCGCGAGGCGATCGCTGCGATCATCGAGAAGCGCGCGCCGGATTTCTCGAAGTTCCAGTAGGCGCATGGCGCTGCTCGAGCGCACGACGGACTCGCTGCCGAGCACCTGGTACTACGACCCGGCGCAGTACGCGCGCGAGCTCGAGGCGGTCTGGTACCGCGACTGGGTGCCGGTCGCGCGCTCGGAGGACCTGCCGAAGGTCGGGGACTTTGTTGCCGAAAAGATCGGCGACCAAAGCCTCTTCGTGACACGCGACCGCGACGGACGGCCGCGAGCGTTTCACAACACCTGCCGGCATCGCGGTTCGACGCTCTGTATCGAGCGGCGAGGCCATTTCGCGAGCGGCCGCATCGTCTGCCCATACCACGCGTGGACCTATGCGCTGACGGGTGAGCTCGTCGCCACGCCGCGCATGGAACTGCCCGCCGACTTCCGCCGCGAATACCACCCGCTCTACGAGGCGCCCGTCGAGTCCTGGGGCGGCTTCCTGTTTGTGAACCTGGGCGAGCGTCCGCCGCCGCTTGCGGATTTCCTCGGCGAGGAAGCGAAGAATGTCGAGCGCTGGCCGCTTGCGAGCCTCGTATCGGTGCGCCGCGAGACGAATTTGCTCGCCTGCAACTGGAAAGTGTTCTGGGAGAATTATTCCGAGTGCTACCACTGCCCGGGCGTGCATCCGGAGCTCTGCCGGATCATGCCGCTCTACCGGGAAGGGCTCCTGAGCTACGGTGACCGGCGCGCGTCCTCGCAGGACGAAGCGGCGGACGATTCGCGCCTGCACGATGCGCCTGGTGTCGTCACCTGGACGCTGGATGGCCAGTCGCACCTGCCGGCCATCGAGGGTCCGGACGCCGGGGACCGCGCACTCGGCGTCGTCTTCGCTTCGTTCACGGCGAGCCTCTTCGTCGTCGCGCATCCGGATTACGTTCGCAGTGTGCGAATCCTTCCGCGGGGCCCGGAGGCCATCGAGTTGACGGTGGACTGGCTCCTGCCGCCCGGCGTCGCAGATCGTTACCCCGAGGAGCTCGAGAACATGTATTCCATGGGGCGCCTGCTGATCGCGCAGGATGGGCGAGTCTGCGAATTGAACCAGCAGGGGTTGCGATCGCGCCGTCATCGCCAAGGGGTGCTGATGCCGCAGGAACATGGGTTGCTCGAGTTCCACGATTGGCTGAGGTCGCGGCTGGGGGAGCGGGCATGAAGCGCGGAACCCGGGTTACAGACGACTTGCTATGGGGTCTCGCGCGCAGGGTAGGACGGCGGCTGCGCGCAGCGCGGCTCTCGATTGCAACCGCGGAATCCTGCACGGGCGGGCTGATCGCCAAGGCGCTCACGGATATCGCCGGCAGCTCGGATTATTTCGAGCGCGGCTGGGTGACGTATTCCAACGGCGCGAAGCGCGCCGAGCTCGATGTCGCCCCCCGCGTGCTCGCGCGGCACGGCGCGGTGAGCGAAGCCGTCGCGCTTGCGATGGCCGCGGGCGCCTTGCGGCGATCCGGCGCCCGAGTCTCGATCGCCGTCACCGGCATCGCAGGGCCGGGCGGGGCGACGGCCGGCAAACCGGTGGGCCTCGTCTGGATTGCCTGGGGTTTCCAGCGTCGCGGCGGGATGCAGCTTTTCGCCCGGCGGTTCCGGTTCCGCGGCGGCCGCGACGCCGTGCGCCGCCAGGCGGCAGCCGCCGCACTCGAAGGCCTGCCGGGTGCGCCGTGAGCGATCCCGGCGATCGAGGACCGCGGAAGCTGAGGCTCTTCTTCGCGCTTTGGCCAAGCGAAGGACTGCGCGAGCGCCTCGTGGCGTCCGCGCGGGCGGCGGTTATCGGCGTCGAGGGCCAGCCGGTCCCGCGCGGCAACCTGCACGTGACCCTGGCTTTCCTCGGCATGGTTTCGGGTACGCGACTGGCTGAATTGATCAAGGTTGGCGGCCAAGCTCCCTGGCCGACCGTTGAATTGCGCTTCGAGCGCGCCGAGTACTGGACCAGGCCGAGGGTCGTGGTAGCGATACCGGAATCCGTGCCCGAGAGCGGCCTACGGAACGTCGAAAGACTCTGGGACCGGCTCGAGCCGCTCGGATTTGCGCGCGAGACGCGGCCCTGGCAGCCGCATCTCACCCTCATGCGTCGGATTCGCCGGCCGCCCGCTCATGAAATCGGCTTTTCACCGCCGATCACTGCCGGCGGCCGCGACTGGCAGCTCGCGCTCGTCGAGTCCGCGGTACACCCTGAAGGTCCGCGGTACAAACCGCTCGCCGACTGGCCGCTCGGCTAGGTCTTTCAAGGGGACGTTCACCTTGAATTTCAAGGTGAACGTCCCCTTGAAAGATGTCCCGTCAGGTAGGTCGCCGCCTGAGCCAGTGGCGCCGTCAGACTGGCGCCCATGAAGAATCGGCCGCGCGACAATTTCAGCGTTGTGGAAGTATTTTCCGACGGCGAAGCGGGCCGGTTGTGGAATAATCGGACGAGACTTGGAGGATCGACAGGCATGGAAGACAGCAATCGCAAGAAGGCGCTTTCCGCAGCGCTCAGCCAGATCGAGAAGCAGTTTGGCAAGGGTTCGGTGATGCGCCTCGGCGAGCACCCGGCCAACCAGGACATCGAAGTGGTGTCGACCGGCTCGCTCGGCCTCGACATCGCGCTCGGCGTCGGTGGCGTGCCGCGCGGCCGCGTGGTCGAGGTCTACGGACCGGAAGCGTCCGGCAAGACGACGCTCACGCTGTCGCTCATCGCGCAGGCCCAGAAGCTCGGCGGCGTCGCGGCCTTCGTGGACGCGGAGCACGCACTCGACCCGGTCTATGCCGAGAAGCTCGGCGTCAACATCAAGGAGCTCCTGATCTCGCAGCCGGATACCGGCGAGCAGGCGCTCGAGATCACCGACATGCTGGTGCGCTCCGGCGCCGTGGACATCGTCGTCATCGACTCGGTCGCGGCGCTGACGCCGAAGGCCGAGATCGAGGGTGAGATGGGCGAGCTGCAGGTCGGACTGCACGCCCGCCTGATGTCGCAGGCGCTCAGGAAGCTCACGGGCAACATCAAGCGCTCGAACACGATCGTCGTCTTCATCAACCAGATCCGCATGAAGATCGGGGTCATGTTCGGCAACCCCGAGACGACGACCGGCGGCAACGCGCTCAAGTTCTACGCTTCGCTCCGGCTCGACATCCGCCGCATCGGCGCGCTGAAGAACGGCGAGGAAGTCGTCGGCAACCAGACCCGCGTGAAGGTGGTCAAGAACAAGGTCTCGCCGCCGTTCCGCGAGGCGGAGTTCGAGATCATCTACGGCCAGGGCATCTCGCGCGAGGGCGAGCTGATCGACATGGGTGCGCTCCACGGCCTCGTCGAGAAGTCCGGCTCCTGGTACGCCTACGAGGGTGAGCGCATCGGCCAGGGCAAGGACAACGCCCGCGCCTACCTCCAGCAGCACCCGGACATCGCCGCGAAGATCGAGTCGGCGCTCCGCAGCCGCCTGCTGGCGGCGCGCCGCCCGGCGGCAGTCGCAAGTGAGGCGGCGGAAGCCTGACGCGGCTGCGCTCGCCGCCCCGGATGACCCGCGGGCGGCACGCCTCGCGGCCCTGAAGCTTCTCAATCGGCGCGACCACGGTGCCCGCGAGATCGCGGAGCGCCTGGTCGCGCGCGGCTTCCTGCGCTCCGCGGCCGAGCAGGCGGTCGAAGGCCTCCGCCACGAACGCCTGGTGGACGACGGGCGCTTTGCCGAGCACTTCGTCGCGTATCATGCAAATCGCGGCCGGGGACCGGTCGGTATCGCCCATCGACTGCGCGATGCGGGCGTCGCCCCCGAGGCGATCGCCGCGGCGGTGGACGCGGGTGCCGCGGACTGGCGCCGGCGCTGTGCCGAGGTCCGGCGCAAGCGCTTCGGGGCGAAACTCCCCGCGACCTGGGCCGAGAAAGGCCGGCAGGCGCGGTTCCTGACGCAACGCGGATTCAGCGCGGACCAGGTCCGCGCGGCGGTCGCGAGCGAGCAAGAGGACTGATGGCGGCTGAGACTGAATACTTGTCGACCAGCGAGCTCCGGGCGGCGTTCCTGGCGTTCTTCCGTGCGCGCGGCCACCAGGTCGTGCCCTCGTCGCCGCTCGTCCCCGGCAACGACCCGACGCTGCTCTTCACGAACGCGGGCATGGTCCAGTTCAAGGACGTCTTCCTCGGCAAGGACGAGCGCAGCTACAAGCGCGCCGCGACATCGCAGCGCTGCGTGCGTGCAGGCGGCAAGCACAACGACCTTGAGAACGTCGGCTACACCGCGCGGCACCATACCTTCTTCGAGATGCTCGGCAACTTCAGCTTCGGCGACTACTTCAAGGCCGACGCGATTGATTTCGCCTGGGATTTCGTGACCGGCACGCTTCGCATCGACCCAAAGAAGCTTTGGGTGACGGTCTACAAGGATGATGATGAGGCAGCCGATCTCTGGCTGAGTCGAACACGAGTCGATCCCAAGCGCTTCTCGCGCATGGACGAGAAGTCGAACTTCTGGGCGATGGGTGACACAGGTCCCTGCGGCCCGTGCTCCGAGATCTTCTATGACCATGGCCCGGAGATCGCGGGTGGGCCGCCAGGCTCGAAGGACGAAGACGGCGACCGCTACGTGGAGATCTGGAACCTGGTCTTCATGCAGTTCGAGCGCTCGGCCGACGGCAAGATGACGCCGCTGCCGAAGCCCTCCGTGGATACCGGCATGGGCCTCGAGCGCACGGCCGCGGTCATGCAGGGCGTGCACTCGAACTACGACATCGACCTCTTCAGGAACCTGATCGCCGCCGCGGCGGAGGCGACCGGGCAGAAGAAGAAGTCGAAGAGCCCGTCGCTGCGCGTCATCGCAGACCATATTCGCGCCTGCTCGTTCCTGATCGTGGACGGCGTGATCCCGGGCAACGACGGCCGCGGCTATGTGCTCCGTCGCATCATCCGTCGCGCGATCCGGCACGGTTACCAGCTCGGCCAGCACCAGCCGTTTTTCCACAAGCTGGTGTCGGCGCTCGCACGCGAGATGGGCGAGGCCTACCCCGAGCTCATAAAGGGCGCGGACCATGCGGCGCGCGTGCTGAAGCAGGAGGAAGAGCGCTTTGCGGAGACGCTCGAAAACGGGATGGCGCTTCTCGAAGGATCGATCAAGAAGCTCAAGGGCAAGACGATCGCGGGCGAGACGGTGTTCAAGCTCTACGACACCTACGGCTTTCCCGTGGACCTCACCGCCGACATCGCGCGCGAGCGCGGACTCGCGATCGACCAGGCAGGCTTCGAGAAGGAGATGGAGGCGCAGCGCGAGCGGGCGCGCGCCGCGAGCAAGTTCGGCGTGGACCTGCGTGGGCCCGAGACGCTCGATACTGCAAGCGCGTTCAGCGGTTACGAGCAGCTCGTGGACGAGGGCCGGATCGAGGCAATCCTGAAGGGCGGTGCCGAAGTGGATTCGGCCGCTACCGGCGACGAGGTCCAGATCGCGCTCGACCGTACACCGTTCTACGCCGAGTCCGGCGGCCAGGTCGGCGACGTCGGCACGCTTGCGAATGGTGCGGCGCGCTTTCGCGTGAGCGACACGATACGGCTCGGCGACGCCCACCTGCACATCGGCAAGGTCGAGGCGGGAAGCTTCCGGAAAGGTGACACCGTCACCGCCTCGGTCGATGCGGCCATCCGCCAGGCGACGGTGCTCAATCATTCCGCCACGCACCTGCTCCACGCGGCGCTCCGGCAGGTGCTTGGAAGTCACGTTATACAGAAGGGCTCACTCGTCGCTCCCGATCGCCTGCGCTTCGATTTCTCGCACACGCAAGCGGTGACGCCGCAGGAGCTCGAGACGATCGAGCGCCTGGTGAACTCGGAGATCCGCAGGAATACGGCCGGCGACATCCGACACATGCCTTATGACACTGCAATCAAGTCCGGCGCCATGGCGCTCTTCGGCGAGAAGTACGGCGACGAGGTGCGCGTCCTGAAGTTCGGCGACTTTTCGACCGAGCTCTGCGGCGGCACGCACGTCTCGCGAACGGGCGACATCGGCTTCTTCAAGATCACGAGCGAGGGCGGTATCGCGTCCGGGATCCGCCGCATCGAGGCAGTGACGGGCGAGGGAGCGCTCGACGCCGTGCGCGCGACCGACGCCACGCTGAAGCGCGTCGCCGGCGCGCTTCGTGCGACTCCCGGCGAGCTCGAGGGCAAGGTGTCGCAGCTCCTCGAGCAGCAGAAGAAGCTCGAGCGCGAGATCTCCGGGCTGCGCTCGAAGCTCGCGACCGGAGGTGGAGGTGTGGATCTCGCATCGAAGGTCGTCAAGGTCAAGGGCGTGGACGTCCTTCCCCTCAGGCTTGAAGGTGCGGACTCCGAGACGCTTCGCAATGCAGCCGATCAGTACAAGAGTCGCTATGAAAATGCGGTTGTCGTCCTCGGCAGTGCCTCGGACGGCAAGGTGATGCTGGTGGCGAGCGTGACGCCGGCGATATCCAAGCTAGTCAGCGCAGGCAAGCTTGTCGGTGAAATTGCTCAGATGGTCGGCGGCAAGGGTGGGGGCCGGCCGGATTTCGCCCAGGCGGGCGGCAACGATCCCTCCAAGCTCGACGATGCCCTGAGGGCTGTCCCGAAGCTCGTCGCCGATAAGCTCGGAGGAACCTGACCTACCTGCGAGGAGTCGGAGGAAACGTGGGGGTCGTTTCGCTCGCTCTCGTCGTGATGTTGGCCGAAGCCGCGGTCGAGGCGCCGCCGGCAAGCGCGCCCGCACCTCCTCCGGAAATCTCGCCCCCACCGCTGTCGCCGCCGATCGTTTCCCCGCAGAGCGCCGAATCGACACCCGGCCCTCCGATGATGGAAGACATCTCGGTCACGGCCGACGAGCCGCGCTACGTCGCGCCGACGCGGCGCGACAAGATCGGGCGGATCTGGGCGCCGGTCCTCGTCAACGGCAAGGGGCCGTTCCGCCTGGTGCTGGACACCGGCGCCACGCATTCCGCGCTGACGGCGCGTGTCGCCCGGGAGATCGGCATTCCGCTGGACATGACGCGTACCGTGATGCTCCGCGGAGCGACGGGCTCGGCGGAAGTCCCCTTCGTGCCGGTCGAGACGCTCGAATACGGCGACCTGCTGGTCGAGCCGAAGCGTCTGCCGATCGTGCCGGACGCGCTCGGAGGTGCCGAAGGCGTGCTGGGCACCGACGGGATGGCGAACAAGCGCATCCACATCAGCTTCCGCAAGGACAGCATCACGATCATGCGCTCGAAGGGCGAGCGCGCCGAGGGCGGCTTCGTCACGATCCCCGTCAAGATGATGCACGGCCGGCTGCTGGTCGTCGAAGCCTACCTCGGCGGCGTGCCGGTAAAGGCGGTCATCGACACGGGCGGCCAGGCGACGCTCGGCAACGAGGCGCTGCGCGTCGCGCTCGCGGAGCATCGCAAGAAATACAACACGATGACCCCGGACGAGGTGACCGGCGCGACGCTCGACGTGCAGACGGGCAACCGCGTGGCGACGCCTGCGCTCGCGCTCGGCGAAATACTGGTGCGCAACCCCGCGATGACGTTCGCGGACTTCGCGATCTTCGAGCACTGGAAGCTGACGGATGAGCCCGCCATGCTGATCGGCATGGACGTGCTCGGGCTCCTCGACACGCTGATCATCGACTACCGGCGCAAGGAGCTTCAGGTGAAGCTGCGCCGGAGCTGATTCAGGCGGCTTTTCGCGTCTCCATCGGCATCGCGCGCGACTCCGCCTGGCGCCGGCGATTCGTCACCATGCGGTCGTGCAGTTCGGTGATGATCTCGCTGGCCCTCGTGCAGTACACGCCGGGAACCATTGCGTGCACGAGGCAGACGATCCCGCCCCAGATCATGCGGAAGCCGAAACCGGCGGCCGCCATGAAATGCTGGCCGTAGGTCTCCTCGACGGTCGCTGGGTGGTCCCTGAACAGGCGGTTCCAAACGCTCATGCTTTGCATCATAGTCCCAACAAGGTCAAAATATCTCCCATTTCATGTGATTGATGGCTGATAAATTGGGAAATATTGCTAATATCGCCCTATGAAAAAGCTCGATCGTATCGACCGCCAGATCCTGGCCCTGATCCAGGCCGACGCGTCCCTGCCCATCCAGCACGTCGCCGACCAGGTCGGCCTCTCCGTGAATCCCTGCTGGCGGCGCATCCGGCGGATGG
>Ga0075418_10006470_pt1 | contig 13210 bp, 13 predicted proteins | sample SoiMetdeltSBSDD2_FD_81776 | JGI IMG/M metagenome (GOLD analysis project Ga0075418, IMG submission 81776) | Bulk soil microbial communities from a Populus tree surrounding site in Tennessee, USA - Soil MetaG P. deltoides SBSDD2 | ecosystem: Environmental > Terrestrial > Soil > Tree plantation...
GCCATCGCAGCTCAGCGTATTGATGGTACCTCTGGTCCAACAAGCGGAAGGATAGATAATGTTACAATTACCGTTTACTATGAAGATCCTACTACTTTGCCGGTGTCACTTGTGAATTTTTCTGCAAAGAAAAACAACAAGTCGATTGATATCACCTGGACAACAGATATTGAAGCTGACATGAAGCATTACGAAATTCAGCGTTCTTCTGATGGACGAAATTTTTCGACTATTCAAACCATACACAGCAGGAATAGCGTAAGCAGGACTAGCTATGCGGTGTATGATAGTAAACCCTTAAATGGCATTTCTTATTATCGTTTGAAAATGATTGAAACGGATGGTAACACAACTTATTCAAGAATAGCTGTGGTACAGCTTAGAACTGGTAATTCAATTGCTGTTTACCCAACCATCTGGAAAAAAGGAATAGCTTTAAATATCAGCAATCCTAATAATGAAAAGCTTACAGCATATTTCTTTACGTCAACCGGTCAGCAGGCTGGAATATCTACAACCATTAATTCAACATTGGCAACAAACACATTAAATAATCAAAAAGGAATTGTTTATTATAAGATAATAAATGCGGATGGCCAGCAAATCGGCACCGGCAACTTATTGGCAAATTAACGACTCAAAGTTTTTTCATCAATAACCAATCTTTTTGCAGATCGTCGCCAAGTAGAAATTCGTGCTCAGCAAATTTTTCAAACCCCCACTTTGCGTAAAAAGCAATAGCCCGGGGGTTTTTCTCCCATACACCCAGCCAGATAATTTCTTTCTTTAATTCTTTAGCAGTAAAAATACATTGACGCATCATTTGCTGGCCAACACCTGTTCCGATGTAAGTATTCACCGCATATATCCTGGCGATCTCGATTGAATCCTTATCTCCAAATTCGGGGAATTTTTTCCCTTCACGCATCCGCACGTAACCAACAGGCACCTCCCCATCAAAGGCCAGTAAAAAAGTATTACCGGGCTCAGTTACTTCTATGATAAGTTTTTCGCGGGTAAACTGTTCATTCATGAATTTCTCCATGTTCTCCTTTGTATTCACATACCCAAACGTTTCATAAAATGTTCTACGGCTAAGGTCTGCGATCAATTCAGCGTCTTCAGCATTGGCATAACGAATAACTAACTCTGGCATGGGCGCAAACTAAGCAAACAAATGAGAAGTAAAAAACTGTCCCGCCAAAGGCGGGACAAGTTTTTCATCATGGAATATATATGAAGAACTACTGGGTCAGTAATAATATTTTCTCCCGGCCCAGAGTGATTACACATTCAGTAACAAAAGTGATCATTAATGTTTTTTGTTTATCCAGAAAAAACAATAATGATGCCGTTTAAAAAAAATGTTGAAAAATAAAAATGAAGTTTGGCCGCGAAAAGTAAGGTGGCCAATGGTCGTCCTTTTATTTATTGGTGGAAATATTACACTCAACTTTCCACTCACCATTTTGTTTCCGGTAAATAGAAGCCCATGCATAATGAGTAGTATCATTTAACGCTTTTCCCGAACTACCACGGTAAGTTAAGATCACATCTTTTTGCACAATAGCATAAGCAAGTGATGCGTCATCTGAAAAACGAATGATCGGTTCGGCAGTGTCATCCCATTTGATAAATTGAACGCTGCCAAAATAGTTACCTATTCTTTTTTTATGCAAATCTTTCGTATCTGTACTTACTTCTCCCCCGTTTACGGATATCATACCATCAGCAAGTTCCGAAATAAACATATCTACATTTCTTTCGAAATGTGCTTTACGTTCAGTTTGTAACATCGATAGAATTGTTTTCTTCTCTTTTTCAAGATCGGGTTTTGAATTACATGCTGCCAAAAACGATAGCAACAAGAAACTAGTCATATATTTCATGTTAAGGCTTATTTTCTGAATAATAAATGTAGGTAAATCAAAAAGAGAAGTGAATGAAATTAGGTGAACGGTATAAAATCTTTTAGGGTAATAACGCCTCCACCTATCAGGAAGTAACTGTGAACTGCTGTACAGACAAGGCATGCCTTGTCTCTTCCGCCTCATCTTTCCCTGCTCCACTCCTCATGTATCGGCTCGCCTCTTGAGCTTAGACCCTTATGTGTCCATACGTTATTATTTACACTGCCATCAAAAGATAATGAAGCACCAACCCGCGAACTATCCCTTGAAAAGAATTCAATATTCTCAGTGTACTTACCATTTGTGAAAGTATAGCTACCGCCACCGTTACCAAAGAACTCTTTTGTTTCAGTATGGATTGCCATCCATTGAAATCTTGTAGAAGAAAGTATTTTCCGTGTCTTCCTTGCTGACTTTTCTATTGGTTGTATTGAACCATCTCTCATTCTTCCTGTTATTCTCCAGTTGCCCGCAAGGTTTGCGTTGCCATTGTCAACTCTTGCCCAGCTACTAACTCCGGTGCCGGCATCAAATTTTAAAGAATTGTCATTGATTGCAGCAGCAAAATGTCTATGTCCACCCACATTATCTTTTGATTCGGTATCGAATTCGATATTGGCATGCAGCTGCCCACCCGATTCAGAAAAAGTTCCACCCCATGTACGAATGAATTTTTTATTCGTCTTATCATAGATACTATAAGAAAAATATCCATCCTGGAAAACAAGCGTATGATCGATGCTTCCATTCTTTGCATGCCACGCACCTGTTAAGGGTGCCTGGTTTTTTGCAGAATTAAAACTAACTGCGATGATCAAGACGATCGAGGCAATTACACAGGTAAAGAATATTTTCATAAAATCTGCTTAGTATGAAAGATACGAATAACTAAAAACATTTCATGCAAGGGTACAATCATCTCAAATTCATCGCGTCGTTAAATACCCGCCATATTGTTAAGTGAAAATAAAAAAGCTTCCCAATCAGGGAAGCTTCAAACAACTTACGTCAACATCTCCAAAGAAGTCATTTGACCTTTGGAAAAATTTCAAATTACAATGTCAAAGTCGTCAATCCGACATCTGTCACAATTCCTATTGTAACGGTAACATTATTTATTGTTTTATCAATATATCCATTATTACCATCTACGGTTACTGTCCATATACCGGGCGGTACACCACGAATAAGAAACTGACCGGTAACGGGATCAGGGATAGCATTTAAAATATCAACACCATTTGTTGCCTGCACAGTTGCGCCAGCTTCAACCGGCATAACAACTCCTTTTATTGCTCCGCTTGTTGCTTCAGTAAAAGTGCGGATCACGGGTTTAAGAATATGATCACCGGAACCGTTAACAACAATAGAACGAACCACATCAAAATCGATCCATAGTTTATATTCAATACCTGCAATTAGATCTGCATGAATATTGAACTTTAGTCCTGATTCCGATCCCGAAGGAACTTCCAATGGTAATGGTTCTGCAACACCATTCACCACAATTGTGTTATTATCTCCAAGTATCAGTCTTAATTGAGAAATTTTACCCGCAGGCAATTCCATTGATGATAAAAGTTCTTCCATGCCATTGGTAAATTCAAGAACATCATAAATAGCAGGAGAAACTGCCATCGGCATAGTTTGCCAGCCACCTTCACCAGGATCCGAACTTGCTTTTACCTGGATACCGACCACCTCTATATTTACCGCATCATAATCGGCCGGAGCATCTGTGAGGTAAACTGTTAATCTTGATTTTCCTTCCTTTTTACAGGATGGCACAAACAAAATTGCGCCGCAAAAAACTAATACTAATGATAAAAAACGAATTGCTTTCATAAAGTAGAATTTAGTTCGACCTTTAAAAACAATAATAATGCCTTTATGCCAATTGTCTTCAAGATTAACTGCTAAAACGAAATTTTGACAGGTAAAAAAAGCTCTTCTTCGTATGAGTACTGCGACAATCTTCCTGATAAAATCAACATAGATTATCACAACTGAAAACTTTTTCAATTTTTCGAAATATCCAGGCTATCCTTCACACAACGAAACCCTAAATTGTTAGAAGCACTCTTTACTTCCCCTTTCCCACGACTGCCGGCCCTGTATCTTATGCAGTATTGATCGCTGCATAAAAATGAACCACCCCGGACGACTCTTTTGACAACATTGGGTTCATCAGGATCATAACTATCGGATGGTCCCTGCGGGTTTGCTGTTGAACTCTTTTGATAATAATCGGGTCTGTATAAATCATTACACCATTCCCATACATTTCCTTCCATATCATAAAGTCCAAATGCATTCGGAGAAAATGATTTTACAGGCGCCAAAAATTCAAACCCATCTTCTAAAGAATTCTTATCGGGAAAACTTCCCTGGAAAATATTTGCGATCCATTTCCCTGAAGGCTTGAGTTCCTCCCCCCAATAATAGTTTTGATGTTGCTTGCCACCTCTCGCTGCATATTCCCATTCAGCTTCTGTTGGTAATCTTTTCCCAGCCCATTTTGCATAAGCGACCGCATCTTCATAACAAACCTGTACCACGGGATCATGTGGTCTATTCATTACTGAACTTGAAGGCCCAAGCGGATGATACCAATCAGCACCGGCAACATATCTCCACCACTGTCCAGGATCTTTGAGAGAAACTTCTTTATCTGGCGGAGCAAATACAGGTGAGCCGATTACCAAATTTTCTTTTGCAACGTTTGGATAATCCGCAGGATTCAATGGACGCTCGGCTACCGTTATATAGCCTGTGGCTTTGATAAATCTTGCAAACTCTGCGTTCGTTATTTCATGTTCATCCATCCAGAAACCATTGACTTTAACTTCATGAACCGGCTGAGCGTCGGAAAATGCCGGATCATCAGAACCCATCAGGAAGCTGCCGCCATGGATCCAAATCATCTTTGGCTGGATCGAATCAGCAGTTAACTTGCCTATTATGTTTTTATTTACTGTAATTCCATGATCTGTTTCTTCTCTAATTTTTGTTTTGCAACTTAAAAGGAGAATGCAAAAAGATAAATGCACAACCAATTTCATTGACCCGCTAATATTCTCATCATGTGTGCCCATACAAACAAAAAAAAATTTGACTATTCGAATCGCATACAGTTCGAAATGAATAAAGTTTTGTCTTGTCAATAAAAAAAATATCAATGATAATCTTTTCCTGCGTCACTTTGTTTACATGACTCGAGCCAATCTGTCAGAATTTTCTTCAAATTATTAACAACATCCGTTTTTTCCTTGCTCAAATCATTTTTTTCATTTTTGTCTGCAAGCAGATCATACAATTCATAAGTAGTACCCCTGTTGGGGCTGTACAATTTAAACTGGTCGTCAATAACAGCTATTTGATTATTAAACTGGAAACATATCGGTGATGATCTTGTCACCTTACCCCGAATGAATGGAAAAATATTTATTCCATCTAAAGGTTTTACAAGATTTAATGGATTTAAATTTAGAATTGAGAGCAACGTAGGAAAAATATCTGTTGTGGTTACAGGTACATCTATTTTTCGATGAGCTTTTATAGAATCGGGCCAGACCAGGACTGCGGGAACACGGATGCCTCCTTCATATAAACTCCTTTTCCTGCCGCGAAAATCAAGCGCAGAACCCTGGTTCTTTCCCATCTTGCCATTCCCTTCGGGGCCATTGTCACTTTGGAATATAATAATTGTATTCCTGTCTACTTTAAGATCCCTGAGAAAAGAACGCAGTCTTCCGATCTGCTCATCCATTGCTGTGATCGCTCCATAATAATGTTGTTCTTCTTCAGAGTATTCCTTATAAAAATTTCTATACTGCTCACCGGTAATGACAGGCAAATGTGGTGTATGAAACCATATCACAGCGAAAAAATTCTTTTTTTCACTTTCGGATTTTTTTATGAATGGAATCACCCTGTCCATTATGATGCGTGAGTCGTCTCCTTGTAAATTTGAAGTTTCCTTTTGTCCCTCACCGATCCAGTATGAAGAGCCGATGGGTTCTCCAGCTTTTTTATTTCCTATTTCCACATCGTAATTCGCAGGCGTTACCAGTGGGTCCCAGGTAGCCACTCTTGCTTCAGTTGAGAACGAAACATCAAAACCATTCATCCAGGGTGGAGAGTAATGACTGCTGTCATGTAAACGACCACGGTTCCCATCCGTTTCTGCAGTGGTTAATGTACCCAAATGCCATTTACCAAAATGCCCTGTTGTATAATTTGCAGCTCTCAAAACTTCAGCGAGACAGAGCTCTTCTTTTTTCAAATGACCCACATTGGCTGAATAGATGCCATACCTGTAAGGATTACGGCCCGTTAAAATACTACCTCTTGTAGGAGAACAGACCGGAACAGAAACATAAAAACGGTTGAATTGGACGCCCTCTTTTGCCATTTTATCGATCGATGGCGTTTTGATGATTGGATTATTGTATCCTACATCACCGTAACCTAAATCATCTGCCATAATGAGTATGATATTCGGTATACTATTTTTTTGAGCCAACAAAGTTGTTGACGAAACCAAACTAATTATCAAGAACTGCAATGGCACTGAAAAGAATATTTTTCTAAAAAGCTGAATTAGATTTTTTGAACCAATTGATTTCATTATTGATTTATTTGTTTGCATTACCAGTGTTGAAGAAATAAAATTTATTTTCTATTGTCGCACCCGAACTCCTTGTTTTATTAGCGAATCAACTTGGTTTTTATATGGAGTAAATAATAAATCAGATGAATTTTTCTTTAATAATGAAGATAAGTTTTTAATTTCTTCACGGTACCTGGTACCTTTTGCCAGGTTAATAAATTCATCCGGATCATTTGTGTAATTGTATAACTCAATTCCATCTTTTCCTTCATTCCATTCAGTATATCGCCATTTTTCGGTGCGGACACTTCTGCCCATGATGATCTGCCCATTCAATATTCTTGTTACTTGTGTAAATGCAGCTTTATTCCACGTTGAGCCAGGGTTTTTTAAAAGGGAAACCAAACTTTTTCCTTGCAAACCCGCAGGCGCTGTTAATCCACATAACTCTGCAAGGGTAGGGTAAATATCTAACAGCTCTACTGTACGCCCTGACGATTTTCCGGCAGTGATATTTGGAACAGCAATGATCAGTGGAGTTCGGGCTGAATGCTCAAAAAGACTGTGCTTTTGCCATTGACCGTGTTGTCCTACATTATAACCATGATCGCTCCAGAATACGATAATAGTGTTATCAGTTAATTTTAAACGATCCAATTCATCTAAAAGTTTTCCCACCTGGGCATCCATAAATGATATAGAAGCATAGTAAGCCCTCAAAACTTCACGTCGTTGTGCTTCATCAAGCCCTAAATTTAAATCCTTTATAAACTTTGCGGCTTCTGGTTTATCGTTCCAGTCCGATGCAACTTCTTTTGGAAGCGGAACTTTGTCCAACGGATATAAGTCAAAATATTTTTTGGGAGCAACAAAAGGACAATGCGGTCTGTAAAATCCGACGGCTAAAAAGAAAGGATGGTCTTTGTTTTCTTTCATTAGTTGTATAGCCTCATTAGCCACCATCCCATCAGTTTGTTCATCATCACTGCCATCGGCAGCTAAATATGATAATGCACCACCCAATGGAACGTTTGGCGTGAGATTGGTTAATTTGCTTTCTTCTGTTTTATCTCTCCCTTTTGGATTTACTCTTTGGTTCCATGAAACAAAATCATCCATTCCATTTGTACCTATTTGAGTGGGCACACCATAATGAAATATTTTTCCAATTCTTGCGCTGTAATACCCGTTATTCATGAATAATTGTGGCAGTGTGATCGCATTTGGCAGTGTTTCTCTAAAATTTTTTTGAAGATTATAAACTCCGGTAACATCAGGCCGGTAACCAGTAAGTAAAGAAGCACGACTTGGATTACAAAGCGGATATTGATTATATGCACGATCGAACCGGGTGGCTCTTGCTACTAAGCGGTTCAAATTCGGAGTTTTTACAAAAGAAAAGCCATAACATTCCATGTCATTATTCAGATCATCGGAAGCGATGAAAAGAATATTGTATTTTTTCTTTTGAAGGTTTTGGTTTTTGTCTCTTTGACTGGTGTGGGACATAAATAAGACCGAACTAATAACCAATAACCAACTGTAGACCTCATAGAGTTTAAATGGTTTCATACTGAAGTCAGTTTTAAAGATTATTCCCTTATCACCGAATCCCGCAAATTTTGTCGACGTTCACCTAACAGAGGTTTAGCATTTATCTTAGGTAACCGTGCAGCCAGCTTCTTTTTTGTATCTGCGTATTTGGGATCCGATGCTAAATTTTTCCATTCATAAGGATCTATATTATGATCGTATAATTCTTCTGTTTTGTCACTATACTGGATATATCTCCAGCGTTCTGTTCTTATTGCATGATTATCTTTTCCAAATGTAGTAATTGAGGGATGGTCCCATGGCAGTTTCGGATTTTTTAATAATGGCATTATATCTACAGCTTCTAACTAGCCTTTTTTAGGAAGATTACAAAGGCCTATCAATGTTGGATAAATATCCATCAGGTTCACTGTTCTTTCGCAAACCGAATTTGGTTTTGTAATACCGGGAGCAACAAGTATTAATGGCACTCTTGTAGCTTCTTCCCACAGAGCAAATTTTCTCCAATGTTCTTTTTCACCCAAGTGCCAGCCGTGATCGCCAAAAAAGACAATTATTGTGTTTTGTTTATACCGGCTTTTTTCAAATGCATCCAGCAATCGCCCGAGCATGGCATCGGCAAAAGAAATGGCCGCTAAATAACCCTGTACGGCCTGCTTCCACTTATCATTTGCAATTATGAATTTATGATCTTCCATATTCTGGGTTGCTGCATTTACTTGCCCTTCCGGAATTCTTTTTGCCATACCGACACCAATAGGTGGAATATCGTCGAGATCATTGGCAGTTACTTTTGGAACTACGATCTCTGACAACCGATACATATCAAAATATTTTTGTGGCACCCACCAGGAAAGATGCGGACGTTTGATGCCGACTGCCAGAAAAAAAGGTTTCTCATGTTCTTCCTGCAAAAAATCAATTCCCCATTGCACATGTTTATAATCTGCCATGTCTTCATCTTTCACCTGAAGAGGCCCCCAATCGAAATTTCCAAAACCATTCACAGGCTGATTTCCCGGTGTTAATTGTCTTTGTTGTGGATAATACTTATTCCATGACGCGGAATCGTTATAGGAATCATGAAAGATCTTGCTAATACCAACGACCTTGTAACCATTTTGCATAAAGTACTGTGGTATTGTAATGGCAGTGGGCAGTGCACGACGCCAGGGTTCCCAGTTCTGATAAACACCCGACGTTGATGGCCGTACTCCTGTAAGCAGCGCTGCCCTTGATGGATTGCAAACCGGTGCAGGACAATAGGCTCTTGTAAAATTCATTCCTTGCTTGGCCAACTTATCAATATTTGGCGTCTTTACTCCTTTATATCCATCAAGCGGACCGATCCAATCATTCAGATCATCGACGGCGATGAAAAGTACATTGTACTTTTTCTTTCCCTGGGCGAAACCCGAATAGTTAACCAACAATAAGACGAGGGTAAAAATTAATGACTTTATCGATTTACTCGTAAGCATAACATAATTTTTTAATAAAAGAACTCAGGAATAATATTAGACCGCATAAAGATCTTGAACTATATCACTGGTTATTGCTCGCCGAAGCATCCATACGCGGAGCCGGGTTCGCATCAGTTTTTGGAAGCCACTCGGCAAGTTTTTTTATCGTCTCTGCATGTTTTGGATCCTTTGCCAGGTTATTCCATTCATATGGGTCAACATAATGATCGTACAATTCTTCGCCACCATCATCATATCTTATATATCTCCATCGTTCAGTTCTTACAGCATGATTTCCTTTTCCCATTGTAGTAACTGATGGATGATCCCATTCAAGTCGTGGGTTCTTTAATAATGGTGTAATATCTGTTGCTTCTATGCCTTCCTTTTTCGGAAAATTGCAAAGAGTAATCAATGTCGGATAAATATCCATCAGGCTTACTGTTCTGCCGCATGTTGAGCCTGGCTTCGTAATTCCCGGCGCACTAATTATTAAAGGGCTATGTGTTGTGCTTTCCCATAATGCAGCTTTGGTCCAGTGACGTTTTTCTCCAAGGTTATAGCCATGGTCGCCAAAAAAAACGATGATCGTATTCTTTGCGTAAACACTTTTTTCAAAGGCATCCAGTAATCGGCCTAATTGTGCATCAGCGAACGATATAGAAGCAAGATATCCTTGCACGGCCTGTTCCCATTTTTTATTTTCAATTACAAATTGTTGCAGATCGCCATTATATCTGACCTCTCCATGTCCACTCGCCATCCTCCTTCCAAGGTTTGGCAGATCGGTAGAATCATCGTCGATGGTTTTTGGCAATTTTATTTCCGATAATGGATAGAGATCAAAATATTTTTTTGGAACATACCAGGAAAGATGAGGTTTCATGATCCCGATAGCAAGAAAAAATGGTTTACTATGTTTCGCATTTAAAAAGTTTATGCCGGCTTGTACAATTTTATAATCAGCCATAGCCGAATCGTCATTTAGAAGAGGGCTCCAATCAAAAGTGGCGACACCATTTACTGGTGTTGTTGATGGAGTTGGGGAAGTTTGCCTGGGAAAAGGCGACGGCCATGATACCGTATCATAAAAAGCCTCATGAAAGATCTTTCCAGCGCCAAACACTTCATACCCATTCGCAGTAAAATATTGTGGAAGTGTAATTACATCTGGTAAAGCTTTACGCAGAGGTTGCCCATTGTTATAAACACCTGAAGAGAACGGCCGAACTCCCGTCAATAAACTTGCTCTCGAAGGATTGCAAAGAGGTGCAGAACAATATGCCCTTATAAAATTTATGCCTTGCTTTGCAAGCTTATCAATATTTGGTGTCTTTACTCCTTTGTAACCATCAAGAGGTCCAATCCAATCATTGAGATCGTCAACTGCAATGAAAAGAACATTGGGAGAAGAAGTTTTTTGTCCTGAGATTTTATTCTGATGAATGAATAGTATAAAAACAAGAGCGGTTATCTTCAAAATCGTTTTCATATCATTTTAAGTTAGTTCAAGGTTATTGTTTTTCAAACCACACAAATTGGTTTACGATTCACTCCAACCTTGTCAACTTTATCTTTGGTTCAGATGATGACTGACCCATTGGAGTTAGCCATAACGTGTTATTACCTTCTATCCTAAATTCCCAGTTAATTGGCGTTTGACGGTTCATCAAATTAACATTTTTAGCCACGATGGTGCGTACACTTAGCGTTGATCCTTTTAATTCAAAAGTACCGCCAATTGCAGCAAATGGTCTCCATTGCTCGAACCACGCTATCTTCTCGGCGTCAGTCAGGTTCTTCGGATCTTTAGCTGGCTCAACCGTAGCTCTTGGCTGCTCCGACTTCACGATCATCATACTGAAATATCCTTTAGTGAAAACGAGCAGGCTTGGCTGAGGGCTAGCATTGATTATACTATCTGACTTAGGTGCCACCTCTTCGGTAATTTTCCATACCCCCTCGATCGGGCTTTTTGTCTGACTGAACACAGCACAGGTAAGCAGCAGAAAAAAAGATAATGCCGCGAAAAAGGTGAATGCTTTTTTTATTACGGTATTTATTATTAAAAAAAACTTATTCATAAAAATCATTTTTAAATGAGATATATTTCCTGAGATGAACCTTCATTGTTTGTTATTAATTCTTTCAAAGCCATTCACAGTAAAAACGCCAATGCGGCCTTCGCATTCATCACTAATACCATACAATCGGAATTTGTTCCCATTCTCCCACCATTCGATCCTATATATTCCTTGTGCTTGTTCAGGACAAGGACTTGACCCTGAAATTTTTCTTATTATCAATGTATCGTTTCGCTGAATAAAATAATTCGTACCTACTTCCCCGCTGGTTTCAGTTGTCATATATAACGTATCTTTTTTGAAAGTAAAATTCACATCGACTGCGTGAGGTATCAGAAGAGTTACCTTCCATTTTGTATTGCTAATAGAAAATTGTGCAGGTAACTCGATTGAGATGAATCCCAGGATGATAATGAGCAGCGTTTTCATACAAATAAATTTTGAATTGAGAAATATCTCCCGACGGTTTAGTCTTTTACCCGGAAATAAGCAACAGTTGATGTAATTGATTTGGCGCGGTCCGTGCAATCATCTTTGATCATATGAAGCAGCAGTTTATCGCCAGCCTCAACCAGTTCAAGCCGGTAAATACCTTCCGTTGTATAATCACATGGACTTTGACCGTTCAATTTTCTAAGTTTCAATGTATCCTTTGCTTGAGAAAAGAACATGACTTCCAGTTCCAATCCTTCAGCTGATGTTGCAATCAAAGAATCATTTTTAAATTCAAGTATAATATCAAGAGCTTGCGGAATCTCAATATGACCTTTCCATTTGGTCTTGCTTATTGAATTTTGGGCAAAAGAATAAAGTGCAATGAACTGTAGTAACGCTATAAAGAACAGTCGTTTCATACAAAAAGATTTTGGAGTGAAAAATCTCTTATCCGGCAGAAAAAGAATGGGAGTATAAAGGTAAGAAGCTTTTGAATATTGATTTTATTCTTACCCTGCGTCCTTTTATTTTTTGAAGAAAGAGGCAACATGTTATGGCACATTAGTTGAAGCAGATTATTTAAAATCTATCTTATGCCAGACAAAACAACCATAGAAAAAGCTGAACAAGATAAAGCCGAAGGAAAATCACCAAGTACACAAGCCGGCGAATTTGTTCATGATGAAATAAAAAAAATAAGAAAAGGAAAACATGGAGCACGGTCCGCCAAACAGGCAATTGCTATTGGCTTGTCTGAAGCAAGACGTGCCGGTGTTGATCTGCCACCACCAAAAACCAGAAACAAAGAATTAAAAGAAAAAGCAAAACGTGATACTGAAAAAGGACGATCACATGCACCTGTATCAAGAAAAAGATCAAGAGCAAGGATCAAAGCATTGAAGAAAGAGCCTACAACAACAGTATCACGAAATGAATTATCAAAGCAGGCAAAACAGGCTGCAGCGAAAAGAACAAAAGCAGAACGATCTGCCGCTGCACGAAAAGCAGCAACGACCAAGGGAAGAAGAGGACGTTCACGCGCAGCAAAAAAAGCAGCGAGAACAAGAGCAAGAAGTACTCATTGATGGAAACTATTTGATGCACCACTCTTAAACAAGAAACCTTCTGAATTCATCAGAAGGTTTTTTAAAC
>Ga0075418_10006471_pt1 | contig 13210 bp, 10 predicted proteins | sample SoiMetdeltSBSDD2_FD_81776 | JGI IMG/M metagenome (GOLD analysis project Ga0075418, IMG submission 81776) | Bulk soil microbial communities from a Populus tree surrounding site in Tennessee, USA - Soil MetaG P. deltoides SBSDD2 | ecosystem: Environmental > Terrestrial > Soil > Tree plantation...
AACGCCTGCGCAATCTCCAGCAACCCCGCCGTGCCCGTGGCGTTATCGAGCGCGCCATTGTAAATCTGGTCGCCCGTGAGTTTCTCATTGCGGCCCAGGTGGTCCCAATGCGCGGTGAGAATCACGTACTCGTGCGGCTTCTCCGAACCGATGACCTTTGCGATCACATTTTGCGAATTCACGGGCCGCAATTTGTTGCGCACGCGAAAATCCGCGGTCGTTCCCAGCGACACCGGCTTGAAGTCGCGTTGTAGCGCGCGCGCTTTCATTTCGGTCAAATCGAACCCCGCTTTCGAAAACAAATTCGTCGCCGCGTTCAGCGTCATCCAACCCTGGACCGCCAGCTTTTTGTCGCGCGATTCCTGCAGATCGAACGTCTCACGCGCGTAGTTGGCAGCCACTACCATGTAAGGATAGCCCGCCGGGCCGGTTTCATGGACGATGATTGCCGCTGCTGCGCCCTTCTCTGCGGCGATCTCGTATTTGTAAGTCCAGCGCCCGTAATAGGTCATTGCTTTGCCCTTGAAGACTTTGTCGTCGAGACGTGTCGAATCGCGCGCGTCCGGCACCGGTGGATCATTGATCAGGAACACCAGCGTCTTGCCGCGCACGGCCACGCCTTTGAAATCATCCCACTGGTAATCAGGCGCGACGATCCCGTAGCCGACAAAAAGCAACTCCGAATTCGTCACGGAAATCTCCGGCTCGAAACGCAAACACGAAAAGACCGCTTCGGCCGGTTGTGATAATTCGGCCGCCTGGCCGCGCATTGTGAGTTGGCATGCGATCTCAGACGTGACGCCCATGAGCGGGACTTTCTGCGTGTAAGAACCGTCCGGATTGCCGGGCTGCAGTCCATATTTCCGAAACTCGTCGATCAAATATTTGACCGTCCGTTCCTCGCCACGCGACGCAGGGGCGCGTCCCTCGAACTCGTCCGAGGAGAGCCTGGCGACGTGGCGCAGCAGATCGTTCGTGGTGATGCTGCGAAGCGCCTCGTCGTGCGGTGCCGCAATCACTCGAAGACAACTCGCGGCCAACAATAGGGTCCAGACTTTCATCGTAGTCATGACCATAGATTCTGGATCAGCGCCCGACGCTACCAAACGTCGCATGGCATGTCAGCACGTACTGACGGCGTCGACTCTCTGCCAGTCGGGTGTCGGAGGAGTTTACAAGGACGGGTTGGTTTTACAGTTTACACTCGGCTTTTGCCCACAAATCCCGTCGGCACGGTCGATGCTCATAAACTCCTTTTACCATGGAAACGAATGGATTTCGTAGGGCACTCGAACTTTGATCGCGGCATGAATTCGTACACTGGGAATTTACCCGGCAGCGGCAAGACCATTACCGCTTCGGCCCAGTGCATCGTCTATGACCACAAACGTGAGACTGTTTATGTGTCCACGTACGACCGTCATTTGGCGAGGGATGTTGTGCGTACCCAGAGCGTCCGCGACCCCGACGGGGAATACAGGGCTTATGAGTTAATGGGGGAGGATTGGCGTGAAGTTCGCACCCGCGTCAAACTACCGGCTCCGGTCGCCCCTCCATTCTTCCATTTGTTCGCGGTCGGGTTTTTCTGTTCATTTCCGCTTTGAAGCGACCACTCCGCGGGTCAATTCCCCCAGGGCCACGTCCGCGCGGTCATTGACTTTTTCGAAATTCAACCTTGAATGCGCTCTCATGGGTTTGCCGTTCGTCTACGTCAATTTTGCGATCACCGCCGACGGCAAAATCGCGCCTGCCAATCGCGTCTTCAAACCTTTCTCCAGCAAAGACGACCAGGAACTTCTCATGGAGTTGCGCACTCGCGCTGATGCCGTCATGGCCGGCGCGCGCACCGTGGACCGCTATCCCGTTAACCTCGGTCCGGGCGGCAGGCAACGCCGGGAAAAGCGCAAACGCCTCGGCTTTCGCGAATATAACCTGCGCATCGTCGTCAGCGGCGCCGGCACGCTCGACGCCAAAGCGGAAATCTTTAAGCACCGCTTTTCTCCCATTGTCGTGCTCGTTAGCGAGCGAATCTCAGACCGCAATCTGCGCAAGCTCCGGTCGCTCGCCGACGAAGTGAAAGTCTGCGGTCGCAACGAAATCGACTTCCCCGCAGCGCTCGGCTGGCTACGCGAAAAATGGAAGGTCAAACGCCTGCTCTGCGAAGGCGGCGGCGCCCTCAATGAAGCTCTCTTCCGCGCGGGCGTGGTCGATGAACTCTACCTCACCATCAGTCCAGTGATCTTCGGCGGACGCAACGCTCCGACGCTCGCCGACGGCAAAGGCATCGAGCAGCTTGGTGATGCTACGCAACTCAAACTCAAATCCTATCGCCGCGTTGGCGACGAAGTGTTCCTTGTCTTCAAAGCGAAAAAGAGAAGGCCATGAAAATTTGTCCTCATCTTGTATTCTTCATTTTCTATTTTTTATTTTGCATTTCCCTGACTACTGCCGAGCCGCTCCGCAAGACGCTCACGAGCGTCGCGCACAACGTTCAGACTCCGAACTGGAACGAAAAGACCGAAGGAGGCGGCTTCGTGCGCAAGCAAACTCTCCACGGTGGAAAACAGGAAGGCGTCGAGACCATCACGGTCAACAACGGCAAACTCCAGGTCACGGTCATCCCGACGCGCGGGATGAGCATCGCGGAGGTATTCATGGCGGACGTTCACCTGGGCTGGCACTCCCCGGTGAAGGAAATCGTGCATCCAAAATTCATCAACCTTCAGGAACGCGGTGGGCTCGGCTGGCTGGAAGGTTTTAACGAATGGATGGTGCGCTGCGGACTGGAATTCGCCGGGCACCCCGGGAAGGACGAGTTCATCAACAACGTCGGCGACAAGGCGGAAATGGATCTCACGCTGCACGGCAAGATCGGCAACATTCCCGCCTCCGAAGTCGAGATTGTCATTGAACGGGATGCACCGCATCGCATTCGTGTGCGAGGCCGGGTCGATGAACGCATGTTTTACGGACCGAAGCTGGAACTGTGGACCGAAATTTCCACCGAGCCGGGCTCGTCTGGCTTTCGCATCGAAGACACGATCGCCAGCCACAGCGCGTTCGATCAGGAATTTCAAATTATTTACCACGCCAATTATGGTCCGCCCTTGCTCGAGGAAGGCGCGCGGTTCGTCGGCGCAGTGAAGCGCGTCACTCCCTTCAACGCGCACGCGGCCAAAGGCGTGCAATCCTTCGCGAGCTACGTCGGTCCCACGAAGGGTTTTATCGAGCAGGTCTATTGCATCGAACCGTACGCGGACGCTTCGGACAAAACGACCATTATGCTCCACAACGCGAACGCCACGAAAGCCGTGACGATGACTTACTCCGTTGCGCAGCTTCCTTTTCTCACGCTCTGGAAAAACACCAATGCCGAAGAAGAAGGTTACGTGACGGGTCTCGAACCAGGCACTGGTTATCCTTACAACCGCCGCATCGAGCGCAAATTCGGCCGCGTCCCCAAACTCAAGCCAGGCGCGACGCGCTCCTTCTCCATCGATTTCCAAATCCTTCGCGACGCCAACGCGATCACGAAAGCCAAAGCCGACATCGACAAGCTACGGGCAAACCGTCCGACACAAACCGACACTGAGCCTGCAAGGCTCGATTAAAACTTGTTCGCGGTCATGACCCGTTCTAACGGCGCAACGAAGGCGAAGGAGCACAAGCCGGACTTTGTTCTACGGGCGTCGCGCGCAAGACGACCTGAAAGGGAAAAAGAAAAAAGGCTGATCGCTTTCGCGACCCGCCTTCAACTCTCCAGCTCGCGTTACTGAACTTTGAGATCTGTGGGCCCGGCCGGTACGACACCGGCGGCTTTCTCGGCACGCCACTCGAAGGCAATCTTCACATCGTCGCCGGTCTTGATGAAACCCAGGCCGACGGTCGGCGCGGGAGGTTTGATTCCGAAATCGGTCATCTTCACCGTGGTCGTGCCGGTCGCCTTGGCTTTGCCGTCGCCCACTTGTTCAATCGTCACCGGCATCGTGTTCGTGCGCGTAACACCGGCCACCGTCAGCGTTCCTTTGGCGTCGAACTGAGCGCTGCTGCCCTGGGCGCCGCCGGATTTCGGCGTCAACTCGAGCAGCTTGTACTCGATGTTCGGATGGTCCTTCATCTTCATTGCTTCCCACATGATGTTGTTCATGGCGGTTTTACCGCTCTTAAGGGAACGCACGGGAATCGTTACCTCAACCTTCGTGTTCTTCGCCGCCGCGGCGGGGTTGCTGGTGAAATCAGCCGGCACTTCCATTGTGCCTTTCACGATTTGGCTCTCGACGGTCCAGTCGTGCACGGTTGAAGTGCCGTCGACTTTCACTTTGCTGCCGGGCCGGCTTTCGAAACGAACGGTGTCTGCCGCAAACACGGCGACTGCCGCAAACAGCGCGGTCGCGATGGCCCACTTTTGAAAACGCATTGATTTCATTGAATGTAGTTATTTGACGGGCACGATTTACCCTAATTCAAACCAGTCGTTCTGGAAGGTGATCTTCTGGCCCTTAATCACGGCTTCGTTAGCCTTGATTCCGACCACCGTCGCGCCGTAGCCGTCCTGCCACGTCGCGTATGGCTGCATCTGGAGTTCCGAAAGATATTTCTCCAGCGCTTTGGTGTCGTTGATATTAAAGCTGTCCTTGAAATCCTGGACACCGGTAGTCATCTCGTTTGAGTTCGTGAGAAACGCTTCGAGCGCATAATACAAAGGTGTGTTCGTGAACGGCGCTTCCTCGACCGGCTTGTCGCCCTGGGCCAGGAGCTTGGTCGCGTTCGCCACCAGGGCGATGCCGGTCTCTTTGTAGAACGTGTCTTTACGCGCGTAAACTTCCCAACCGAGCAGCGGCGAATCCACTTCCTTGAACATCCACGCCTTGTTCTCGCGCAGCATCACCGCCGCGTCGCTGCCATAATAAATCTCGTAATCCGAATCGAATGAGTTCGCCAGAGTCGCGTGGAAAATCAACCGCACGCCGCCCGGATATTCGATGATTGTTTGCACGGTGTCCGGCACTTCGCGCCCATCGTTCCAGTGAATGACGGAGCCGAAGCCGGTGACGGATATCGGGCGCGCGTTGAGGAACAGACTCGCCATGTCGAGTTGGTGAATGCCGATCTCGCCCATGATGCCGGTCGAAGTTTCCCCGCGCAGACGCCAGTTCAATTCGCGTTCGCGCTCCGGATTTGGCGAAGGCGTGCGCCAGCTCTGTTTCTTGTGCCATTGCGCGCGCGCCATCGCGATGTTGCCCAGCGCGCCGGAGCGAATAAAGGGCAGGAGAAAGTGACGCTGCGGATCGGATCGCATTTGCAGCCCCGCCTGGAAAATCTGTTTGGTCGCGGCCCGCGCCGCCTGCGCGATCGCGCGCGCATCTTCCATCGTGTGCGCCAACGGCGCTTCGCAGTAGACGTGTTTGCCGGCCTGCAATGCTTCTTTGACGATGTCCTTGTGCTGGTGCGTCGGCGTGGCGATGAGGACCGAAGTGATTTCCTTGTCGTCGAGGATTTTACGGTAGTCCTCAAGGGCCTTTGCCTTGGGAGCGAGATTGGCGCCGCGCTTCATGAACGCCGGATACTTGTCGCAAACCGCGCTGATCTCCGCTTGCTTGAGCCGCCCGAGCGTGGAGACGATTTCACGGCCGCGGGCGCCGAGTCCGATGACCCCGCACTTGACCGTGGCGCCGACCTCTTTCTCCTCCTCTTTGGCATCGGGCGCCTGGGCGCGCAACTCGACTCCGCCGAGCATGGCCATGATTGTGGCGAGCGAACTGCCTCGAAGGAAATCGCGGCGATTAAAGTCCTGTTCCGGCTGCGGTGTGGCTTGGTTTTTCATCTTAGCGCCTGTCGCGTAAACGTGAAAACTTGAATTCGCCCCGCCTTGAAGTCAAGCCGGGCTTGGAGCCAAAACCCACCCTTTTTCGGTTCTCGCCAGGCTGCCGGTGATGGAATTGACTCTGGGCAATGCCATGTATCGAGCCAGAGTTTTTTTGGCGCTACAAACCACAGCGGCCCAATACGTCCGTCAGCCTGGTAGTCCTTCTGGCCTTTCTCCTCGGGTGCGCCGCCGAACCCCTCCGAGAGCCGGGGATCAATAGGCCACAGGAGGTCATTCGTGTCAGCGACGATGGGACGCACTTCGTCTTTTCGGGGTCGGGCTCGAAGTTCACACCGTGGGGCTTCAATTACGATCACGACCGCACCAATCGCCTTCTGGAATACTATTGGAAAGAGGAATGGAACACCGTCGCCGGCGACTTCGTGGAAATGAAAGCCCTCGGGGCAAATACCGTGCGCGTTCATTTGCAGGTTTCAAGGTTCATGAAGTCGGCCGAGGAACTGAATTCGGAATCCATCGAGCAATTCGCGCGGCTTCTCAGACTCGCTGAAGCGACTGGCCTCTATCTCGATATTACCGGCCTGGGTTGCTACGACAAACCCGACGTGCCGCAGTGGTATAATGACCTCGACGAAGCCCCGCGCTGGGAAGTCCAGGCCCGCTTCTGGGAAGCTATCGCACGCACCTGCAGCCACAGCCCCGCCGTGTTCTGCTATGACCTGATGAACGAGCCGGTGCTCACCGAAGACAAAAAGTCCCGCGACTGGACACCGGGCGCGTTTGGCGATCGCTATTTCGTGCAACGCCTGACGCTCGACTTCGCAGGACGGACGCAACAAGAGATCGCCAAAGCGTGGGTCGACAAACTTGTTGCTGCGATTCGCAAACACGACTCCCGCCATCTCATAACCGTGGGAGCAATCCCATGGGCGATGGTCTGGCCAAATGCAAAGCCGATCTTCTATTCGAAGGAAGTTGGCGCGAACCTCGATTTCGTGAGTGTTCACTTCTACCCGGAGTCCGGCAAAGTCGATAAGGCGTTGACGGCGCTGGCGGTTTACCAGGTCGGCAAGCCCGTTGTGATCGAGGAAATGTTTCCGTTGAGTTGTTCCGTGGAGGAGTTGGACCAATTCATTGAAGGGTCGCAATCACGCAACCTCGCTTGCGGCTGGATCGGCTTTTATTGGGGTAAAACCATTGCCGAATGCAAAGCCGAAAAACAATCCATGGCCGACGCCTTTGTCCTGCGCTGGCTGGAGTATTTTGCCAACAAAAGCGCTGAGATCCTGGATGTCCAATCGCGCAAAGAGTGATCGAGCGGGAGACTTTGTGACTTTTCAGCGCTGAGTAATCAGGATTAACTGGCGTTAATTCATCCCGAGACAAAGCTATGAGCGGCGCCGCCACTGAATTTCGCTACGAAAAGCTTACCTGGCCGGAAATCAACGATGCCATCGAGATGGGCAAGGTTTGTATCGTGCCCTGCGGCGCGGTCGAACAGCATGGTCCTCACCTGCCGCTCGACGTTGATATCGTTTGTCCCACCGAAATCGCACGCGGCGCGGGACGATTGATCCCGGACAAACTGCTCGTGTTGCCCACCGTCTGTTACGGCTACACCGGCCACGTCATGGATTTTCCAGGCACGATCAACAATCACTTCGAACATTTCATCGATCACGTGCTCGATATCACGAAGTCCCTGGCCTACCACGGCTTCAAGAAGATCGTTCTGCTGAACGGACACGGATCGAACATGCCGAACCTCGACCTCGTCGCGCGCCGCACCAATTTGGAGACTGACGCCGAATGCATTCTTGCGGCGTGGTGGAACCTCCTCACAGTCGACAAGGCGTTTCTCCCACGCTGGCGTCAAAGCAAATTTCCCGGCGGTTGCGCGCACGCCTGCGAACTTGAGACGTCCCTTTATCTCTACCTCGACGGGGACAACGTGCGGAAAGATAAAATCGAGAGCGGCGTCATCAGTTTTAACGAAGAGAACAATCCCTTCAACTGGGTCGATTTGTTTGCCGCCGGCCCCGCGACGCTCGTTTCATGGACAAGCAGCTATTCCGAAACGGGCGTTCTCGGCGATGCAAAATTGGCCAGCGCCGAGAAAGGACGTGAAGCTTACGAAGAAGCAGTCACACAACTGGCGCGATTCGTAACCTGGTTCCGCGACCGGCCGTTGGATCCTCGCCGCGATCGTCATCGCCAACCGCCCACCATGCCCATGCCGTGGGGGCAGAAGCCAGCCTCGTCCAGGGACATTGCAAATTGAGAATTGAAAATTGGTCAGTGGCAATTGACCCTTCCGCAAATGTTACCCCAGGAACTTTCAGATCGGCTGTGGCAGTTCGCAGCAGGCGTCGGTAAGCTAGTCGATGCTCTTCCAGATACGCGACTGGGTCGGCATGTGGCTAACCAACTGGTTCGTTGCGGAACTTCAGCTACGCCGAATTACGATGAAAGGCCGCGTGGGCGAAAGCCGTGCTGACTTCGTTCATAAGGTGAACATCGCACTGAAAGAGTTGGTAGAGACCCGCGGATGGCTGAAATTCATTGTGACCGCTCAACTTCTTTCCCCTCAGCGTGTCGAGAGACTGTTGGACGAATGTGATCAGCTTTGTCGGATTCTGGGGAAATCAATCTCGACAGCAAAGGCCAATGGAAAATCGCTGCGGGCTTCGCCAACACGCCGGTTACCAATGACCAATGTTCAATAATCAATTCTCAATATCTTTTAAAAAATCCTCCGAGAGTGCCCATCAGAGTCGCTTACGATGAGTACGCCTGACTCCGCCGCGACGCGTTATCGCTTCTGGGTCCTCGCCGTCCTTTGTTCGCTCGCGTTTCTGACCTACCTGGACCGCATCTGCATCATGCGCGTGCAGGGTGACATTGAGCGCGACCTGGGTTTTACCCAACTCACCCAGGCGGATGAGCAATCACTTCATGAACGTGGTTTGGAGGGCGATGCGGAAGCACGAGCCAAACTGGGCAAGGACCGCGCGACGGAGCGCATGAGCTGGGTGTTCGCCGCATTCGTTGCCGGCTACGCGCTATTCGAAGTTCCCGGCGGCTGGCTCGGCGACCGCTGGGGAGCGCGCGCCGTCATTTTCAGGATCGTCCTGTGCTGGTCTCTGTTCACCGCCGCCACGGGAGGAGTGAAATGGATCACGGGGTTATTCTCATCGAGGCCGGGTCCCGAGCAATGGTTGATGGTGATGATCGCGATCCGATTTCTGTTCGGCCTCGGCGAAGCGGGCGCCTATCCGAACATCGCTCGCGCGCTCGGTCGCTGGTTTCCGTTGCGCGAACGCGCCACGGCGCAGAGTTTCATCTGGTTTTCCAGCCGCCTCGGCGGCGCCTTTGCGCCCGCCATTATTGGCGGCCTCATGCTTCTGGCCGATTGGCAACGAGCATTCTGGATTCTCGGAATCGCCGGCATCGCTTGGGCGATTCTGTTTTTCATTTGGTTTCGCGACCGTCCCGAGGAGAAGCCACAGGTGAACGGCGCCGAACGCGAACTGATTCGTGTTGGCGAAACTGTCGCCGGCAGTATTTACGACGATGCTTCGGCACCCTCGTTTCGCTGGGTTTCCTTGCTTTCGCCGAACGTTCTGGCGCTCTGCGTAGCGTCTTTCTCGGTGAGCTTCTGCTTTTACTTCTACATCACCTTTTTGCCCAAGTATCTGAAGGACCAGTTTCAAGTCGATTACGCGCAATCGCAATTCATCACTGGTCTGCCATTGCTCCTCGGCGCGTTTGCCTGTCTCGCCGGCGGATTTCTCTCCGATTACGCGATTCGCAAAACGGGCAACAAACGCTGGGGGCGCAGCCTTATTCCCGTCGTCGGCTGGACCGCGGCGGGCCTCTGCGCCTTCCTTGTGTCGCAACTCCACTCCGCCATAGCCGTCATGGCGCTGATTGTCGTTGCCTTCGCGTTTCAGGACCTTGGCGTGCCCTCGATGTGGTCGTTGCCGACAGACATCGGCGGTCGTTTCGCTGGAACGGTCGGCGGCTGGATGAACTCAGCGGGTTGCGTCGGCGGAATGCTCAGCCCGCTCGTCGCCGCCAAAGTTTCGATCGCCCACGGATGGAACGCCACCTTCATCGTCTTCGGCGCGATCTATCTCCTCGGCGCACTCGCGTGGTTGCGAGTCGACGCGGGCAGCCCGATCCATCAATCGAATAGCCGCTCTCCGTGAGTGTATTTGGCAATCGCATCACGATTGAGTTTCAGGCCGAGGCCAGGCGCGTCCGGGATTTGCAACATTCCGTCCGCGTCGAGGCGCCATGGATTTCCTGCAATCTCGTCGATGAATGGTGAGCCATCGAGGTATTCGACCAGGTCCGTGTCTGGAAAAGCCGAAGCCAATTGCAGATCCGCCGCCAGCCCCACCGCCGTGTTCCAGCCGTGCGGAATAAAACGCACTCCGTGCTCGCGCGCCATCCAGGCGATGCGCCGCTCTTCACTGATGCCGCCGACCTTGGTGACATCGGGTTGCACGATATCGAACGCGCCCGATTCGAGCCACGGCTGAAACGATTGTCGCCGTGTCAACACTTCGCCGCCGGCAATCGGCACTCGGCTGTGCTCGCGCAACCGCACGTAGTCCGGCAACGCATCCGGCAACAGCGGTTCCTCGAACCACGCGACATTATACTCCGCCAGCATTTCCGAAGTGCGCAGCGCCCAGTTGTATCCATGCGGCCAGAAGGCGTCGCTGGCACCAGCGTCCACCATGAGAAGTGATTCCGATCCGATCGCTTCGCGCGCGGCGCGGACGATTGCTTCGTCGAGGTCATCGCTGCGACGCCCGAAAGGTCCCCAACCGATTTTGAACGCGCGGAATCCCTTAGCCTTGATCGCGGGCAGCCGCTCCGCGAGAGCCTTGGGCTCTTCCATCAACACCGAGGCGTACGGACGAACGCGTTCGCGATAACGACCGCCCAACAAGCGTCCCACCGGCTGGCGAGTCGCCTGGCCGAGCAGATCCCACAGCGCGATGTCGATCCCGCTGATTGCGTGCGTCACCGAGCCGCCGCGCCCTTGCCAGAAGGTGTGCTGATGGAGCTTCTCCGTTACGCGCTCCGGTTCGAGGGCCTCCTCACCGATCACCATTGGCTCAAGAAGTTTCAACGCACCTCTCACCAAATGATCGCTGGTGAACACACTGCCCAGACCGGTCAAGCCTTCGTCGGTCTGCACGGTTACGAGTGTGTGCACACAATCGTCCGGCTTCAGCTCGTTGCTCCAGCCGCCTTCGGGCGTAGCGCCTCGCAAGCCAGCGCATCGGATGGAACGAATCTTCATAAATGATGAAAACGCAAGCGCCGCAACCCTAGTGAGATGAAGTGATGGTTCGCATCGTGGAATTGGCTTGTGGCGATGTCAAGGGACGTCATGTTGTGATCGCAATCTCGTGAAGGCAAAAACTCTCCGAATCGCAGCGGTGCAGATGAAGTTTCGACGAACTCTGCCCGAGAATGTCGAACTCATTTGCCGGTTCATTTCCCAGGCCGCGCATCGAGACAGCGACGTGGTCCTGTTTCCTGAATGCGCGCTGACGGGCTACAACGTCGACTTTCGCCGGTTCGCCCGCAGCGAAATGGAAGGTGGACTCGACGCGGTTGCCAATGCTGCCAGGACACACCGCTGCAACGTGTTGGTGGGTTCACCAACGTTCGTCCGCGGGCGCCGGTCCAACTCGTTGATCGTCTTCGATCGCCGGGGACATGAGACCTTTCGTTATCACAAAATCCATCTCACGCCCCGCGACGCGCAGTTCTTCACGCCAGGGAATTCCGTGGCCTTCTTTCGCGTCGACGGTGTACTGTGCACCGCCATCATCTGCCACGAGCGGCGCTATCCGGAATTGGTCCGTTTGCCAGTGATGATGGGCGCGCAAATTCTTTTTCATCCGAACGCCGGCCTGGATACGCTCGACGTGTCCAAAATAAAGCGCGGTGGGCGCGATGGAATTGCTGTGCGCGCATTCGAGAATCAGATCTTCTATGTTTTTGCGAACTCGGTTGGCCCGCAGGGCGGCAAATTGTGGTCGGCGGGCGATTCCAAGATTGTCGCGCCGGACTCCCAAGTGCTCGCGCTGGCAAACAATCGCGATGACGCGCTCATTTGCGCCAGCCTCGATCTTTCGCTGGCCGGACGTAAATACGCGAGAGAGGCTCTCCATCAGCCCGCGTTTCTTCGCTCTCATTGGAAGGCGATGCTCGCGGCGTGCCAGGATCACTCTGCGCGCCGGGCAGCGAAATCAACTTGATAAGAGATGAATGCGTTCACTGCACAACGATTCATTATCGCTCTTCTTGCGACCTCAATTTCGGGTTCTTGCCAGGAAAAGCCTGCCATGTCCTTGCCCGAAGGGGTCAGAGCTGTCTGGAACTTTAACAATGCTTATCGCGAAGCGACACCGACACGGGAAAAGATTTGCATCAACGGGCTCTGGCGCTGGCAGCCCGCCGGAAGTCTGACGGAGCAGGCGCCTGTGACAAACTGGGGTTACTTCAAAGTGCCGGGAACCTGGCCTGGCATTACCGATTACATGCAGAAGGACTTCCAGTCAGTCCACCTGCATCCGAGTTGGAAAGACATTCGGTTGGGCGAACTCACGACCGCGTGGTACGAGCGGACGGTTTCAGTGCCGCAGCAATGGTCCGGGCGACGCCTCGCGCTGTCGCTGGAATATCTGAACTCGTACGCAGCGGTGTTCATCGATGGGACGAAATGCGGCGAAATTCGATTTCCCGGCGGCGAACTCGATCTCACGACCCATGTTCGGCCGGGCAACACGCACGTTCTCACTCTCCTCGTCGTGTCGATGCCACTGAAGGGAGTTCTGCTTTCGTACACGGATTCCAACTCGGCTCGCGAGATCAGGGGCAAGGTCGAAAGACGCGGCTTGTGCGGCGACGTTTTTCTCATCAGCACGCCGGCTGGCCCTCGGATCAATGACGTGACGGTCGAAACATCGGTTCGCAAATCGGAGCTTGCGTTGGAGGTTGAGCTTCGGGGACTGGCTACGAACGGCCATTACTTGCTTCGCGCGCAAATCAGCAAAGGCGGTAAAACGATTCGAGAGTTCGTGAGTCGCTCGTTCACAGATGACGACTTACAGGAGGGCCGTGTCGCTTTCTCCAGCGCGTGGAAACCTGATGCTCTTTGGGATATCCATACGCCAACCAACCGATACGAAGTCACGCTCTCCCTGGTTGACGCACGGAACACCGTACTCGACACGCACTATCGCGTTCCCTTCGGATACCGCGAGTTCTGGATCGATGGCCGGGATTTCTATTTGAATGGCTCACGCGTCTTTCTCAGCGCGATCCCCCTCGACAACGCGCAGGTCGGGGCCG
>Ga0075418_10006473_pt1 | contig 13209 bp, 20 predicted proteins | sample SoiMetdeltSBSDD2_FD_81776 | JGI IMG/M metagenome (GOLD analysis project Ga0075418, IMG submission 81776) | Bulk soil microbial communities from a Populus tree surrounding site in Tennessee, USA - Soil MetaG P. deltoides SBSDD2 | ecosystem: Environmental > Terrestrial > Soil > Tree plantation...
CCGCTACCAAATCCATAGGCACCCCTCCTGCGAGAGCAGTGAGGGGTGTTTCGTTTAGGCCGATCTCGGCCACCAAGACACCCTTTTCGGGCCTCACCTTGATTTGCCCCAAGATGGATCGGACGCACTCCCGTGCCTGTCCAGGATCGGTCTGGGCAATGTTCCCGAGGTCGGCAACAACTCCCCGATAGCGTTCGATCAGGCATGGGAGTGACTCGAGGAATTCACAAACATTGATGATTTCGCCATCTCCAGCCAGATCCGCTAGTGCCGACTCTGCGGCCTCAATACGTTTCTTAATCGTCGCCGACATTAGCCCAGCGGCGACGGCATCCAGGTACCGACTGTGCATTACGGCCTCGCCTGCGAGTGCCCGAAGTGCGGGCGGTCTGTTCGGCTGAACCTCGCAGGGATCATCTTCTCCGGCAAGGGAGACAGGCACGTCCACCGGACTCGCCCGCGCTGTAGCTCGCGTGGGACGGTCGGGACGTACCGCGTCCTCCGACCGGATCCGCCCACGCCCAGCGCCTCGCCTTCCGCCAACTCTGAGACGCGACCGAACCCGCTGGGCGGCATATTCGCGACTACTAGCAAGCCCGACGACGAACCGAAGGGGCGTAAGCTCGCCGTATGCGCGAGGACCCCGACCCGGTAAAACCAATGCCCGATCCGAAGCCGGGCACCCCGAAGCCGACGCGAGACACGCCGCTAACGTGCGAAACCGAACGCCTCATGCCCGCCCCGCCCGGCGGGGAAACGCCGCAAGCTCGGTCCCGACCGCAGTCCGCAGCGCGGCCTGCCCCAACGCGACACGTTCCGATGAGCGAGCGGAAGTAACCGCCGCTTCAAATTCAGTCATCGTCACCTACTTCCCCGGCACGTACGGGTCTGGCGTGCCCACGGGAATCGGCGGCTCTTTCCGCAGCGAGGCCTGAAACTCATCCACGAGCTTGTAGAGCGGAAATAGCGCCCAACTGCCCTCGACCGAGGAAATGTCGTGCCGTTCGCGCGGATCGTCGAGCAGGTTGAACACGCGAGTGACGCCCAGCGTTTGCACCGGATCGTATTTATACTCCTGCCACACAAAATGGACCTTCCAGTTGCGCCACTTTGCCCCCGCGAGCGTATCGCCGACGTAGCAGGGAAACCCTTCCCGAGCCGACCGGTCGCGGCTGCCCAGGAAGAAGTCTCGCTGGTCCACGCCATCGATCATCCGGTCTTGCGGAATGTTCGCGCCAACGAAACCGGCCAGCGTCGTGAACAGGTCGACTTCGTGCACGATCTCATTACTGGTCGCGCCGTGGGGAATCCTTCCCGGCCAACGGATGATGAACGGAGCGCGCAGCGATCCTTCCATCGCAGTGAAGTACGACCCCGACCAGGGCCCGGCCGAACCCCGCCAGGGCAGGAGATCCTCCGGCCCATTGTCACTCGCGAAGATGACGATCGTGTTCGCCTCGAGCTTCAGTCGTTTCAAGGCGTCCAGGAGTTCCCCGACGTGGGCGTCCATCTCCACGACGCTATCGGCGAAGTCCCCATTCTTCGTTTTTCCTGCGAAGCTGGGATGGGGCAGGGTCGGGTAGTGCACGGCAGTGAGCGGCACATAGGCAAAGAACGGCCGTCCGGCCTGCGCGTTCCGCTCCATGAAGCCCACCGCGCGACGCGTCGCTTCGGTGTCGATCAACCGGCGCGTCTCCAGGTCGAACGTCGCAACCTTCCGGGACGGCTCGCCCCGCCGGCCCTCCATGATCGACGGTGTGGGGGCAACATCCGGATCAAACCCTGGCTGCGACGTGTACATACTCAGGTTCGAGGTGTTGGGAATTCCGTACCATTCGTCGAAGCCCTGATGGGTGGGGAAACGATCCTCGACGTCCCCGAGGTGCCACTTGCCGTAATGCCCCGTGGCGTAGCCTTGGGCGGACAACACCTCCGCTAAGGTGACTTCCCATTGGACGAGCCCCGACGGCCGCCCGCCCCGGACGACCCGGGACGTGCCCGACCGAATGGCAAACCGGCCGGTCAACAGCGCCGAGCGGCTTGGGGTGCATTGCGATTCGACGTTGAAGTTCGTGAGCCGCAGACTCTCGGTGGCTAACAGATCGAGCCGCGGCGTCGGCGCACCGCGGAGCACACCTCCGCCGTAAGAGCCGAGTTCGCCGTAGCCGAGATTGTCGACCAGAATGAGGAGAATATTGGGTCTGGCTTCGGCCGTGGGCTGGGCATGAGCAACGGACGCCCCCAACACGCTCACTAGGCACAACAGAGTGGAGTACCCGCGCATGCCCTTAGTGCCACGGACGTATGCGGCGCGCGAACTCATTTCCAGTCCACTCGAGAGTCGACGTACTGGATAAAAGGCGGCGTGTAGTCGCCCAGATTTTCGGTCCAACCGAATTTTGGTCGACGGGCGGCTGCGGCGGTGAAAAATTCTTCCCATAACCCGAACTGCCCCGCGCCGATCAAGCCGCTTTCCCTGGCGTCATAGAGCGCGTTCCAAGTGTTGTAGAAGATATTCTCGTAAGCCAGAAACCGGGCTCGCTCCGGGGGCGCGAGGCCCTGCGGGTCTTTCCGCGCGCGAAGAACGATGTAGGCCAGATCCTCGCTTTGGGCGAGCAGCAGGTCCATTTCTAGGAATCGCTGGCCGAGATAATTCTCCAAGTCCTGGGTCGTGTAGGCAACCGTGCGATTCCACTGCGTCACTGCGTAGAGGAGTTAATCACCATGATGAGCGCCGAGACGACCTGAGCGATCGCCACGGCGGTGTCTAGAGAGAGTCGTCGCATGTTTAGCATCCCCTAGAGTTAGCGTCGTCATTATGCGCGTGCCACGAAAGTTGGGTGAACGTGCCCGGCCTCGTACCGCAGCAGTAATGAACTTCCGAGCTCGATACTAGCTACGCAGCAGCTTTATGGCGGCGTCGTTTTAGGCGCGACGATGCACCCGGCGGGGCCTCACCGAGCGCCCAACGGCAGCCACCGTCAGGGCACGCCGCCGCGTTGCACAAAGCACGCCCCCGCTGCCAGGTTATCTGGGTTCGACCCGTTAGCCCTGCAGAGGGGCGCTGGGTCGACCGTTATTGCGAGCACGGTTCGTCCGTCGCGGCGCTGCCGTACACAGGTGCCGCCCCGTAGCTACGGCGCCGCAAGTCGAAAGATTGAGGGTGAGCCAGTGGCGGTGCACCGGCCAGAGTTACTTCAACTTATAGCCTGCGGTAACTTCGTCCTTGTGCGCTGCGAACGCTGCGAGCACCTCGCCTTTCTCACGCGCAGGCACTTTCGCCCAATCTAGGCTGCGCCCCAGCTCGGCGGCCACCTCATCGAATTCTGCCGGCGAGATCTTGAGATCACGATGCGCCTCCTCAAGACCCAAATGATCTTTGCCTGGCTTTGTTGCCGAGAACTTGAACGGACCGCCCGTGACCTCGCAGACCCACAGGGTTCTCATGAACTTGAGGCCCGGCAACCTGCCAAGGTTCTTCGTATGCCATTCCCTGAGCGCCGGGTTTTTCGACGTTTTTCCGACGATTGGGTTCTCCACAACTGCGTCGCTGAAGTGGTCGACGACCGCGGCGATTGCGAAAACGCCACCAAGCCGTTCATACAGGCTCTTCTCGAGTTCTGGAGCGGAATGCGACGGTAGCGCCAGCGCCACCGTGAATAGCGATAGCAATGCTATGAATAGCTTACTCATAGAATCCTCTTACGTTGAGCTTCTTGCAGCAATAGACGATTTTCAGTTCGCCGAATGGCTCAAATCTCGGTGGCAACCGCCTCGTAAACATTAAGGTTAGCTCTCAGAACCTGCGTAACGCGGTCTCGCAATTTCTGGTCCTCGATAACGAACGTCGAAAAAGTCTCACCGCAGGCTGCGCCCTTCGTCTGGACTGCAATGTGATCACCTGATGCGAACGCATCTGTAATGACTGCTCCTCGCATGTCCGGCGGTTCCTTGCTGTGCCCGTTGAGTTTATTCCGCCAGGATTCCGGTTCGCCGATGACGTCGCGAACGCACTTCGTACTCATGATTGGCCCCCTTGCGACGTTAGCAACTAGCTGGATTCGCCGTTGGCTGACAGCTCGGGCCGGCGTAGGGCATCCACCTCCGTGAATGGTGATAGGTCAAATACAACTAGGCTCGCCGCCTGTCGGTACGGTGGCGCACGTAGTCAGCGGCGAGGAATAATATGCGGGCGGGACTTGGATCTGACCGGGTCGTGCTGGTCCACCGCAAGGACCAGATCCAGGTAGCGGTTGGCCGCGTCCGACACGGGCTCGGCGGCAGCCGCGCCACCCACCAGGCACAGCAGGGCGAAGAGGAAAGGTTTCACGGGCACTCCGGGCGATTACGTCGGCGACATTCGCCGATCGCACGCCGAAGCCTACATCGCCCTGACTTGTGAAAGTGGACCGATGGGGCAAATTGGCTGCGGATTTAGGTCTTTTTCATCCCCGGAATACGCAGCAAACAAATCGAGAATCCTGCCCGCTACCGCCTTGGCAACGTGTCCAAAGAATAGGCCCGCAGAAGCGGGTCAATCGAGCCGATTGCTATCGCAATACTGGGAGCGTAAAACGACAATCGATATCCAAAGCTTATTGACCGCGACTGGTGGCGGCAAAGTCGTTGGCAATTCTGGGAATTTAAGCAATTAAGGGGAACACCATGAGCGCTGCAAAAAATCTGACCATTTCGCTAACAATCGGACTGACCGCTATCGTCGGCATAACAAGCGCTAATGCGGCGGACCCTAATGGCCGGCACGTCGTTACAGTCGCTTTCGGCGCCGGTTTGAACACCGCCCAACCTGGCAATTCCAAGAACCATCACGTCGTGCCGCGCGAGATTCAGATCGAGGCGGGTGATGTAATCAACTTCGTCGTTGGGGGGCTGCATGTCATCCGCGTCTACGAGGACGGCGTGCGAGTCGGGGCCATTAGGAACCAGATTCCGGACGAATGTGAGGTTAATCCTGTGCCTTCGGCCGCTGATGCGCCTCAATGCTACTTTGGCAATACCGCGAGTCCGGTGGCGGTAATTCCTTCATTCGATCTCCCCGTGTATTACCAGGGCATCAATCCACTCGCCGATCCTCCTCCGGCGCCACCATTTGCCCAGGCATCCGCCGCCGTGAACCGGGTTGAATCCGTGTCATTTCTGAAAGAGGGACGCTTCCTTGTCATTTGCGCAGTCCTCCCGCATTTCAATGACAGCATGACCGCATGGGTCGAAGTCAATCCGCGAGGCAGTCTTAACAGCGGATCCACCAACTGAATGACTTCTAAAAAATACGGGCTCAACGCTTGGTGGACCTGGGCTCCGGCGCGGGTTCCGTCAGGAGTGCATTCACACGCGCGCCGCTGGGGGTAGGCGATGGGGCAGTCGAGCAGACGGGCGCGCAGAATCAGGGCGAAACGCGGGTAATTCTCACGAATTCGATTCCGACACTAGCGCCCATGGTTATTCCAGGCGGATCTGCCTATAGGCACAAAATCCCGCCCCCGCTACCACCTTCAAGAACCCCGGCCTCGCGCCGGGGTTTTTATTACTGCATCCACGTCGCCTCGTCGAACTTGGGCACCCGAGGCCTGACCTGCCATTAGCCAAGGCTGCTGCACTTCCGACACCTCGGTCAGCAATGCTGCGGATCATGTTCGCCAAGGCCCTTCTCGACCAATTCGACCAGATTGCAGGATGCCCATTGCCTGCATCCACCACACTAGCAATCAAGTCCGTGCCCGTTCTCCGGGATCTGTCGGAAAGTGCGGATCTCGATTCGCTGCATGGCCCGAGCATGATGCGTACTTAGGCTCAGAAGATGACCTCATATAGCTGCCGCATTCACTAAGTTGTTAAGTTTTTTCGTCACCCCCGGAACTGACTTGAATGCATAGCCCTGTCAAACGCCGTCGGGCAGGCGTATACCTAGCGCGTGCGCCGCCTGCCTCTCTAGAAGGCTCCTGCGGCGCACCTAGGGGAAGGATATGACGGCAAAACACGTGCTCAGGAAAACTAATTTGTGGGCATTGAACACCGTACTCGTGCTCGGTTCCGGAACCTCATCCGCTCAGCAGCTTTGTCGGCTTACCGAAATCACTGCGGTGGATGGAGGTTCCCTTTTGGCTGCCGCTATCAATGGGTCAGGACAAGCGACCGGTTCGCACAGGCCTGAAGATGGAATCCGCTGCGCGCGTTCTTTGCGCTTGGTCGCCGGGAATGATCGCAATATCGCCATGCTAGCTGTTCGTCAAATCTAGCAGAGATCATGGAGGAGCCTGCAATGGATATAACGAAGTGCCGGCAGTTGACTTTGGGACTCGCACTCGTGCTCGCTCCGCAAGATCATGCGAGTGCAGAGACATTGGATTTTGTCGCGACACAGTACACTCTCGGCGAAGCGATCGGACCGTTATCGATTGTGGTGCGGGATTTCAACAGAGACGGGCTTCTTGACGTAGTGACAGCTAACTTCGATACAAATGATATCTCGTTGCTATTGGCCAACCGACATGGTGGGTTCCGAGACTCGCGAAGATTTCCCGTCGGTCAAGAACCCAGGGCAATGACAACGGGTGATTTCAATAGGGATGGCATAGAGGACGTGGCAACGGCTAACTCAGCTTCCGGTGACGTTTCAGTGCTACTTGGCAGACCTGCAGGGCTTGGGTTCGAGAAGGCACGATTTTTTCGAATTGACGCGTTCGCTAGCGACGTGGCCACTGGTGATTTCAATCGCGATGGCCGACTGGATCTCGTCACAGTTAGCGCCCCCGCCGGAGAAGGGATTGTCTCGATACTGCTAGGCAGAGGTACTGGCAGGTTCCGGCCGGTAAAAACTTTCCTGGCCGGTAATCCTTGGTCCGTGGCAGTCGATGATTTTAACCGCGACGGAATAGAGGACCTGATCACGGCTGATGCAAACCCGGACTACATTTCAGTGCTATTCGGTAACGGTGATGGCAGCTTTCAGCCTCCGCAATTCTTCCCCACTGGCGAATTCCCTAAACGAATAGTATTGGGGGATTTCGATCGTGATGGAGCTCCGGACGCGGTTACGATTAACGAAGAATCCAGAGACATTTCTATTTTGTTTGGAAATCTCGATGGCAGTTTCCAAGCTCCACAGTCCTTGCATCTGGGCGATTTCCCGAGCTCGGTTGCAGTTGGAGATTTTAACCGTGATGGGGCGCTCGATCTTTCCGCGATTACCGGCGACCTTGATGACGATAATGTTGTCGTGTCGCTCGGCAACGGCGATGGCAGCTTTCACACTCCTCAATTTTTCTCGGCACGCGAGGACACGCGAAGTGGTGTCAATCAAATCGCGGTCGGCGATTTCAACCGAGACGGGGCTCTAGACATAGTCACCACCGTTTCAGGTTTTATAAGTGACACTGTCGTGCCATACAAGATTTCCGTCCTAATCCAGCAAAAATCTCAGTAAACGCTTCGGCTGGCGTCAAGAAGCATGGAAGTCACCAAAAACATCCGCTCCTTTCCGCCGTCTTTCTGAGTGGCGGGAGTTGGCCGAAAGCACCGCGACGGCACGACGCACATCGTGCTATAGCGGCTGAATTTCTTGGCCCGACTGGCGGCGCTGGTGCCACCGCCGCGGGTGCATCTGACGAGATATCACGGGCTGTTCGTCCCGCACGGGGCGCTGCGCGCAATGCAGGGGCGGCAATGTTCCCGACCCTACCATCCGTCGTGCCCGCACTAGCGCAACTCAACATCAACAAATTCAGGGGTGTGCGAAATCCAACTCATGCCCCCGCTACCAAATCCATAGGCACCCCTCCTGCGAGAGCAGTGAGGGGTGTTTCGTTTAGGCCGATCTCGGCCACCAAGACACCCTTTTCGGGCCTCACCTTGATGCCGGGCCAGGGCGGTGCGGATGGCACGAAGGCAAAGAAGCGCGGGTGGTCGACGCGGGCCGCGTAGGGCAGCACGTCGGCTACGGCGCGCTCGAGCACGGCTAGCGGATCTTGTCCTGACTCAGGAGCAGGCTCGCGCAGCAGGGGCTCGAGCCTCGCTCGGGTCGCGCCGTGCCATGGCGCGCCATCTCGCAATTGTGCGAGCCGCGTGAGCAGCGCCTCGGTCGCGGCATTCGCGAGACGGCGCATCTCTGGAACTGCAAGGCTGAGGTCGTCCGCTTTGTCCCGATCGGATTTCACCCGGCCAGTATCACACGGGTGCACCGCTACGCACGCGGCGCCCCGTGTGGATCGAACGCGAACAGACAACCGGTCTGCTCGGCTCAGTCGTCCAAGTCGGCGTCGACGGCGGGCGCCACGACTTTCGCGGGATCGCCTAAAAGCCGCTCAAATTTCTGGACGGCGGCAGCGATCGGTGCGGTGCAGTTGGCATTGCCGCCCGGATACCGGCCGTAATCCAGCCGGAAGCGAACGACAGTGTTCCCTGCGTCTTCAAAACCGACGACTACCGTATACCAGCCGGTAAAATCCAAACCGTCGACCCTGACGAGCGGCCGCGTGTCTCCCGTCCTGCGGTCGGCATTGCGCACAATGGCGGGTGGCACTGGCGCAACAACCACCAAAGCCACGTCCGCCGATTGCTCAGTGACATCCAGCCGGAGACACTCGCCCGCCCGCGCGAAAATCTGTGTCACAAATGGCTCGGCGGCCTGGTGGGTTGCCCGGATTGTCTCGCCGGCGCAGTTCTCGGTTGTGCATGAGGACAGGCGTGACTCCAGCTGCGAGCCTGCCCAAGCCGCGGTCGTTGCAATACATGCCGCGACGAATCCAAATATCGCTTTCGTGTACATGTCATTCTCCCCGCGTGGTTCTGTAGCCATCACGCGTGCTTGGGCTGTCTTAGTCGCTCTGGCCTGGCGCATCAGCCAATGGGACCGCCGGCAACTTGAGTTTCTGGCTGGTGGCGCCGAAAGGCTTCATCTGGCTAGGCGCCATGACGGTAGCCGCAGTTGCCTGGCTGCAATTGAGGCTTCCCGTCGGATACCGTCCATACTCGAGCGTGAATCGCGAGATCCTGTCGTCGTAGTCGAAGTAACTGATTGCCACCGTGTACCAGCCTGTTTGCGGGGTCGGATCGATTCCGAGTATCGGTCGCAATTCAAACGTGTCGTCGGCCGTAATGAAGTCGCCGGCCGTCGTTGAAATTAGCATCATCGCCGTGTCTTCCGTCTGCGTGCTGACGTCGAGCCGCAAACACTCGCCCGCGCGAGCATATACCTGGATGACAAACGGCTCATTGGCCTGTTGAAGGCCCCGGATCGTCATTCCAGCACAGTTGATGGTCGTGCAGGTTGAGCGAGCCGATTCGAAGTGCGAGCCAGCCAAGGCTGGCGCAGTCAAAAACGAACACGCAATGACCAAACTTATTTTACGCAACATTTTGGTCTCCCTTGATGGCAGCCTGAAGGCGTCGGGTACCACGGTACTCTCCGCTGGTAAGAATGGGAAATGATTGGCGGAGAGGGTGAGATTCGAACTCACGAGGGACTTGCGCCCCTGCCGGTTTTCAAGTTTTGCGGGTCTAATTCAGACCAACTTGCGCGCACACAAACACCACGATGGTGGCAGGGCCGTGAACGCCCTCGCCGGCGATGTGCAGCGCGAAACCCTTCTGAGCTGCACGCCCGCGCCATGGATTGCCCGTGGCAACGTGGAGGCCGAGCTCCGCCACGAGTGTCGATTTGCCGGTGCCGTTGACTGAGAAAGGACCGGCTGGTCCCAGTCCGAAGCGGCCGTGTACTCGGAGACCAAGCGCAATCCTCTCCTAGTGGCCTACTTCCTTCGCCAGCACCAGAACGACGACTTCGAGTGCGAGCGCCCGGATTCCGAAGCCTTCCACACGGACGAGCGAACCTCGGCGAAGGTTGGCAAAACCCACTTCGTGAACACCGGCTTTGACCGCGGGCACATGGCGCCGAATTCGGCGATCGCGACTCGGTTTGGCTGCGACGCGCATATGGAGACGTTCTTGATGTCAAATATGGCGCCGCAGCTGCCTGGCTTGAACCAGATCACCTGGGGCGGCTACGAGACGATTGTTGACCACACCTACGCTGACAAATTCGAGGGCATATGAGTCCTGACCGGACCTGTTTTCGATCCAAATCAGATCGTCACGCTCAAGGGTCGTGAGATTGAAGTGCCGGTCGAGTTCTGGAAGATCGTCATTCGTCGCGATGACAATGGCAAGGTGGATGCGGCCGGCATCGTCATGACGAAGGAGGAGCGCCGAAACCACGTTCCCGGCAGCACGTTCGTCACAACCATTGACGACATTGAGGCTCGCACGAATATCGACTTTTTTCCCGACATGCCGGCGGCTGAGGAGCAGCAACTCGAGTCCGGTTGCCCAGGTGCCGATTGGGAACTTGCAGCAGACGTTACAGCGAGCTTTCCAGGTACGCCCCGCGAGATCAACGAGGAGCCGCCACAGCCTCGACCGCAGTCGTTAGGCACGCAGGTCGGCCAACAGCCTCTCTGCGCGCCATGAGGTAAAGAAAAGGCCCGCCGAAGCGGGCCTCTAAGCTCGGGCTGTAGTGGCACACGCACGACCGCGCATGACTCGCGGAAGGTGCGGAGGGGAGTTTCAGCGGCCGCGATCACGCCTCGTCAGCAAGTAGGCAGTCCAGTGCTTTCAGCTCTTGTCTTGATTATCAAAAGCGCGACCCGTCCGGGGGGATCGCATTGCCTTTCACGAAATAGCCCAAAATTTGAATGTCGATGTTGCCGGCGCTCAGCCCGGTGCCCGGTCCAATCATGCGTATTGCAGGTACGTTATCCGAAGTGTAGGCGAGCCCACCACTCAGAGCGTAATGCTTTGTGCTTTCGCCGCGAAACTGGACCACAAAACGTCGCGCCTTAGGTCCTTCTAAGAGGAAGAACCATCGTGCATTCGGATCAGGACTTCCAATACAGAAAGGATTGGCGACGATGTCAGTTACAACGAAAGAATAACCCGCCGGAATATCAAATGGTGTGGTTGATCTGTCGTAAAAGAGCGGCCACGTCTTGCCGTCCTGCGCGACACAGAAACTCTCCAGATTGACTAGCTCTCGAACTCGAACATTTAAGTGCGTAATACGGTTATCAAAGGTGACTCGCGCCGGCGCAGGCTCGGCGCCCATCGCGACGATAGAGTTGGTTGCGAGCATGACCAGCCCAATAATGAGAATGTCCTTTGATTTCATGAGTTGAACCCCTCTGTGTATGAAAGAGGCCAGACTGCCCCTGCGACGAGGCAATCAGTGCGATTCCCAGCGTACTAATACTCGGATCAGGCTGTCCGCGACACAGCGCCGAACGGTAGAGTAGCTTGGGGTAACTAGTGGGGTAACTCGAAAATTGGAGGCTAAAAATAGCGCGAAATGTGAGCGATTCGCATCTATTCGATTCCGACCCTGTGCCCAATGGTTACTCCAGGCGAACCTGCCTATAGGCGCAAAATCCCGCCCGCGCTACCACTTTCTAAAGAACCCCGGCCATGCGCCGGGGTTTCTCATATGGCATCCACGTCGCCCCGCGAAACGCGGGCACACGCGGCCAAACTGCACCGGCGCACGGTAAAGCGTCACAAGTGCGAAGAAGTCGCGATAGCCTTGTTGATCCTGTGCAAGGGTGTGTCATGGCCAGGTACGCAGATGTCTGATTTATACATGGACCAGCGCTGTGAATAAGCCACAATTCGAGCTCATCATAACCGCGGACCCAGGCACAAAGCGGTGGATGATGGAGCTCGGCCGCGGGATTGTGTTTTTCGGTGTGCTCGAACGGCTAATGCTCGACTGGGCTGCATTGCTTCGCTGCGATCCGAAGCTGTTGGCGAGGCATCAGAAGTCCGACATGAAGAAGATCGCAAGGCTTTTGCACAAGGCCGTGCAAGACTCTAACCATGGCGTTCCGCCGGCGGCCCGTAATCGGGCGCTGGCAGCAGTTAAGCGGGCTGAGAGGCTTACCAACCCTCGCAATGACATTGCGCACTCCCGCGTCAAATTCGTGCCGGCTCAAGATGGAACACATGTCCCAATCGGACTTGTGATTGCCAAACCGTTGCGGGCCGGACGCAGAATCTTTGCGCTACGCCGGTTCGAGTGGCTCGTAGAATTCGTGCAGGAAGCGAAAGCAACTACGAAAGAGATGCAGGCCGCGATGGAGGGCCTGTCCGACGCTCTCGCAGAGCGTTAATCCGCTGAAGTATCGGCCGAAGCAGGCCGCTCCTGACTGCCCGGGACAGCGGCTTCTGCCGCCGCGAAACCTTTCCGCGAATGCGTGCCATCGCAAAATGGCTTGGTCAATGAGCCGCCGCAGCGGCAGAGCGCAAAGGGCCGTTTCGGAATGGGATACGACACACCGTTCCAGTCCACCAGTGTCACGTCGTCACCGTCGACCAGATACGGCCCGTTCTGCCGGACTTTAATGCTCGCCATGTTGCTACCTCCTGGCTGACTGGCCCGCGCGGCGTTCGGCCGGCGTGTCACCAGCATAACCCTCTACGCAAGTCATCTCCCGCCGCCCGGGCGTATAGTCACGGAACATTTAGGGCAGCCGCACCGGAGGGCCAGTCATGACGATTGCAGCATCCGTGCAGAATCATCTCGTCCGCGAGGGCGTGAGCTACGAGCTGATCGAACATACCCGTACCCTCGACAGTACGCATACCGCGCAGTCGGCGCATGTCCCGGGCGCCCAGCTCGCGAAGGGAACAGTCCTGAAGGACGATCAGGGTTTCGTCATCGCGGTCGTGCCAGCCACACGAAGAGTCGATCTCGGTGCCATGCACCGGCATTTCGGGCGCCCACTCGGACTTGCGACCGAAAGCGAGGTGGCGAATCTATTCAGCGATTGCGAGCCGGGCGCGGTGCCTCCACTGGGTGCGGCGTATGGTATCGACAGCGTTCTCGATGACAGCTTCATGGAGGAATCGGAGGTCTGATTCTGAAAATTTGTCAGGACACTGCATCGGCTATCGGTCAATTTTGATGCCTTCGATATTCGCGGTCTATTGAAAAACGCCGTGTCCTGGCCTGGAGCGACAGATTCGAACGACATACGGGGAACCCAACATGCTTCATATTTCAAACCTACTACTTCGGCGAACGATTCTTGCATGGATGTCGTTGACGGCTGCCGCCGCAACTTCAAATGCGAGTGCAGCGTGCGTAGACACTAATACCTGTTTCGGACTTGGTGCGCTTCAATCGAATACCACTGGGATACA
>Ga0075418_10006474_pt1 | contig 13208 bp, 9 predicted proteins | sample SoiMetdeltSBSDD2_FD_81776 | JGI IMG/M metagenome (GOLD analysis project Ga0075418, IMG submission 81776) | Bulk soil microbial communities from a Populus tree surrounding site in Tennessee, USA - Soil MetaG P. deltoides SBSDD2 | ecosystem: Environmental > Terrestrial > Soil > Tree plantation...
GCATGCGGGCGGCGCCATCTGCACGATCGCGGACCGCCTCGACTTCGGGCACGAGCTGCGCGACTACGCACCGCTCGGCCCGTGGGGCGAGGTCGAACTACGCGAGCCGCCCTCGGCACACGTGGCGCGGCTCTACCTCGACACGGTCACGTACGGGACGGCGGCGCTCCGGCCCGCGCTCGAGCGCATCGGCCCCGAACGGCTGGTCTTCGGGTCGGATCGACCACCGGTGCCGTTCCCGCTCGAGCGCTCGCTCGGCCATGTGCGGGCGCTGAACCTCGCGGCCGAGCACGAGCGGGCCGTCCTGGGCGAAAACGCCCAGAGGCTGTTCAGGCTCACGTGAGCACCTGGACGGCTGCGACTGACCCCCTGAGGGTCGACCTGACACTGAACGGGAACGAGGTGTCGCTCGAGGCGGGAGTCCGCTGGACCCTCGCCGACGCAGTGCGAGCGCATGGGCTCACAGGCACGCACCTCGGCTGCGAACACGGCGTCTGTGGCGCCTGCACCGTGTTGCTCGACGGTCAGCCTGTGCGCGCGTGTCTCGTGCTCGCCCCGCAGGCGTCCGGCCGACGCGTCGACACCGTCGAAGCGCTGGGCACGCCGGACGAGCTGCATCCCGTGCAGGAAGCACTGCTGGAGGCGCGCGGACTGCAGTGTGGCTTCTGCACACCAGGCTTCGCCGTGCTCGCCGCGTGGCTGCGCGAGCAGCGACCGGACGCCGGTCCCGCCGAGGTGCGCGAGGTGCTGTCGTCCAATCTGTGTCGCTGCACGGGCTACGGCCCGATCGTGAAGGCCGTCTCCGGTCGATGAGGGCACCGCCGTTCGCCTACGCGCGTGCCGACTCGCTCGACGACGCCCTGATGCTGCTGGCGGAGGCGGGCGACGAAGCGAAGCTCCTCGCGGGTGGGCAGAGCCTGCTTCCGCTCCTGGCCTTTCGCGTCGTGCGGCCGACGCATCTCGTCGACATCGACGCGCTCGGCACACTCGCCGGGATCCAGCAGGTGTCTGATGGGTTGCGCATCGGCGCGTTGACGCGCCACGACACGCTCGCGCGCGCAGATCTCACCGGCGGTGAGCGGCTGCTGGCCGTGGCCGCCTCGCACGTCGGGCACGTTCCGATCCGCATGCGCGGGACGATCGGGGGCAGCGTGGCGCATGCCGATCCGTCCGCGGAGCTGCCGGCCGCGCTCCTTGCGCTCGACGCGCACGTCCTTGTGCGCTCGGCGACCGGCGAGCGCACGATCCGCGCCGCGGAGATGTTCGTCGGTCCGTTTACGACCGCACTTGCGCCCGACGAGGTGCTCGTCGCGGTCATCGTTCCGACCGTTGCTCGCTCGTGCCGACACGGATTCGGCGAGTTCGCTGTCCGCTCGGGCGACTTCGCGCTGGCGTCGGTCGCCGTTGTCGTCTCCGTGGACGGGGGGAATGCGGATCGTGCGCGGATCGTGCTCGGCGGTGTGGATGCCACGCCGATCCGGGCGACCGGCGCCGAGGCGGTTCTCACAGGATCGGAGCTGACGGACGAGGTGATCGACGAGGCGGCCGCCACGGCAGCAGCGGAGTGCGACCCGGCCGAGGACGCGACGACGACCGCGGCCTACCGGCGCAGGCTTGTCGCGCGCCTCGTACGCGACGCCCTGGCGCAAGCGCGAGACAAGGGGTCGGGATGAGCGGCGCGATCGGAGCCAGGGCTCCTCGTCTCCGCGACGCAACGCTCGTCGCGGGACGGGGCCGCTTCGTTGCCGACCTCGACCTGCCGGGTCAGGCGTGGGCTCGTGTCGTGCGAAGCCCGGTGGCCCATGCCGCATTGCGTGGGATCGACATCGACGCCGCGCTCGCCCACCCCGGAGTGGTCGCCGTTCTCACCGCGTCCGACCTACCCGATGTGCGGATCCCGATTCGCCTCACCTTCGCGGCCACCCCCGAGGCCGAGGGCGTGCTGCAGCCGGTCCTCGCGCGCACCGTCGTGCGCTATGTCGGAGAGCCCGTTGCGCTCGTGATCGCCGAGGACGCCTGGACCGCCGAGGACGCGGCCGAGCTGGTAACGCTGGATCTCGAGATCCTCGACGCCGCCACCGAAGTGGTCGCCGCGGCGACAACCGGCGCGCCGCTCGTCCACGCCGAGACCGGGACGAACGTGCTCAACACGATCCCGATGCAATACGGCGACGTCGAGAGCGCGTTCTCGGACGCGGCGGTCGTCGTTCGGCGCCGCCTGGAGCTGCCTCGCCAGACTGGGGTGCCACTCGAGACGCGCGGGCTCCTGGCGGAGCCCGGCGAAGCTGGACTGACGGTCTGGGGCGCGGCGAAGGTCAAGCACTTCAATCGCGGGGCGCTCGCGGAGCTGCTCGGAGTCGACGCGGTAACGATCCGTCTGGTCGAGGTCGACGTCGGCGGAGGCTTCGGCGTCCGCGGCGAGCTGTACCCCGAGGACGTCCTGATCCCTGCGGCAGCGCTACGGCTCGGCCGCCCGGTCAAATGGGTAGAGGACCGTGCGGAGCACCTCGTCGCCACGAACCATGCGCGCTGCCAGGTGCACGAGCTCGAGGTCGCCGCGACGGCCGAGGGGCGGCTGCTCGGCTTCCGCGGGACTGCGTGGGTCGACCAGGGCGCCTACGTGCGCACTCAGGGAATCCTTCCGGCTCTCCTTCCGGCGACCCACCTGCCGGGGCCGTATCGCTGGGAGGCCTTTGCGCAGACGACGCATGCGGTGCTCACGCACAGGACGCCGATCGGCACGTATCGCGGGCCGGGGATGACCGAGGCCTCGTTCGTGCGCGAGAGGATGCTCGACGTCGTTGCCTCCGAGCTCGGGCTCGATCCGGTCGAGCTCCGCCGCCGCAATCTCATCCGCGCCGACGAGATGCCCTTCATGTACGACCTCGGGCCTGCGAGCCCGCCGATCGTGTACGAGCACGGCGATTTCGCCGAGGGCTTCGAGGAGCTGCTCCGCTCGGCCGGGTACGACGAGCTCTGCACCGAGCGAGACCGCCGGCGCGCCGGCGGCGTGCACGTCGGGATCGGGGTGGCCGCGACCGTCGAGCTCGGCGCAATCGGCCCGTTCGAGGAGGCGACGGTGTCGGCCGAGCGCGACGGTCGCGTGATCGTGCGGGCGGGGGTCGGCTCGCTCGGACAGGGCGTCGAGACCGTGCTCGCGCAGATCGCGGCAGACGAGCTCGACATCGATCCCGCTCTGGTCGAGGTACGTCATCACGACACGGCCGATGTGGCGAGCGGCTTTGGGACGTTCGCGAGCCGGACGACGGTCGTCGCGGGCAATGCGGTGGCCCTGGCCTGCCGGGCGCTCATGGAGCAAGCTGCCGCGCAGGGCGTCGGCCCGGCCGAGCTCGGCGAGGTAACGGGCCGCTTCGACAAGCCGCATCCCAGCTTCTCGTTCGGCGCGACACTCTCGTTCGTCTCCCTCGATCCCGAGACCGGGCGCACGACGCCCGAGCGTCACGTCGTCCTGCACGACGTGGGCCGTGCGATCAACCCTGCGCTCGTGGAAGGACAGCTCGCCGGCGCGGCCGTCCAGGGCGTCGCGGGCGCGCTCTTCGAGGAACTGCCGTACGACGAGACGGGGCAGCCGCTGGCGGTCTCGCTCGCCGACTACCGGCTTCCGACGGCGGCCGAGGCACCCCCCGTCGACGTGGTGCTCGTCGAGGGCCCGGTCCCGGACAACCCGCTCGGCGTCAAGGGGGCGGGGGAAGCGGGCATGGTCGGTGCCGCAGCCGCCGTGGCGAACGCGGTCGCCGACGCGCTGCCCGCAACAGCGGGCGAGCCGCTCGTCCTTCCGCTCACTCCGCGGCGCGTCAGCGAGCTGGCGAACGGAGGCCGCTGAGCTCGTCGCCCATGCGCTCGACCTCGCGCGCGAGCAGCTCGATGTCGGCGCGCTGCGCGCGCCAGCTCACGATCGCGGGCCTCAGCGAGAAACCGCTCGGAAGCATCCCCCCGGTGGCGAGCACGCGGCCGTCGCGGTCGAGCCGGTCCTGAATCTGCCGGTTGAGCCGATCGAGCGCCTCCCCCTCGGGGGCGCCCGGCGGCCGGTAGCGGAAGCACGTCACGCAGGTCGCGACGGGCGCGGTGAGCTCGAGCCGCGGCGCGGTCCGAACGAGGGCGCCCAGCTCGACCGCAAGGTCGCAGCAGCGGGTGACCAGCTCGGCGCACCCGTCGCGCCCGAGGGCCTTGAGCGCCGCCCAGGTGGCGGCGCCGCGCCAGGGGCGGCTCGCCTCGACCGCATACTCGTGGAGGTCGGGGCCGGTCGCCGACGCCGAGGAGAGGTAGAAGGCGCTGCCGGAAAGCGCCTCGTGGTGCAGCTCGGCGTCGCGCAGGAACGCGAAGCCGATTCCGTTGGGCAGGTTCAGCCACTTGTGGCCGTCGACGGTGACGGAGTCCGCGCGCTCGAGCCCGGCCGTGAGCGGCGCGGTTCGCGGGCAGAGGCGACAGAACGCGCCATACGCCGCGTCGACGTGGAGCCAGAGGCCGTGTTCGGCGCACAGGTCGGCGATCGCCGGCAACGGGTCGACCGCCCCCGTGTTGGGCGAGCCGACGTGCGCGACGACGATCGCCGGCTCGATCCCGTCTGCGCGGTCGCGCGCGATCGCCGTCTCGAGCGCGGCCGGGTCGAGCCGGTAGTGCTCGTCGACCGCGACTTGCCGCACGCATCCCGAGCCGAGCCCGAGCAGGCGGACGGCCTTGACGTTCGTGAAGTGCAGCTCGGTCGAGCCGTAGAGCGCGAGCGGTGGCAACGCCCCGACCCCAACGTCGTTCACGTCGATCCCGACGCGGCGACCGAACCAGTGCCGTGCGACTGCGAGCGACACGAGGTTCGCTCCCGCCGCGCCGCTCGTGAAGACGGCGCTCCCGCGCGGCAGGTCGAGCATCTCCGCGAGCCAACCGAGCACCAGCTGCTCCAGCTCGGTCGCGGACGGCCCGAGCGCCCAGAGGCCGGTGTTCTGGTCGACCGCTGCGACCCAGGCCTGGGCGATCGCCGCCGCCGGCAGGACTCCCCCCGTGACATAGCCGAAGTACCGGCTCCCGGTGGAGCCGACGAGGCCGGGGGCGGTTCGATCGACGAGCTCTCGGAGCACCGCGTGGGCGGGCATGCCCGTTTCCGGGAGCCTCTCGTCCAGGTTTCGACGTACCTCACCCACGCCGAGGTCGATGCCCATCCGCGACGGCTCGTCGAGCGCAGCGCGGAATCGACTCGCGAGCTCGGCGACTGCGTTGTCGAGCTCGACGTCGTCGGGGTTGTCGCGCGCTACAGGCGGCACTCGCTGCCCGTCATGGGGTCACTATTCCGTCACGAACGCGTCGATCGCGCGCGCCACGTCACCGGGCGTCTCGATCATCGCGAAGTGTGTGACGCCGGGCATCTTCCGGACAGCGAACCACTCGTGGCCCGCGCCGAACTCCTGTTGCCTTTCGAGAAAGACAGGATCCTGAGGTTGGCCATAGATGTGCAGCACGGGGGCCGGGGGATCGAGCTTCTCCCAGGCCTGCAGCGGGCTCCCGACCCGGTCGTAGCCAGCCGCGATCTCGCGACCGGAGCGGCGCCACATCTCCTCACTTTGGCGACGCATCACCTCGATCGCCTCGACGACCTCGGGCATGTCCGAGCCGGACGTCCAGATCTCGAAGAGCTTGTCTCTCGCCGCAGGCCAGTCGTCGGTCGTCAGTTGCTCGAGCGCCGCGCGGTACGGGGGCGGAGGCGGCGTGACGTACCAGTCGACGTGGACCAGTCGCGGTACGCGTTCCGGATGTCGCCGACGCAATTCGATCGCGACGAAGCCCGAGTGCGATGCGGCGCACGGAATGAACTGCTCCACGCCCGCGGCATCCGCGACGGCGAGCACGTCCGCGACCATCTCCTCGAGGCCGAAGTCCGCCGGTGCAGGGTCGGAAGATCCGTGGCCACGCCACTCGGTGTTCAGCACCCGCCTCGACCGCGCGCACACGCCGGCGACGCGGTTCCAGCGTTCCCTCGAAGAGCACCAGCCCGTCGTGAAGACGAGCGCCGGACCGGCGCCCTCACCGGCGTCGTCATAGGCGATGCGGACCCCATCGGCAAACGCGTACGGCACCGCGCCGAGCCTATCGCAGCGCGAAAAGTGGATCCACTCTCTACGTCGCGGTCAGACGAGCTCGAGGTCGGTGCGCACGTCGTACTCCCAGATCGGCTGACGGGTTCCCCATCGCTGAGTCTCGGAGAGCACGGCGAGACGAGCGTCACGAGAGAGCTGCTCGGGGCCGTCCGGGAGATAGAAATCGGCCCCGACGTTGCGCGAACCGTTCTGAAGCGCGACGGCTCGCGACATTCGGATCCGTTCGTAGCGCTCGAACGCGGCCGCGAGGTCGTCGCCGATCTGACCCACGCACTCACCGAGGACGAATGCATCCTCGATGGCCTGCGCCGCTCCCTGCGCCTGGAACGGCTCCATCGCGTGCGCGGCATCGCCCAGCAGCGTCACCCGGCCGAACGACCAGTGAGGCAGCGGCTTCCGGACGAAGACGCCGCCACGAAGCACCGTGCCGCACCTGCGCGTCCGCTCGCGCAGCGACTCGTCCCAGCCGTCGATGTACGGCAGCGCTTCCTCGGCGGAGGTCTCCAATGTCCACGACTCTTCGCCCCAGTCGGCGTTCTGGACGGCCAGATTCAGCGCGAGCAGGCGCCCGCCGCCCATCCAGTACGACACCCCGTGTCTCGCCGGCCCGAGCCAGTAACGATTGACCCGGTCGGGATGGAGATCCTCCGCGGCCGCGCGCGGGATCGTTCCCCGGTAGACAACGGTCCCGGAGAACATCGGTTCCTCGACTCCCGCCAGTTGTTGCCTGATCGGCGACCGGATGCCATCTGCAGCGACGACACCGTGAACGCGCATTCGCTCTCCGCCTGCGAGGACGACTTCCACCTGGTCGCGCAACTCCTCGACCCCCGCGACCCGGCGGCCGAGCCGAAGCACCCCGGCGGGAAGGGCGTCGACCAGCGCCCGCTGGAGATCCGGGCGGAAGAAGTCGAGCTGCGGCGCGCCGAAGTACCGCTCAGCCGCATCTCCGTGCTCCGAGCGAAGCAGCACGGATCCGTCGTTCCAGCGCAGCAGCTCAACGGCATCGGGTCGGCTCGCCACCGCGCGAAGCCGCGGGAGCTCGCCGAGCGCATCGAGGAGCCGGGTCGCGTTCGGACCGAGCTGGAGGGACGCGCCGACGGCGGACACGGCGTCGGCCTGCTCGAGGACGGTCACCTCGACTCCGTGATGCGTCAGCGCGAGCGCAGCGCTGAGGCCGCCGATCCCTCCGCCGACGATCGCAAGCTTCACAGAGACAACTATCGCACCAGCTGCCCCAACGAGCCGACGCTTTCGACCAAGGTGGACCGGCTGGCGCCGGATGCGATCGGCCACGTCGAGGCCCGTGACGACGCCAAATTCGGCGCCTGGGGCGGTCGCGGTCGATCGCCGTCGGCGCCGGGTACCCGCCGCCCGCGAGTATCCGACAAGATGAGGCCGGTTTGGCGAGCGAGAGGCGGCCGAGGGTGGGACTCGTCACGGAGCCGGGAGGCATCGACGACCCGTACAACCACGGGGCCTACCTCGGGCTCGAGCGAGCGGTCCGAGAGCTGGGGATCAGAGGGCGGGTGCTGACACCCGCCCCGAAGGAAGGCTTCGTCCCGAGCCTCTCGCTTCTCGCGCGACAGAAGTACGACCTCGTCATCGGATTCGGCTACCCCGCCGCCGCCGCGATCGACAGAGTCGCCGCCGCCTTTGCCGAAACGCGGTTCGCGATCATCGACGTCGCCCAGGACGATCCGGCGCATCACCCGAAGAACGTCCTGTGCCTTGCGTTCAGCGCAGAGCAAGCCGGGTATCTGGCCGGCCACCTCGCTGCGCGCGTGCTGACGCTCTCTCCCGGTGTGGAGGTGGTCAGCTCGGTCGGCGGCGAGCGGTTGCCGGGCGTGGACCGGTGGATTGCCGGTTACCAGGCAGGCGCGAGGGCCGCCAATCCTCGCGTCACGACCTTGAACGGCTACACCGACGACTTCTGGGACCCGGTGAAGGGCAGGTCGGTCGCCCTGAGCCAGATCGCGAAGGGATCGCGAGTCGTGTTCCAGGTCGCCAGCACGTGCGGCCTCGGGGCGCTCGAGGCGGCAAGCGAGCGTGGAGTCTGGGGGATCGGAGTCGACGTCGACCAATCCCACCTGGGCCCGCACGTCCTGACGAGCGCGCTGATGAGGTTCGACGTGGCCGTGTTCGACACGATCGAGGCGCTCGCGCGCGGGACGCTCGAGACTGGTCGCACGTCCCGCTTCTCCCTCGAGAACGGCGGCGTCGGCCTCGGCGCGATCAGCGCCGCGGTGCCCACCGCGCTCAAGGCCGAGATCGAGGCCGTACGGGCCGAGATCGTCGCCGGGAAGATCCCGGTCGCGAGCTCGGTCACATAGCACTCTCGCTCTGGATCGAAACCCAGACGATCCCGTCCCAGGAGGCGACGTCGGTAGGCGCGTGGCCCACCGGAACGGGGCCGACAACCCGGCCGTCCTGCGGATCGATCTGGACGAAAGTGCCGCCGGCGTTGTCGGCCGCGTACACCGCTTCATCGGTTGCGCAGAGGCCCACGAGCCCTCTGCCGACCGAGGTCGTCTGTGTCACCGTTCCTGTGTCCGGGTTGATGCGCCAGACCTGGCCTCGCGTGTCGGAGACCCAGACAGCCTGCGTCCCGGCCGTCAACGCGACGGGGTACCCGATGGGCACCTCGGCCGTGGCCGTGTTCGTGTGCGGCTCGATACGCAGAGCCCGCTCGGCGGTCGTCACCACCCAGAGCGCGTCCTTGCCGAGTGCAAGGCCGACCGGCACCCGCCCGACGTCGATCGTTGCGGACGGCTCGTTCGTCGCCGGGTCGAGGCGGACAACGTGGTGAGGGCCCACGGCGATCCAGACGGAATCGTCGTCGGCGTCGACCGCGTAGGTCGGGTTCCAGACGAGCTCGCTCGAGCCCCTGAGGTCGATCGTCTCGACCACGGCGTCGGCGCCGGGGTCGATGCGCGAGACGGTGCCGTCGCTCCCGTTCGCCACCCAGACCGCATCGGCGGCGACGGCGAGGTCGACCGCCGGTGCCCCGATTCCGATCGTCCTGATGACTTCGCGGCGCTCCGGATCGATGCGGGAAACCGTTCCGTCATCGGTGTTGGCGACCCAGACCGACCCGTGACCGATCGCGAGGGCGACAGGCCTTCGGCCTACGAGCACGTGGCCCACGACCCGGGAGCGCTGCGAGTCGATCACGGCGACCGAGTCGGGAGGAGCCTGCGCCTCGGCATGTGACGACGCTCGGCGACGCCGGGCGACAGCGGGTCGTTCGACCGCGGTGACGACGGGCGACTCGAGCGACGGATCGTGGTTGAGAATGGCCCGCTCGAGGCGGACGAGGTCGGGCCCGGGGTCGAGACCCAGCTCCGCCGCGCGACGTCGCCCGTCGCGGAACACGTCGAGCGCGTCCGCCTGGCGTCCGGATCGATAGAGCGCCAGCATCAACTGCGCGCGGAGTTGCTCGCGCCCCGGGTGGGCTGCGACGAGAGCCTCGAGCTCTGCGACGAGTCCCACATGACGCCCCAGCTCGAGCAGGGCCGCGATCCGATCCTCCTGCGTCTCGAGCCGCCGCTCGGTGAGCCGCTGGATCTCCGACTGGGCAAAGTCGTCGAAGGTGAAGTCGGCGAGCGCGGGGCCGCGCCAGAGTGCGAGTGCCGCATCGAGGTTCACCAGTGCGCCGCCCGGGTCTGCGTCCTCGAGCGCGCGCCGTCCCTGGGTCGCAAGCTGTTCGAACCGCTCCGCGTCGATGCTCTCCGCGTCGACGCGGAGGACGTAGCCGGGGAAACGCGTGATCAGCAGACCGTCGCCCAGCGCGCGTCGAAGATGCGACACGTAGCCCTGAACGGCTTTTGCTGCCGTGGTCGGCGGTCTCTCTCCCCACAGAGCATCGATCAGGGCGTCCGTCGGGACGACCTCACCTCGTCGCAGTACCAGTGCCGCGACGAGCGCCCGCTCGCGCCCCGCCGGAAGCCCGATCTCCGCGCCTGACGAGTCGTACGCCTCGAGCGGGCCGAGGATCCGAAACTCCATCCGCCTCCCGGCCCCTTTTCTCTAGCGGCCCCTACGTCCTGAGTAGCCCTCTTTTAGCCGCTTGGGCTCTTGCGTGCAAAGGCTGCGCGACCGCCCTCAGAGCTTCCAGACCTTCTCCGAGCGCGCGCCGGTAAGGCCCGTTGCGTTGCGAAGGTCGACCACGAGGTTGGCGTCGCGTACGACCGCCGCGTAGTCGACGTCCGCGTGCGCGGTCGCGATTACGACGACGTCGTAGCTCCCCGGACGAAGCGGCACCGAGGCCAGGTCGAGCCCGTGGTGGCTGAAGGACGGCACGTACGGATCGTGGTAGGAGACAACCGCGCCGGCCTGCCCGAGGAGCTCGATGAGCCTGACCGCCGGCGATTCGCGCATGTCGGCGATCCCGGCCTTGTAGGCGACTCCGAGCACGAGAACCCGGGCGCCTCGCAGCGAGCGGCCGAGGCTCTCGCTCAACGCCCGCGAGATCTTCGACCGGCAGTGGTACGGCATCGCCTGGTTGACCTTGCCGGCGAGCTCGATGAACTCCGTCGTGAAATCGTACTCGCGTGCCTTCCACGTGAGGTAGAACGGGTCTATCGGGATGCAATGACCGCCGAGCCCGGGCCCCGGGTCGAAGCGCATGAACCCGAACGGCTTCGTCGCGGCGGCGTCGATCACCTCCCACACGTCGATCTCCATCCGCTCGCAGAGCTGCGCGAGCTCGTTGACGAGCGCGATGTTGACGGAGCGGAAGATGTTCTCGAGGAGCTTCGTCAGCTCGGCGGCCTCGGTAGACGAGACCCTGTGGATCGTGTCGAGAGCGCTCTCGTAGAGTCGTGCGGCCGCTTCGGTCGACGCCTCGTCGATCCCTCCCACCACCTTGGTCACGGTCTGCGTGGTGTGGTCGGTGCGACCGGGGTCGATCCGCTCGGGCGAGAACGCCAGGTGGAAGTCGGTGCCCGCGCGAAGCCCGCTGCCTGCTTCCAAGATCGGCTGGACGACCGTTCGCGTCGTCCCGGGGTACGTCGTCGACTCGAGGACGACCAGGTGTCCGGGGCGGAGCCGCGGCGCGATCTCCGCTGCGGCGCTCCTCACGATCGACAGATCCGGCTCGCGCTGCCTGGTCAGCGGAGTGGGAAGCGCGATGACGACGGCTGCGGCGTCGCGGAGCACGTCGTAGTCCGTCGTCGCCGCGAGCCCGCGCTGCTCGATCAGCTCCCGGAGGACGGGCGAGGGAACGTCCTCGACGTGGCTCTCTCCACGTCCGAGGCACGCGACGCGCTCCGCGTCGACGTCGACCAGGACGACGGATCGTCCCGCCTCCGAGAACGTCCGCGCGAGCGGCAGGCCGACGTAGCCCGCCCCGACGATCGCGACGTCGAAGACGGCAGTCTCGGGCTCGACCGTCGTCTCTCCGCGCTCGAGCAGGGCGACGCGAGAGTCCCCGGAGCCGTTCTGCTCGCCCCCGCCGAGCTGCGCTGCCGCGTGCCCCCCGTTGCGAGCGGCACCCGCTCGCCGTGCGCCACCGTCGCCGTTGACTGTCCTGGCGACGGCGACGTGATCGTGCTCCATGCACAGAGGCCCGATGGTCAGCGACGAGCACCCCGGGTGCTCGCATTCTTGAATCACAGGCATGGACTGCCCCTCCCCCGAGGATGGCCCGCCGACTCTGCTCCGCGCGCGAGCCGCCGCAAAATCCCCGCTATCCGACTTTTCGAGCGCCCCGACCGGCAACACGTGCCGATGAGGCTCACCCGCCGCAAGCGCCGCGAAGGTCAATGATCCGCAAGATCACCCTCCCCCTGGTTGATGTGGGTTCGCGGAGGGTAAGGAGGTCTGCCACGCCTGTCAACAGTTCGCCCCGTTGACAATTTGCTCATAGACGAATAACCTCCGGCGGCTGACCGAGAGTCGATGGAAGTCGTGATCTTGCGGATCGCGCTCCAGAGGCGCTTGCGGATCGGTCGGGCCCCTCGTTCGACGGGCGCGAACGCTGCGTGAGCGTCTATCCGGGCGCGCTCCGTGCATCAGGGGACAAGGGGGAGGACGTGGGAACTCGATCGAGACACCTCGATAGGCGGCGGTCGCATGCGCGTATCGCGACCCGGCTTGCAATCGGCGGAGCGGCCCTTGTGGCCTCGGCGGGCGTCGCGTCGGCCGCAGGAGGCCAGGGCAACGGTCATCACGACCGCGTCTCGCACGCCCCCGTCGCCGCCCGCGGCGTGCCCGGAGCAGACGCCCGTGCGGGCTTCCAGCAGCAGGCGCCCAGGAACCTCGGCAGGCTGCAGAAGCCGGCGCCGGGGCGGGCGGCCTCCACCCAGGCCAAGTCCGCGCCACTCGCCGGAAGCTCGGTTCTCGCCGCCGCTGGAGCGGGAGGGTCGTCCTGGCACACGCTCGCCGTGGAGGCGGTCGCGGTGATTCCGCCCCCGCCGGTGATCACGTCGTCACCCACGGCCCCGAGCGTCGCCAGGAGCGCCACGTTCACGTTCACCGACGGCGATCCGACCGCCACCTTCGAGTGCAAGCTCGACAACGCCCGATGGGGCACGTGCTCGAGCCCGATGGTCTACGCCGGCCCTCTCTCGTTCGCGAATCACACGTTCCGCGTACGCGCACGCAACACGGACGGAACGAGCGGTACGACGACGTTCACGTGGCGGATCGTGGCTGTGCTCCCTCCGACCCTCACGGGCCAGCCCCTGAACCCCACCACCGAGCGATCGGCCGCTTTCGCGTTCACCACGCTCCCCGCCACCGCGACGTTCCAGTGCCGACTCGACGGTGCGAGCTGGGCCAGCTGCACGAGCCCGAAGGCCTATGCGGGACCGCTGCCCTACGGCTCGCGCACGTTCCGCGTGAGAGCGGTCAGCGGCTCCACGACCAGCGCGCAGACGACGTACCAGTGGTCGGTGGTGCCTCCGGCGCCGGCGATCACGTCGCAGCCGTCGAATCCCAGCACGAGCACGACCGCGACATTTGCCTTCACGAACACGGGGACGGGCCTCACCTCCCAGTGCAGCCTCGACGGTGCGGCGTTCGCCGCGTGCACGAGCCCGAAGACCTACACCGCTCTCGCGGTGGGAAGTCACACCTTCCAGGTGCGCGCAGTGGGCA
>Ga0075418_10006476_pt1 | contig 13206 bp, 12 predicted proteins | sample SoiMetdeltSBSDD2_FD_81776 | JGI IMG/M metagenome (GOLD analysis project Ga0075418, IMG submission 81776) | Bulk soil microbial communities from a Populus tree surrounding site in Tennessee, USA - Soil MetaG P. deltoides SBSDD2 | ecosystem: Environmental > Terrestrial > Soil > Tree plantation...
AAATGGCATCTGCGCCTGGACTACCAGGGTCCCCTTGTGTGATTGAAACATGAATGGCTGCAATCCGCCCGGAAGCAGCATTTGCTCCGGACTTATGGCCACGTCCAGGGGTTCCACTGCCGGCACACGCCTGACCAGAGCGAAGCAGAGCGAACAAGTGAGAAGGAAACAGGCAGAGAGTCTCATGATTCCTTACTTTGGGGCTAAACTCTGGGATTGCACCTTCAACTGGACCTTGATCCGACTAGTCCCTCTCTACTTCAATCGGCAAAACAAAGATTCGGCTCAGATCCCTGTTGTTTTCCGGTTTTGGCTTAGCACTTCGGTCATACACCAGCAAGATGCGATTGGGCGCGGTCTCTACCATCTCTGTATAGGATGAGGTCTGCCACTGCTCATTTCCCGTGGCAGCTGCATGGTGAACGCCACCCTCATACGAACCAATGCGGTATGTTGCATCCTGCGCCCAGCGATTGTGATGTTCGACGATATCGATCTCCTGCCACTCCTGGCCTCGTGGATCTGTAGAAAGCCAGAGACGAATTCCAGGCCGGCCCGTTGAGAGAGCCAGAGTCCCATTCCTGATTCTTAGCAAGCTGGGTTCGACGCTGTAAGCAGGAATCGGCTCAGCCCTACTCCAGGAACGCCCATCGTCACGGCTGTAAGCTCGACGCAGATTCCATTGTTTGCCGCTGCCCACACGAAACACAGTCATCAGATCGCCGTCGGCCAGCTGGATCATTGCAGACTCATTTGGGCCTTCGGCCTTCTCGGGCAGATCCTTGCCGGTCGCGATGGTTGAGAGGTAACGCCAGTTTCGACCGTGGTCATTGGATTCCATGACCAAGTTCTCGCTTTGGGAATAGCCCTTTCTGAGTCCATAGGCAGTCGCGATCCATTTGTCCTTGATCTTGACGACTCCGCCATCGAAGCAGAGAGCGACCCAGCTCTGTGGTGGATAGAGACCTGCGAGCGGTTCTTTGCCAAAAAAGCCGAACCCCCATCGTGCATCCATCGGCCACGGCCATTCGACAACCCGCACGCCGTGCGGTTCTATCATGACGCGACGTCCGCCATTTTCCAGACGGGTATAGGCTCCAACGAGGGTTCGTTCGTCATCCGGGCTTTGCTTGTGAAGATAGGCCGGAATCGCGACCAGCGATCCATCCGCCTCAGGAACATAAATCATGGGCTGATGCTCAGCCAGGAAGTCGTGACGTGGCCCCCAGGTTTTGCCCTCGTCGCCGGAGAATTGCAGACCGCTGAGGTTCCTGGGATTGTCGTTGTAGTCAGTCACCATGGTGTAGGTGACGAGTAGTTCACCGGTTGGAAACCTGGCCATGGACGGAGTCGTGTGATTGAACGCCCACCGGCCTTCCGGTCCTTCCTGCCAGGCAAGCTGGGCCGCAACCTGGACGGGACTTCCCAGTCGAACTCGCAAACCTTTCAGCTTGATTTCTTCTTCTGGAGTGCGCTGCACGGACGCTGCCTGTCGATAGGATGCCGTCAGGAAAAATCCTGTGAGTCCGACGATCGAGACGGCAGTCCGGCATTGCGATTGAAAGAATTTCCAGCGTTCCATTGGTTTCGACCTCAGCCTTCATCTCCGCTGACGTCAGACGTTCCAGCGACTCGGATTGATGCCAGGAGCTTCCGTGGCCATGTCCGGAGGACGATTGCCCACGTTCAGGTCAATGTTTCGTGTGTTCAGGCTTTTAAAAAACTGTCGCACGTGGAAAGGAAGTCTTACGACTTTTTCAGGATCCCAGTCAGGAACTTCGGCGATTGGACCCGCCCAAGCGGGGCGATAGGCGATCGCCAGTAGCCTACGGTTTTCGTTGCTTCGATTCGGATAGTTGGCGTGAAAGAGGGTTTGGTTGATGATGGCGGCTGAGCCAGCCTTGCAAGTAACCATGACCTCCTCAGGATGGGATAGGTATCGTTTGTAGGGATTACCATCCGCATGAAGGGACAGGTGCGAGTGGGGGATCACCTTGAGGGGCGAGCGTTCCGGCGTCAAATCATCGAGATAGTAGAGGACACGAACCAGCCTGGGTGCGCTTGCCTGCAACCCAAAAATTTTCGACCCATAGGGCTGTGCGTCAGTGTGGATCGCAATACCAGGATGACCTGGTCTGGAAAGAGCAAAGACGCAGGAAGTGCAGATGATCTCATCACCAAACAGTGTCATCAGGAAATCGATCATGGCTGGGAGCGCGATGACATCGATTGTATTAGGAGAATCCGTCCACTGGACGTCCACATGGCTGCGTTGATTCTCGCTGTAGTCGGTCGGATTGGTCGGCAGTCTGTCCAACTCAATTTTGATTCTCTCAACCTGCTCGGACGAGAGCAGGTCGGGAACCACGACATAGCCTTCAATCTCCAGGTGTTTTATCCGTTGGGCGGCCGTAAGGGCAGACCAATCACAGGTAGCACTTCTCTCTGATTGTTCCGTCGAGGTCACGTTGCTTCCTCCGTCATTTGCCGAACAGCTCTGACCAACAGCCTCTTGGGCAAGGTGGTGATAGACCAGCAGCAGCTCGTTGGGTTCTGGATGCTTCGGTCAAAGCTGAATGCTAAATAGTGTCCTTCTTCGGATCGATAGTTGTCTTCCGAGTAGCAGTCGAGAGCCTCGGTCTCTGGACCTTTTGCATTCGTGCTTCGGAACAGTCTTCCTTTCAGACTCAGACATCTTCCCCTTCGAACAGAATTGTCGGGAATCCAGGATGAGAAGGACCTATTTCATAGAGCCAATTTCCAGCCATTCAGGCCACGAAGATACTGTCGATACTCTTCCCCAAATAATCAATAAACAAGTATAAATTGTCAACCTCCATTGAAATCTGTTGTACAAAATAGAAATGTCCTCTTCTTACCAAAACAAAGGTATCCCCCTTCATCGTAGCGGCACGTTTTCAGCGGAGTGAGGAAAGAGTCAAGCTTTCAGCAAGTTGAAAGACGAGCGTTTGGTTGAAAGCTCTGCCGCAGCGGAGCGCATGCTGCTCGCTCAATGAAGGGGACCGGCTCACCGGATTGCTGCAGCTTCTCAGATCCCCGCCTCCAAAAAAGAGGAGATTTCTATTTTGGTGAAAGCGGATATTTTCATTTTGGGACGACACCTCCATTGAAATCACATCTGGCGTGGAGCATAGGTGCTGGATTCCGCTCCTGGGCCAAAACCGTTGACAATTTATAATTGTTTATTGAGTATAAGTGCGCTGTTTCGCCGAGAAAGTCAATGATCGTGTCGTACCGCGCCGCTACTCAAGACGGGTCCTAGTTCCGCAGTAATGAGACGGGCTGGTAGACTGTCCGCTCCAAGCTCGAAAACTGGCACACGGGAAAAAGGAGGCTGACCTTGAGATTTGAGCGAATACGGGATGGGTTCGTTTCCCTGCGACAATCAAACGCGCCGGCGCCGGTGGCAGCAGGGCCTCGTGCTGTGGAAACGGGCACAGGTGAAGTGCTTTGCTCCTACATGGTTCAGTCGGCACTGGGGATCAACGATTTTGTCCCCACGCTGTCACGTTCCAGAGATGGAGGCGAGACGTGGCAGGAGCAGGGTCCGCTCTGGCCTCACCTGCAGACAACGCATTCCCTCTTCGGCTCGATCAGTCGCGCTGACTCAAGTCAACTGTTTGTCTACGGAAGTTCCACGCCGATTACCCAATCGGGAGAAACCTTTTGGTGCGACGCAACCCAAGGACTCAAGCAGAATGAGCTCTTCTGGGCCAGCTCAACAGACGATGGGCGGAACTGGACAGAGCCTCGACCCATCCCGCTACCGATCCTCGGCGCTGCTGAGGCCCCGGGGCCATTGTGTGTCACTCGAACAGGAAGATGGGTGGCCTGCTATGCGCCCTACAACACGTTTGATCCCGCCGTCAGCGTCGATCGTGGACAGATTGTCTTGATCACCAGTGACGATGGCGGCATCACCTGGCACCACACAGCCATGCTCCGTTTCCCGGAGCCGAATGCCGGAGGAGCAGAAGCCTGGGTCATCCAGTTGACCGATGGCCGGCTTCTTGGAACCTCGTGGCATTTGGACCACCGCGGGGAAACCGAGTACCCCAATCCCTATGCCCTTTCAATGGATGAGGGAAGTAGCTGGTTACCGACGCGGTCCACGGGTATCAATGGGCAATCCACTGCATTGGCGGCTTTTCCTCCTGACCGTGCGCTCTTTGTGCACAACCGCCGCAAGCAAGGCGAAGCAGGCGTGTGGATGTCGGTCGTGAGCCCCACTGCGGAGGACTTCGGTGTGCAGCACAGCGATGCTGTGTGGCTGGCCGAGACCTCAACCCAGACGGGTACGTCAGGGGAACACATGGAGTGGACCGACTTCGCGTTTGGTGAACCCTCCGTGGTTGTTCTTTCCGATCAAACCCTATTGGTGACTTTCTGGTGCGTTCAGCCTTCCGGGCGGGGCATCGGCTATGTGAAGCTGAGAATCGTCGATTAGTTTATGTATCGCGGCTCAAACACCTGCTTCCGAATTGCGCGTCCCTCACCCACAGCCAACAGCGATTGAAGAGCGATCCAAGCCCAGAGTCTCTCCCGATGGGTTCTTGGGAAACTTTGATGCGGCGCGAACGTGCGTGCACTAAGCATCCAACCAATGGGAGTTGCATTTGCCAAACTCAAGATTAGATCGTCGAAATGGCAATCTATTCTTTTACTCCTACCTACTGATCTTCCTGGCAGCTCCAGTGTTGTATGTTGGGGTGGTTCAGGCTGCACTCTGCGATAGGTTGGGAGCATCTGCAACAGTCGCTAACCTTCCCGCTTCGGCTTACTTCTTGGGAAACTTCGCTCCCATTATCTTCGCGTGGCTAGTGCCACATCGGTTGGAGCGTTTCATCGTTGTTGCCGCCAACTCCTTTACGGCTGGACTCATGGCTCTGGTGGCCATGGCACTCTTGCTCCCGCTCGACAATTCCATTCGGATTGCGGTGGTTGTGGGACAGGGCCTATTGCTAGGGTTGGCAGCTTCACTCAACCAGGTGTTCATGTTCCAGTGCCTGGGGAGAGGAACAACAGAAAAGGGTCGCGCGCGCGCATTGAAGCTCACCTATACAGTTGGCCCCCTGGCTGCTGTCGCTGGGTCGCTGGCTGCCCAGTTTGTTCTCGGAGGTGGCATCGGGACCCTTTTCTACCCCCGAGACTTTGCCTTTCTCTACTTGGTGGGTGTGTCATGCTGCAGCTTGATTGCATGGTTCTGCAGCCGATTCGAACTAGATCCACTCCCTGAAGAGTCTCGGCCTCCACTTCTCCCTTATCTCCGGGATAGCCTTCGCCACTATGCCTCATTTCGGCCGTTGGTCTTTCTTTGGGTAGCCTACTTGCTTTGGTATAGCACTCTTATGGCGATGCCCAATCTGTCTCTCTACACAAGGCAGGCGATTGGCCGCGAACCTAAAGATCTCTCCGGAGTTATCATGGCACTGCGGTTTGGGTCAAAGGCTTTGGGAGGCTATGTCATAGGAATTCTAAATATCCGATACGGAATTCGGGCGCCTTTGATTGCAACAGTTCTTCTCCTCGGGACAGCGATGCTTTGGGCATGGGTCGCTCCGGGATATTCCTACCTTTTCGCGTTTGGATTGATGGGTGCTGGAGAACTAGGAGGAGCCTATTTCCCGAACGTCCTGCTGTCGCTGTCTCCTTTAGCCGATGGGGCAAGAAATATGTCAATCTTGAACATGGCATCAGTCGTGGCTAGCCCTTCACCCGTTCTGCACGGAATGCTGACCGATCATTGGGGATTTCCAGCCAGCTTCGCACTGGGAATTGCCACGGCCCTGGCAGCACTCTGGTTGGTTTGGAAGCTGCCAGTCGGTCGAAGACAAGCCTGAGTTCGCGACCGACGTTTCGTCGCAAAGGCGCTCAGAGATTGGCGTACGAAGTGAACCTTTGGTTTTGATGGAGATGCTATGACATCGCTGAGTCGACGGAGTTTTCTCGCCGGTGCCCTTCTCGCGCCAAGCATTCGGACCGGATCAACTTATAAGTTGGCCCCGTTTACTGTCGACGTGACGCCACCGCTTGGTGAACCCCTTCTTGCCGGCCTTTATGAACCCGCGCATAAGATTGACGATCCACTCTACGTCAAAGGTTTGGTGTTGGTTGGTCCCGAGAAGCCAATTGTCATCGTCGCTGTCGATTTTTGTGAGATTCGCACCACGTCTTACCAGCGCTGGAGAAATGTGATCGCGAGTGCGGTAAACTCGACCCCTGATCGAGTGCTTGTCACCAGCCTTCACCAGCATGAAGCGCCTCTCGCCGATGTCGAGGGGCAACGGATCTTGGAGGAGTACCAGATAAGCACAGGAAAGATCTGCTCTCCGGCGTACCATGAGGATTGCATACAGAAGACCAGCACAGCCGTCCGAACAGCCATGCATCAAGTAAGGACGGTGACTCACCTTGGCTTTGGCGAGGGCAAGGTCGACCGTGTCTCATCGAACCGCCGTGCTGAATTGCCCGATGGAACCATCACCTTTCAGCGTAGCAGTACAACGACCAATGCAGATGTTCGCAATGCTCCCGAAGGGCTGATCGATCCGCATCTAAAAACGCTCAGTTTTTGGAACCATGACCAAGCAATCGCAGCTCTGAGCTGCTATTCAGTTCACGCACAGACACACTTTCGCACTGGAAGAGTTACCGGCGACTTCACGGCCCTGGCACGCTCGCTTCGTCAGCAGCAAACTCCAAATACGTTTCAGATGTATGCCGCCGGCTGCAGCGGTGATACCACTGTGGGAAAATTCAACGATGGAGATCCTCGCAATATACCCATCCTTGCCGAACGAGTCCGCAAGGGCATGGAAGAGGCCTGGAAAAATACGCAGAAGCGGCCCCTAGACAAACTGAATCTGCGCTCTGTCCCCCTGCCTCTGCGAACTAGGAATGATGCGGGATTTTCCGAGGCGGATGAAGAGTCTTTACTAGCTGACAAGAGTAAGGCGTTCAAGCAGCATGCTCTCGCAGCGATGGGTTCAGGCTGGCGGAGACTGAAGGCCAAGGGTTATCAGCTGGAGCTGCCAGTAGTTGATTTTGGCCCGGCACTCCTTGTCCTTGCGCCAGGGGAATGCTTTGTCCAGTATCAGCTATGGGCTCAGGAGATGCGACCCGACGCCTTCGTTATGGTGATGGGCTATGGAGAGTGTGCCCCCGGTTACGTTCCTACGACTAAGGCGGTGGCGGAAGGATGGAAAGATGAGACCTGGTCGTGGGCCGAACCTTCATCTTGCGAGGAGATCATGCTAAAAGCCTTGCGATCTCTGCTGGAAAAAAAGGCATGATTCGCCACGTCCACTTTTAAGGTTTCGAGAACCATTTGGGAGTTGCTCCGCGAGGAAACATCTCAGGTCTGAATCCCGTCCCTCACGAAGATCGGCACTAGTCAATGGGTCCAGAAGGCGTCGAGACAGAGCTCATTTTCAGCCTGTCACGGCTTGGACCGACATTGCGGCCGCGGCTTGCTCTTTGGGTGTTGGTGATTTTGGAAAACCATCGGTTGACTGGGCGAGGTCGCGCTCACATGCCACGTTCTCAATGTCGTTTGTATTTCTGCTAAGGGCAATCGGGGATTTCAAGTACGTCTCCATCGTGGATAGCAAAAGAGCGCAGCGATTCATGCCTCCCTATGTATTAGGTTCGGTGGCCAATTGCAGCTCTCCAACAGACTCGAGAGCCACACGAACACGCTCCGGAAACCAAGCGGGGAGGGGTCGATGAGGAGGTCGAGCGGGTCCGCACGGAACTCCTATCAATGGCATGCAGGCCTTGATAAAGTTGCCCTCTCCGTTAAAGCCTTGTTGAACCAACTCTCTTGCAGCCCCGTAATAGACTCCCTCTGAGCGGAGATATAGATGAGTAGCCTCCTCATATTGCTTTTGACACAGTAGCCTTAGGATTTGAAGGTGGGTGCGAGGTGCAAAGTTGGCCCCTTGGGAAACATAACCTTTGGCGCCCAAGATAAAAACGGAGGCGAGAAAGCCTCCAACTAGATTCGAAATGATGCTGAAACGATCTTGGTAATTTTGAAGCACGTGAACAAATTCCGAAAGGTCATTGGAATACCACTTCAATCCGATGATGTTTCTCAGGTTGGCCAGTCGATCCAAGAAATGCCGGTCCATATTAAATCCGGATGTCCAGGGTGTGTTGTAGGCTGTCAGCCCGATCGACACTGACTCGCTTATCGCGCGAATGTATTCAAACACGTCATCAGAAGTTCCCTGAAAATAGTAAGCGGGTTCCACCTGCAAACCGTCCGCTCCGATGTTTTCAGCATGCCGGGCCAATTCTACTGACACCAATGTCGAAGGATGGGATACCCCCACAAAAACCGGCAGGCGACCTGCAGCAAACCGAACAGAGGCTTCTGCCACTGCCTTGCGCTCTTCGATAGTCAGGTGCATGTGCTCGCCGCCGGCTCCACATACGACATAGACAACATTCCCACTTCGCATACCTGCGTCGATCAAGCACTCCACGCACTTTCCAATTTTCGGCAGATCAAGCGAATAATCATCCCTCATGGGAACAGGGGCCGCAATGAAGATCCCCTGATAACGGTTCTTTGATTCTTCGAGTGAAAGCATGTTCCTCCTCATCATTAGTGATCAAGTGCCACAACATCGTGAAGCCCTACGAAAGGAGAATTGCATGATAATTCCCTTTCAACGGAACTCAACAGAACAAAGAGAATGCGAGATGGCAGATAAAACCCTGCAACTTGCCACTCGGTGCTGGGAAGAAGCCCGCTAGTGACTCGTTGTTTTGTCCATCGGTACGCTTGCCAGGTCTTTCGGTGTTGCCTTCGACCTACTTCCCTACCTTGCGGGATTTGCTGTCGGGACACCGCAGTGATTCTAGTCATCGAGGCGCCCGCGCTTGCTGAGTACCAGACCACTGGCAGGCGGTACCTTTGCCAACACAGATCCTGCCTTGTCGCCAAGCGTTGACCAAAAACCAAGTGACGTATGACGGCGTAACCATCCATTACAACTCAATCGGAGGGAACTCTAGTCTTGGGCTAGCCGTGCGGAGGCGGCTGGGCTATGAGGAGAAGACTATCAGAGCTGCAAAAAAGAAACCTCACCCAAAAACCAAACTGGGACTTCCCGATCTCGATCAGGCCAAGGCAGCTGTACTTGGCAGCCTGCACTCACCTGAGTCCCAGCGCGGATATCAACATTCCATCAATGAGTGGCGAAATGGAACAAATCCAATTTCTGTTGGGTCACGTTTCGGTGCAAACAACGGAGAAGTATCTCGGCTGCAAGCAGCGACTGCGCGGAGCTGTCAACGGCGGATCGGTATTGAGCCCGCCCCGTGATCACTTGGACGTTAGACAACTATCCGACCATTGAGCCGGATCGGTAAACGCTACGGCGTTAGGGAGGACTAAACAAACAGGGTCTTAATTGGGCGACGTGCCCAAATGAGGAACGTGCAGGGGCTAAGGAATGCGCGAGGCAACCGTTTGACTCCAAGAAAAAACCCGATGACCAGACGGAGACTCTGTTGCGCACCCAGGGCGATGCTGGCGCTGCCTTTCTATGGAGAAAGAGAATTGAAGCAGGCAGAAGCCTCACTCCTATGCCGGCATGGATGGAAAACTCAATGGGAGATTTGTGCTGGGGACTCTGGGAGAAGGGTCAGGCGTCAGTCCGACAAGATTGTGTTTTTGCATGGGAGAGTTCAGCAAATGATTTTGCACACAGGCCGACCCCGCCCAACTTGGACTGGCTCCCGGGGATGTCTGCGTCGCTCCTGAATGTATCCCTGCTCAATGAGAATACTGACCACGTGTGCGTGCGTTTCGTCCAACACCCGCACAATGTCAGGGATGGAAAGTTCGTGATTGGCGAAGAGATTACAGATCGTGATTTGTCGCTTTGTGACCTGGTCAACGGCATTTGACGGATGAGTGAAGACCTTGTTCGTCACCTGGAAGCCGTCGCGCTCCGCATTGTCCGTTTGTGCCATGAGACTGGTGCCTCCTGTTTCCTTCTGCTAATGCAAGGTTGTGCTGCTCTCCCTTTTGCTCTCTGCTCGCCGATAGCCAGGGAACAACCCTTTGATGCCCTTAGTTCCGCAAGCCGTTGCTTCGCCAGGAGAAGGCTTCGCTTGGCGGAATTCCGACCCGCCCAATGGGATCTAAATCCCGTTTCGAGTTTGCACCTCAAGTTCACAAAATTCGGCTATGGTTGTGTGGCCGTTTGATGGCACCGAACGCAAAAAGAGCCGGAGTTATCCCACACTAAGACCGAGCGACCGCCGTCACGAAGCCAGGCTCTGAAACCACTAAACCCACCACTCCCAGCGGTCGCGCCCCAGGGCCAAGCGAATTCCCATTTCTCGGGCCCGCTGGACGACGCTGTAGCTGAGGACGACATACGGACCCACCGCGACCAAGACGATCCCCACTACAGACAAAACTCTTGAGCGCAACGAATGATATCCAGGCACCTGACTAGGCTTTTTGGAGAGGCGCGAGTTCGGCTTCAGACATAGGTTCCACCCAAGGTTCCGGTTGGCATTTGGCTGTTCGTCCACACTCTTTGGGGCCACCTTCAGCAGCGCAGTTGAGGCGGCACCACCACCGACATGTAAATCACAATTTCCAAAAGTAACCTGCAGTTTTCCGCTACTCCCATTCTGGCTGAGCTTCACCTGAAGGGACGAAGCTCGAATTGTCGTCTGGTCGCTAACGTGTCCTGACAGCTCGACACTCTCGGCATCAATTTCGCCCGCTGTCTCCCCTTCAGACTTAAAGTTGGAAACCTTAACCTGACCGTGGACTAAACCCGAGAGCGTGATGGTCAGCGATGGGGCTGCAATATCACCTTTCAGCGTGCCGCTGACAGTGATCGGACACTGAGAACGAATAGAACCCTCCACCTCCGTTCCTTCCTCCAAGACAGTCTGTTTTGTTATTGGACTTTCTGACATTGTTTTCTCCTTTGAAGTTTCATTCCTTTCGAATCCTTAGACTCAACGAACAACCATGCTCAAAGCCAAATTCGGTTAGTGTGGAGGCTTGCTGGACTGCTGCGACAATCGTTCCCGTCTGCCCCACGTGAAGCCGTCGTGGGCCCACAATTCCGGGAGAAGCGCCGCCTTCAATGAATTCGCCAGCGATCACGATGTCTCCCCTCCCGACGATCTGGCAGCCCTTCAAAACACCTCGAACGTTCCCCACGAACGCGTGCTGAACTGGAACCGCGACGACAAGATTGCCATCGGGACCCAGTCGCATTTCTGTACATCTGCGGGCCGCCTGGGGCTCCTGCGGGTCGTGGCCTTGCGATTGTTCAGTAGCTTGCTTTGCCCGCTCGATCGCGGAGTCAGTGACATGAGGAACGCCACGGTCCGACGCAACTGATTCACGAACGCGCGCTCCATCGAACCAGGGCTCGAATCGTGTGCCGGGAGGATGATAGACCCGGGATCCACTCCTTCAACCGCGCACTTTTCCGAAGGACGCCCGCAACCTGCCGTTGTCGTCACCCACGAACCGACACGACGCATACTGAACTGGAACCGCGAAGAACAAGATTGCGATCGGGACCCACTCGCATTTCTGTGGATCTGCAGGCACCTCTTGGCTCTTACGAGTCGTGGCATCGCGGTTGCTTAGCTTGCGTTGTTCGCTCAATCGCGGAGTCTGGAGGAACGAAATGGCCCGACACAACTGGATCACGAACACACGCACCATCAATCCCGGTGGGAGGTTCATGCACCTTCCGTCCGATAGTCGGGCGCCCGTACGTTGCGAACCCATTCCGGCAGCGCGCGTCTTAGTCTTTGCCCTTCTGCTCTGCCTGGGCAGTGTCCGCGGCTGGGCGCAGCAAAACGACCAACAGCAGATGAGGGACCTCGACGAACAAGTTCAGAAGATCAAATCGGACATCCTGGACATTTCGAAAGAGCTGAGCCGGCTCGAGGAGAAACTGCTCTATCCGTCAGGGACGCAGATCGCGATCTTCATCGCGCTGGCCAAGGGCGACCAGATGCGCCTCGACGCCGTACGGCTCCAGGTCGACGGCCAGCTCGTCGCGCACCACATCTACAGCTTCAAAGAGCTCGAGGCCCTGCGCAAGGGCGGCGCTCAACGGATCTACGTCGGCAACGTGGCAACCGGGGATCACCAGCTCGAGGTGCTTGTCGACGGCAAGCTTGAGGGCGGCGCGGACTTCAACCGCACAGAACGCTTTACCTTCCGCAAGGAAGTGAAGCCAAAGCTGGTGGGCCTAACACTGGCGGGACCGCGCTCCGGCAGCACTCCGATCGCGCTGGGGGAATGGTAATCGATGCGAACGTTACGACAGCTTATCGGACTTAGCCTGGCCTTGGGACTTGCTGCCCGTCCGGCGACAGGCGGCGACTTGAGGGACCTCTATTTCGGCGAGGCGCTCTATCACGCCTTTCAGGGACGGTATTTCGATGCGCTCCAGCGACTCGACACCGAGGTTGCCCTGTACCGCGGTCTCGACCAGCCGGAGCTCGATACGCTGCACTATCACATTGACAACGCCGAATTCTCGGTCGGCGACTTCGAGCTCAACTACCGCATGCACCACCGAGCCGGGCGCGCCATCAAGGCGGTGCTCGAAGGTGCTGTCGATGAAGCCGTACGAAACGAGGCCGCGTTCAGACTCGCCCGCATCCACTTCCAGAAGGATCAGCTCGACGATGCGCAGAACGCGCTGGGGCGGATCCATGGTGTGGTGCCCGCGGAGATCAGGGACGACGTCGAGTTCCTACGGGCGAACATCGATATGGCGACGGGTCGGCCAGGCGACGCCGTCAAGGTACTCCAGCAGGTGCACAGCGACGAGAGCCTGACCGGGTTTGTCGCGTACAACCTCGGCATCGCGCTGTTGCAGGACAGTCGAAGCCGGGAGGCGATCGAGCAGTTCGACAAGGCTGGACGGCTTCCTGCCTCTGATGAAGCCGGGCTTGCGATCCGCGACAAGTCCAACCTGGTGCTTGGCAGCATGCTGTTCGAATCGGGCGAATTCGAGCGGGCAAAACAGTCGCTGGAGCGCGTGCGCCTCCAGGGGCCGTTTTCGAACCAGGCTCTGCTGCGGGCTGGCTTTGCCGCGGCAACGGCAAAGCAGTATGACCGCGCGCTCGTGCCGTGGAACATTCTTGTGGAACGGGAGCCGACGGCTGCCGCAG
>Ga0075418_10006477_pt1 | contig 13205 bp, 9 predicted proteins | sample SoiMetdeltSBSDD2_FD_81776 | JGI IMG/M metagenome (GOLD analysis project Ga0075418, IMG submission 81776) | Bulk soil microbial communities from a Populus tree surrounding site in Tennessee, USA - Soil MetaG P. deltoides SBSDD2 | ecosystem: Environmental > Terrestrial > Soil > Tree plantation...
CAAGGTAAAGCTGGAGGTGCTGATCGTCGAAGGATCCATCGCCTCGCTGAAGGCAGTGGTGATGGCCTGGTTGATGGCAACACCCGTGGCCTCATTGACCGGGACCGTGAAGCTCACGGTGGGTCGCGTAGCGTCCGTAGTCGCGCCCGTGGTAAAGCTCCAGAAGAAGTTGCTAGCTAGCGGATTGCCGGCCAGGTCCCTAGCTCCGCGCTTAATCCGGGCCGTGTATAAGGTATTGGGTGCGAGATTTTCTGCTGGTGTAAAAGTCGCCGTCATGCCGGCGTAGGTGACAGTGCCCTTAACAGGGCGGTGGCTCCCTTGCAACAAGTCAAAGGTCGCGTGGGTCACCCTTGCAGGGTCCATCGCCTCATTGAAGGTTGCAGTGATGACCTGGTCAATGGCCACACTAGTGGCCCCATTGCTCGGAACGGTGGAACTCACGGTCGGCGGTGCCGTGTCCGGCAGACGATTCCTATTGCCGGACGCGTTCGCGCCGACAACGGTGGCTGGGATTGCCCCGGCCAGCGTGGCCATCAGCAGCCCCGCGAGGCAGTTGGCGAGTGAGAAGAGGCGCACGATGACTCCTGGAATGCAGGCGATTCCTGCAGAATTGAGAGTTCGACGACCCCAGGATTTCGGGGGTCCCGGTCCTTTGTAAGACGTCGGATTCTAGATTTGTGACGAGGCCATGCGATATTGGACCTTAGTCACATGGACGATCGTCCCATAAGCTTAGAAGTGTAGTCACGATCTGATCGTTCAGGTACCTTGCCGATCGACGCGTGTGTCGGATCAACTCACGATCATTTCTTATCGGGCGATGTTCTTGAGTTCGGTCCTGCGGAACCGCTCGAAAATGCCGTTCCTCTGCGGGTTCTTCGCCTTCGTTGGATGCTCGATGTCGTTGAGCGGCAGGTGCAGCTGACATTGGTGACGGTCGACGTTGCCGCAGTGTTCCGTGCGGCGGTCGGTCAAGATCCACACCAAGGAAATCCCTACGATGAACATCCGCCCGACGCCCCGGTGCTTGGAAATACCGTTGATAGCGGCAACCGTTGATAGCGACACATCTGCAGGGTTCTACTCATATCTTGGGCAGCTCGGCGAGCGACGTCTACGCAAGTGGGAAACAAGGGCACCGTCCTTCATTGCGACGGCGCAGGGTGGAGTCCGCTCCGCACCGGGACGACTGCTTGGCTCATCGACATTCAGGATGGCCCAAGTAGCGACATCTTGAATGGCCGGATCCGGAGGTTTCGTGGTCCACCACGGTGAAAATCAAGGTGCCGGGGATAGCGCCGCAGCGTCTGGTCCGTCCAGTTTGTGACATCCGTCTTGCAGGCCAACTTGGTGTTCGGTCGGAATGGCCCCGTCCCATCGGACGGGCGCCGTCGGCTTTCTCGGCCGAGCTTGAGGCTGCCCGCTGCGGGCGGCTAGAATGGCCTCGCCATTGATCCAGGGAGGATCGCATGAGAATCGGTTTTCACTCCGTGCGCGATCGCTTCGCGATCTTCGCGCCCGGAGCGAGCCTCGGGATCTTCGCCGTATGGTGTCTCATTTCTGCGTGCGATGACGACACCGGCCAGGGGCGGGGGATCGACCTCGCCAACAGCTGGCCGAACGACGATGGGCGCTACTGGGTGTACGAGGAGACCACCTTCTTCTGGAGTGATTCGCTGCAATTGACGGTCTATCCCAACCCTGATGCAGTTCCTTCCGCTCCGACGCTCGACGAAGTCGTCGCATTGCTGCAGGAACCGCTCGAGGGCGTTCCTCTGGGAACGGCGCCGAGCACGTACAGACTCCAGTTCGATGGCACGATGACGACGGATTCCGGCGCCATGGGCCAAAATCTCCGCGCCTGGATCGACGACATCCCAGTCGCCGTGGCGAAGGGTGGTGGAGTTGCTTCGCCTGGCAAGAGCTGGGAGGGTGGCACGGTGGCTTCGGGTTTCCTGGCGCAGCTGCGCCGAGCGCGGCCGGATCTCGCGCCGAAGACGACTCCTTGGCCAGCGGTCCGCGCCGACACCTTCGACGTAATTCCGACCTCACCCACCCTTCTCGGCGGCGGCGCGTGGGAAAAGACCGAGGCGTACATCGGCCTCTACGGAGTCTTGGATCTCGACCTCGCGTGGAAATACCTCGAGGCGGACCTCCGCATCGGGCACGAGTTCACTTTCCAGCTGATCCCGTCGTTGGCGAGCGACGTGTTCTTGCACACGCGTGTGCATGCCTCTGGTTCCATAGAGACCCAGAACGGGGTCTACGACCATGGTCTCGAAGTCGTCTACCTGGTGGACTTCGGCATCCTCGAGGTCCTGGACCCCGAAGGTGCTACCATCGGCTATTCGCGTGCCTTCAGCATCGGCAGTGTGGTCTACGTCGCCGATGTCGGACCGGTGTGGAGCGAGGAGCGTAATCTCTACTTCGTTGGCACGACACCGGCGGGTCCGGTCGAGACGCTCACGCTCGATCTCCAAGAAACCGGCCGGCCCACGATGGCGGCGCATCGATGACCGCGAAGTACGATTTCAAAACGATCGAGGCCAGAGGGCACGCCAAGTGGCGGGAGACCGGTCTCTTCGACACCGCGACGACGCCGGGACGGAAATACTACGTTCTCGAGATGTTCGCCTATCCGTCCGGGGACATCCACATGGGTCATTTTCGCAACTATTCCATCGGCGATGTCGTGGCGCGCTACCGCATGATGCGCGGCGACAGCGTGCTGCACCCCTTCGGCTGGGACGCCTTCGGCTTGCCGGCGGAGAACGCGGCCATCAAGCACGGCGTGCATCCACGCGATTGGACGCACCGCAACATCGCCATGGGGCGCACCACATTGCAGCGCATGGGCATCTCCTATGACTGGCAGCGCGAAGTGGTCACGTGCGAGCCGGAGTTCTACAAGTGGACCCAATGGCTGTTCCTGCTGCTCTACGAACGCGGACTGGCCTATCGCGCCCCGTCGTTGGTGAACTGGTGCCCGAACGACGGCATTCTCGCCAACGAGCTGGTGCAGAACGGCCGCTGCTGGCGCTGCGACGGCGAGGTCGGCAAGAAGGAGATCGACAACAACTGGTTCTTCAAGTACAGCGACTTCGCCCAGTGGCTGCTCGACGACCTCGACCGGTTGCAGGGCTGGCCCGACAAGATCAAGACGTTGCAGCGCAACTGGATCGGCCGCAGCGAAGGCTGTGAAATCGATTTCACCGGCGACAGCCGGACGCTGACCGTGTTCACCACTCGTCCCGACACCGTCTGGGGCGTGACCTTCATGGTCCTGGCTCCAGAGCACTCGCTCGCCGCCGAGGTGGCACGCACGAACCCCGAGGTCGCCGACTACATTCGCGCCTCCACACGCAAGAAAGAGTGGGAGCGCATGGCCGAGGGCGCGAAGGACGGTGTCTTCACCGGGCTCTGGGTCACCAACCCGCTGACCGGCGAGAAGGTGCAACTGTGGGTCGCAGACTACGTCGTCGCGTCATACGGCACGGGCGTGGTCATGGGTGTGCCGGCGCACGACACGCGCGACTTCGACTTCGCTCGCCGCCACGGCATTCCGCTGCGCGTCGTCATCCAGCCGCCCGAAGGGGGCCTGGACCCGGCGGCGATGACCGAGGCCTACGTCGGCGCGGGCACGATGGTGAACTCGGGCGCACTCGATGGGACACCGATGCCGGCGGGGATGCCCCGAGTCATCGCCTTCCTGGAGAAATCGGGGCTGGGTCGATCGAAGATCAATTACCGGCTCAAGGACTGGCTCGTGTCGCGTCAGCGCTACTGGGGCTGTCCGATCCCGATCATCCATTGCGAACGCTGCGGCGCACAGCCGGTGCCGCAGGAAGACTTGCCGGTGCTCCTGCCGCTCGATCAACGCGAATTCATTCCCAAGGGGCGTTCGCCGCTCGCCGACAACTCGAGCTTCATGCAAGTGCAGTGCCCACGTTGCGGCGGCAGCGCGCAGCGCGATCCCGACACGATGGACACTTTCATGTGCTCGTCGTGGTACCTGTTCCGGTACGTCGATCCACGCAACGGCAGCGCCCCATGGGACAAGCAGGAGGCTGCGCGCTGGCTCCCCGTCGATCTGTACATCGGCGGCGACGAACATGCGTGCATGCACTTGCTCTACTTCCGTTTCATCACCAAGGTGCTGCACGATGCGGGCTGGCTGCCGATGGCCGAGCCGACCACGCGGCTGTTCAACCATGGCATGGTCTACGATGCGCTCGGCGATCTGATGTCGAAGTCGAAGGGCAATGTCGTCTCGCCCAATGACATCATGGATCAATTCGGCGTCGACGTGAGCCGCATCGCCATGTTCTTTTTCGCCCCGAGCGCCGATCCGATTTCGTGGAAGGAAACCGGCCTGGTCGGGGCGCAGCGCTTCGTCCAGCGCTTCTGGGAGCGCGTGCATGCTGCTCGCGACGGCGACGAACCGCGCCCCGTGCAGCGCAAGCTGCACCAGACGATCGCCAGGATCACGCGCTCCATGGATGGCGACCTGCACTTCAACACCTCGATCGCGGCCATCATGGAGTTCCTCAACCTGGCGAAGGAGATCAGCCGCCCAACGGCCAAGACCCTGGTGCAGCTCATGGCTCCCATGGCCCCGTTCCTGGCCGAGGAGCTCTGGGAGACGCTCGGAGAGCGGGGCAGCGTTTTCCGCAGCGCGTGGCCACAGTACGACGCCGAGCTCGCCAAAGAGGACGAGCTGGAAGTCGTTGTGCAGTTGAATGGGAAGGTGCGCGGGCGCTTCACGGTCGCGGCCGGCACCGGCGAGGCGGAGCTGCGTGCGCGCGCGCTGCAAGAGCGAGCGGTACAGGATGCGCTCGCGGGGAAAAACCCCCGCAACGTAGTCGTCGTCCAAGGGCGGCTAGTGAACGTCGTCGTGTGAACCGCGCGCGGGCCCCCCTCTGCGGGTCCTGTCGGCCGGCACCTGCGCCGCTCGGTCCACCGGTCGTCGCACCATGGTCGAGTCGGTTATAATCAAGAGGCCGCCCCTCGCAAGAGGCCGTCGCCCCTCGGGCTTGGCCTACGGAGAATTCATGCAACCGACTCGTTTCCTCCTCCCGAGCGTCGTCGCCATGCTCGCTCTCGGGGCAATCGACGCCCAGGCCAGCCTCCTCCAGGAAATGCGCCAGGTCATCGATCTCGAAAAGTCCGGTAGGGCGACCCAGGTCGTCCTCACCAAGCACCGCGTCGAAGTGACGGTCGAGGAAAACGGCAGCGAGGAGCGCTACTCCACCACCGTTCGTGGGGCCAAGGAGCGCAAGCAGGTGCGATACGCGAGCTGGCAGCTCCAGTTGGCAGGAGATCGTGCCGAGATGTTCGAGAAGGCCGGCGCGCCGACGTACCGGACACGGGAAAACTTCGCCGGTGTGCTGACCGAACGCTGGACTTACGCCAGTCGGCACGTCACCTACGTCTTCCAAGGCGACCGCTTGGTGGATACCGAGAGCTTCTGAAAGCGCCGCGAGGCTGCCAGGTTCGCGCATGAAGCCCGCGCACGTGCGCCGCTGACCAATCATGGATCCACTGATTGTAAAATCGGAACACCCCCGATCTGGCGGGGGATGACTGCATATTTTGCCGCTTTTCGATTATCAAACACACGATTGAAACCGTTGAAACCGCCGGTTTAGGGTCAAATTCAACAATTCTTTTGCTCGATCACGCGCCCGCCTCGGAAGGGGAATGGGGCGGAGTCTCTTGCTTATTCTCAATGCAATTCCGTATTCTGCTTCGGGTTACATTCGAGCGCATTTGAATCTCGATTTTCTCCTCGCTTGATTGAAATGATTTCGAGAGAATTGCTGCCTGCGGCTCGTGTACATCTGCTGTGGCGCAAAGGCGAGTCGCTCCATTGATTCGATCACTGACAAGAGAGCTCACAACATGATCGATGCAAACCTTCCAACATTCGGCAATGGGAAACGGGGTCAAGGCCAAAATGGCGTGGCACGACTCCGACGTGCGGCCTGGGCGTTCACCACGCGCCGCGTTCCGCGTGGCGCGGTGAGCAAGATCCTGCGCAATGGGAATGCACCGAACGCTGGGGATCTGCTGTTGGCTCGCGTCGACGAGGTGGGTTACCACACGGGTCTGCAACTGCCTGATGGTCGTCGCAAGCATCTGTTCGTCGGCGACGAGATTGTCGTGACCTACGGCAACCGCTATGCACCGAGTCAATTCGAGGCAGTGGTCCCCAAGACATTGGGCCCGTGCGAGCTCGTGGCAAGCGGTGGCGTCGCTGGCAAGGCGCTCTCGTGGCACGCGAAGGTCTCCAAAGGCCCGACACGAATCACACCACTCGGGTTGCTTGCGGACGCCGCCGGCGAGCCGGTGAACCTGCGCGACTATGCACTCCACCCGGTGGATCGGCTCCAGGGGCAATGCCCGGCCACGGTGGCTGTTGTCGGCACGGCGATGGACTCCGGGAAAACACAGACCGCTGCTTATCTGGTCAAGGGATTGACGCTCGCCGGTGTCAAAGTCGGCTACGCGAAGGTCACCGGCACCGGTGCGGGCGGGGACACCTGGCTTCTGAAGGACGCCGGCGCCAGTCCGGTTCTCGACTTTACCGATGCAGGCTTGGTCTCGACTTATCTCGTCCCGCCCGCGGAGATCGAGCGTGTGTTCGTGACGCTCTTGGCGCACCTGATCAAAGCGGGAGTGGACGCCATCGTGCTCGAAGTGGCAGACGGCATCCTGCAAGTCGAAACATCCGCGCTGCTCGCATCGACGGTGTTCAAAGACTTCGTCGTTGGCGTGCTGTTCGCGGCAAGTGATTCCATGGGTGCGGTGGCGGGGGCTCGCTGGCTGAATGACCACGATCTGCCCGTCGTCGGTCTCAGTGGTGTGATGACGGCGTCGCCGTTGCAGCGGCAAGAGTCCTCGAAGGCAACTGGTCTACCGATTTTTTCACGTCAAGAGCTCGCACGGCCGCGGACCGCGATGCGGATCCTGGGAGGGGTCGAGGAGCAGGCGCTCGAAGGCTGATGAGCGCGGAAGGGTATTCATGAGCTCAGCGCAACTGAAACGCAAATGGTCGCTGCGAACCGAGCGTGTCCTGCGCCGTGTGCTGCAGGCCGACCCGGGTCAGGAGTACTTCGTCTACGTACCGAGCACAGGCGGGCACGGCGCGCCGCTGTTGGTCACGGTGCATGGCATTTCCCGCAACGCGCGCGAGCAGGCCAAGCGCTTTGCGAGCTACTCCGAGAAGTTCGGGGTCGTGTTGGTGTCGCCGCATTTTCCGGCGGAGCGGTTTGGCGATTATCAACGGCTCGGACGCGAGGGACGCGGCACGCGTGCCGACGTCACGCTGGACTCGATCGTCGAAGAAGTCGCGTGGCTGACGGGCGCCAGCGCGACGCAGATCTATTTGTTCGGCTATTCGGGCGGCGCCCAGTTCGTCCATCGCTATGCCATGGCGCATCCGCAGCAGGTGGCCGGCGTCGCTGTCGCAGGTGCCGGCTGGTACACGTTTCCGGATGCGCGGCAGCGCTTTCCTTACGGGATTCGGCGCAGCAAGCACTTGACGAGCGTTCGATTCGACCCCGAGGAGTTCCTGCGTGTTCCCATGACCGTGTTCGTCGGGGAGAACGACACCACGCTCGAAGGGCTCCGACAAACCGAGCGGGTCAACCGCCAGCAAGGAACGACGCGCGTCGAGAGAGCGCAAAACTGGGTCGGGGCGATGCGTGAGGCGGCCGCCGCCTACGGCCTCGATCCGCTCGTCTCGTACGAGCAGCTCGAAGGCGGCGCGCACTCGTTCGAAGAGCTCATGGAGCATGGCCAGCTGGGCGACAGAGTCTTCGCCGCGCTCTTCGGTCCTCCCTTCATCCATGCAGAGGGCGGCGGGAATGGGAAGCAATAGCGCGAAGGATCACTCTGCACCATCCGAATGCCGTGACCGTTGGCACTCGGCTGCTGTTCCAGCAGGATTCCGCGCCGCTTCGCATCGGCTGCAACGGATGTTCTGGATCCTGCTGTTGTGTGGCGCAGCCGGCGTGGCGCCGGCGCCGCCATCCATTGCACAATCCTCTGCCCCGGCCTTGGAGCGCAGCGCTCCGCTCTCCCCGCTCCCGCAGGGACAGGTACTGCGCCGCTCGCTCAGGAGCGATCCGGCGCAGGAGTACTTCTTGTACATTCCGAGCACCGGGTCCATGGCTGCGCCGCTGTTCGTCGCCGTGCACGGCATCTCGCGCAACGCTCTCGAGCATGCGACGATGTTCGCTGAACACGCCGAAGCCTATGGCGTGACCCTGCTCGTGCCGTACTTCACCGAGAAGGAAAACGACGACTATCAACGATTGGGCCGAGCGGGGCGGGGAAGCCGCGCTGACCTCGTTCTGGACGCGATCCTCGAAGAGGTCGCAGACTTGACGGGAGCCAACGTCAGCAAAATCTACTTGTTCGGGTTCTCCGGTGGCGCTCAATTCGCACATCGGTACACGATGGCGCATCCCGAGCGCGTGGCTCGAGCGGTCGTCGCTGCCGCAGGTTGGTACACCTTCCCGGACGAGCGCACGCCTTATCCCTACGGGACCGGCCCGAGCGACGAGCTTGCGAGCCTGCACTTCGACCCCGAGCAGTTTCTGCGGGTTCCGATCACGGTCTTCGTCGGCGAGGAGGACATCCAGCAGAGCGAGAGCCTGCGGCGCAACCCAGAGGTCGACCGCCAGCAAGGTGTGACGCGAATCGAGAGGGCGCAAAACTGGGTCGCGGCGATGCGGGCCGCGGCGGATGCGCACCATCTCGAACCGCTCGTGTCGTACGCCCAAGTTGCGGGCATCCAGCACTCGTTCAAGCAGTTCATGCAAGAGGGCCAGCTCGGCGAGCGTGTATTCCAAGCGCTTTTCGGTCCGGGTTCGTCCCGGAAGCCGACTGCCACCGATGCAGCCGCCCCCGGGGAGTCCCGCAGCGGTTCGTTGCCATCGTCCATGGACTCGGCGTGGGATATCCCGGTGGCGTTCCATGCCTCGCCCGTTTCGGTTGGAGATGAGCGATGAGCACTGCCGTCGGTCGATCGCGGATCAAGCGCATTCGCGCCGCCCCTTTGCCGGAGGTCCTTCCGTCTCGAGGCAAGCCGTCGCGACGCCGGCGCATCATCATGACCGTGATCGCCGCAGGCGTCGCCCTGGCGATCGCCGTACCGGTCGTGCTCTGGACACGCTATCGAATCACGCATGTGGTGTCGCGCAACGCGCTTGTGAAGGGCTCCATCACCAACGTCGGGGCCCAGCTCGACGGGGTGGTGACGAGTGTCGAGGTGGAGTCAGGTCAGCAGGTGCAGGCCGGTCAGATCCTGGCGCGTTTCGAGGATCACCAATTGCAAGCCACGGTGCAGCGCGCGCAGTCTCGTTTCGAGAAGGCCACACGCGAGCTGGAAGTCGAGCGCATGGCGATCGAACACGAGCGCCGGCGACTGGGCAGTCTGGTGACGGAAGCCTCGGCGCGAGTGGCCGCGGCCAAAGCGCAGGTGGATGCCGCCCAAAGCCAGGCCGACGATGCCAAGACGCGGCACGAGCTCCGGCAGACACTGGCGCAGGAAGGCGTGATCGCGACGGAGGAAGTGCGCGCGGCGGAGACCGTACGCCGCACGGCTGATGCAATGGGGGCTACGGCCGAGGCCGATGAACAGGCCGCAGAGGCGGCTCGAGACTTGGCGCAGGTCGAATCCGAAGGACTCGCGGTGCGGGAGGAGCACATTCGCGTGCTCGAGGCCGACGTTTCCATGTTTCGTGCCGAGCTCGACTTGGCCGAAGCCGACCTCAAGGCAGCGCTGATTCGCGCGCCGGGGGATGGCTGGGTGGTGCGCCGGATCGCGGAGCCGGGTGGATCCGTCGTGGTCGGTCAGCCGATCCTCGCGCTATGGATCGGCAAGGGAGTCTGGGTCGAGGCCTGGATCGACGAAGACGATCTGGGGAAAGTCGCTGCCGGCAGCTCGGCGAGGGTCACACTGAAACCGTATCCCGATCGGGTCTTCTCCGGAGTCGTGGAGACGATCGGCGTCTCCACCGACTACGAGCTGCCAGATACTGCGGTTCCGCAGCCGCGCAATTCACGCATGCGCGCCGAGCCGGTCGTCTGCGTCCGCATTCGGCTCGACGAGCCGGAAGGGTTGTTCCCGGGGCTCTCGGCCGTGGTCGGGATACGCAAGAAGTAACCATGAAGATTGGCCGCTTGGGCCCGGCTGGAAAACGCCCGCGTCTCGACTCGGATCCCATCCCGCAGTCACGTCCCGAGCCGATGCCTCTGGTGGATCCGCACCGGTCGGAAGACACCCGGGGGACATTCAAGTCGAGGCTCCTGCGTCCGAAGGGCAATCTCTCACGCAAGGAACTTCGGCTGCTCGTCCTGCTCGCGGTCTTGCCGCTCGTGATGCTGCTGATTCGCGTCATGGCGCTTCCCGGTGTTGTGAGCTCAGGGATCGATGTCGGCTTCATGCGGACGATCGGCGGTGCCCTGAACCGGGCTTTGTCGCTCGCCTCCGTGACCCCTGGTGAGCGTGCGCAAGTCTTGTATCTGCTCTTGCTCCCCACGTGCGCTCTGCTGGTGTCTTTGACGCGCCTCACCCTCGGCATCCGAGTTCTGGGCTTTCGCTCGATCCTCGTCGCCGTCGGTTTCCACCAGTGCGGGATCATCCCGAGCCTCTTCCTGATTACGGTGGCTGTCCTCACCATTGTCTTGGTGCGTCCTTGGCTGCGGAAGATTCGACTGCCTTATTACGCGCGCGTCTCCGTCATCCTGTGCATCGTGGCCGTGACCATGGTGAGCGCGCTTCTCGCCGGCCCTTGGATGCGATCGGACCTCCTCTGGGGCGTCGTTTACTTCCCGGTCATCGTCCTCGGCATGCTGTCGGAGGGGATCGCACGCACGCTCGATCACGACAACATGATCGCGGCCTCGTGGCGCGCGATCACCACCATCCTACTCGCCTTTCTGATCGCGATCGTTTGCCGCATCCCGTGGCTGCGCGACCTCCTGCTCCAGTTTCCCGAGCTCGTGCTGACGCAGATCGTCGGCATCGTCATGATCGCGGAGTTCCTCGACCTGCGTCTGTTGCAGGACTGGGACACGAAGGTCGCCGGGATGGTTCTGCCCAAGCTGTTCACCAACGCGGGTGCGTACCGTGTCGCCGTCGTGCGCAATCGCACCGACACCGGCGTCATCGGCCAGCTGGGCCGCGGCACCTCGGAAAAGCATCGCCAGCGCTCGGTGCAACGGATCGTCGACGCGCTGCGCGCCGGGGGGCACACGGTGAAAGTCCTGGAAGGCGACACCTCGCTCCTCAAGGAATTGCGCCAGTTCATCCCACCGAACCCGCTCACCGGCGAGCCGGGCGGGATCGTCTTCAATCTCGCGCACGGCATCCAGGGTCAGGGGCCGCCGACGCATGTGCCGGCGATGCTCGAGATGGCCGGTGTCGCCTACACGGGGCCGACGCCGCTCGGCCTCGCCTTGGCGCTCGACCGCTTCGTGGTCAAGACCGTGATGCAGGAGGCCGGCATCCCCACGCCGGCGTTCTGTCTCATGGCGACCGCGAAGGACGAAGTCGCCGACCTGCGTTATCCGCTGATCGTCAAGCCACGTTACGAATCGTTGTACGCGTTGAAAATCGTCGAGGATCGCCAACAGCTCAAAGCAGCGGTCAAGACGGTGGTCCGGCGCTATCGGCAGGAAGCCGTCGTCGAGGAATATATCGAGGGCCGACAGATCCACGTCGCACTGCTCGGCAACGATCGCCTCGAATGCTTCCCGCTGGTGGAGCTGGGTGCCGGGAAACGAGACAGGACCTGCCCCGCCGCGCTCGACCCCTCGGTGGAGCGGCAAATTCGCCACCATGCAAAGACCACGTTCCGGGCTTGCGGCTGCCGCGACTATGCGCGCATCGATGTGCGCATCGGGAGATCGGGCATTCCCTACGTCTGCGAGATCCACAACGTCGGAATTCTGGTTGCCGGTGGATCGTTCGCCAGGGCCGGAGCGAAGGCCGGCTATGCGTTCGATCGGCTCATGCGACGGATCATCGAGGTCGCGCGGGCGCGCTACCTCTCGGCTGAATCGATCGCAGCGATGAGCGTCGACCCGCCGAGCGATGCGAAGCCCGATGCCGTTCCTCCGGCCGTGAATGGCCAGGCTTCGTGGAGCCGCCTCGGCTCTGGCTGATTCCCCCCGCGTAGGCTGATTCCCCCCGCGTCGGCCGCTCAGGTCAGGGCATGCAACGCCTGGACCAGGAGATCGATCTCCTCGTGCGTGTTGTAGTGCACGGCGCCGACGCGCACCGTGCCACCCGATTGTTCTAGACCGAGCGTTTCCATGATCGTCATCGCGAAGTGATTGCCGTTCCATGCCTGAATGTCGCGGCTCGCCAGGTGCGTGGCCACCTCGAGCGGTGTCCGTTGCGCCAGCGTGAACGAAAAGGTGGGCACGCGGTCGCCCATGCGATCGGGGTCGGTGATGCCAAAGATGCGGAGTCCCGGCACCGCCTGGAGACCTTGGAGAAGCGCGTGCGAAAGCTCGCGTTCGCGCGCACGAATGCCGTGCATGGCGGCCAGCAGCCGCGCGCGGCGCGTGTGCACTGGTGCTGGCGCCAGCTCGTTTCCGAGCCATTCGAGGTAGTGCAAGGCCTCGAGTGTTCCGGCGATACCCTCGTGGTTCTGCGTCCCGGTCTCGAACCGATCGGGGGGAGCGTCCGGCGCCGAACGCACCTTGTAAGCCGGCAGGCGCTCCAGCAATTCGCGGCGTCCCCACAGCACCCCCAGGTGCGGGCCGAAGAACTTGTAGACGGAGCAAGACAGGAAATCGCAGTCCAACTCGGCGACATCGATCGGGCCGTGCGGCGCGAAGTGCACCGCGTCGACGAACACGCGCGCATCCACCGCGTGCGCCATGCGCACGATGCGAGACACGTCGTTCACCGTGCCCACCGCGTTCGAGGCCAAGCCCACGGCGACGAGCTTCGTGCGTGGGCCGAGGACCGCGGCCAACGACTCGAAGTCGAGCGTGCAATCTTCTGTATGCACGTCGACCCAGCGAACGACCGCGCCGCATTCCTCGAGTGCGACCCAAGGAGCGATGTTCGAGTCGTGATCGAGCCGGGTGACGACGATCTCGTCCCCCGGGCGCAAGGTGCGGCCGAGGGCCCGGCTCAAGCCGTAGGTGAGGGTGGTCATGTTGGGGCCGAAGACGATCTC
>Ga0075418_10006479_pt1 | contig 13201 bp, 9 predicted proteins | sample SoiMetdeltSBSDD2_FD_81776 | JGI IMG/M metagenome (GOLD analysis project Ga0075418, IMG submission 81776) | Bulk soil microbial communities from a Populus tree surrounding site in Tennessee, USA - Soil MetaG P. deltoides SBSDD2 | ecosystem: Environmental > Terrestrial > Soil > Tree plantation...
CGGCTGGCAGTATCCTGAAATCTGCCGCGCGCGGCTCGTCATTGGCGGGGCCGTGCACGCGCCGCCTGGCTTCGTTCCCACGCCCTGGATGCAATCGGCGCCGATCCTGGCCCTCGGCGAGCCCGTCGGTGAGCTCGCGGTCTATTACCTGCAGGAGAAAGCGGCGAGCGACGAAGGACCCTTCCTGCGCGAAGAACGCAAGCTCATCCACGCGATCGCGGACCGGATCGGCCTGTTCGTGGTGCAACAGCGCGCGCGGGGCGCGCACCAGAGCCTCGAGGACGCAGTGCAAGAGATCGCGGCGCACGAGCGCGCGGAGTGGACGGTCGTCATCGATTTGTTGCGGCGCACGGACCCCCGGCTCCTGGCGCGCATCACACGCAAGATGATCAACCACCTGGGCTCGTTGGGGGTGAAGGAAGCCAACGAGGTCCTGCAACGCATGACCACGGCGGAAACACTCCCGGGCGCCGACGAGAACCAGCCGCTGCAACGCACCGAGCTGGGTGACCAGAGCGAGTTCGTGGAAACGGCGTTCTCCATGGCCGCAGCGCGCTTCAGCGAAGCGGAGCTGGTCGAGACCTTGCGCACCTGGCTCGAGGAAGACAAGTCGATCCACTTGATCAATGCGCTAGAGAATCCGTACGGCGGCCTCACGACCATCGCCGAGGCCATCGCGCGCTTCGAAGGCGCCGGCGTGGTCGAATCACGCCTGCCGCTGGCGGTGCGCCGTAGCCTGCGCGTCGCCTTGGTGCGGCGCATCTTCTCTGACGAGTTTGCTTTCCTGGCGGTGGCCAAGGACCACGTGCGGGTGAGCGATTTCTACGGCATCTTCAGCCGCATGATCCATCCGGCACAGAGTCATGGCAAGCTCGGGGGCAAGAGCACCGGCTTGTTCCTCGCATGGCAAGTCATTCAGAAAGCAGCGCCGCAGGTCGATGTGCTGGGGAAGATCCGCGTGCCCCGAACCTGGTACCTCACGTCCGACACGCTGCTCCACTTCATGCACTTCAACAACCTGGAAGATCTCTACGACCGCAAGTACCAGGAGGTCGAGCGCATTCGCCAGGAGTATCCGCACGTCGTCCAAGTGTTCAAGAACTCGCGCTTCCCGCCGGACATCGTCAAGGGACTGGCGGTGGTGCTCGACGAGTTCGAAGACCGTCCGCTCATCGTGCGCAGCTCGAGCCTGCTCGAGGATCGGGTTGGATCCGCGTTCTCGGGCAAGTACAAGAGTCTGTTCCTCGCCAACCAGGGCAGCAAGCAACAACGCCTGAACGCGCTGCAGGATGCGATCGCCGAGGTCTATGCCTCCGTCTTCGGGCCCGACCCGATCGAATACCGGGCGCAGATGGGCTTGCTCGACGTGCACGAGGAGATGGCGATCCTGGTGCAAGAGGTGGTCGGGCAGCGCGTGGGTAAGTACTTCTTCCCGGCGTTCGCCGGCGTGGCGTTCAGCAACAACGAGTTTCGTTGGTCCGAGCGCATCCGGCGCGAAGACGGGTTGGTGCGCATGGTGCCGGGTCTCGGCACGCGCGCGGTCGATCGCCTGGCCGACGACTATCCGGTGCTGTGGGCCCCCGGTCAGAGTGGTCTGCGCGTCAACGTCAGCGCCGACGAGATCGTCCACTACGCGCCACGGATGATGGACGTGATCGATCTCGAGCAGAACGCGCTGGTCACCGTCGAGGTGCGAAGGTTGCTCGCCGAGTGCAGGGATGAGGTCCCGGCGCTGCGGCAGATGATCTCCATCGTCGACCACGACCGCATTCGGCCACCCACGATGTTGGAACCGGATTGGAGTCGCGACCAGTGTGTGGTGACCTTCCAGGGCCTCGCCGACCAGACACCGTTCATGAGTCAAATGCGCCAGCTGCTGAGTCTCTTGCGCCAGCAGCTCGGCACACCGGTCGACATCGAGTTCGCCTGCGACGGCAAGGATTTCTACCTCCTTCAGTGCCGGGCGCAAAGCTACAGCGAGTCCTACGCGCCCTCCCCGATTCCGCGCCACATCCCGCGCGAGCGTCTGGTGTTCTCCGCCAACCGGTTCATCTCGAATGGACGGGTTCCCGATCTCACCCACATCGTCTACGTCGTGCCGGAGCGCTATGCCCAGCTCACCGACGTGCACGACTTGCAGGGCATCGGCAGAGCCGTGGGGCGTTTGAACAAGGTGCTGCCGCGGCGCCAGTTCGCCCTCATGGGTCCCGGACGCTGGGGCAGCCGCGGCGACATCCGCCTGGGAGTTCCGGTCACGTATTCCGACATCAACAATGCGGCGATTCTCATTGAGATCGCGCGCAAGAGCGGCTCGTACTCGCCAGAGCTCTCGTTCGGCACCCACTTCTTCCAGGACCTCGTCGAGTCGGACATTCGCTACATTCCGCTCTACCCGGACGAGGAGGGCGTGGTGTTCCACGAGGAGTTTCTCACCCGCTCGACCAATATTCTCGCCGAGATCGCGCCGGACCTGGCCCGCCTGCAGGAACTCGTGCGCGTCATCGACGTGCCGCGTGAGTGCCCTGGGGAAGTGCTGCGTGTGTTGATGAACGCCGATCTCGACGAGGCGGTGGGGATCTTGTCCCCGCCACAGACGGACGGCAAACCGTGGGAGCAATTGGCCGCCGATCCTTACGCTGGCGATTCGGAGCGCTGGCACCTGCGTTTGGCCGAGAGGATCGCCGCGAGCCTCGATGCCCCGCGCTTCGGCGTGCAGGCGATGTACCTGCTCGGCGCCCGCGCCGCCGCCGCGGAGGCGATGCCCCGATTGAGTCTCGTCGTACACGTGCGTGGCACACCCCGGCAGCGCGAGGACCTCGCGCTCTGGCTGGAGGGATGGAGTCGCTCGCTGGCGGCGATGAACGCTTCCCGTCTCGGCTCCGAAGGGGAGGGATTGCTCGACGTTCAGTTCTTGACCGACAAGGAGATCGAACAGAAGACCCCTCTCGCCGCCGAGATCGAGGTCAATTCGCGCGCGGTCGCGCTCGGTCGCCGTGCGCGGTGAGTTTGCGACTTTTGACCCGATATGTCAGGGTCGAAAGGCCCAATTGTCACAGTCGTGTCACGGCTTTGTCGCAATCTCGTATCAAGAAGCTTGCTTCCATTCGATTCATGTCGTTAGAATGAGAAATGCTTCATGCGAGGGCTCGGGAGTAACCACTCATCGAGCCTGGTGAACGATCCCGCCCATTGCCCCCAGTGGATGAGATCGAGAGTCCCTTCCTGGGGGCGCTTTCCTGCGCTGGCCGATCGCCTGTGGTTTCGCAGGCCGGAGCTCCTCTGGGGTGGACGGAAAGGACTGCATCCCAATGCGAGCGCACCGATTCGGGGCGTGGGCCCGATTTGCCGTTGGAGTATTTGCCTTCGCTCTGCTCTGCCCCCGTGGCGGGCACGCCGGCGTCAAGGTGGTCGAGCAACCGGACTTCAGCCTGGAGCTCGGACTGCGGATGCAGCCGCGGCTCGTCTTCCTGCAAATCCCCGCTTCCGGTGGCGGCCTCGAGATGGAGAGAACCTTCCTGATTCGACGCAGCCGGTTCAAAGCCAACGGCAAGATGCTGACCGCCAGCTACAATTTCGAGTGGCGGCTCGACGCCACGGGTTTGAGCTCCGGCATCGTTCTCACGACACCTATCGCTGGCGTCGAAAACGCGTGGATCCAATTGCCGCTCAGAGGCCCCGGGCTGCAGGTCCGAATGGGGCTCTACGACCAACCCTTCTCGCGCGACCGTCTGACCTCCGACTCGAAGCAGCTCGCGGTGGACCGCGGCGCTGTCTCCAACGTGCCGGCAGCGCTCGGGATGGCGGACAATGCCATCGGCTTCGATTTCCGCGGTGACGTGAAAGAAGGGCGCTACTCTTACGCCGTCGGTCTCTTCGACAACCGCACGATTCCCGCCAAGCTGCAGGACATGCCCATGGTCGTGGGCCGGCTCGATTTGAATTTCGGGTCGACCAAGAACCTCTTCCGCGACGCCCAATTCGGCGAGGAGTCCTGGTACTCGCTGGGCGTGAACGGCATTTACCACGGTGCGCTCGAAGACACGACCGGTGCGGACGACGGTCTGCGCTCTGCGGCCGGAATCGACGGCATCATCGACATCCCTGCGGGACCTGGGCGGTTGTTTGTCAGAGGCGAGCTCAACACCATCCGGGTGGAGCGGCCCCGAAGCGACATCTCGTTGAACACCACCGTGTGGATGGCGGGCGCCGGTTACCTCCTCTGGCACGAGCGCTTGCAACCCATGGTGCGCTTCGATCAAGTCCAGCTGGACGACGACCAGGGCGGTGCGACTCAGGACATCACACTCGTGGGTGTGAACTACTATCAGAAGGGCCACAACCTGAAGCTGCAAGCGGACGTGCGGCTCCAGGGCGGAACCGGTGAATCCATCGACGAGGCGCGGCTCCAATGGCAGATCGACTTCTGATCCGTTGATTTCGATGAACGGTGCCCTTGCGAACAAGAGCGGCCGGAATTCCTCCGGCCGCTCTTTTCGTCCGGCCGCGGATTCAATCGAGCCGTCGGTACACCGTGCCGATGTAATCGACGAAATCCGGCGTGAGTCCCTGGGTGCGCAAGATGGACTGCATCTGCGCCCGGTGGTGGATGGAGTGATAGTTGAGCTGCAGTGCGATGTCCTTGAGCGGCGCTGTCCAGTGGGCGCCGTCGAAGCCGACCCATTGGACCGCGTCGAACAGGGCGCCTTCCTCTTTGCCGCGCAAGAATTCCAGCCATGCGCCCAGACTCCGGCTCCACTCCCGCTCGAGCGCGTCGAGAGGGTAAAGCGGTTCCCACCAGCTCATGCCTGGGTCGCGTGGGTACTGTGCGATGCGCGCCAGCCACTTGTCCTGCGAGTTGACGAGGTGGCTGAAGAGCCGGATGCATTCGTCCTTCTCCGGCAACTCCGCGAGCTTCGCCAGCACCTGCCGGTTGGCGCGGTCGTTGAAGGCGAAGGTGTCGATCAGGTACTGCCTCATTTCCATGGTCGTCCTCTCCATCCGACTGCTCGACGATCGCATCTTCACCCTATCGGTTTTGGCCGTGGACTGGAAGGACGTCGGTCGAGGGTTCCGCGGCAAACGGAACGGCCTCGACACCGCGGCCGGGCCGTTTCTTGCAGCGTCCGGAGGGTTCACCGTTCGAGTCATGGTTGGGAATCATCGGGAGCACGCAGATGAACCGGCGCAACGCATTGCTTCTGATTCTGCTGTTCACAGGCATCCCCCTGGGCGCGGACGCCGCCCCGGCGTCGCGCTCCGAAGCGGTGAGCCTCTATCAAACACAGTACGTCGGAGCCGAGGGAACGGCCTCGGGCTGGACGGGGAGTCACACGAGCTGCACAGCGGGCGATGTGAACGCCGATTACCGAGCTGCCGGTTTGCAACGCATCGAGTACTTCCGTGCCATGGTCGGATTGCCGGCGGGTTTGGGCTTGAATCCCACCTGGAATGGCCAGTGCCAGGAGGCGGCGCTCATGATGACCGCCAATCGATCGCTTTCGCACAGCCCGCCGGCGAGCTGGACGTGTTACACCGCGACCGGGGCGGAGGCTGCGGGGAAGTCGAACTTGGCGGCAGGGTATTCGACCTTGCCAGCCGCAGTCACCGGCTGGATGAACGATGGCGGGGTGACGAGTCTCGGGCACCGGCGCTGGATTCTGTATCCGCCGCTCGCGACGGTGGGAATCGGTGCCACGTTCGGCAACTCGTATCCTGCGTATGCGCTCTGGGTCATCGGCGGGAGCGGTGCGCGTCCTGCGGAACCGGAATTCGTGGCATGGCCGCCACCGACTTGGGTTCCGTATCAGGCGGTCTATTCGATGTGGTCCTTCGCGGTTCCTGGGGCCAATTTCTCCGCTGCCAGCGTGACGATGCATCGCGGCGCGACGTCGATTGCGTTGACGTTGTTGCCGGTCCAAAACGGCTACGGCGACAACACACTCGGCTGGACGCCGCAAGGGCTCCCATCTGGTGCGCCGTCGAGCGACACGGTCTATCATGTCGAGGTGACGGGCGTCGTCGTTTCCGGTCAATCGCGCGACTATGCCTACGACGTGACCGTCATCGATCCGGCCGCCCCTGGCACTGCGGTCGAAACGCTGACTTGGGGATCCATCAAGCAGCTTTTCCGCGCGCCCGCGTCGCAATGAGCACGCACTGTTTCCGGGAGCAGAGTCACTGACCGCGACGAGCCTGTCGTCGGCTCGGCCCGTCACTTCGAAAAACGCCGGTACAGCGCATAGGCCGCCCAGAACGAAATTCCGAAGAGAATGATCGGCAGCACGACTGTCCACAGAACACCGGTGATGGGCGGTGGTGCGGGCAGGCGCTCCGGTGCGGCGACTTGTGCCTGGGCTTGGACCACTGCGGCGAGCCATGCCGCGCCCACGAACCATGTGCGCGACCGCTTCACGGCTGACCGTCCTTGCCGGAGCGGCGTTTTCGCCACGCCCAGTATGCGCACGCCATGCCGAGGAGCGAAGCCACATACGCGATGCTCATGCCGATCAATGTCACGAGCCCACGATCCATCTCATCCTCCGCGCGGCCTGGGTGCAGCCTTCGGTTGCGGCGAGGGAATTCCAGCCTGCTCCCAACGGTGCTGCTTCTCCAGGTCCGCCAAATAGACAGCTTGCCGAGTTTCGTACTCGACCGAAACCGCGCGCAATTTCGGGTCGATGACCCAGTAAAGGAAAACGGCGCCCCCCGCGGTCGCTAGCGTGATCCAAAGTCCGGACATCTGCAACAACAGCAGCTTGGTCAAACCGATGAGGATGCCGGCAAAAACGAGCGGCGAGACGAAGACGGCGATCCAGTCTTCCCGAGTCCAACCGCCTGCGGCCTCGGGTGTCCACGTGCGGCGGATGAGCGGCCGGCGTGTGCTCGGCGCCGGGGCGCGAGGGCTCGCCGGCTCGCCGGCAGCATCGCGCCAGGCGGTTGCGATCGGGGTCGAATCTTCGCCAACCAATCCGCGTCGCAGGGCTTCGCGGCGCACGGGCCCCCACCAACCGATCGGTCGCACCATGACGTAGTAGCGCACGAGGTGATCCATGTCCTCGGCGCGCGTGAGCAATGTCGCTGGGAGGAAGACAAGGGCGCCGAGCGCCATCAGCAGCCAGAACTGCAAGTAATCCGGCAGAGAGGGGATGACGCCGAACGACGGCAGGATCCAAACCACGAGCCACGAGAGCCCCAAGTTGGCCATCCAGGATGCGAGATAACCCGACGCATTGAAGCGCCACCACACTACTTGCAAGATGTTGGGCAGCCAGACTCCCGCCATCATCAGCCAGAGCGCGAAGATCAGCCACTGGGTGATCTCTTCCATCATCAAGCCGTAGAAGAACGAACCGACGAGGAGCACGAAGGTGGCGAGGCGACCCACCCAGACGAGCCGGCGTTCGCTCGCGCCGGGGTTCAAGTAGCGCTGATAGAGATCGCGCGTGAAGTAGAGCGCGCCGAGATTCAAATGGCTCGAGATGGTGGAGAAATGAATGGCGAGGATGGCGCCGAAGAATACGCCGACGAGACCGGCGGGCAAGAGCTCGAAGCCCTGGCGGAACCAGCCGAGCTCGTATTCGGCCACCGAGGTCAGGTTGGGCAGCATGACGAAGAACCCGATGATGGCGGCCGCCCAGAATGCGTTGCGTACCAGCGTGATGGCGCCGCCGGCCCAGATGCCGTAGCACGCGTCGCGCAACGAACGTGACGATTGGATGCGCTGTGCTTCGACGTACCAATCGATGCTGGTGCCCATGCCGAACCCGCCGAGCACCGCGATCACCAGCATCGTGAGCCACCAGGCGGCGGGGAACTCGCCGCTCCACCAGCCGGTGAAGGCGAACGGGTCGAGCCGCCACTCTTGGCCCATGCTCACGAGACGCGCGGTGATCTCCGTCGCGCCGCCGGCGGCGACGACACCGACGATGGACACGAAGACAACGGCCCAGATGGCGACGATCCCTTGCAGAAAGTCGCCGATGATTACGCCCCAGAATCCGGCGGCGAGGGTGTAGACGGCCGTGATCGTGCTCGGGATGACGAGGCCCACCCATTCCGGCCAGCCGAAGGCGAGAGTGCACACCTTGCCCATGGCCATGCCGACCCAGCCGAGGATGAACATGTTCATGAACACTTGCCAGCCGGCGAGCCAGCCGCGCAGCAGCTCGGCGCCCAGGCCGCCGAAGCGCACCACTTGCCACTCGGCTTGTGTGTAGGCCAGCGAACGCCGGAACATGCGCGCCGAGACGAAAGCGCCGACCGAGGTCCACGCGGCAAAGAACGTGTACCAGAGCCCGCGCAGACCGTGGGCGTAGACGACTCCGGTCACCCACATGGGCGTATCGGTCGCGGTGTGTGTGCTGAAGACGGATGATGCCGGCAGCCACCAAGGCAAGCCGCGACCCGCAAGGAAGAAATCCGATTCCGACCGGCGCGCGAGCTTGTAGAAGAAGAGCGGCCCACCCACCATGAGCAGCAGGTAAGCGATGGTCCAAAGCCAGTCCAAGGCAGTGAACTGCGTCAAGCTTGCCGCGTTCCTTTGGTGTGCGCCTCGCCGCCGGATCCCCGTCCGACAGCCTAGTCCCCGGCTTTGCATTTCTATAGTTTTTTCACCAAGTCGAATGCGCCTCGACTCATGCGCTCGAGCTCGCCCCCAAGGTAAGATGCGACATGCGGCCGATAGCCGGCCCGCGGAGGAGAACGCATGCGCGCTTCCAAGTCCGGGTCGCGGCGAGCGAAGGTCGAAGCAGCGCCTCGCATCGGGGCGGCCGCGGACCACCCGCCCAGGGCGGGAGTGCGCATCGCGGGCGCGCTGTTCCTCGCCGCTGGTCTCGCCTGGCTCGTGGCGCGTGAAATGCACTTCGCGACTTGGGTCGATGATGACGCCTTCATTTCCTTCCGGTATGCACGCAATTTGGCCGAGGGGAACGGACTCGTCTTCAACACCGGAGAGCGAGTCGAGGGCTACAGCAACTTCTTGTGGACCGTCGTCATGGCCGGCTGCCACAAGCTCGGCTTCGATCTGCCGTCTGCGGCGCGCATGCTGGGTGCGGTGTTCTCCATCCTCACTCCCTTGATGCTGTTCTTCTTCACCCGCACGAAACTGTTCGCGAGCGCATCCGGCGCCTGGCGGGGCTCGGCGGCCGAGACGAACAACGTAGAGCCCGTGCCGATCGCTGTCGCATTGCTGGGGCCGCTCCTCGTGTGCTGCAGCGACAACTGGGCAGCATGGGCTGTCGGCGGACTCGAGAATGTCCTCAGTGGTTTCTTGGTCGCACTCGCATTTCTTCTCTATTTCACGGCGACGGGTGTGACGTCGGGCACAGCGACGGGTGTGACATCGGAGACGGCGACGGACGCGGCGCGCACGCGCCGGCTGGCCATGTGTGCGTTCGTGCTCTGTCTGGCGGGCATGAACCACCCGACGAACAACCTGTTCATGGGCATCATCGGTTTGGATCTTTGTTGCAGTGTGCTCGCAGGGCGAAGTGGGCGGCGCGATCTCGTGGTCTTCGCCGTGGTCGTGCTCGTTGTCTTCGGGCCGTATACCGGATGGCGGGTCGCAACCTACGGTGACCTGTTGCCCAACACGTACTACGCCAAGGTGGGTCTCACGACCGCCACGTTGCAACGTGGTGCGCTGTACCTCGGCGAAATCCTGCGCGCCTTCCCTCTGGCCTTTATCGGGCTCGGGCTCGCATCGGCGATGCTGCTCCGCCAGCGCGAGCGGAACGAATCACTCGCGCTGCTCGTGGTTGGGGCATGGCTACCCATTGTTTATGTCCTGTTGGTCGGCGGTGAGGAGTTTCCCGCCTATCGTTCGTTGATCGTGCTCGTGCCGCTCATGGCCGTGATCCTCCAGGCCGTGGTTTACCGAGTGTTGCTCCGCACGGGTGCCGTCGTTCCGGGGACCGGGCTCGGGAGGCGAGCCCTGCCGTCAGCCGTGGCCGCGGCGGTGCTCGTGGGGCACGCGTTGCCGTTGTACGGCAACCACCGAGTGCGGCTCCTCGACGACGCCGTGCGCCTCGGTCGGACCGGCCTTTCGGTCGCAGCTGCCCTCATGTTGCGCGATCACCTGAAGCCCGACACGCTGTTCGCCCACAGCGGTGCCGGGCTGATCGCCTACTACACGAACTTCCGCTGGATCGACACGCTCGGTCTCACCGACCGTCATATCGCGCGCACCAGGGTGGAGAATCTCGGCAAGTTTGCGGCCGGTCATGAAAAGGGCGACGGCGCCTACGTTTGGTCCCGGCAGCCTGACTACGTCATGTTCCCGGGCTATCCGATCTCGGACCCGAAGCCGGGCAGCAAAGGTGATCGCGAGTTGTTCGCGATCCCGGAGTTCCACCGCGTCTACCGACCGATCCGCCTCGTCTTCCAGTTCAAAGGGCCGTCGGACGACGTGCCGCGCGAGCACTCGCTCTATCTGTACGAGCGAATCGGGCCGAAATCCGCCCGGTGATCCGGCGAGGTCAGTCGTGCTACGATCGACGGAACCACGGTTCCATCGGAGATCCGAGCATGGCAATTCTCCTCGAGGGCGACTGCTGCGTCGCCGCGCTGCGCGAAACGGAGGCGCGGATGCGGACGAACGTCCGTGCCAGGCCATTATTCGGGCGCGCCACGGGTGCCGCCAAAATCTCACTCCGACTCCTCGAATTCGCCACCGGGATCACGCGCGCCGAACGCACTCTCGATTGCGATGACGTGTGGTTCGTCCTCGATGGGGAAGCGGTGCTGCACATGGATGGAAGCAGCCACACGCTCCGTGCCGAGACCGGTGTCTACATCGCTCCGGGCAGCGCTTACGGAGTCGAGAATTCCGCCGCCAATCCACTCGTCGTTCTCAGCTCACGATGCCCCGAACCTCAGGAGGAGGATCCGCTGGCGGAGTTCGGCTCGAGCACGTCGGCCGCGCACGTGCAGCGCCATGCTGTGGTCATGAAGCCGGTGGGAGCGGCGAGCACCGCCGAAACGAGCCCCGTGGTTCGACTCTGCGATCGCGAGGCAGTCCCCACCGGGAACCGGTGGTATCGAGTGCTCGTGGACGAAGCAGCCGGGTGCCAGCAGGTAACGCAGTTCGTGGGCTCCATCCCGCCAGGTCGGGCCCCGGATCACTTCCATCATTACGAGGAAGTGATCTGCATTCTGGAGGGAAGCGGCCGCATGTGGGCAGGGGAAAGCAGCGCGCCGATCGCTGCGGGATCCTGCATCTACCTTCCTCGGCAACAGGTGCACTGCGTCGAGAACACCGGTGCCGGTGCGCTGCGTCTCGTCGGGATGTTCTATCCGGCGGGGAGCCCGGCCGTGGCCTACGAGGCCGAGGATTCGCCGTCTGAATCCCGAGAGGCGATGCGACGCCGCGGGCCGAATGCATAGACCAGTAAGCCGAGCGTGCTCCACGCGGCGAGGAGCTCGAGGCTGGTGAGCTCTCCACGAATTGCTCGCGCTACGATCCCCGTCTCCTGCCAGGCGCGAACATCCTGGTTCACCTGGACTGCGATCAGTCCACCCATGGCGAAGATCGACAACAGAGCGGCGACTCGCTGCAGCCACACGGGGATGGGCACGGTCCTCGAGGCGAAGAGCTCCGGATTGCGTCGCGGCAGCGCGAGCAATGTCAGGCTGTGCAGGAAATACAGGACCACGAGCGCCAGCACCGCGATGTCGAGTGCGAGCGCTAGCTGCCCGGTGAGGAGCAGCGAAGATGCAGCCAGAAAGGTGAGTGTCAACCCGCGCACGGGAGTTCCGGTGCGCGGCTCGATGGCGCCGAGCCAGCGCGGCGCCAAGCCGTCGGCGCAGAGCACGAGAGCCAACCGCGAGGGCACGAGCATCGTGGCGTTGAGCGATGTCGTGATCGCCATCAGCGCACCGAGCGACACGATCCAGACCATCGCATGCGGCAGGTAGACGCTGGCGACGTCGGCCATGGGAGCGCTGCTCGCGCGCAATTGCTCGCCTGGCACGACTCCGAAGGCCACCGCCGACATCGAGACGAAGATGAGCGTGACCGCCAGGATGCCGCGCAGGAAAACTCCCGGCAGGCGACGAGTGCTGTCCTTCACCTCGCCTGCAGTCTGCGCCAGCGACTCGAATCCTGCGTAGGCGAAAAAGAGCGATGGCAGTGCCGCCGCAAAGCCAACAGGTCCATGCGTGAACACAGGTGTGTAGTTCGCGACGCGGATCGCGAGCAACCCGGGCACGACGAGAGCGACCACCGAGATTCCGAGCAGGCCGCACATCGCGACCTGCACGCGCCCGAACCAACGCACGCCCGACACGTGAACGAGATAGAAGCATCCCAAGCTGGCGAGCGCGATGCCAAGGCGGGCGATGTCGCCATCCGCGAGGCGTAACAGATCGAGTAGGTAACCGGCGAAGGCATGCGACAAGAATGCGAGGGCCCCGACGTACGAAATGATCTTCAACCAGGCGCCCACGAATGCGATGCGCGTGTCGCCGAAAGTCCGGGAGATGTGTGTGTATTCGCCTCCCGGCAAGGCCCCGAGCGGCGTCGAGAGGAACACCATGTAGGGAACGGAAGTGGCCAGCACTGCCGGCGCGAGCACCAAGTAGCCGAGGACGACGCTCGATCCGGTGAGCGACCAAGCCGCGCTCGTGACCTGGAAGATCCCGGCGCCGACGAGAATGCCGATCAGCACGGCGTACGATTCGAGTGTGCCGAGGTCACGCCGCAGACGCCGCGCGGGTTCGGTCGCACCCATCAGGTCACCGCGTAATCGTCGCCGTAGAACTTGCTCGTGCTCTTGGTGTGGAACTCGATCGCGCGCACCGGTGCGTATTTGGGGTCGGGTAGGCCGGGCAGCACTTCCAGCATTTCATCTTCCCACACGTAGACGTTCATGGGGAAGGACAGACGCGGCTGGGCCCGAAGCGCCGGATCGCGCGGCTTGCTGACTCGGTGCGTCGTGGACGGGAGGATGTCATTGGTGATGCGCTGCACGTAGTCGCCCGTGTTGAGGACATAGCTCCCGGGCGGAGCCGCGAGGCGCACCCATTTCATGTTGCGGCGGTTGAGTACCTGCAGGCCTTCGATCCTCGGCGCCGGCAGCAGCGTGAACATCCCCACATCCTCATGACCGAGAAGGCGGCCGGCACCGCTCCGATCGGCCGCCTCGTCCACCGGCGGGTAATAATTGAGACGCAAGCCGATGTTGGGATGGGTGAGGCGCGCGTC
>Ga0075418_10006480_pt1 | contig 13201 bp, 11 predicted proteins | sample SoiMetdeltSBSDD2_FD_81776 | JGI IMG/M metagenome (GOLD analysis project Ga0075418, IMG submission 81776) | Bulk soil microbial communities from a Populus tree surrounding site in Tennessee, USA - Soil MetaG P. deltoides SBSDD2 | ecosystem: Environmental > Terrestrial > Soil > Tree plantation...
ATATTCTTGATGACCTGAGCGATAGTGGCGATCGGAGGGTAGAGTTTATTCATTCCTCACTAGAACAAATGCAGCGTCTGCTTGCAGTAATCCAGTCCACATTAGATGTACGATATGGGGATCCGCTTGAAATATGGAAGCAATTGTTAGAAGACTATACCATCACCAATGTTTACACCAATCATGATTTTGAACCTTATGCAAGAAAAAGAGACGAAGAGGTGGCAAAAATGCTAAATGCCAATGGCATTTCCTTTCATACTTATAAGGACCATGTGATTTTTGAAAAGGATGAAATATTGAAAGATGACGGAAAACCTTATACTGTATTTACACCCTATTCCAAAAAATGGAAAACAACGCTGAATGACTTTTTTCTTTCTTCCTATCCCACAGAGAGATATTTTTTAAAATTTTTCAGACAAGCCGAAAAAAAGATTCCCTACCTCGGTGAAATGGGGTTTAAACCGACCGGCACCGCGTTCCAGGTAAAAAACTGGCGAACAGAAGTAATAAGAAAATATAATGAGCAAAGAGATTTCCCTGCTGTTAATGGTACGTCAAGATTAAGCGTTCATCTACGGTTCGGTACTATGAGTATTCGTGAGCTGGCAAGAGAAGCGGGCATGCTCAATGCAGCTTTTTTAAATGAGCTTATCTGGCGTGATTTTTATCAAATGATACTCTGGCATTTTCCGCATGTTGTTGACAGGGCGTTCAAGCCTGAGTATGATAACATCAATTGGAGAAATAATGAAAAGGAATTTGAAGCCTGGTGCAACGGAAAGACCGGCTACCCGATTGTTGATGCGGGAATGAGAGAATTAAACGAAACGGGGTTTATGCATAATCGGGTTCGTATGATCGTAGCCTCGTTTCTTATAAAACATTTATTGATCGATTGGCGATGGGGTGAGGCTTATTTTGCAAAAAAATTGTTGGATTTTGACCTTGCTTCAAACAATGGAGGCTGGCAATGGGCAGCAGGCTGCGGTTGCGATGCAGCTCCTTATTTCAGAATATTCAATCCTTATTTGCAAACACAAAGGTTCGATCCTGAATTAAAATACATTCGTCGATGGGTTCCTGAGTTTGGCGAATTGAGCTATCCCAAACCAATCGTTGATCATGAGTTTGCAAGAAAAAGGTGTTTGGAAGTGTATAGTAGAGCGCTCAAGAAAAGTTCACTCTCGTGATTTCTTTAATTATAGTATTGATTGTTCCCAAATCTTGGATTGACAAAGTTGCTAAGCTTGGAACCAAAACGGTAACTCAGGCCAAAGCTTGTATAATAATTATATCCTGAGGCAAGTTGTCTTCTTCTCGTAAGAACTTCCTGTTCAGTAGCGCCTCCCTTTGGAAGGTAAATTTGATCCCTGCTTAACCCGCCAAAGGCTCCAATATTAAAGGATAATCCACCTGAAATACGGACATTGAGAAACAGATCCATGCCAACATTAAAATATTTCCAGTTGTTAAGGTAATTGTGATAGTTGGCCCCCATAAAAACGCTTCCCCATTTTTGATTTAATGTCAGGTTTACCTCAAGGCTATGTCCAGTCAATGTTTCTTTTGTTTTATCATAAAGTGTAGTATCATAATATTTATTATTTCGAACATCAACAGTGTAGCTGAGAGTAAAATACTTATTGTTCACGTCTTTGTAGGGGAAGATGTCATATTCAACACCGGTCCGGAAAAATAATCTTCTTTTGTTATTGGAAAAGGTACTGCTGGTCAGATTTGCTTCATACCCGTAACTCCAATGACTGTTCAGACTTTTGATCAAAAAATGATTGAAGGTATAATTGTTATTATCGACAGTAAATTTCTCAATGCCTGTCGTGGTTTCGTACTCGTATGTCGTTTTATCCTTACTGCCGTTTACACTGAATTCAACTTTTAATTTTTCTGTTGTGCGATTTGCAGTAAACCTGGTACTATAGCGAAGACTTTTGTACACGGCATCGGCATTAATGTTTCCATTGGCGCTTACTCGTAATACCCAGTAATTCCAGGGGTCTTTAGTTATGCCTGTTTCTTTTTTTTCTTCCGTGGTTCCTTCCTGTTTCATATTTATAGTAACACCATTCACTGAAGAAGTCTTTGCAATAAATGGAGCGAGACCGAGTTTCATGTATTTAATTAGAACATCTCTTTCTTCAAAATCGGTGGCATTGGCACTTGTTGTAAATCGTAAAGTATCAGATTGGTTTTTAAATTGGTTTTGTCCAAAGAATATTAACTGGTACTGGCTGCCTCCGCTTCCTGTTGATTGCTCGGTTATCAGTATATGGAGATCTGCAGCCTGGTTGTCAAGTAAGAAATCAACGATATTGATCTCTGTTTTTATGAAAGTCTGATCGCACCAGGTATTGCTGCAATCGATAAATACTTTTAAGCGTTGGACGGGCTGTTTATTGTTTTGTGCATGTATAACCAGAGTTAATAAAAGCAGGATAGATAATATAAACAGTTTCCTCATGGCCGTGGTTTTTGTTTTACAAATAACGATTGAATTTCAAACGTTTTGTGTTAACAGAATGACAAATAAGGGAAGTTCCGGATGTAAAGAAAGTCTATAATTACTTCACCATGAATTTTACTTTATGAAAGGAATAAGTCGCTTGATGATTGGGTAAAACTGAATTGCGATTGTGCGGCTGCTACCTTATACAAGGTCTCTATAGCTTTTTTCCCATCATTCCCAAGATCGATTGAGAAATCATTTACGTATAAATCTATGTGCTGACGCATTACGTCTTCGCTCATTGCCTGTGAATGCTCCTTTACATAATCCGTGATGACAGGATAACTGCCCAAAGAAAACTCGATACTTTTTCTTATTAGCTTTTCAATTTTTAAACTAATGGCCTTATCGACTGAGCGTTTAATTGCAATGCCGCCTAATGGGGTCGGTGAATTCATTTTCTCTTCCCAATACTCACCAAGGTCTGTTACTTTATGTAACCCTTTTTGTTGATAGGTAAAACGGTTTTCATGAATGATAACGCCCAGGACCCCAGCTCCCTCTAACGCTCCCTCAAAGGGGGAGACTTTGGAAGAGTCATTTAATACGAAATCTTCAATTTTATCGAACCGCATAAAAATTTTTTTCTGAGCCTCAGGGTATGCAAAAGAAAAAAGAAGATTTGCGGTTGTGTTTTCACCCGGTAACGCAATTGTAGACTTTTCAATCTCTGGCTTCTGAATTCTGTCCCGATTGCTATCGGGATCTGAGTTCGAAATCAGTATCGGTCCCACGCCTTTGCCTAAAGCCGCTCCCGAGTTAAGCAAAACGTATTTATCAAGATTGTGAAAAAATGCAGGATAGCTAAGTTTTGTAATATCAAGTTTACCCTCAAATGACCATTGATTTAGGGTTTCTACATCTTCAAGGATCACATCAAACACTAATCCTTCACTGTCGATCTTTTTATTTACTAAAGCATCAAAGATGAAAGTGTCGTTGGGACAAGGACTAAAACCGATTGATAGTTTCATTGAAAAATTATTAATTATTAATTAATAATTATTAATTGTTTTGATCAATGCTTCGTTTAAATTAATGATAGAATCATTCATATTCCATTTCTTTTTATTTCTTTCACCGATATAATTTGAAATACTCCTGATCTGCAGAAATGGAACATTTTCCATTAAACAAACATAATGAAAAGTAGCTCCTTCCATTGATTCAGTAGCCGGGTTAAATGTATCCCTGTAAAACTTTATCATTTGTTTTGAAGTGCTTATTTGGTTCACGGAAATGGCTTTTATTATTTTCAGTTTTGTTTTCTTTAGAATTTCATTGTTTGGATTAGTGAGCCAGCCTCTTTTATACGGATACTGGTCTTGTGGTACCAGCTTCAGATCAAAAAGTGTTTTTAATTTTTCCAGCTCAACAACACTTTGATCAGCAATTGCATCCTGGTTAACTGCCACCACTTCTCCAAGGGGAATATTCAGATCAAAAGATCCCGCCACACCGGCTTGAAAAACAAAATCATATTTTTTTAATGCAAGTTGTTTGCATAAATGGTAGGTACTTGCTGTAAGCCCGATGCCAGTAATAAGAATATCAACTTTTATGAATTGTCCTGTTCTTGCTAATGCGATAAAGGGAGCGATCTCTTTGGCTGTTGCCGCTGCAACAAGTATATTTTTTCCCATTTTGGCAAATATCGTATAACATTCTTAAAGCTGATAAGCCTTACCTTTGCGCCCAGTCCCGCTATAAGCGGGACTCATATTTCTCCGAAGGAATCTTCGGACCTCCGCCCGATGCTGTGAGGAAACAAAAAAGTAAAGCATGGTTTACTTAACAAGAATAGAACATTTCAATGCTGCTCATAAACTGTATAACCCCAACTGGAGTAAGGAAAAAAATAATGAGGTTTTTGGCAAATGCGCCAATGAGAATTGGCATGGTCACAATTTTGAATTGTATGTAACCATAAAGGGCGAACCCGATCCTGATACCGGGTTTGTTTTTGATGCAAAGAAACTTGGGGAATTGATCAATGAAAAAGTGACGGAAAGGCTGGATCATAAGAATCTGAATGTTGATGTGGATTTTATGAAAGATAAATTATGTTCTATTGAAAATCTTGTAATAGCAATCTGGAAAGAATTAGAACCGCATCTTCCGCCACCGGTTCAGTTGCATTGTTTGAAATTGGTAGAAACTGCCAAGATCTATGTAGAATATTACGGTGATAAATGAAAATGGTTTTGATGCTTTTGAAGTCGTGGTGTCCTTTGTGGTTCGTAGTGTCCTTTGTGCTCCTGAATTTTTTGTAACACAAAGAACACAAAGTATCGCACTAAGTGCACAATGGTGTTTCTAAATTTTAATAATTGATAGTTATTCAAACTTTGATCTATGGGGAAGAAAGTAGCGGTATTCAGAAAAGAGCATTTTAATGCAGCGCATCGCTTGTTTAATCCTGCATGGGATGATAAAAGGAATATACAGGTTTTTGGTAAATGTGCCTGGCCTAATTATCATGGTCATAATTATGAGCTGATAGTAAAAATTGTCGGGGAGCCGGATGAAAGAACGGGATATGTAATGGACATGAAAGAGCTGAGTGACCTGGTGAAACAAGAGATCATTGAACGGTTCGATCATAAAAATTTGAATCTTGATACTGAAGAATTCAAAAACCTGAATCCTACGGCTGAGAATATTGCAATTGTGATCTATGATTTATTACGTCCGCATATTGCTAAGGAAAAAGATATGCAGATAAGATTGTATGAGACGCCGAGAAATTTTGTGGAGTACCCGGTATAAATGTGCAAATTCGAAAATGTGCAAATATGCAAATGAGTTATTGAACAAAAGAATAATTTTCACATTTTCAAATTATCGAATTTTCAAATTGGTTTTATGGCTTATAAAAAAACAGAACAGTTCGAAGACAAGATCACCAGTGGGTTGACCAGAAATTATGCTGAGATCCTTGACTTGCTTGGTGAAGATTCGCAACGGGAAGGTTTGAAAAAAACTCCGGAACGTCTTGCCAAAGCAATGCAATACCTGACGCAGGGTTATCATCTGGATGCAAAAGCAATTATCAATTCTGCAAAATTTCATGAAGAAGTAAGCGAAATGATCGTGGTAAAGGATATTGAAATTTATAGCATGTGCGAACACCATATGCTCCCATTTATTGGTAAAGCACACGTAGCGTATATTCCGAATGGATGGATTACGGGACTGAGTAAAATTGCAAGAGTCGTTGATGTATTTGCCCGCCGACTGCAGGTACAGGAGAGATTAACGATACAAATCAAAGATGCAATCAAAGAAACATTGAACCCGCTTGGTGTAGCTGTTGTAATAGAAGCAAAACATTTATGTATGATGATGAGAGGAGTACAGAAACAAAATTCTACAACAACAACTTCAGCATTTGATGGCGAGTTTCATAAGAATTCTACCCGAAGCGAGTTTCTTAAACTAATCTCAGCCGATTTGGGCTAATCCGGTATATTTGTAATTCATTAAAAGGTTTGTTTGCATTAGCATCAAACCTTTTTTGATTCCGGTACACACCAACCAATATGCCGGAAGGCGGCACCGATGTTTTTTAGATGATAACTTCGGTGACCCAGGGTAAACTATCGAACCATGAAACATGCATTTGTATTTCCAGGACAGGGCTCGCAGTTTAAGGGCATGGGAAAAGATCACTACGACAATAGTGTTTTCGCAAAAAAATTATTTGAACAATCGAATGAGATACTTGGCTTTCGTATTTCAGATATCATGTTCAATGGAAGTGATGAGGACCTGAAACAAACCAATGTAACACAGCCGGCGGTTTTTCTTCACTCCATTGTTGCTTACAGAACAATCGAAAGTGCATCACCAGACATGGTGGCGGGTCATTCTTTGGGCGAGTTCTCTGCGCTTGTTGCCAATGGCACATTACGTTTTGAAGATGCTTTGCAACTCGTGGCCGTCCGTGCAAAAGCAATGCAGCATGCATGCGAGCTAAATCCATCCACAATGGCTGCTGTATTAAATCTTTCTGATGATAAAGTAGAGGCGATTTGTGCTGAGGTGCAAAAGGAAACTGGTGAAATTGTTGTTCCCGCAAATTATAATTGTCCCGGGCAATTGGTAATCAGTGGCTCGATAAAAGGAATTGATATTGCATGTGAAAGAATGAAAGCTGCAGGTGCAAAGAGGGCTTTGGTGCTTCCTGTTGGCGGCGCCTTTCATTCGCCACTCATGGAGGCGGCAAAAAAGGAATTAAGAGATGCGATTGAAACTACTAAGTTTCATAATCCCACTTGTGCTGTTTACCAAAATGTAGTGGCGAAAGCAGTAATGGATAAAGATGAAATACAACAAAACCTTATCGATCAGCTTACCAGCGCGGTTCGCTGGACACAAAGTGTTCAATCAATGATTGCTGATGGTGCTTCCAGGTTTACGGAAGTCGGTCCGGGTAAAGTTTTACAGGGTTTGATACTCAAAATAGATAAGACAAAAGAAGTTAGTGGGGTGAGTTAAAAAAAATTCTACCTTTAAGTAACGAGCCGGGCCACCACATGTGCCCGGCTTTTTTTATTGACCGTTGTTTTACTACTTGGCCGTGTTATTGTTTAGGTTAATTTGTAAACACTAAAACCGTGCGTATGAGAAAATTTTTATTTCTGCTGTTAGCGATCTTTTCTTTTTTTATTGCTGCAGCACAAAATTTAAATCGTTGCGGGTCGCATGAGGCGATTAAGCAGCAAATGGCTATCGACCCTGCCTATGCAAAAAAAGTAAACGAGTTATTAAAAAATAAAGGCAATTATTTACGCAATCAAAGAGGGAAACCTGAAAACCCGGGCAAACCACCCGCCCATTCTTCAATTACGATTCCTGTTGTCGTTCATGTAGTATATAATTCTGCGGAGCAAAATATTTCAGATGCCCAGGTACAATCACAGATAGATGTTTTGAATGAGGACTTTTCAGCTAACAACGCTGATTATAATAATTATGACGCTGGCTACGGTGGTGTAAAAGGTGATATGGATATCAATTTTTGCCTGGTTCAGGTAATACATAAACAAACAAAGACCAAAACATTTTCTAATGATAATGTGAAATTCGACGGAAATGGCGGGTCAGATGCAGTTGATCCTATGCATAAACTCAATATTTGGGTTTGTGATCTTGGCAAAAAATTTTTGGGGTATGCTTACTTCCCGGGGATAGCTCCGGAAAGGTTTGGGGTGGTTTGCCATACGAATGCATTTGGCAGAGGTTCGCAATATAATTTGTTTGCCAACTATAATCGTGGTCGGACCACAACCCATGAACTGGGGCATTGTTTTGGACTCGAGCATATATGGGGTACTTCGACTTGCGGCAGTGATCTGGTGGATGATACGCCGCTACATAATACTGCAAATTACGGGTGTCCGGAACAAGGCCATTTAAGCACCTGCACCGGCACACCATTGGAAATGTGGATGAATTATATGGATTACACTGACGACAGGTGCATGTATTTTTTTAGTGATGGGCAAGTATCCAGAGCCGGTTTTTTTATTGATAGCGATCCGCAGTTAACTGGTATCGTTAATTCCGCATGCGCCACTACAAGATTGACCAATAACGATATCACTATAGCGTCAAATAATATTGCAATTTCTTCAAGAGAAGGATTGAATGGCATTTTATTATACCCAACGATCACTTCCGGGCAACTTAATTTATCAGTTAATAACGCATCCGAAGGCAAAGCTCAAATAAATATTTATAACCAAACAGGAGCTTTGATGATGACACAACAATTATTTATTTCAGGAAAATCTTTAAATCAAATAAATGTCAGTAAACTTGCAAATGGAATTTATTTCCTTGAATTAGGACAGGGTGTAAACAAACAAACAAAAAAATTTATAGTTCAACACTGAGAGTAACAATTAGAGACACCCCCGAATCGTCGGGGGTTTTTTTATAAATTAAGACTGCAGTTCACCCACTCATGATCAAAATTTGAGTTATAATATTTTTTGTAGAAATTGATTGCGGGTTCATTCCATTCCAACACCTGCCACATTATACCACTGAATTTTTTTTCTTTGGCTTCTTCAATCAATCGGTCCATCAACAGCTTACCAATTCCCCTTCCTCTTGCCTGTTCTGTAACAATAATATCTTCCAAATACATTCTTTGCCCTTTCCATGTTGAATAGCGAATGTAATAAAGAGCAAAGCCAAGTATGATCCCATCTTCTTCCGCAACAAATGCCCACCACACTGGATCTTTTCCAAAGCCACTTTCCGTAAAATGCTCTAAGGACACGGTCACTTCATTTGGAGCTTTTTCATAAACTGCTAATTCTTTTACTAACTCTAATAATCTTGGACAATCGTGTTTTACGGCTCTTCTTATATTTATACTCATTAGTAATTATCAATTAATAAACATTAATTATTGTTTCCAGCCCGATCCTTTCACAAACCTCCCCGGTTTTGCGCCGGTATGGTCACCATCTTTTAAAACCGGGACACCGTTAACAAACACATGGATCATCCCTTCAGCATATTGATGCGGTTTATCGAATGTAGCGTTGTCTTTGATCGTTGCCGGATCAAATATTACAATGTCAGCAAAGTTGCCAAGTTTTAATTCACCACGTTTTTGAAGTTTGAGATTTGTCGCCGGGAGTTTGCTAAGTTTCCGGATCGCCTCCTGTAATGAAATTATTTTTTCATCCCTTACATATTTCCCAAGCACCCTTGCGAAATTCCCATAAGCTCTTGGATGTGGATTGGATTTCAAAAAAACTCCCACGGGTTCATAAGAACCTTCATCGCTGCCAAAACTTACCCAGGGAATCGCAATTTGTTTTTTCACATTGTTCTCATCCATTAAAAAGTAAATGCACTCAACTCTTGTGCTGTCCTGTACGATCAGATCCATAGCTGTTTCTTCCGGTGATTTGCCACGAAGCTTTGCTACTGCAGACAATGATTTACCAATATATTTTTTAAGACTGTCCTGTTTGAATCCAACAACAAGAATATTTTCAGGCGTACCCACCGCGTAATAGAAATTTTCCCATTTATCGGTTTTTGAATTCATGTCATTTTTTAATTGCTGACGGATAGCCGGATCCTGCAAACGTTCACGCAATTTACCAAACCCACCGTCCTGTAATCCTGGAGGCATGGTAGCTGTGAGCCCTGTGCCACCGGCAATGTACGTGTACATGTCAGCGGTTACATTTAATCCCTCGGCTCTTGCTCTTTCCACACGTCTTATCACACTATCCATTTTGCCCCAATTATCTTTACCCGCTGCTTTTAAATGGTAGATCTCTGCATGAATATTTGCTTCTCTCGCAATTGTAATAAGTTCCTCAACTGCTTCATGCAGCTTGCTTCCTTCACTGCGCATGTGACTGATATATGAACCGCCGTATTTAGAAGCTTCCTTACACAAGTCAATCAATTCTTCAGTTTTTGCAAAAAAAGCAGGGGGATAAATAAGTGATGAGCCGACACCCAATGCACCTTCTTCCATCGCCTGGCGAACCAGCAACTTCATTGAATCAAGTTCGGCAGCAGTGGGTTCGCGGTTATCTTCACCAATTACATGGTCTCTTATAGTTGTGGCCCCGACGAACGAAGCGACATTACAACTCACCCCTTTCTTTTCAAGAAAATTCAGATACTCGCCAAGTGTATTCCACTCAATTTTATATTTAATATCACCTTGCGATTTTTGTTCTCTTTCTTTCATTGATGGGTTGAATGGCCCCATGCTCCATCCTTCACCCATCACTTCCAATGTTACGCCTTGTCTTATATCGCTTTGACTTCTGCCATCTTCAATCAATGATTGTGTTGCCCAGCTCAGCATATTGATAAATCCGGGCGCAACTGCATTTCCATTTGCATCGATCTCATTTTTTGCGGTTGCTTTTGAGAGATCACCAATAAAAGCAATGGTATCATTTTTAATTCCGATGTCTCCCTTGTAAGGATCTTTTCCATTGCCATCATAGATCATTCCGTTGCGAATTATCACATCGTATGTTTCATCTTGCTGTTTACAAGAAATAAGAAATAAAAATGAAATGATAATTGCAAGTAACAAATATGTTTTCATCATAATCCCTGCCTGCCGGCAGGCAGGCTTTTTAATCTTATCAATCATTGGTCTATTTTTTTGTGGCCTTAAAATTTCCATTAGGTTGAACAAAAGTCAAGCTTAGCACTTTATTTTGTTCATTTACTTCAAATTTCACACTGTAACCTTTTAGCACTTTCAGATCGAATTCATCTTTTTTTGCAGGTACTAATTCATAATCGGGTTGATTTGTCAAAAACACCATTAACGTTTTGTCACCCTTTATATACACCTTCACAGTTGACCCGCTCAGATCATAATCGCCGACATATTTCTGCAGTTCGTTTTTGCCAACCATCGGAGCCAATTTTTCGAATTGAATATCTTTTATGGCAGGTTCCATTTTGATTTCTAAAAATGCAATGTTCCCACTTTCATCAGTATTGAAGCGGATCTTAGGAGCATCTTTGGGTGTTTCAGTTTCTTCAGTTGAACGAATTCTGAAAACATCATAATGATAATGTTCTAAATAACTTTTTGTTCTTTTGCCAGCTTCATTATAATCGACCCATGTTGTGTCTTTTTCTCTGAATATTTTTATAACACCATAACCTTTATTCTCAAACTCACCTGCATAATCAGTTATAGTATGAGAATATTTTGTACCGGCTTTGCGATTGATGCTATCAGTATATGGAGTTTTTTTTGCAGCTGAATCCGCTTTTAATTTATCAGCTAATGCTGTTTTGCCCCATGGACGATAAGAAAGCTTGAGCATTCGATCCGCTATAAAATTCCGGATTGCCGCAGCTGGCCCAATCTGGTTTGTAACCACAAAAATGCCAATGCTATCGGAAGGAAAAAATAAGGTAAGTGTAATGAAGCCATCAATGCCTCCGCTGTGTTCAACGCGATAGTGCCCACGATAGCTATTCATTCCCCAACCAAGCCCATACCCAGTCATGTGTATATCCGGATTTTCCGCTCCGGGTAATCCTCCCCCTGTTGCAATTTGAGCCGTGATGGCTTGTGTTCGATAACCTGCAGGAATAATTTCTTTGCCGTTAAATTTTCCATCATTGATCCATGTGATTAGCCAGTTGGCCATATCTTTTGCGCAACTGTTTATTGAACCTGCCGGACCGATTGCATCAATATTACGGTAAGGGATTGCTTTGATCTTATTATCAGCTGATGAATAGGCAAGCGAACGATCTGTGGCTTTTTCCATATCGATCACGGACATGTTGGTATTATTCATTCCCAGTGGTTTGAATATTTTTTCTCTCATATTGTCTTCCCAGCTTTTCCCGGTAAGCTTTTCAATGACGATTCCCTGCGCCATGAACATGAAATTATTGTATTGATATTTTTCTCTTAGTTCAAAAGTGGGTTCCTGGTACCGTACCCGTTCAAGCAATTCATTGCGGCTCGCGGTAGAGCCATACCATGAATAGTCATGCCGTGGCAACCCGGTACGATGACACATCATATCACGCAGTGTTGCATGTTTATTTGTATAATCATTCTTAAAAACCAATTCAGGTAAATAATCTCTTACCGGTTTGTCTATGCTTACTTTCCCTTCTTTTTCCAGCATGCCAAGTATGGAAGCAGTAAATGCTTTGGTGCATGAGCCGATCGCAAACAATGTGTTTTCAGTAACCGGTAATTTCTTTTCATAATCACGATAACCAAAGCCACCGGTATAAATGACTTTGTTTTTTTCGATTACTGCAATAGTAACGCCGGGAGCATTCCATTCTTTTAAAAGGCGCAATGCAAAAGTGTCCAGGCCTTTTAAGCGAGGATCAGTTGGAGGTTGGGTAAATGACTGTAGTGTAAGAACCAGGAATAAAACAAAAAAAATCTTTCTCATAAGCATAGCATTGAAATGACAATTAAAGATAAGGAGTCTAGTAATTGAAAATGGTTAGTTGAGCATTGAACATTGAGCATTTTTTTGATTTTAGAAAATGTTCAATGCTCAATTTTCTCCCGATAGCTATCGGGACAATGTTCAATGTAAGGCCTGATCCATATCGTTTAAAATATCCTCTATATTTTCCAATCCCACACTCATCCTTATCAATCCATCAGTAATCCCGTATTTTTCGCGGCTCTCTCTTGGTGTGCTGGCATGTGTCATTGATGCGGGGTGACAAAGAATGCTTTCCGCTGTCCCAAGCGAAACGGTGCGGACACACATTTTAAGTTTATTCATAAAATCAATACCAGCTTGCAAGCCTTCTTTCATTTCATAACTCAGCATTCCCCCGCCATGTTTCATTTGCTTCATCGCCACTTTATGATCTGGGTGTGATGCGAGCCCTGCATAATTGACTTTTGAAATTGCCGAATGCTTGCTAAGGAACTCTGCGACCTTCATTGCATTAACGCAATGACGTTCCATTCTTAGTTCAAGGGTTTTCATCCCTTGTGTTAATAAGAATGCATCAAAGGGATTACTATTCACACCAAGAATGCGATAAGTTTTCTTAACATGACCATTCATTTTTTCCAGATCCTTTCCCAATAAAACGCCACCGATCGCTGTACCATGACCATTTAAAAATTTTGTTGTGCTGTGAAAAACAAAATCAACA
>Ga0075418_10006481_pt1 | contig 13200 bp, 9 predicted proteins | sample SoiMetdeltSBSDD2_FD_81776 | JGI IMG/M metagenome (GOLD analysis project Ga0075418, IMG submission 81776) | Bulk soil microbial communities from a Populus tree surrounding site in Tennessee, USA - Soil MetaG P. deltoides SBSDD2 | ecosystem: Environmental > Terrestrial > Soil > Tree plantation...
ATGGGGTACGAGGTGGTGGAGTTCTTCGCCCCGTACTACAGCTGGACCCCGGACTACGCGAAAGACGTCCGCAAGCTGCTCGACGACCTGAACATCAAGTGCCTCTCGACCCACAACGGCGCCGCCAACCTCGCGCCGGCAGGTCTGCCGAAAGCCATCGAGCTCAATCAGATCATCGGGAGCCGCTTCATCGTCATGGCGAGCCCGCCGCGCATCGCCGGTCTCGACGGCTGGAAGGCACTGGCCGACCAGCTCAGCGCCGCCGCCGCCACGCTTTCGCCGCTCGGCATGTCGGCCGGTTATCACAACCACGAGACCGAGTGGCCGCTCGTCGAGGGACGTCGTCCGATCGACGTCCTCGCCGCCGGCACACCGAAGTCGTTCGTCATGCAGCTCGACGTCGGCACTTGCGTCGCGGCCGGCGCCGATCCGGTTGCGTTCATCAAGGCAAACCCGGGGCGCGTCGTGAGCATTCACTGCAAGGACTGGGCGCCGGGGTCCGCAGCCGAGCAGAAAGGCTATCGCGTGCTCTTCGGCGAGGGCGCCGCCCCCTGGCGGCAGATCTTCGATGCGGCCGAATCGGCCGGCGGCGTGGAGTACTACCTCGTCGAACAGGAAGGCAGCCGATTTCCGGAGCTCGAGACCGCGGAGCGCTGCCTCGCCACGTTCAAGACGCTGCGAGGCTGACGCCGGCCCGTTCGACCTTGACCTTCGCCCTACGATCAGTCTCTGACCTGCAGGAGCGGCTGGCGGCGCACCAGTACGTCGCCGAGCGCGGCCTCGCGGTCTCGTTGTTCCTCGCGCTGCAGCTGCGGCGCCCGCTCTTTCTCGAGGGCGAGGCCGGAGTCGGCAAGACGGCGCTCGCCTCGGCGCTCGCCGCCGTCCTCGATACCGACCTGATCCGGCTGCAGTGTTACGAAGGCCTCGACGTCACGCACGCGGTGTACGAGTGGGACTACGCGCGCCAGCTCCTCGAGCTGCGCCTGCTCGAAGCGAGCGGCACGCTCGACCGGGCTGCCGCCAGGCGCGAGCTGTACAGCGAAGCGTTCCTGATCAAGCGGCCGCTGCTGCAGGCGATCGATCCCGCGCGAACGCGGCCCCCGGTGCTGCTGATCGACGAGATCGACCGCGCCGACGAGGAATTCGAAGGATACCTGCTGGAACTGCTCGCCGAGTTCCAGATCACCATCCCGGAGCTGGGCACCGTTCGCGCTGCCACTCCCCCAGTCGTCGTCCTCACCTCCAACCGGACGCGCGAGGTACACGACGCGCTCAAGCGCCGCTGTCTGTATCAGTGGATCGGCTATCCCGATTTCGACAAGGAGCTCGCCATCGTACGCGAGAGGGTCCCGCACGCGGCAGCGCAGCTGGCGGCGCAGGTCACGGCGCTCGTGCAGGCGATCAGGGCGATCGAGCTGTACAAGGCGCCCGGCGTTTCCGAAACGCTCGACTGGGTGTCGGCGCTCGTGGCCCTGGATCGCACGACGATCGATCAGGAGGTGATCGAGAGCACGCTCGGCGCGGTCCTCAAGTCGAAAGACGACATCGAGCTGCTTCGCGGCGAACGTCTCGCCGCGCTCCTGCAGCGGGCGATGTCACATCGCCAGGCAAGTTGACCTCTCACCTGCTCGGCAACCTGCTCGTCTTCGGGCGCCTGCTCCGCCGCCTCGGTCTCGACGTGCACGCCGGGCGGATGCTCGACGTGGTCGACGCCCTGCTCCTCGTCGGCCTCGGCGCGCGCGACGACGTGTATCACGTGTGCCGGACGCTGCTCGTTCATCGCCACGAGGACCTCGATCTGTTCGACCGTGCGTTCGAGGCGTTCTGGCGCGATCACCAGGGTCTGCCGCGCGCCGGCCCGGCTCGCGAGGAGCGGCGCGGCGGATTGACGGAGACCGCATCGAGTCCTGGCGGCCAGTCGGGCGAGGGCGGGGACGCGGACGCAGTCGAGCAGGGCGTGCTGCGCACCTGGAGCGACGCCGCCACGCTTGCCCACAAGGACTTTTCCGAATTCACGAGCGAGGAGGTCCTCGTCGCGCGCGCGGCGCTGGATCGTCTGACGTGGAACCCCGGCGAGCGGCGGACGCGCCGCTGGGTGCGCGGCCGCGGCCCGCGTGTCGACCTGCGCGGCGCGCTCGCGCGCAGCCTGCGCACCGGAGGCGACATCGTGGCGTTGCCGCAGCGGCGGCGGCGCAATCGGCCGCGCCCGCTCGTCCTCATCTGCGACGTCAGCGGCTCGATGGAGCGCTACTCCCGCATGCTCCTGCACTTCGCCCACGCGATCGGTCAGCGGCATCGGCGCGTCGAGGCATTCCTGTTCTCCACGCGGCTCACGCGCATTACCGCCGACCTGCGACGCCGGCGGCTCGACAGTGCCGTCACGGCGGTCGCACGCTCGGTGCCCGACTGGTCGGGCGGCACTCGAACCGGCGCGGCGCTGCGCGAGCTGCACCAGCGATGGACGCAACGTGCGCTGCACGGCGGCCCGGTCGTGCTGCTGATCTCCGACGGCTGGGATCGGGGCGACCCGCAGCTCCTGCGCGACCAGGTCGCACGCCTGCAGCGCAGCTGCCATCGGCTGATCTGGCTCAACCCGCTGATCGGAACCGCCGACTACGCGCCGCTCACGAGGGGACTGCAGGCCGCGCTGCCGTTCGTCGACGACTTCCTCCCGGCACGCACCCTGACAGATCTCGCGGCACTGGCGGTACACTTGAATGAGCTGACGAAGGAAGCAAGAGGCGGGAGGTAGGAAAGCGCCCTTCTTCCTTCTTCCTTCTTCCTTCTTCCTTCTCCTGATGGACATCTCCGGCTCCTACGTCTTCTCCGCACCGCCCGAACGCGTCTGGAATCTCCTCATGGACCCCGAGAGCATCCGGTCGTGCATCCCCGGATGCGACCGGCTCGAGCCGGACGGAGAGGATCGCTACCGCGCCACGCTCACCGTTGCGCTCGCCGCCATTACCGGCACGTATTCGGGCACGGTTCTCATCGCCGACAAGGTGCCGCACGATTCCTACCGCCTGGTTGCCGAGGGCCAAGGACGTCCGGGCTTCATCAAAGGCAACTCGCTCATCGCGCTGCGCGCCGATGGCGACCGGACTGTCGTCGACGTGAACGGAACGGTGAACGCCGGCGGCGCCATTGCCCGCGTTGGCCAGCGGCTCATCGGCAGCGTCTCGAAGATGATGCTCGATCGCTTCTTTGCCTGCCTGCAGTCGAAGGTCACGTAGCCTGTACGGATGCGCCTCTGGCTAGCACGCGCGGCGCTGGCCGCCGTGTCGACCTATCTGTCTCTGGTCGTCGGACAATGCCTGCTGCCATACGTCACCGGAACGGAGGTGCGGCGGCCATTCGACACGCCGTTCCTGCGCAGCTCGGTCGCCATTGCCGAGGAACTGCGGGCGAAGGGACAGGACGCCTCGCCGCTTCTCTATCCGTCGATCTGGCTGGACGAGATGTTGCCCGGCGGACCGGATCTCCTTGCGCTCGGGAGCACCTCGCGGCAGCTCACGGTGTTCTGCGAGGAGCAGCCCGACACGCCCGTTGTGTACACCAGCGACGAGCACGGCTTCCGGAACGAGCGTGTCGAGACGTCAGCCGTGCGCGCCGCCGCCATCGGCGACTCGTTCACTCAGGGGGCATGTGTCGGCGCCGGGAAAGGTTTCGTCGCCATCATGGCCAGGCGCGTGGGGCCGATCCTCAATCTCGGCCAGAGCGGCAACGGCCCACTCCTCGAACTGGCCACGCTGAAGGAGTACGTGTCGGGGCTGCGGCCGGCAACCGTGTTCTGGTTCTACTATCCGGGCAACGATCTCTGGGATCTCCAGCGCGAGAGCCGCCGCCCGCTGCTCAAGCGCTACCTCGAAGACGGGTTCCGTCAGGGACTGAGCGGGCGGCAGGACGAGATCGATCGCCGGTTGCGGGGCTGGCTGGACGAGGCCCGCATGCGATTCGGCGCTGAACGGTTCACACAGCTCATCGACGGAGAATCAGGCTCGCTCGTCCGCTTCACGCGTCTGCTGAGCCTCGAGCCGCTGCGGACGATGACCCAGATCGCCCGCGAGAACGCCTCGGTCGACATCGATCTGTTCCGGCGCGTCATGGACAACGCGCGCCGCACCGTTGCCGGATGGGACGGCCGGCTCGTGTTCGTCGTCCTGCCGGATCACCGTCCGGTTCAAAGGCTGCCACTGCTGCCGCGGAGCAACCACGAGCGAGTACTGGCGGCGATTCGTGAGCTCGGCATTCCGCTCATCGATGCCGAGGAGGCCACCCGGGACGTGTCGCGCTCGGAGTTGTTCCTCTACTCGACGAGCCACTACAGCGAGCGCGGAAACGAGATCGTCGGCGACCGCGTTCTGGATGCGCTCGCACGACTGCCCACGCGCTGAACCAGTCGTGGAGGCGGGTCTTCAGACCCGACGTGCGCTAGGGCAGCGTAAACGACATGGCGTTGGACGTGCCGCGGCTGTTGCGCAGCCTCACAGTGACCGAGCCCTGAATGGTGCCGTCGATGGCCAGCGGCAGGCGCAGCGTGCTCAAGCTGCCGAACGACGTGTTGTTGGTGAACCAGTCGTTGAACAGCGGCTCCACGTTCAGCGTCATCGTCGAACCCGAGACCGAGCAGCCAGATACGCCGCCGCAGCTCAGCTGAATCGATTTCGTCGTGGTGAAGTCCAGGATGACCGCGGTCACCTCGCGCATCGTCGACGACAGCAGGATCTGGGCGGCGAATCCGCCGTCTGTCCGCGTTTCGACTCCGTGGACGGTTGGCGCCCGCTCGGGAATCGTCAGCGACACGCCGCCGGCCGACGGCGAGAGCGTCGTCGTCACATTTCCCGCCACGAGCGTGCCGCCGAACATCAGCACGCCAGCCACGGTGCCGGCCTGGAACCCGATGGGACCCGCGTCCACACTGCCGACGAAGCGCGCCTCGCGCGTGTTGGCGGGGATGACGAACGACACCTCGCGCCCTCCGGTCGCGAATTGAATGGCGGGGTCGTCGCCGGAGATCGCAGCGCTCGACGTGAAGGCGAGTGTGAGCGTGCCAAAGACGTCATGTGGAAACGGCGCGGACAGCGTCACGGCAGCCGTCGCCTGCTGACCGGCGACGAGCGGCGACGGGGCAATGTCGAGCCGCGCTGTCGGCGTTGGCGACACGGTCAGCTGCCGCGAGACGGCGTTGTTGCCGGCGTTGAGGTCTCCCACCGTGTCCACCGACACCTGATGATCCACTGCCGCCGCCGGCGCGCTGCCGACCGAGACCGTGAGCGTGACCGTGCTCGACTCGTTCGCTCCGAGCGGCGCCGATTGCACACACGTGACGATCTGGCTGGCCGCCGAGCACGCCCAACCGGCGCCGGAGGAGGAGACGAACGACAGGCCCTGCGGGAGCGTATCCGTGACCGTCACCGGAGACGTGGTGGCCGCCGTGCCGACGTTGCTCACCGTCAGGCTGTAGTTCTCGGTGAAACCTTCGGCAAAGCCGTTCTGCGAGCTGCTCAGCAGAAGATCCGGGAACGGATCGACCACCGTGAAGGTCACGCTGTTGCCGGACGCGTGGGGCGTGGTCACGCTCACGTTCCGCGCGCCAACGGAGGCGCCGGCGTCGATCGTGAACGTCGCAGTCAGGAGTGTCGGGCTCACGACCTGCACGCTGCTGACGGTGATCCCGGCCATCGGGACGAACGTCGTGGCACCGCTCACGAAGTTGGTGCCGGTCAGCGCCACGTTGCTGGCGGCGCCGCGCGGGCCGACGCCGGGCTGGATGGCGCTCACCGTCGGCGTCTGGGTCCAGCGCAGCGCCGAACTGCCCGAGGTGCCGGCGTACACGAGCGATGGCGTCACCGGATCGATCGCGAGCGCCAGCACGTCGCGGCCAAACTCGGTCAGGTTCGTGTTGAAGGCCGACCAGCTCGCGCCGCCGTTGGCGCTCCGGAACACGCCGTTGTGCAGGACAGCGGCATACACGATCGCCGGCGTCGCGGGATCGATGGCGAGCGCCCTGACGTCGAGGCTCGTTTGTCCGAGGCCATCGTTCGCCGGCGCCCAGCTACCGCCGGCGTCGACGCTGCGGAACACGCCGCTCGAAGTCGCAGCGAAGAGCGTGGTCGGCGACTGCGGATCGATGGCCAGGAACCGAACGAAGGAATTCGTGAGACCGGCGCTCGCCGGCTGCCAGCTGCCGCCCTGGTTCGCACTGCGGAACAGGCCATTCGTCGTGCCGGCGTAGAGGACGCCTGAATTCTGTGGATCGATGGCCAGCGACCGCACGTCCAGCGACGTAAGGCCGGTGCTCACCACCGTCCAGGTGGCGCCCGAGTCGAGGCTTCGATGCACGCCAAGGGACGTGCCAGCGTACATGGTGGACGGCGTGTGTGGATCGATGACCAGGCGCCAGACGATGGGACTGATGACGCCGCCGATGTCCATGGCCGTCCAGTTCGCGCCGCCATCGACGCTGCGATAGGCCCCTCCGAACGTGCCCGCGTAAAGAGTCGATGGAGTCTGCGGATCGATCGCCAGCGCCGCCGCAGACCACGAGCTCAATGAGCCCGACCAGCTCACGCCGGCATCCACGCTGCGAAACACCCCAAAGAACGTTGCGGCGTAGATTGTGTTGGGCGCGGCGGGATCGATCGCCAGCGCGTCGACGATGTGACTCGCGAGGCCGCCGTTGGCGGAGCCCCACGACGAGCCGGAATCGGCGCTGCGATACACGCCATTCCGGTACGTGCCGGCGTACAGCGTGCCGGGTGACTGAGGATTGACGGCCAGGGTCAGGACTTCCACCGTCGGCAGCCCCGAGCTCACGGCTCCCCAGCTCGTGCCCCCATCGGTGCTGCGGAAGACGCCGCGGCCCGCCGTGTCCGTGACGTAAATCGTGGACGGCGTTTGCGGGTCAACGCTGAGCGCTCGTGTGGAGAGCGGCAGCGGAAGCCCGGCGTTGGCTTCGGTCCAGCTCGCGCCGGAATCGGCCGTATGAAACACGCCCCCAACCGACGTCGCGGCGAAGAGCGTGGACGGCGTCAGAGGATCGATGACGAGCGACAAGACGCCCAGGCTCGTCAGGCCGGTGACGACGGGCGTCCAGTTCGCGCCGCTGTCGACGCTGCGAAACACACCCTGGCCGTTCGTGCCGGCATACATGGTCGATGGCGTTTGCGGGTCGATCGCGAGGGCGGTGACATACAGATTGGTCAGCCCGGTGTTGACAGCCGACCAGCTGACACCTCCGTCCAGGCTGTGGAACACGCCGCCGCTCGTCGTGCCCGCATACAGCGACGAGGTCGTCTGCGGATTGATGGCGAGCGACGCTACCGACGCCGACGAGAGACCTGTCCGAGCCCAGGTCGCGCCGCCGTCGATGCTGCGAAACACCCCGCTCTGCGCTGTGCCGGCATACACGGTGGACGTGGTCTGCGGATCGATCGCCAGGGCTGGTACGGTCGCATCCGACAGCCCACCGTTCGTCGGTAACCAGCTCGATCCGCCATCCAGGCTGCGAAACACCCCGCCGCCACTGGTGCCGGCGTACACGGTCGTCGATGTCTGCGGATCGACGGCCAGCGCGCGTATCTCGCCACCTTCGGGACCTCGCTGCACCCACCGCTCCTGGGCCGCGACCGTCCGCGCCTGGAGGCCCACGAGTCCGAGGACCAGCACAGAAATGAGGGACCGGACGCTCGTTCGAAGGTGCTGCTGTGGTGCTGCCATCACGTACTCCACGGTCTAGACATCGCCGAAGGTCCAGGTTGTAACGAATGAAGCAACGACCCCAGAACTCTTGGCGGTTCGAGGCGGCGCTTCACTGCCGTTACCCGACGGGAGGAACGAACAGGATCCGGCTCTCAGCCAATCGCGCATCGAACAGGAAGACGGTGCGATCGAGCCTGTCGGTCAACCGGTAGAGCGACTCGCCAACCCGACTCAAACCCGAGACCTGGCAGTTGCAACGACGGGTGCTCACCTGGCGTCCCGTGAGCTCGAAGGTCGTGACGTTGCTCGAGCCGCCGTTGGCCACGTGAATGCGCGCACCGCTGGCCGCAAGGCCGACCGGCCTCGAGATCCCCTGTCCGGGTCCGGCCAGCATTCGCTGCCGTGGTGAGCCGGCGAGATCGGGCACGAGAAACACCTCGTTGTCGCGAGGATTGGCGACGACGAGGGCCTTGCCCGCGAGGGCAATGGCGCTCACGGCGCTGGTGTCGACGACCGCCCGCAGTCCTGACGCGGCGCCCCAACTGAAGAGCGACGTCAGCTGGCCGCCCGACACGGCATACACGAGCGTTCCACCGTCGTCGCTGACGGCCATGGTCGTGACCGGCGCGTTCACCTGCATGACGTCGACGCGATGGGCAACTCGCGGCGCGTCGGGCAGCCCGGTCACGATGGCGATGGTGTTCGCCGGCTGGTCGTACAACGCCGCCGCCGAGCCACTCGGGCTCGACGCGGCAAGCGCGGGAGCTGAAGACGCGCCCACGACCTGTTCGACCGAAGGAGGATTCGTGGATAGATCGACAGCGAGCAGCGGCGCCGGCCCGCTGCTCGTGAGAAGCAGGCGCGACGGACCGAGCTCGAGCGCATCGTTGATTTCGATGCCGAGGTCGACTGGATCTCCGATCGTTGCGCTCCCGAGCACCCCCTGCAGCGGCCGCAGCTGGTGCTGCCGGGCGTCCCAGACGTAGCCGATAACCGGGCCGGTGACGCGGGTGATCAGCTGACCGCCTGCCACCGGCGCACCCAAGGCGCAGGCGATGACGCCAGCCGTGCATGCCCTGACCAACGAGGAGGCCGTCACTGCGGACCCCCGATGCTCGGCGCACCCAGGGTGATCGTCCCCGCCGGTTCCATCGGAGTCGACGGCGTTCCGCCGCCGGCGGCGACCGCGAGCAGCGCTGCGCCCGCAGCGCCGCCAGCGCCGATCAGGATCCACTTCCACTTCTGGCTGCTCTTCGCCTGCCGGGGTGCAGGGGTGGTTTGCGTCTGGCGCGAGAGAGCGCCGTCACCGATCGCGTTCTTGACGACCTTCGCGAAGTCGATCCGCTGACGCGTTGCGGTGTCGTCCGCTCGAGCCGCCGTCGACGTCAGTACGACCAGGAGAGCGAGGCTGGCGATCCTGAGGACACCAGGTCTCAGACGGTTCGACATGTGGAGCCTCTACTTCTCGCCGAGCTGAAGCTCGGCGCTGCGAAGGACGCGGGTGCACGGTTTCGCGCAGCGCGACTACGCGTTGCAGAAATCGACGCGCTCACATCGATGCTCGTGAGGTTCCGGCCCTGCGCGTCCTTAGAGGTATCGGCGCAACGTGGCATCCGGCTTTAGCCGGACCGTCGTGGGGCTTTGAATCGAAGGACCGATCAGTCCTGGTCGCTCAACCCCGAAAGGAGATCGTCGTGAAGGAGCTGGTGAAAGAGGTGCACGCCGGCTTCACGGCGTACCGACAAGCGTCCCGTGGAGTACGCACGTGATCCGAGACCGCGCTGCACCGACTCGCAGATCGCCACGTCTTCCTCCTGGATCTGCTCGCTGACAGCAACGCTCGACAGCCGACGCTGGCGGGCGTCAGCCGTCACCTCGGCGAAGTAGAAGTCGAAGACCACGTCCGTGCGGTCGATTCCGCGCGGGATCACGAGATTGGTGTCCATCGCGTCGCCGTACACGTTGACCATGAAGTTGGGATGAAGCCAGATGTACGAGGCGCGCCCACCGCTCCTGACCGCCCCGACGTGCGGCTCGGCCCCGACGCTGACGAGCGGGCTCGACTGCAGGCAGAACCGGTCGCCGTTCTCGATCGTGTACTGGCTGTAGTCGAGGACGCTGTCGAGTCCCTTGTGAAGATGCGGCACGTGGTATCCGCCGTCGAGATAGTTGTCGACGAACACCTTCCAGTTGCAGGCGAGGCTGTACCGGCGGCGTTCCGTCCATGTCAGACGATCCAGATTGAGGCCCTGCAGCCGCGCGATGAGATCGGGAGAGAAGTACTGGTCCAGCGACGCACCGGTGCGCTCCAGGCGCACGAACACCCATGGCTCGCGAATCGAGGTCGCCACCGGGACGAGGCCACTCGACGAACGTTCGAAGTTGCAGACCTCGCTGAAATCGGGCGTGCCTTTCAACGCGCCGTCGAGCCCGTACGTCCACCCGTGATACGGGCAGCGCAGACTGGACGCTGAGCCCTCTTCGGCGGTTACGACCGCAGCCGCGTGATGCCTGCAGACGTTGAAGAAGCCTCGGATGACGGCGTCCTGACCGCGGACGACGACCAGCGGCTCGCCGGCCAGCTCCAGCGACACGAACTGGCCAGGCGCCGCCACCTGATCAGTGCGGCAGGCGAAGTGCCACGAGCGGGCGAAGACCGTCTGCCGCTCGAGCTCGAAGATGCGTGAGTCGGTGTACCAGCCTGAAGGGATCGTCGACGCTTCGGCCAGAGGCCGATCGCGTTCGTACGATCCGACGAGATCCTTCAACGTGGTCACTGCCCAGCGCCCGCTCCTCTTCCCGCACCCGGAACCGGCGGCATCGCGCCGCCGGCGAAGCGCGGCAGCAGATCGTCGCGCATCGCCAGGTGATACACGGCCGACGCAATCGCGACGGCGCTCCTCTTCACATCGGTTTCGACGATGCGCTCGAGCGTATCGAGGTTGGTGTGCCACGTGTGGCTGTTGTATTCGATGCCGTCCTGCCCGAGCCCTATTCCCGGCAGGCCCGCCGCGTTGAACGACGTGCTGTCGGTGCCGCTGGCCACCCGGCTGTTGGTCGCCGCCGCGCCCATCACTCCGAGATCCTCGAACGGCTTGAAGTACTGCGCGAGGATGGCCGCGGCCGCAGGCGGCCCGAACACCGTTCCGCCGCGGATGCGGCCGGTGCCCGAGTCCACGTTCAGATAACCGCCGAACCTGGCGAACTCCGGCTTCGGGTTCTCCGCCGTGCCGAAATGCCGTTCGACGTAGGCCTTCGACCCGAGCAGACCCTGCTCCTCCCCGCCCCACAACGCCACACGAATGGTCCGTCTCGGCTTCACGCCGATTGCGGTCAGGATTCGCGCAGCTTCCATCATCACCGCGCAACCGATGGCATTGTCGGTGGCGCCGGTGGCCGAGTGCCACGAATCGAGGTGCCCCCCGAGCATCACGACCTCATCAGCCTTGTCGGACCCGCGAATCTCCGCGATCGCGTTGTAGGACGTCTTCCCGGCCGGATAGTCGCGGTTCACGATCGTGAACTCGAGCGTGACCGGACTGCCGTCGCTGACGAGACGTGTGATGCGTCCGTAGTCCTCGTTGCGGAGGACGACGGTGGGCACTGTCTTCGATGAGTCGTAACCAGTGAAGCTGAACGCGCGGATCTGACCGTGTTCCCGCGCCGCATCGTTCACCCGGACCGCGGCGCCGCTGGCCACCAGAAACTGGTTGACGATGTCCGCCACCTGGGCGGCGGTCAGGCGAGCGGGACCCGCAGCCGGCGCCCCAGGACCACCAGCGCCCGCTGGCTGCGTCGCCGGTGGCGGTCCACCGCCCCGCGCGGGACCTGGTCCGCCCGGGCCGCCCTCCCGTCCGGCAACGGCCGGTGTGCCGCCGTATCGCGCACGCGCCTGCTCGTCGGTCTGACGCTTCGCCGGCGGGGCCTCCTGGAACGGCACTGCCGTGTGCGCACCGACGAAGACCATCGCCCCTTTGATTCTCGGTGCCAGTTCGGCGAGATACGCCTTCAACTCCGCCTCGGTCGGACCAAGACGCTGCGCCGCCGCGCCACGACCGGCCGGCGCCTCGGGGCCCTGTGGCGTGATGAGCGGCACGACCGGTCCGGTCACGGTGCCCGGCGTGGACGGCGTCCAGGCGAGCACCTCGAACACCAGGTTGTCCTTCACCGGCGACACGATGTGGCCTGATGCCCGCTCGTTCAGCCAGCCTCCCGCGGGCGTCACCGTCGCCGTCTTGAACTCGAACGGCTCGAGGCGTCCGTTCACGAGTCCCCATTCGGTCATGCGCTCGATCGCCCACTTGGCGGCATTCTCGTGGTTCGGAGAGCCGGTCAGGCGTGGCCCGTACACATCGGTGAGGTAATGCATCGTCCGCATGATCTGGGAGCGGTTGATCCCTTCCATGCGGATTTTCGCGTTCACCTCGGTATCGATGCGCTCTGCAGCGTCTTGCGCAGACGGATAGGCTGCGGCGAGTGTGAACACCAGCGCCGGCGCGAACCACCTGACGAACATACGTGCCTCCCGGGCGGCGCCGCGACGCCGGCGCCGTCTGAATCGTGGGGAAAGCCTATCACCACGCTCCAGCCAAGGGGCAGTGCGTCCGAGCGCGCGGCGAACGTCGCGCGTGCCGTGCAGGGTACCAGGGGATTGGGGTCGGTCTACGCGCGGGCGAGTGCACCTACCAGCGCGCGGCGCGTGAATACCGGGATCATCGCGCGGCGGTACTCCTCGCTGGCGTGCAGATCCGCGTTGATCGACGTGAGCTCGCTTCCGGCCGTCCTGGACGCGGCCGCAATCGTGTCGGCCGAGGCGGGCTTGCCGGCGAGCGCCTTCTCCACGGCGCCAAGACGCACGGCGCTCGGCCCGGCGCCTGTCAGGCCGACTCGCGCCAACTGGATGACGCCGCCCTTCACCTCGAGCGCTGCCGCCACGCCCACGATCGCGTAGTGCGACGCCCGCTGATGGAGCTTGGCATACGCGGATGCGGGCATCGGGCTGAACTGCACGCCGACGATGATCTCGTCGGCGCCCAGGTCCACGGTGAAGAGGTCCTTGAAAAACCCGCTGGCCTTGACGACGCGCGATCCGGAGGCGCCCTTCACGTGGATGTCGGCGTCGAGCGCGAGCACCACGGCCGGGTAGTCGGCGGACGGATCCGCGTGCGCCAGGCTTCCGCCGATCGTCCCGCGATTACGCACCTGCGGATCGCCGATCTCCGAAGCGGCGTCCGCCAGGCCGGGGCACTTCTGCCGCAGCAGCGGCGAAGACGCCAGGTCGTGGTGCACGGTGGCAGCGCCGATCTCGATCCGCCCCCCCTGCTCACGGATCCCGGACAGGCCGGGGATCCGCCCGATGTCGATCAGCACGCCCGGCTCGCTCAGCCGAAGCTTCATCAAGGGGATGAGGCTGTGCCCGCCGGCTAGCAGCTTGGCGCCGCCACCCGCCGCTTTCAGCTTGGCCAGCGCATCGTCGACCGAGGTGGCCCGTTCGTAGTC
>Ga0075418_10006485_pt1 | contig 13197 bp, 13 predicted proteins | sample SoiMetdeltSBSDD2_FD_81776 | JGI IMG/M metagenome (GOLD analysis project Ga0075418, IMG submission 81776) | Bulk soil microbial communities from a Populus tree surrounding site in Tennessee, USA - Soil MetaG P. deltoides SBSDD2 | ecosystem: Environmental > Terrestrial > Soil > Tree plantation...
ACGGTGACCATGATGACTGATGAACAACTGCGAATCCGGGGCTACCTCACGGCACAGGCCGCCAAGCTGACGCCAGCCGAGATCGTCGAGAAGGTCGGGGTGGCCATGCTGCAGCTCCGCGCAGCGGCCGACGCGGTGCCGCCCGCGCGCTTCGGTGATCCGCCGGCGGCGGGTGAGTGGAGCGCCAACGAAGTCATGGCCCACGTCGTCGAGGCCGGGCGCCATTTCGGCGGCGCCATCCTCCGACTGCTCGACGGCCAGCCCCCCGGCGCACCGCGCGACGCGCCCGCGCGTGACACCGCCCCGCGTCCGCTCGAGACGTGGTGGGCGTTGCTGGAGCGCGACCGAAGCACGCTCTTCGAGCGGGTGCTGGGCGCCGATCCGCGCGCGAGGCTCGAGGAGACGGTGGAGCATCCGTTCTTCGGCCCGCTCAACTGGCGCGAGACGCTGCTGTTCATTCGCCTGCACGACCTCGATCACGCCGGCCAGCTACAGAAGGTCGCCGGCGCGCTGGGCCACGCCCGCTCCGCCTGATGCGCGTCGCGATCGGCCTGCGGCTGGAGTCCAACGAGAACTGGGAGCAGGCCGCCACCTACGTCACCGAGGCCGAGCGGCTCGGTGTGGATTGCGTGTGGTCCCACGAGTCGTGGGGACTGGACGCCGCCACGCCGCTGGCCTTCATGGCGGCCCGCACCTCGCGCATCCGCCTGGGGTCGGGAATCATGCAGGCCGGCACGCGCACGCCCGCACTGCTGGCCATGACCTCGCTCAGCCTGGCCTCGATGTCGAACGGCCGCTTCTTGCTCGGGCTCGGCGTGAGCGGACCCCAGGTGATCGAGGGCTGGCACGGTATTCGATTCGATCGACCGCTCACGCGGATGCGCGAGACCGTCGAGATCGTGCGGCGCGGCGTGAAGGGCGAGCGGGTCACCTACAAGGGACAGGTCTACGAGCTGCCATTGCCCGGCGGGGAAGGCAAGGCGCTGCGGTCGTCGGCCAGTCCGCGGCCCGACATCCCGATCTACCTGGCCACGCTGTCGCCGCGCAGTCTGGAGATGACCGGGGAGATCGCCGACGGCTGGCTGGGGACCTCGTTCATGCCCGAGCACGCCCGCGTGTTCTTCGACGCCATCGAAGCCGGCGCGAAGCGGGCGGGCCGCTCGCTGGCGCAGCTCGACCTGCAGGCGGGCGGTCACGTGGCCTTCGGCGACGATGTCGAGCGTCTCCTCACCGCGCGCAAGCCGGGGCTGGCCTTCACGCTGGGCGCGATGGGCTCACGCCAGCACAACTTCTACAACGACGCCTTCAAGCGCGCCGGGTACGTCGACGCCGCCGTCGAGGTGCAGCGCCTGTGGCTGGACGGCAAGCGTGACGAGGCGGCCGCGCGCGTGCCCGACGAGCTGGCGGTGAAGGTCAACCTGCTCGGGACCGAGGCGATGGTCCGTGAGCGCCTCGCGATCTATCGCGAGTGCGGCATAACCACACTGCGCGTCGACCCCGGTGGTGCCACGCTCGACGCTCGCCTGGCCACGCTCGGGCGGCTGATGGAGCTCGTCAAAGCGGGCTGAGGGCCGCCCAACGATCCGCCACCGATGCGTGTCGACGGCGCAGATGCTACCACCTCGTGACGCCGTCCGTTGACAAGCTCCGCGGCGCCGTAGGGTATGATGCCGCCCGAGGTGAGCACCACCACTGCTGAAGTCGTCATCTGCGGCGCCGGCATCGCCGGCGTGGCGGCGGCGTATCACCTGGCGGTGCGACGGGGCGTCCGCGATGTGGTGCTGATCGACGAGCGCGCGCCGCTCACGCTGACGAGCGACAAGTCCGCGGAGTGCTACCGCAACTGGTGGCCGGGCCCGGGCGACGCCATGGTCGCGCTGATGACCCGCAGCATCGACCTGCTGGAAGAGCTGGCGCGCGAGAGCGACAACGTCTTCCGGATGAACCGGCGCGGCTATCTCTTCGCCACCGCCGATCCCGCGCGTGCTTCCGAGCTTGTTCACTTTGCTGAGGAAGCGTCCGGGTTCGGCGCGGGTCCGGTGCGGCGGCACGAGCGCCGGGACAGCGACTATCGTCCGGCGCCGGCAGAGGGCTTCGAGGGGCAGCCGACCGGGATCGACGTCATCACGGATCGCTCGATCATCCGCCGGGAGTTCGGCTGGCTCACCGAGGACACGATCGCCCTGGTCCACGCGCGGCGGTGCGGGTGGTTCAGCGGTCAGCAGCTCGGCATGTACATGCTCGAGCGCGCGCGCGACAAGGGCGTGCGGTTCCTCGAAGGGCGGGTGGAGGCGGTCGAGACGGCCGGCGGACGGGTGAGCGCGGTGAAGGTGAGCGGCGCCGGCGGAGCGCGGACGCTCGCCACGCCGCGGTTCGTCGACGCCGCCGGGCCCTTCGTGGGCCGCATCGCCCGCCTCCTCGGCGTCGAGCTGCCGGTCTTCTGCGAGCGCCACGGCAAGGTGGCGTTCAGCGACGTGCTGGGCGCCATCCCGCGCTCGGCGCCGCTGACGATCTGGTGTGACCCGGTGCGGCTGCCGTGGTCCGACGAGGAGCGCTCCGAGCTGGCGGACTCCGAGCACCGGCGTCTGCTGGAAGAGTTTCCCGCCGGCGTCCACGGCCGCCCGGAGGGCGCGGGCGAGAGCCAGTCAATCCTGCTGATCTGGACCTACGATGTCGCCCCGGTCACGCCCACGTTCCCCGTCGAGTTCGATCCGAGCTTCGCAGAGATCACGATTCGCGGGATGTCGCGCATGGTCCCGGCGCTGGCCGGGTATCTCTCACGTCTGCCGCGCGCGTTCGCCGACGGTGGCTACTACACCAAGACGCGCGAGAACCGGCTGCTGTCCGGACCCCTACCGGTCGAGGGCGCCTACGTGATCGGGGCGCTGTCGGGCTACGGGATGATGTCCTCGAACGGCGCCGCCGACCTGCTGGCCGACCACGTCACCGGGCGTGCGCTCCCGCACTACGCGCCGGCCTTCCTGCCAAGCCGATACGACGATCCCACCTACCGCGCGCTGCTCGAGACCTGGGGGGATTCAGGCCAGCTCTGAGCGCTTGCCCTCGCGCGCCACGCGCTCGATGTAATCCACGAACGGCCGGAAGGGATCGAAGCCCAGCACCGCCGGGGCGTTGGCCACGAAGTTGGACGTCGCGTTGACGTCGTAGAAGTAGATCTGGCCATCGTCGCGCCCCACGAGATATTCGATGCCGCCGACGTCGATCGACGCGGCGCGCGCGAGCGCGACGGCCTGCGCGATCGAGTCCGCGGGGGGCTCGTGACGGCTGACCTCGAGCGACGCCGGTGCGTCCACCGGGCAGGCGCCGAGAGCCGGGGCCGACGTCGCGGCCGGCGACGGCACCTGACAGATGTCGGCCGGACACAGGTTGAAGCTGCCGGCGCCCCGGACGATGCGGATCGCATAGAGGAAGCGCCCATCCAGCACCTCGATGCGCACGATCGCGCCGCCGTCGGCCTCGATGAACTCCTGCAGCAGCGCGACGTGATCGGGCCCGAGGTCGATCTCGGCCAGCCGCGCCTCGAGCTCGGCGCGGGAGTCGAAGCGCACGATGCCGGCGCCCGAGCCGCCCACGTTGGGCTTGATGACGACCGGGAAGCGAAAGCCGTCGAGCGCCTTGGCGATCTGATCGACGTGATTCAGCACCACCGTGCGCGGCGAGCGGATGCCCAGCCGCTCGAACAGCTCGGCCTGCAGGGCCTTCGACTTCTCGAACCGGTACGCGGCGACTGGATTGATGACCGGGATCCCGAGCGACTCGTAGTGCGCCAGCAGGGGCTCGGCGTAGAAGAGCACGCTGCCGTGATCGCGGCGGTGAGAGGACGGGCTCGAGCGGTTGACGATCACGGAGTAGCGCGGCTGCCGGTCGCGGGGGTCGTAGGCGTGGCTCGAGTGGTCGATCTTCTCGAACGGCAGCCGCCGGCTCTGAAGCTCGGCAATGAGCCGGGAGGACCACTCGGGATGCTCGTCCACCATCGCTATAGGCTTGGAAATGCTGGCCGCCATGTCTATCCCCTAATCTCGACCGGATTAGGGATATTAACCACGAACCGGGAGCTCTGGCAAGGGCCCCCGAAATGCGGTGTGACTCAGTCGGTAATGGCCTGGAGCACGAAGCTCTTCAGCAGCTGACGGTAGTGGACGCGGATCGCGCCGGGCGCCTGCGTCATGGACACGACGACCAGCTGCTCTTTCGGATCGACCCAGAACGCGGTGCCGTACGCCCCACCCCAGTTGTAGTCGCCGGACGAGCCGGTGAGGTTGGCCAGGCCCGTATCGCGGCGCACCGCGAAGCCCAGACCGAAGCCATAGCCGGGCCCCGGCAGGTAGTCGCCGGCGCCGGTGATCGTGCCCAGATGATCCGACGTCATGTACTCCACGGTCTTGCGCCCGAGCAGGCGGGCGCCGTCGAGCGAGCCGCGATTGAGCATCATCTGGGCGAATCGGACGTAGTCTCCGGCGGTGGCGACCGCGCAGCCGCCCCCGCACTCGAACTTCGCGGGAACGCTCACGTCCGGGACGGAGACGGGCTTGCCGGTGTCGGGATCGGTCGCGAAGGGCTGGGCCAGACGCTCCCGCTTGGCGGCCGGGACCCAGAACGCCGTGTCGGACATCGCGAGCGGCTGGAAGATGCGCTCGGCGAGGAAGACGCCGAGCGGCTTGCCGGAGACCACCTCGACGACGCGGCCCAGCACGTCGCTCGAGAAGCTGTACTCCCACTTCGTGCCCGGCTGGAAGAGCAACGGGGCCTTGCCCAGGCGGGCGATGAACTCCTCCGACGTGATCTCGCGCGACGCGGCGCTCGACGAGGTCGGGTACGCCTGGTGGATCAGCGTCGTGCCCCGGTTGCCATAGGTCAGGCCCGAGGTGTGTCGCAGCAGGTCCTGGATCGTCATCTCGCGGTCGGCCGGCCCCAGCGCGAGCACGCTCTTGCCGGTCATCGGGTCGATGCGCTCGACGCCGACCTGCATCTTGCCCAGCGCCGGGATGTACTTGGAGATCGGGTCACTGACGAACAGCCGGCCGTCCTCGTAGAGCATCATCGCCGCGACCGACACCATCGGCTTGGTCATCGAGGCGATCCGGAAGATCGAATCCATCGTCATCCGGCTGCCGGCCGCCTTGTCGCGGAAGCCGACGGCCTCGGCGTAGGCGATGCGGCCCTTGCGAGCCACGATCACCACGGCGCCGGGAATGCGCCCGGCCTCGACGTCCGCCTTCAGCGTCTCGGTGATGCGAGCCAGCCGGCTCGACGACAGCCCGACCTGTTCCGGCGTGGCGGTCGGCAGGTCGGCGGCGTTCGCGGCCCCGGCGGCGAGCACGGTGGACAGCAGGGCGAACAGGAGCGGGAGCGGCCTCATCGAAGACTCTCCTGGCGAAGGGTGTGCTGCGGTCGCGTGGTGAGCGAAGCGCGGCGCCGGGCGATCAGTCGCCCGGCGCCGCGGCAGGAGCTCACGCAGAGGGACGCGCGACGTAGCCGTAGCGAGCGTTGCTCCGCTCGCCGCCGGCGGCGACGTACTCCGCGCGGATCGCGGCGATCTTGTCGTTGGTGATGGCGCCGAGCGCCGCCTTGACGTTGAGGTTGTAGAGCTTGGACGCGTTGCCGCTGAAGATCGCGGTCTTGACCCGGCCGTCGGTCGAGCCCAGCGCCGCGAAGTTGTGCTTCTTGCGCATGTCCTCCGGGATCTCCAGCCGCCGCATGGCCTCGATCTGCCACTGCGGTGAGCCGTACCACACGGAGTCCGTGCCCCACAGCACCCGCTCGGGGCCCAGCCCGCGGACCAGCGTGCCGATGAAGGCCGCCGCGAACCGGGGGTTGGTCACGCAGCAGGTGGCGAACGCGGTGCCGACCTCACCGTAGACGTTCTTCACGCCGAACTTGGCCGGGATCTCGGCCAGATCGGTGGCCCACTGGATGCGCCCGGTCTTGTCGAACTCCGCCATCACGCCGTCCGGCGACTCCTGGAACGGCCGCAGCGCCCCGTGATAGATGACGAAGTTGAGCTTGGGCCAGTCCTTGGCCGCCTTGCCGAGGTCGTCGACGGTGGCGTACTTCCACACGTCGGGCCACGACTTCTCGTAGTCGGCCGGCAGCAGGCCCTTGTGAATGCAGATGGTGTTGATGCCGGACTTCACGGCCTTCTCGTAGAAGGGGTACATGAGCTTTTCGTCGTCCAGGCGCCAGTACGTGCCGAGCTTGGACGGGAACAGCGGATCGCCGATCGTGTAGCCTTTCCAGCTGTCGGGCTTGAGCGTGGCGATTGCGCGGTCGACCTCGGCCATCCAATCGCCCTTCTTGGGCGTGAAGACCGAGTGCGCAAGCATCCGCCGCGAGCCGGCCGTCTTGTTGATGGCCGCCCGGCCGGCCACGATCTGGTCGTTGGTGAGCAGGTCCCACGTGGGATCGTCGAAGGGCGCGCCGGACAGCAGCGCCACCTTCGTGTCGCTGTCGACGAACACTTCCTTGACGTAGTTCTCGAACTTGTAGCGGTAGAGGTCGTTCTCGTTGCTGATGGCCGGGTTCCAGTTCTGTTTGGCGTACTTGGCCAGGCCCAGCAGCCCGTCCTGCTTGAAGTCGTCGCGCACGAAGTGGGTCTGCACGTCCACGATGAACTGCCCGCTCATGGCATTCGCACGCGCGAGGGCCACGCCGGGCTCGGCGGCCTCGGCGGACGCGACATCGAACACCCTGCCGAACACCTCGTTCATGGCCAGGAACGCCGCGGCCATTCCCGCCGAGCTGGCCAGAAATGAACGACGGCTCATGCCATGTCGCCGGCCGAGCTGATCGGCCATCTCCTTGATCCGCGCCTCCACGCGCTGCTGCTCGCGTGTCTGCGGCAACGGGTTGTACTCGCCGTTCGACACCATTTGCGTCGGGATGGGCGAGCGGAACGCAGCGGTTTCGGCCGGGGCGGTCTGATCGAGCTCGGCAGGACTCAGATAGTGCGGCATCGTTGCCTCCCTCGACGCACACACGGCGTCGGCGCCGCCAGACTAGGACTGATGGCCCCGGCTGTTCAAGAGGGACGTGGCGCCGCGTGTGAACTCGTGCACGAGCGCAACTGCGACGGGCGGGAGGGTGACCGTGGGGGGGTGGGACCACGAGGCGGCAGACGGGGTTGGACCCGTCGTGGCTGGGCTCCATCGGTACGGCGCGGAAAATCGCGACGCGGCGGGAACGAGTCCCACCCCCCCCCACGGTCACCCTCCCGCCCGTCGCGGTGCGGACGTCGATCGAGATCGACGCGGCTAGGCGAGCTTCGGCGGGAACGAGTCCCACAAGCCCCCACGGTCACCCTCCCGCCCGTCGCGGTGCGGACGTCGGTTCGAGGTCGACGCGGCTAGATGAGCTTCGCGCGGAGGCGGGAGCTGGCGGCGTCGACGAGCATGACCATCACCACGGTGACCAGCAACGTGGTGGAGGCCGCCGGGTAGTCGATCATGCGGAGGTAGGTCTGCAGGTAGAAGCCGATGCCGCCGGCGCCGACGAAGCCGAGGATGGTGGCGGCGCGGATGTTGGTCTCCAGACGATAGAGGACGTAGGAGAGAAACAGCGGGAGCACCTGGGGGAGCACGCCGAACCGTAGTACTTGCAGCCGGGTGGCGCCGGTGGCGGTGATGGCGTCCACCGGACCGCGCTCGATGCCCTCGATCGCCTCGGAGTAGAGCTTGGCCAGCGAGGTCGTCGTGTAGGCGATGACCGCGAGCACGCCGGGGAAGGGCCCCAGGCCGACCGCGGCGACGAACACCAGCGCGTAGACGAGCGTGTCGACGCTGCGGAAGAAGTTCAGCAGGGCGCGCGCCGGATAGAAGACCGCCCGGCCCGCCACGTTGCGGGCGGAGAGAAATCCCAGCGGCAGCGCGAGCGCGGCGGCCACCGTGGTGCCGAGCAGCGCGATCTCTACCGTGGTGACCGCGCCGGCCAGCACCGAGGGGAGAACGCGGAAGTCGGGCGGCATCATGCGCCGGAGAAAATCGAAGATCCAGGGAATACCCCGTGCCAGGCGCGCCGGGTCAGCGCTCGTGTCCCACACCAGCCACGCGAAGACCACCAGACCCACGAAGAAGGCGGCTCGCTTCACCGCGGCACCCCGCCTTCGTAGATGGCCTCCACCGCGGCCGGCGTCACCGCCGCCGGAGGACCGTCGAAGCTCACGCGGCCCCGACGGACGCCCACCACGCGCGTGGCGTAGGCCAGCGCGGTCTCCAGCTGGTGCTGGCTGACCACCAGCGTGAGCCCGCGCTCGACGTTGATCCGGCGCAGGATGTCCATGATCTCGGTGGTGAGCGCCGGATCGAGGCTCGCGGTGGGCTCGTCGGCCAGGATCACCGCGGGCTGCTGGGCGAGCGCGCGCGCGATGGCCACGCGCTGCTGCTCGCCGCCCGACAGCGTGTCGGCGCGCCGGGCGGCCAGGTGCGCCAGCCCGACCTGGGCCAGGCACTCGAGGGCCAGGGCGTGGTCGCTCGGCGGAAAGCGTCCCAGCAGGCTCGGCAGGGGCGGGATGAAGCCCAGCCGGCCGGCGAGCACGTTGTCGAGCACCGAGGCGCGTCGAACCAGGTTGAACTGCTGGAAGATCATACCGATCTGACGGCGGATGACGCGCAGCTCGGCCGGGCCGGCGCCGGTCACGGTCCGGCCGGCCACGCGGATGACGCCGGCGGTGGGCTCGACCAGCCGATTGAGCGAGCGCAGGAGCGTGGTCTTGCCGCTGCCGCTGCGTCCGAGCACGACGACGAACTCGCCCGGCTGCACGGTGAGGTCCACGCCGTCGACCGCGACGACATCGGGCGGGAACGTCACGCGCAGCCCGGCGACCTCGATCATGGCGGTCACGAGCGGTGCGGCGCGCGCGGCCGGATCAGCGAGGACGGGCTCCGAGCAGCTCGATGGCGGCCCGCACCGGATCGTAGTCGCGGTCCTCGGCCGGCGCGAAGCCGTCGATCTCGTACAGGCGCTTGAGCAGATCGGCGTACTCGGGCGCGCGGATCTGCAGGAGGGCGGCCCGGATCCTGGCGAAGACAGCCGGGTCGAGCCCGGGACGGGCGGCGATGCCGGCCTCGGGAATCTCCGGCGTCTCGGCGACGAAGATGAGGCGCTCGCGCTCGGCAGGATCGCGCAGGTATTGCTCCCGGGCGAGGTCGAACGAGGCGATGGCGTCCACGTGGCCGTTGAGCAGCGCGCGCATGCTCGCGTCGTGCGCGCCGGAGAACACGACCTCCTTGAAGAAGGTCTTGGGGTCGCGATTCTTCACGAGGCCCTTCTGGATGAGCAGGACCATGGGATAGATGTAGCCCGAGGAAGAAGCCGGGTCGACGAAGGCGATCGTGCGCCCTCGCAGCTCCTCCACGGACTTGATGCCGCTGTCCTTGCGCACGAAGATCCGCGAGGTGAACGAGGACTTACCGTGCCAGAGATTGCGCACCACGATCGTCGCTTTGGCCTCGCGGCTGGCCAGCACGTAGCCGCCGGGATGGACGAAGGCGAGATCGGCGGTGCGGTTGCGCAGCGCCTCGATCACCGCCGCGTAGTCCGAGGCCACGGTCACCCGCACCGGGATCCCGGTCAGCTTGGTGAGGACGCGGCCGAACTCGTCGCCGGTGGCCAGCAGGTCGGTCGGCTTCTGCGAGGGCGTGAGCACCAGGTGCAGGGGCGGATCGGCGGCCCACGTCGGGCGCGCCAGCAGAGAGAACGCGGCGATGAGCAGAAACCGTCGGCGATCGAGCGCAATCATCGCGGGCGAAGGATAGACGACAGACGCCGGGGCGGCAAGCACAGCGCGGCTCTGAATGCCTATCGCGGGAGACGTCGGAGATGGTCTAATACATCCCCGTGGACCGGGAGATCATCATCGTGGACGACCACCAGGGCGCGCGCGAGGCGCTCCTGGGCATGGTCGAGGAGGCCGGCTACCTCGCCGTCGCCTTCGCCAAACCGGCCGCCGCGCTGCTTCGCATCGCCGAGCACCGCCCCTCACTGGTGCTGCTCGACATGATGATGCCCGAGATCGACGGCGCGGACTTCCTGGCCCGCCTCGAGCCGCTGCACCCCGGCGCCGGTTTGCCGGTCATCATCGTCTCCGCGATGGGCCACCTGCTCCAGGGCCTCAAGCGCCAGGACGTGCGGGCGGCCGGGGTCGTCGAGGTGCTGGCCAAGCCGGTGGGGTACACCAAGCTGATCGAGGCGGTGAGCCGGGTCATCGGCCCACCCAGTCAGGAGGGTTGACCCCGGACCCTCGTTTGGGGACAATCGGTTGCCGTGGCCACGACGCCAACGAGTCGAAAGCGCAAACCAGCGCCCGCCGCCCGGAAGTCACGCGGGCCGGAGCAGGCGCCGGAGCCGCACGAGGTGCAGGCGAAGATCGTCAGACTCACCCCGCGGCGCCTGCTCGAGCGCGTCAGCCGCGCGCACGGGGGCGGCTGCATCAAGTGCGGCAGCCTCTTCATCGAAGTCGAGCCGGCCTTCGTGCATTGCCGCTACTGCGGCAACATGTCGCGTATCCGTGGCGCCTCGCTCCTCGCCCAGGAGGAGTGGGAGATGCGCTCCGGCATGCGCCTGGCCTCCTGACCCTCGCCCACACTCGCACCGGCGCCGGTCCCCGGCCGCTGGTGCTGCTCCACGGCCTGCTCGGCAGCGCACGCAATCTCTCGACCCTCGCCCGGCTGCTGAGCTCGCGCCACCCCGAATTCTCCGTCGTCGCGTTCGATCTCCCTGGGCACGGCGCCTCACCGCCGCTGCCGCCCGGCGCCGATTCGGATCTCCTGGCGCGCGACGTCCTGGCCGCGGCCGCCACCGTCGGCGTGGCCCCGCCGCTCGCGCTGGTCGGTCATTCGCTCGGCGGACGGGTCGCGTTGCGCGCCGCACAGCGCGAGCCCACGGCGGTGGCCTCCGTCACGCTGCTCGACATCGCGCCGGGCCCGCTCGCCGCCGGCGGCGAGGTTTCCCGCGTGCTCGATACGCTACTGGCCGCGCCGGATGTCGTCGCCAGTCGGGCTGATGCGCGCGCGTTCCTCGTCGGGGCCGGCCTGGGCCCGGCCCTCGTTGAGTGGCTCCTGCTGAGTCTCGAGTCCTCCGATGGTGGCTATCGCTGGAAGGCGGATCGCGGGGCGCTCGCCGCGCTACACACGCGGATCGCGGCCGAGGACCTGTGGCCCGCGGTGGAGGGCCGGCACGACTACGCCGTGCGGTGTATTCGCGGCGGCGCCTCCGGCTACGTGGGCGACGCCGATGCTCGGCGACTGCAGGCGGCCGGCTGCCCCGTCGTGACGGTCGACGGCGCCGGCCACTTCCTGCATGCCGAGCGGCCCGACGCCGTGGCCGATGCCGTATTGGCGTCGCTCGCCTGACGCCTTTCGTCAGTGGTGTGGGCCGCCCGGGTCCGCGCGGCCCGGAGACCCTTGAAATAGTGATGTAGATACTGCCGGAACACTTCTTGCTTTTCCTGCGCGCCATGCCCCGATACGCTCGCACGATCCTGATCGCGCTGACGGCGTCGATCGCGACCTTCGCGCTGACGGTCTACGGCGCACGGGTCTCGCCGGCCGAGTCGCCATCGCGTGCGGCTTCGGCGACCTCGCTGTCCGCCTCGCGATTCTTCATGCTGCTGCCCGACGGTCGAGTCGAGATCACCGATGCGTGGTCTCGCCGTATGTACCGCTGGGACGGACAGCGCTGGCAGGAGACCGACCCACGCCCGCAGTCGCGCACGACGCCACGCTAGTCACCGTCTGGCCCGCCTGGCCGGCGTATAATTCCCGGCCGAGCATGGCCCGCTCCACCACCACGCGTTGTCGCTGGGCGCGAGATCCGCTCGACGTCGTCTACCACGACGACGAGTGGGGCGTGCCCGTCCGCGACGATCGTCTCCTGTTCGAGTTCCTGATTCTCGAGGGCGCGCAGGCCGGACTGTCGTGGACGACCATCTTGAAGAAGCGCGACGGGTATCGCCGCGCCTTCGCGAATTTCGATCCGCGGCGGGTCGCGGCCTTCGGCGCCGCCGACAAGCGCCGGCTGCTCGCCGACGCGGGCATCGTGCGCAACCGCGCCAAGATCGACGCAGCCGTGGACAACGCCCGCGCGTTCCTGGCCGTGCAGGCCGAGCACGGCAGCTTCGCGGACTACGTGTGGGGATTCGTCGACGGCCGGCCGCTGCAGGTTCGCCGGCGCTCGTTCCGCGCGGTCCCGGCCGAGACCGAGATCTCTCGCGCCCTCAGCGCCGACCTCCGTCAGCGCGGCTTCCGCTTCGTCGGGCCCACCATCTGCTACGCGTTCATGCAGGCGGTCGGTCTCGTCAACGACCACACGGTGGACTGCTTCCGCTACCGCGCGGTCGCTCGCCTCGGTCGCGCCCGCCGCTGACGTCGCGGCGACCACGCCGCGAGCTCCGCGAGCAGGTCGGCGGCGATGAGCCGGCCGCGCAGCGCCATCACCCGACGCCCGGTGCTCGCGCGCGCCGCCGCCGGCCAGCCGAAGTAGCCGCGCCCGCGGCCGTTCATCGCCTCGAACGTCCGCGCGCCGCGTGCGAGCGCCCCGGCCCAGTCAATCCACGCCGCCGGGAGCCGGAGCGCCACGGCGCGCCGCACGAGCGAGGGCGCCACCGCGAGCATCATCGCCGTCTCGAGCTCGCCTCCGTGCCATTCGCCCGCCGGCCGCGGACTGCGCATCAGCGCGCGGACCCGCGCATCGAGCATCGGATTCGCTCGTCCGTCGGCGGGCGCGAAGCCCGCGACGAGCACCTGCACGTGCCCGCCCCGTGCGAGGGCCCGGGTGGCGCGGGCGATCGCGCGCAGGTGGCCGGGATCGGCTTGATAGTTGGTGAGGACGAACCGGCGAAAGCCGTGACGGGCGAGACTGCGTACAACCTCGACGATCAGTCGCGCCGTCGTCGCCGAGCTGAGCGACACGGTGCCGGGCCAGGACGCCGCCAGCGGGCTCGCGCCGTAGGGCAGCGCGGGTACCAGCAGGGGACGCCAACCGCGACGCTGCAGATGCGGAGCGACGCGCCGGGCCAGCTCCTCGGAGCCGATCCAGTCGACGGACAGGGGCAGGTGAGGACCGTGCTGCTCGACCGCCCCCAGGGGCAACAGCACGACGCTGCGTCGGGCGCGGGCGAGACGACGGGCTTCGGGCCAGGTGAGCTCCGCCAGGCGGATCATGCGCGGCAGCATAGCAGTGCTA
>Ga0075418_10006487_pt1 | contig 13192 bp, 12 predicted proteins | sample SoiMetdeltSBSDD2_FD_81776 | JGI IMG/M metagenome (GOLD analysis project Ga0075418, IMG submission 81776) | Bulk soil microbial communities from a Populus tree surrounding site in Tennessee, USA - Soil MetaG P. deltoides SBSDD2 | ecosystem: Environmental > Terrestrial > Soil > Tree plantation...
CGTCGTCCCCGGCGTCGTCCCCGGCGTCGTCCCCGGCGTCGTCCCAGCCGAGGCCGCTGGCGCGCTTGCCGATGCAGCGCACGATCAGTTGATCTAGCATTTTCGGGGAAAGTGCGGCCTCAGCACGGGCGGAGGCCGCACTTTCGGGGAAGATGTCGCATCAAATGATCATGGTAGGGGCGTGTCTCAGCCGCCGTCCAGTTGGGCGTAGCCGCGGCGGGCGGCGTGCATCGACTGGACCCGCCCGGCCTCGCCCCACTTGCGCGACAGCGGGCTCGCCTTGACGACCCGCTCCACCGGCGCCGAGTCGGAGTGCCCGTCGCGGATCAGCCAGTCCAGTTTGGTCAGCTCGCCGTGCTGCACCTCGACGTCCGAGCGGTCCATCACCCGCCCGTGCCCCGGGATCACCCTCTCAAAGGGAAGCTCCAGCAGGGAGGCGACCGTGTCCGGCCACTCCAGCGGGTAGGAGTCCTCGAACGAGGGTGGCGCGCCCTCCTCGACGAGATCACCCGCTATCAGGAAGTCGTCGACCCGCACCACCACATCACCCTCGGTGTGGCCGCGGCCGTGGTGGCTCAGGATCACCTTGCGCCCGCCCAGATCCAGCTCCTGCTCATGGGAGACCAGCCGGTCGGGTGGCAGCAGCGGCACGTCACCGATCTCCAGCGCCAGCTCCTCGTCCTCCTCGGCGATCTCCTGCTGCCAGTATCGCCGCCAGTGCTCGCCCCGCTCACCCAGCTCCTGCGCGCAGGTGGGATGCCCCCAGACCGGGCCCGACGGAGCCAGCACCGAGTTGCCGAAGGTGTGGTCGAAATGGAAGTGGGTGTTGACGATGGTCAGCGGTTGGGTCGTGACCCGGCGGACGGCGTCAAGCAGCTCACCGGCTTGCCGGGCGGTCGAGAGGGTATCGATGACGATCGCGCCGTGATCGCTGTCGATCAGCACGGAGTTGACCCGGTACACCGGATAGGTCAACAGATAGATCCGGGCACCGACCTCAACGAACGTGAGCTCACTCATGGACCTTCTCCAGGAAGCGCTGCCGGTCGAGGAGGACCCGCCACACGCGGCCCTCCGCGGCGACCGTCTGGCCGTCGCGCACCACGACGTCGAAGACGAGGTTGCGACCCTCCACTTTGGTCAGCCGCGCCTCGGCCACCACCCGCCGCCCGATCGGGGTCGCCGCCTTGTGGTCGAGCTCGACGCGGACGCCCACCGTGGTCTGGCCGGGCCCCAGCGAGCGGGTCGTGGCGGCGACCGTGGCCGCCTCGGCGAGCGCGACCGCGCGCGGCGTGCCGAGCACCGGGACGTCGCCCGAGCCGAGTGCCTGGGCGGTGTCAGCGTCGGCGACGGTCAACTCGACCTTCGCCGTGAGTCCGGGGGTGAGCTGGCCAGCCATGCGCTTAGCCTAACGGCCACACCACGCGGACCGGATCCGTTACCATTGGTTTCATGTCACGGCCAGCGTCACGATTTTCCAGCCCCCGGTTCGCCGGCGGGTCCGTGACGCTGCACTGAGATCCCTCGCAGCAAGCCACCTCTGACCCTCCGGTGAGTCCGGGGGGCTTTTTCGTGCGGCCAACTTCGTTGTGAGGAGCTAAGAAATGAAACTGCTACGCGACCTGACCGATCCCGCGGCCGGCCCCCACGCCATGCAGCTGATCGTCGACCGGCTGTGCGCGATCTGGCCCGTGCCCGTGATCCGCGACCCGGGCAGCGTTGTCGTGCCGGTGGCCGACAACTACGACGCCCTGCGATATCCGGCCGACGCGGTCACGCGCGAGGCGCGGTACAGCCACTACCTCGGCGACGGGTTGATGCTTCGATCCCATACCAGCGCCCGCATTCCGGCGCTGCTTCGAGAGCTTGAGGAGGAAGCGGTTCTGGCCGTGCCGGGCATTTGCTACCGGCGCGACGTCATCGACCGCCATCACGTCGGCGAGCCGCACCAGATGGACCTGTGGTGGATCCGCCCCGACGGACCGGAGATGACCGAGGACGACCTGGAAGCGATGGTGGGCAGCGTGGTCACCGCGCTGCTACCCGGGCGGCCCTGGCACACCTCACCCAACACCCATCACTACACACTCGCCGGGCGGGAGATCTACGCCGACGGTGTCGAGATTGGAGAGTGCGGCCTGGCCCACCCCGAGGTGCTAGGGCGCCACCGGACCGGTCTGGCCATGGGACTGGGCCTGGACCGGTTGCTGATGCTCGTCAAAGGAGTCCCTGACATCCGGCTCCTTCGATCCGACGATCTCCGGGTGGCGTCGCAGATGCTCGATCTGGCGCCGTACCAAGCGGTTTCGGCGCAGCCGGTGATCCGCCGGGACATGTCGCTGGCGGTCGCGCAGGACCTCGATGCCGAGCTGCTGGGCGACCGCGTGCGGACCCTGCTGCAGGCGGACGCCGACGCGGTCGAGGCCGTGGAAGTGCTCTCGGAGACCGCTTACGCGGATCTCCCTCGGGCCGCGATCGAGCGCATGGGGGTACTCGAAAAGCACAAAAATGTATTGCTGCGCCTTGTTTTACGGCATCCGACCCGCACGCTGACCGCGGCCGAGGGCAACGCCCTGCGCGACCGGGTCTACTCCGGCCTGCACGAGGGCGCTGCTCACGAGTGGGCTACTTCGACCCCTTGAAATTCCGGCTGAACATCGAGATCAGGCGATCAAGCTCGGACCCGAACGGGTTGTCGGTCACCAGATAGGTCCACGTGGCGCTGGGGCGCACCAGATGGGCGCGCTCCAGCTCGAACTCCTCGTCCTCGAGGTCCAACTCCTCGAAGGTCGCCACCGTGCGCTCCTCGATCTCGGGGACGAGCTTCTTGAACGCCGGCACCGCGCTGCGGTGGAACTCGTCGAGCGGATCGACCCGTCCCAGTGCCCGCAGGTGCACACCCTCCCGCACCTCGGACAGCTCGGCCAGGTGCTCGGCCCACAGCTTGTCCAGGTGCCACAGGGCGATCGACCGCGCCATGTCGTTCAGGGCCTCCGTCGCCGCCGCTTCGGCCGCCGTGTCCACCTCTTCAGCCTCCGCGGTTGTCTCGGCCGCCTCTTCGGTCTTCGCGGTTGTCTCGGCCGCCTCTTCGGTCTTCGCGGTTGTCTCGGCCGCCTCTTCGGTCTTCGCGGTCTTCGCGGCCTCTTCGGTCTTCGCGGTTGTCTCGGCCACCTCTTCCGGTGCTTCGATCACGGCTTCTGGTGCTTCGATCACGTCTTGGGCCATCTCGTCCGGCTCCTCGGTCTTGCCAATGCCTTTGACGAGATTTTCAAATTCTTCAGCCTTATCGGGCACCCGCTTGCGCAGCATGTCGCCCGCGACATTCGTGGTCAGCAGCCGCTCCCGGCGCTCGGCGAGCGCCACCCGCTGCTGCTCGATCACCACGCTGTAGCGCCAGGTGTTGCGGTGAAGCTCGTAGTTGGCGCCCTCGGCGACCCGCTGGGCGTGCTCGACAGCGGCCGTGACACGGTCGTCGTCGACCAGCCCGCCGAACTTCATCTTCGGCCAGGGCGGGATCGCACCAACGGCGTTGTGCTTGATCAGATCGTCCTCGAGGCTGACGAAGAAGACCGAGCCACCCGGGTCGCCCTGGCGCCCGGCGCGCCCGCGCAGCTGGTCGTCGACCCGTCGGCTGGGGTATCGACCGCAGCCGATGACCAGCAGCCCGCCCAGCTCGGCGATGCGCTCGCGGTCGGCCTGATCGCTGCCGCCCAGCCGGATGTCGACGCCGCGCCCGGCCATCTGGGTGGAGACGGTGACGGCGCCGTGCTTTCCGGCCTCGGCGATGATCGCCGCCTCCTCGTCGTCGTTCTTGGCGTTGAGCACGACGCACTCCACGCCCGCGTCCTTGAGCAGGCCGGCCAGGCGCTGGGAGTGGCTGATGTCCAGGGTGCCGATGAGGACCGGCCGGCCCTCATCGTGCCGCTTGGAGATCTCCTCGACCAGGGCCTCGTCGCGCTCGGCGTCGGTGGCGTAGATGCGGTCGGGGTCGTCGACGCGCACGCACGGGGTGTTGGGCGGGATCACCGCGACCTCAAGCTTGAAATACTCGCGCAGCTCGTCGCCGACGTGCACGGCGGTGGCGGTCATGCCGGCGATGTTGCGGTAGAGCCCGATGAACGCCTGCACGGAGATGGTGCCCATCACCTCGCCCTCGGCGCTGGCGTCAAGGCCCTCCTTGGCCTCGACCGCGGCGTGCAGGCCGTCGGGCCAGCGCCGGGTCTGCGCCACCCGGCCGCGCATCTCGTCGACCAACTCCACCTTGCCGCCGCGCACGATGTAGTCGACGTCGCGCTCGATCAGCGCGTGGGCGTGCAGCGCCACGTTGAGCGCGGACAGCTGATCGACGTGCTGCGCGTCGTAGAGGTCGACGCTGCCCAGCTTCTTTTCCAGCGTGGCCAGGCCGCGGTCGGTGAAGGCGACGCTCCGCCCGTCCTCGGCGACCTCGTAGTGCACCCGGGGCCGCAGGTTCTTGACCATGCTCGCGGCCATGTGCACCGGGTCGGCCTCGTTGGGGATCATGCCCGCGAGCACCATCGGCACCTTGGCCTCATCGATGAGGATCGAGTCGGCCTCATCGACGATCGCGGTGATCAACTCGGGCTGGATCCTGTCCTCGACCTTGGTGGCGAGCTGGTCGCGCAGGTAGTCGAAGCCCGCCTCGGAGACCGACACATAGGTGACGTCCTTGGAGTAGGCCTCACGCCGCTCCTCCGGGGTGGAGGCGCCGGTCACATATCCGACGGTCAGGCCCAGCAGCTCGTAGACCGGCCCCATCCACTGGGCGTCGCGCCTGGAGAGGTAGTCGTTGACCGTGAGGACGTGCACGGGACCGTTGCCCCGGCGCACATGCCCGAACGCGGCGATGCACGCGGTCAGGGTCTTGCCCTCGCCGGTGGCCATCTCGGCGACGGTGTTGTGCAGGAGGGACAGCGTGCCCAGCACCTGCACGTCATATTGCCGCTCACCCAGCGCCCGGAAGGCGGCCTCGCGCCCCACCGCGCAGATCTCGACCAGTTCGGAGGCCTCGGCGGCGAGCTCGGTCAGCTCGGCGTCCTCGATGTCCTTCAGCTCCTCGCCGCGCTCCTCGATCGCCGGCAGCAACTGCTCGAACGGGCCAAGGTCAACTGTTGTGCCTGGGCGCTCAAGGAATCGACGGAACCTGTTCTTCAGCCGCTGCGACACGCTCATGGCGGACAACGGTACTTCACTTCCCCTCTATGCGTTAGCCCGAGCCCGGTGAGCCCGCGCGGCCAACTCCGCGGCCCAGGATCGAGCCTCCGCGAGCGGGCGATGAGCGGCGCTGACCGGGGTCCCCCCGGCGATGTCAGCATGGACTGTCGCCAGTCCGAGCCGGCGTTGCCACGGTCCCTGGGTCAGGCGGACGCTCTGAATCCGTCCATACGGGACGATCGTTAGGGTACGCGTCGCAAACCCATCGACGGATCCGAAAACCTGCTCGGTCAGCCCGGCCACCAGCACCCGCGCGCGGAAGGGCGCCAGCCAGCGGGCCGAGCGCGGCACCGGGGTCATCGGCAGGCCGGCCAGATCCACGCCCGGCATGACGTACGGCATCACGGTCCGGGCCTCGTCGAGGGTGGCGACCGGCAGCAGGCGGTCGGTCTCGGCCCTGCGCGTGCCCTCACCCACGGAGGTCTGCCCGGCGACCGCGAGCGTGATCCGCAGCCAGCCCTTGGAGCGCCAGAGCAGCGGCCAGGTCACGGTCAGCGCCTGGATGCGCTTGACCGGCACCGTCTGGCTGCGGGCGGTCAGCAGCCCGTGCTGGATGCGGACTTTGCCGTCGGCGCTGTCAGTGCTGCGGGCCAAGCGGAAGTCCCAGAAGTTGGCGACCCGCATCCCGGGGGCGATCAGGGTGGCGAACAGGGCGCTGAGGCTGCTGGCGATGGCGAAGAAGCCGAAGTTCTCGTTGAAGGCGAACTGCCCGACCACATAGAGGATGGCCAGCGGCGTTAACATCACCGGCGGAGTGAGGAACTGGCTCCACGCCACGTCGTTGTTGTCGACCCGGAACAGCAGCGTCTCCGGTATCTCCGCCGGCGCGGCCTTGATCTGCTCGGGCTCGACGCCGGAGGCGAGCGCCAGCAGTTGGGTGCGCAGGATTTGCGCCTGCGCCAGGGGAAGGAACGACAGCGGAGCCTCGGACTTCTCGGCCCCGGCCACGTCGAGCTTCAGCTCGGCCAGGCCGAATATCCTGGCCTGGAACGGCTGGATCACTTCGATGGCCTGGAGGCGCTCAAGGGGTACCGTGCGGACCCGCCGCGAGATAAGACCCTCGTGGATCCGCAGTTCCCGCCCGAACACCTCATAACCGGTGACGCTCCAGGCGATGTAGGAGTAGATCAGCAGGATCACCAGCAGCACGGCGATCACAATCAGCCAGCGCGGGATGCCCGCCTGCTCGACGCCGCGCCAGGAAATGGCCACGATGGCCAGCACCAGCAGCCGGAAACCCTTGAGGACCGGGGTGAGCGGATGCAGCTTCTGCCGCGGGATGTCCGGGCTGTGGATGGGGGCGGGGTTGGGATTGGGGTCGGTCATATTCCTTCGCCCCGGTCCTCCCCGAGGGCGGTGAGGCGGTCTCGCAGCCGGGTCGCCTCCGGGGCCTCCAGGCCGGGCACGGTGGCGTCACTGGCCGCGGCGGCGGTGTGCAGGCGCACCGTGGCCAGGCCGAACAGACGCTCCATCGGGCCGACGGTGACATCGACGAACTGCATGCGCGCGTACGGCACGATCGACAGCCGCCGGATCAGCCGGCCGTGGCGCACCAGCAGATCGCGTTCGCGCTCGGCGTAACCGTAGGACTGGATCGCCCGCACCCCGAAATACAAGCCGATCAGGGTGGTCGCGGTGATCACCCCACCGACGATCACCACCCAGAGCGGCGCCCCGGCGGACCAGGCGATCAAAGTCGCGACCAGGAAGATAACGGTCCAGATTGTCCGCACGATGACCTCGATGACGACCATCTTGGGGGACACCGGACGCCACTGCACGGTCTGGGGCCAGGGATCAAGGGCATTCAACGACGGAGTCGACTCCACACCCCAACCTTAGGGGATCACCGCATGGGCACGGTCTCGCGCAGGAATCCACGAACCTGGAGAAAACCCGAAAGCTTCTCCTGGTGCTCCTCGCAAGTGAGCCAGACCTTGCGACGCTCGGGCGGGTGGAGCTTGGGGTTGTTCCAGCGCAGCTCGAAGCGGGCCGGGTTGCGGCATCCCTTGCTCGAGCAAACCAAGGCGGTCACAACAACAAAAATAGCCAGCCGCTGTGGCTGGCGTCTGATCTGCTTGTGACTTGTCTGGCGTGCCGGGCGGCCACGGGGGAAGCCGCCCGGCAACGCCGAAATATTAACCACCAATAAGCCGCGAGCGGAAGGGGTGCCACACCGTCCGTTCGGTTGATTTTCTGCTACCGATCAACTGCGGTGAGTAACGGTGGCATCCGGTAAATGCCATGAATCCCCCCATTTATGGACGCTCTGTGCGAGGCTGGGGAGCGAACAAATGCCGGTAAATCCCCGCGCCGTCCGTTGTGGAGGCAGCCATGTCCCAGGTCCTCGAGGCGATACCCAGCCCGGCGGTCGACGCCACATCCCTTGAGCGCGCCATCTTCGAGGTAAAAAAGGTGATCGTCGGGCAGGATCGCCTGGTCGAGCGCATGTTCGTGGCGTTGCTGTGCCGAGGCCACTGCCTGCTGGAAGGAGTGCCCGGCGTGGCCAAGACCCTCGCCGTGCAGACTGTCGCGTCGGTTGTCGGCGGAAGCTTCGCCCGGATCCAGTTCACCCCCGATCTCGTACCGGCCGACATCGTCGGGACACGGATCTACCGCGCGGGTCAGGAGACCTTCGATGTCGACCTCGGGCCGGTGTTCGTCAACTTCCTGCTGGCGGATGAGATCAACCGCGCGCCGGCCAAGGTCCAGTCGGCATTGCTCGAGGTGATGGCCGAACGGCAGGTGTCCCTGGGCGGCAAGACCCATCCGGTCCCCGACCCGTTCCTGGTGATGGCGACCCAGAACCCGATCGAGCAGGAAGGGGTGTATCCCCTGCCCGAAGCCCAGCGGGATCGCTTCCTGCTCAAGCTCGTCGTCGGGTACCCCACAGACATTGAAGAACGCGAGATCGTCTATCGCATGGGTGTGCGGCCCCCGTCACCCGAGCAGGTGCTGTCCCCGATGAAGCTGCTTGCCTTGCAGCAGCGGGCCGACTGCGTGTTCGTGCACAACGCGCTGATCGACTACTCGGTGCGGCTGGTGCTCGCGACCCGCAAGCCGGCCGAGTTCGGGATGGAGGACGTCGCCCCGCTGATCCAGTACGGCGCCTCGCCGCGGGCCTCGCTCGGCCTGGTGCGGGCGACCCGGGCGCTGGCGTTGCTGCGCGGTCGGGACTACGCCCTGCCGCAGGATGTGGAGGAGCTCACGCCGGATGTGCTGCGGCACCGGCTCGTGCTCAGTTACGACGCTCTCGCCGACGACATCTCCCCGGACACCATCGTGCGGCGGGTGATCGAGGGCGTACCCCTTCCGACCGTCGCCCCCAGGCAGTCCGCATGACTCGTACACGTGTCGGAGGTTCCGCGAACGTCGCACGCTCTACTGCGCATAGCGCACGCGGAGAGAAAGCGCAGGCCAACCCGGCAACGAGCAAAGCTGTCCTGAACCGGCTCCAGCTGCTGGTGAGCCGCAGATTGGACGGCCTGTTGCAAGGCGACTATCTCGGCCTGCTCCCGGGCCCGGGCAGCGAGGCGGGCGAGTCGCGCGAGTACTTCGCCGGCGACGACGTACGCAGGATGGACTGGCCGGTCACGGCCCGCACCACGATCCCGCACGTGCGCCTCACGGTGGCCGACCGCGAGCTCGAAACCTGGCTCGCCGTGGACCTTTCGGCCTCCATGGACTTCGGCACCGCCGGCATGCTCAAGCGCGACCTCGCCCTGGCCGCCTCCGCTGCGATGATCCATCTGACGGTACGGGGCGGCAACCGGGCCGGCGCCGTGATCGGCCCCGGCGACGGCAGCCTGATCCACCGCCCGGCCCGGGGCGGACGCCTTGCGGCGCAAGCCTTGCTGAGGTCGATCGCGGCGACCGGGTCGAAGCCGGGCCGGGCGTCCCTGGGCGACCTCATCGACGCGCTTAACCGTCCGCCCCGCCGCCGCGGGCTGGCCGTGGTCGTGTCCGACTTCCTGCCCCCACCCCAGGAGTGGGAACGCCCGCTAAGAAAACTCGCCCGCCGCCACGACGTGCTCGCCGTCGAGGTCGCCGACCCCCGCGAGCTCGAGCTGCCCGACGTCGGCGTACTGGAGATCTTGGATCCGGAAACCGGTGCGGTGCACGACATCCAGACCGCGAACGGCTGGCTGCGCGAGCGCTACGCCAAGGCCGCCCGGGAGCAGCGGGCCGGGATCGCCGCGGCGGTGCGCGCCGCCGGAGCCCACCAGATGCGGCTGCGCACCGACTCCGACTGGCTTTCCGATCTGGTCAGGTTCGTTGCGGTACAAAGACATCGGCGAAGGCGATCATGATGCGGTTTCTCGAGCCGGCCTGGCTGTTCGGCATGGTGCCGGTGCTGGGCCTGGCCATCGCCTATCTGTGGCGGCAGCGCCATCGCGCGAAAACGGCGGTGCGCTTCAGCAACCTCAAGCTCTTGCAATCCTTGGTACCCAAGGGAATCGGCTGGCGAAGGTATCTCGCCGCGGTCTGCTTCCTGGTCGGGTTGCTGGCGTTGGTGACCAGCCTGGCCAAGCCGGCCATGAACATGAAGGTGCCCTCCGAGCGGGCCACGGTGGTGCTCGCCATCGACGTATCGCTGTCTATGCAGTCCAACGACGTCGAACCGAGCCGGATCGAGGCGGCGCAAGAGGCGGCCAAGCAGTTCACCGGCGACCTGCCCGCCAACTACAACCTGGGGCTGGTGTCGTTCGCGCGCAGCGCCCAGGTGCTGGTGCCGCCGGGCAAGGACCGCGCCGCCGTGCTGGAGGCGATCGACCGGCTTCAGCTCGCCGAGGCCACCGCCACCGGCGAGGCCGTTTTCACGGCGCTCGAGGCGATCAAGTCGGTCCCGGTCGAGGGCTCCGGTGAGCCGCCTCCGGCACGGATTCTCTTGCTTTCCGATGGGTACCGGACATATGGCCGCCCGATCGAGGAGGCGGCCGCCGCCGCGGTCGAAGCGGGGGTGCCCGTCTCGACCGTCGCCTTCGGCACGGACGAGGGGATGGTCGACATCGCCGGCCAGCTTCAGCGGGTCCCGGTGGACCGCATCGCGCTGGCCGACCTGGCGAAGAGCACCGACGGCTTCTTCTATGAGGCCGCGTCGACGGAGGAACTCAAACGCGTCTACCGCGACATGGGTTCCTCGCTTGGCACGCGGCTGGTCCCGGTCGACCTGACGAGATGGTTCGCGGCGGCGGCGTTGCTGCTCGCGCTTCTCGCCGGTGGCTTCGGTCTGCTTTGGACCAACCGCTTCTTCTAGCGTTTGGCGGAACTCACTTCATGACGAGCATGAAGACGGTCGCGACCCAGGTGGCCGCGAGAGTGAACCCCAGCGGGGCTGCGAAACGGCTCATGGCACACACTCCAGTGGCTGCGTGGATGGCAAAGGCAGGACACATGAAGGTCGTCATGACCGAGCGGCGCCTCGTGTCAGAGTCGTCTTTCAGCGAGGCAGATGAGCTTTTGCCCGGCCATGACTGGGAGGATCGCTATCTCGCATAGCGAGTCACCTCCTCGGGCCAGGCACCCCTCGACGGGGTGGTTGGGGACGTGCAACTTAGGCACGTCGCTCACAAACGACGCGATACTAGCTTACTGTAAGGGGTGCGCCCCATCGGCCGTTTTGCCACCCATAGGGGCCGAACGGTGAGACAGGCCTGAGATGCACCTTGTGGGGAAGCTCCAAAATCCTTAGTTGGATTTCGTCATGTGGCGGTCGTTGGACCACGTTGCTGTACCCCTATGGTAGTCCGGGACCATCTAGTGACAGGAGCTTCGACCATGGCCCGGACCGTGCTGGTCACCGGCGGCAACAGGGGCATCGGCCTAGCCATCGCGCAGGCCTTCGCCAAGCAGGGCGACCGCGTGGCGATCACCCATCGCGGCACCTTCGACCCGGCAAGCGCTCCCGACGTTCTCGGGGTCGTCTGCGACATCACCGACCCGGCCGCCGTCGACGCGGCCTTCACGCAGGTGGAAAACGAGCTGGGAGCGGTGGAGGTGTTGGTGGCCAACGCCGGGATCACCGACGACACCCTCGTCATGCGGATGTCGGAGGAGCAGTTCACACGGGTGCTCGAGACCAACCTGACCGGCGCTTGGCGCTGTGCCAAGCGGGCGAGCACCAGGATGCTACGGGCCCGCTGGGGCCGGATGATCTTTATTTCGTCGGTGGTCGGCCTGATGGGCGGGGCGGGCCAGGTCAACTACGCGGCGAGCAAGGCCGGCCTGGTGGGCATGGCCCGGTCGCTCACCCGCGAGCTGGCCACGCGCCACCTCACCTTCAACGTGGTGGCGCCGGGCTTCATCGAGACCGACATGACCGGAGCGCTTGGCGACGACCGCAAGGCGGAGATTCTCAAGTCGATCCCGGCCGGGCGGATGGCCTCGCCCGACGAGGTGGCCGGAGTGGTCACGTGGCTGGCGAGCGACGCCGCCGGTTATGTCAACGGAGCCGTCATCCCCGTGGATGGCGGCCTAGGAATGGGGCACTGAATGTTATTGGAAGGTAAGCGGGTTCTGGTGACGGGGGTGCTCACCGAGCAGTCGATCGCGTTCAACATCGCGAAGATCGCTCAGGAGCAGGGCGCCACGGTGGTGCTGACCGGGTTCGGCCGGATGTCCCTGGTGGAGCGGATCGCCAAGCGGCTGCCGCAGGAGCCGCCGGTGATCGAGCTCGATGTCACCGACACCGACCATCTGGCCAGCCTGGCCGACCGGGTGCGGTCGCATGTGGACGGTCTCGACGGGGTGGTGCACTCGATCGGCAACGCGCCGCAGAGCGCCCTCGGCGGCAACTATCTGGAGACGACCTGGGAGGACGTGTCCCGGGCGATGCACGTGTCGACCTACTCCTACAAAGCCCTGGCGATGGCGACGCTTCCGTTGATGGAAAAGGGCGGAAGCATCGTCGGGTTGACTTTCGACGCCACGATCGCCTGGCCCGCGTACGACTGGATGGGTGTGGCCAAAGCGGGTCTGGAGTCCTGCTCGCGCTATCTGGCCCGATACCTTGGCCCGCGGGGGATCCGCAGCAACCTGGTGAGCGCCGGTCCACTTAAGACGATGGCGGCCAAGTCCATCCCCGGCTTCGAGAAGTTCGAGGGCGCGTGGGTGGAGCGGGCGCCGCTGGGCTGGGAGCTCAGCGACACCGCGCCGGCGGCAAAGGCTGTCGTGGCACTGCTGTCGGAGTGGTTCCCCGCCACCACGGGAGAGATCATTCACGTCGATGGTGGCTATCACGCCTTGGGCGCATAGCATTCACTACATGTACGATGCGTTCCTGCTGGTCTCCTTCGGCGGGCCGGAGCATCCCGACGAGGTCATGCCCTTCCTGGAGAACGTGACGCGCGGGCGGGGTGTGCCGCCGGAGCGACTGGCCGAGGTAGCCCAGCATTACCAGCGCTTTGGAGGGGTGTCGCCGATCAACCAACACTGCCGGGAGCTGGTCGTGGCGATCAGGGCCGACTTCGCGGTGCACGGGCTGGAGCTTCCGGTCTACTGGGGCAACCGCAACTGGCGGCCGATGCTCGCCGACACCCTGGCGCAGATGCGAGACCACGGGATCGAACGAGCGGTGGCGTTCGTCACCAGCGCCTACGGGTCGTACTCGTCGTGCCGCCAGTATCTGGAGGACATCGCGGCCGCCCGGGAGAAGGTGGGCCCGGGCGCGCCCGAGGTGGACAAGCTGCGGCACTTCTACGACCATCCGGGCTTCGTGGAGCCGTTCGCCGACGCGACCAAGACGGCCTTCAAGCAGCTGGACAAGTCGGCCCGGGCGACCACGAGGCTGGTCTTCACCGCCCACTCCATCCCGGTGTCCATGGCGCGTACGGCCGGCGGGACAGCGGGACCGGCGGGGCTGCGGGATGGGGGGACGGCGGGTGGGATGAGCAACGGCGGCCTCTATGAGCGCCAGCTGCGCGACACCGCCCGGCTGGTGGCCGAGCGGTCCCTTCCGGAC
>Ga0075418_10006488_pt1 | contig 13192 bp, 12 predicted proteins | sample SoiMetdeltSBSDD2_FD_81776 | JGI IMG/M metagenome (GOLD analysis project Ga0075418, IMG submission 81776) | Bulk soil microbial communities from a Populus tree surrounding site in Tennessee, USA - Soil MetaG P. deltoides SBSDD2 | ecosystem: Environmental > Terrestrial > Soil > Tree plantation...
CAAGGTGAGGTCCGGAAAGTACGCAAAGTCAAAGTTAAAAGAGTTGATCTTGGTGACTTCTCCGAAACCAAACTCATAGCTTGGACGGAACCACAGGCCTTTGACGATGGGTCCGAGCTGGGCATGCAATCCTAAGAATGGCAGCTCCGGATCGAGGCCGAGACCGCCACGGACTCCAACTGTGGCGCGGCCCACCGCGTCTTTTATGCTCTCAACGGAGACATGCATCGTCGTAGTCTCGCATGTGGCTGACAACTGCTCCACTTGGGTTACGCGAAACACGTCCCTCCCTTCCTCACGAACCAATTTTCCGGTCAATTTGACCCTGCTACCGATGGAGTACTTCTCCAGATCGTTCTTCTGCAGATCATCTGACCCTGCCACGGTGGTCGTGAGGCCAGTCCCTTGCTCCTGCAACATGTAGAATCCCGGGCTGCCGCTCCGGAGCAAGCAGCCGGTCATCGTGCCGGCACTTGCCTGTCCAAGAACCGTCAATGAGTGTGCGGAGCATATGAACGCGAGCCATAGAGTCGTCGCAAGTGATTTCCAGGTGGACATGTCTTTTATCTCCTTTGCCAATCTCTCCACGCATACATGCCGCATCCATCGAGGCTATGCTGCCGAAGAGCGATAGTGCCGAAGAGCAACTACGCATTCCCAGCCAGAGCATAAAAAGCACAACCTAGGCTGCGGGAAAACCGAACGATGCTTTTTGACTCCCTCGGGTAGATCTCAGCGACGGTCCAGGAGGGGCTCAAGACGACAAACAGGTGGCGAACACTCTTTGCAGCTGGTACTGGCAACTGTTGCACTCGTTCTCACATCCCGTCGCTTCAGAAAGCGACAGGCGCCATCTTGGCAGCATCATCTGAAATCAATGCCACGAGCTCAGAGTTTTCAGCCGCATTTTCGAAAGCCGGGAGAATTGAGGGGTGGATCAACCCTTTTCCTGGGTTGAGTCAGTAGCCGGCTTTCAGCACCTTTGCCTGGCCATTTCGAAGGGGCTGAGACTAGACCCAGAGCATAGCTCCCAAATTAGGCCGCAAAGCCAAGCTTGGGCGGTTCAAATTGAGACACTAAGAAAGATTTTTACGTGACAAAAGACGACACGTTCATGGAGCTACGCGAGACCAGTGAGTTTCTGTTGGGCAATGCGATATTAAACCGCGTCCAGAGCCCCGCTGCGGAGACACTTGTCATACTCGCCGAGTCGTAGATGTGTTTAACGCCGTATTTTTTCGCGAACCTAGTCAGCTGCCTGCGCAATGTAACCCAGCCCCGCGTAGCGAATTCTCCACGTCAGTTGCAGAGGTCTCTTTTTTGTGTCGCCCTGGACAGTACGCAGAAAGGAAGGATAGGAAAGAAATGTGCTCGGAAGTATCGGGTGGATTCTGTATTTACCGGAAGGGGATTTCATGTAGACGAAGGCGTGGACACACGGACGCAAGGGAAAGCGTGCGAATATCCCGATTCTCCAGTCGCACCAGGGAGTGGCGCAACTTCTGCGGCTCCATAGCGGCGGAATTTCTGCTGGTCTCAGTGCGACACCTTCTCAGGCTTGAGCCTTCTCCAAAATGTCGTCAACCCTGGCTGCAAGGCTAGGCCAAAGACAGATGCAGCCAGAAGGTGTGCCAGAGTGTAGGGAGGTGGAGCCGCAGCCCCAAGTTAAGACTCCAGGTAGGTGCATTCTCTACGGTAGGTCGACTTACGAGGTTTTAGGGACTCTGGCACGCCTCCGGGATGCATCTGATAGCTATTCAGCTCCCTGAGACTTTACTGTGTGGTGCTTGGCTTCTATTCCATCACTGTTCCACCTTTCCCCGCTCTCGAACAATCGCGCCTAGTCGGCGCTGAAGCCACTATGAACTTCCGTTTTGCGGGCCCCGAAGCCAAGGGACTGTCCGATTTCGAACCATGCGGGCGCCAGTTCGAACGCGAGTCCCCACTGTGCGTTTTCGGCGTATCGAACAGGGCTTGAGAATTCGGAGGAATGCTTGGCTGGCGCCTTACGCCACAATCAGAGCTGTCACGACCTCCACGCCCAGCGTGATCTTGCTTGCAACTTCCTTGAACAAATCTCCCATCAAGTCGGATTACAAAACGTCTATAAGATTTTATGAGCCCGAGACTCGCTGCAGTCACTTGAGGGTGACGGGTGAGCGAAAGCGGTCGATCTGATCGCCGATTCCAGCTAGTTTGTTGTGGCTCGCCCGAGTTTGCGGCGTTCGAGTGTCAAGAACGGTGGGCAGATGTAAAATTTGCGAGACGCAAAACAAAGAAGTAGCAGGCAGCCACCGCCAGCGTTAGCACGAGTCCCAGCAGCCAACGGGGAGAAGCGGTGGAGTTCCGGTCTCCTGCGGCTATACCACAACAGGTACAAAGTAAGCTCCTTCCGGGTACCCAACAATTGCAGCTTCGGCAGATCATGTGCCTCCTACCGGATCTCTACTGCCGTTTAAATTGGTTTGGAGCTCTCCGTGAGGTGACGGGAGCGTCACTGGCGGCAAAAGGACGCGATCGCTAGGGTCCTGCGTTCATTGAGGCTGGCGGCGCCATTCAGTCAGCTGCTTCGGAACTGCATACCTAAGCTCGACCGGACCCTCCGACCGAGAGGAGTCCCGCCCACTACCTTCTTGGGGCCAACGCCTCTTTCAATACTTCTTCCTGCTCCTGACTGAGGGAAGTGTGCAGCAGCGTTCCCCCGTAGTTTCGCAGCTGCTTGAGCACATTCACAATCTTTGGTGTTTGCAAAAAGGTGAACACGGCAGAATCACCTGGCTGAATCACCGCGCCAATATCTCTGATGAATTCTTCGGGGATACGCAATTTCTTGCGCCACCAATTGGCGTTCAGTGCTGCCCCTTTGCCGCTTGCACTGTCGGCTTCCAAGTGAGCTCCCGGGTCGGCAGCCAAATTTTCTGCAGCTTCCGGCATTCCGTCTGTGTTGTGCAAGAAGAGGGCTGAACGCAGAAGCGATCCCCAGAGCCGGGCCCAGACTCCACCCTCCCTGCTCGTTGGGTCCACATCTAGCTGGACTCGCAGGTTGCCTCGAGGGTTCCATCCCACGACCACGGCGTAATCCAGATCGGCAACCCAGTCCCACTCCCGGCGGCGCAGTTCAACCAGGACTTCAGCAGCTCTGTGCTCGTCACTGAATGCGACGACAATCAGTGCGCTCATCGGCTTGACCTCCTCTCGGGTCGTCGCCATTTGGGCGACTTTTTCGGAGGCTGGGGAGGGGCGAATGCTTCCTTCACAGCAATCATGGCCGAGGGGCCACAACGAGGGATGAAATTGGCTGCGCCAAGCTCGCATATCTCATCTATAGGGATCAACCAGTTACAGCTCTTTTAGAAGAGCACCTACGTGCGGTGAAAGACTGACCGTTACTGTTTCGTCTGGAACTGGCATCAATAGGCCGGGTTGAAAGGAGTTCAGTCGCGTTCCCAAATGATCATCCTAGTGGTGACTGTAGGGAAGCGGGTCCTCGAAGGGTATCAGGTTGATTGTGTATTTTCCCACGGGGACTCCCTGTAGCGGGCAGGAGGGCGATCAGGGTTTGACTAGATTGTTGCGGATGGCGTAGTGGACGAGCTCAACGATGGAATTGATCTCCAGCTTGCGCATGATGGCTGCGCGGTGTGTTTCGACGGTTTTGACGCTGATGCCCAGCATCGAGGCGATCTCTTTGTTCACTCTGCCTTCAGCCAGCAATTGGACAATCTCGCGCTCCCGGTCTGTTATGACGGAATCGCCAGAAGCCTTCTGTGGAGACTTCAGGAAGCTGTCAAGGAGGGTTTCAGAGGCTTTAGTAGTAAAGAAAGGTTTGTGGTGCTCAAGAGCTTCGACCGCTTCGATCAATCTCTGTCCCGCATCCGATTTGAGGATATAGGCTCGTGCTCCAGCTGCAATGACATCGCGAATCAAACGCTCGGTCTCGAACATGGTGTAAATCAGCACTTCAACGCTGGCCACTTCCTTCTTGATTTGACGCGTTGCCTCCAGACCATTGAGTTCTGGCATTTCAAGATCAAGAACGGCAATTTGCGGCTTCAGTTCCAGGGCGAGCTTGACGGCCTCGCGTCCATTGGAAGCCTCTCCGCAAACCTCCCACCCGGCGTGCGCGTCCAACATCACACGCAGTCCCTTACGCACGACATCATGATCATCCGCCAGCAAGATTCGAAGCAAAGTTACCCCCAGGGGAAATATAGCCCTGCCTGGCTTCGCACCACGTCATCATCGCCAGGCAGTAGGACGCGAACTGAAGTCGGGTGCATTGATGCTCCTCGCCCCCAACCGGACGATCCACAAATCGGCCAAGATTCTTTCCAAATCAAATCCGCGGATCTGAAGGAAGAACCAGAGTGGCAAAGTAGGCAACACATATTAGAGCGCTCCCTGGAACCCAGGGAACCCGAAGAGCTGGGCTACTACCCCTGTACGGCCCGGGAGGCCCGGCGGCGTTCAACGTGGAGCGGCACTGTGGCGGTGACAACTGTGCCCTGGGAGTTAGACTCGATCGTTAAGTGACCGCCGAGTTGGCGCAGGCGCTGGCGCATGCTTGGAATCCCAACTCCCACGGTAGGATCTTCCGTCTCTGCCGGAGTTACGCGTGGCTGGATTCCTCGTCCCTCATCTCGAATCTGCAAGACGACTTGACTCGTCTGTTTTTCCAGTCGGACGCTCGCCGTGTTGCTGCCGGAGTGGCGGTGGACATTCGAAAGGCTCTCCTGGACAATCCGAAAGAGATCGGCTTCCACCTCGCGCTGTAACCGGTCAAACTCCTCAGTGATCACCAACCCAACGTCAATCCCGCTGCGTTTCGAAAACCCATCGATGTACCACCCCAAGGCAGAGATGAGTCCAGCCTGATCGAGGACGGGCGGGTACAATAAATAAGACAACGTCCGGATTTCCTGCAGTGCTTGTTCGCAAAGGCTCTGGCACTCGGCCAGCACTTTCTTGGTCTCGGAAGACGCGCTGTTTGACTGCAAGTGGGCCAGATTGATCGTGGTTGCGAAGAGGTTCTGTGCCGTCACGTCGTGTAACTGCCGGCCAATGCGCCGTCGCTCTTCTTCCTGCAAGCCAAGGAAGCGCGCCGAAATCTGCACCAGTTCACGTTCGGAGCGTCGCCGTGCGGTAATGTCTTCGCTGATGCACAGTAGGGTATCGACCGAGCCGTTAGTCCCAATCTCTGGAATGAGCCGGCTGTGATAGTGCCGCCCCGCGTAGCTGAATTCCCGGTCCACAATCGCTCCCGTTTCCAGCGCCTGTCGGCAACTGGTCTCAAAGGCGTCCCAGTCATGAGGAGGCGCATCAATCTCTCGAGTTGTCTTGCCAATGAACTGTCGTGGTGGGGTGCCCAGCACACGCTCGACGATGGGGCTGATGTAGAGGTAGCGCAAGTTCCGGTCGAGGCGGGATATGATATCGGGTGAATTTTCGACCAATCTGGCGAACTCACGTTCGCGGCCCTCCAACTCCTCTTCCAACCGCTTCCGCTCCGTAATATCCCGTCCGATCGCCTGCATCTCCAAGATGGGTCCGTCACCATCCCGGATCGCATAGTCAACCCACTCCTGCCAGCCGATGGTTCCGTCTGCCCTGATCACCTGGTGTTCGTCCATTTCAATGCGGGGATCAGCAAGCAGGGACTCAACGTGTGCGATAGCCATGGGGCGGGCTTCTTCCGGAAGCAGTTCCAGGAACTTCATCCCGATGAGCTGTTCGCGGGTCTTCCCAAAATATCGGCAGTAGGCATCATTGACGAACGTCAAGGTGGTATCACACTCGTACCTGCAAATCAGTTCAGTCTGAGTTTCCACAACATTGCGATATCTCTCTTCGCTTTCGCGCAGCTTTTTCTCGGCGAGCTTGCTTGCGGTAATATCTCGTCCGATGCCCTGCACTTCAGTGACTCGCCCGGCAGCATCGAGAATCTTGCGATTAACCCAGCTGTGCCAACCGATGCTGCCATCCGGCATGATGACTTCGTGCTCATGTTCGCTGATTTCAATGTGTGGGTGTTCAGTGAGCGCCTCAATATGCTGTAGAACCTGTGGTCGCACAGGTTCTGGAACAAGGTCGATAAACTTACTGCCGATGAGTTGCTCGCGTGTCCTTTTGAAATAGCGGCAATAGGCGTCGTTGACAAACGTCAGCGTCGTGTCGGGCAGGTTGCGGCAAATCAATTCTGTCTGAGTTTCGACTACGTTGCGATATCTCTGTTCACTTTCGCGGAGCGCATTTTCTGCCTGTTTGCGTTCCGTAATGTCGATCATCAGGCCTTGCATCGAGATGCAGTCGCCAGCCTCATTGCGAGTGCATCGACCACTGCCTTCTGCCCAGCGGATGGTTCCATCCGGCAACTGGATGCGATATTCAGATTGATAGTTCTCAGTCCCTCGAAGGGTTGCGTTGATTGCCTCTTCCACACGCGAGAGGTCATCGGGATGAATGCGCTCGACCCAATTGCGGTAGTTCGGCTGAATGCTAAAGGGTTTAAACCCCAGAATAGAGAAGATATGTTTAGACCAGGTGACCTCACCAGTCACCAAGTTCCAGTCCCAGACCCCCATCCTGCCTGCCTCACAAGCCAGCCGCAGTCTCTCCTCGCGATCTCGCAGCATTTCCTCGGTCTTCTTTCGTTCAGTGATGTCTCGAATGGCGCTGCTAAACAGAGTTCCTTGCTCCGTCTGCAGAGGGCTTAGACTGATCTCTACCGGAAACTCGTCACCATTCTTGCGCAGCCCATACAGATCAAGCCCTGCGCCCATGGGCCGGAACTGTGCGCGGGAAGCAAAGTTGGAACGGTGGGCCGTGTGTGCATCGCGCAAGCGCTCCGGCACCAGAACTTCGACCTTCTTGCCTAACAGCTCTTGCCGGGTATAACCGAATAACTTTTCAGCTTGAGAATTCACCAGAACAATCTCTCCCTGGCTGTCGACAATGACCATTGCGTCGGGAGCGGCCTCCAAAAGAGCCCGAAATTTCGCTTCCACCTGCTTTCGCTCAGTCGTGTCATTGACAATCCCCGCAACACGATAGATTTCCCCATGCTCGTCAAATACGGGGAAAGTGCGTGTGTGCACCCAGCGAACAGCCCCTCCCGCCTGAATGATTTGGAACTCCTCGTCAAACTCTCCAGTCGCAAGCTTGGAGAAGGCGGCTTGCACCCGCTCGCGATCCTTCGGATGGACTGCCTCAAACCAGGAGCGCGTATCTTGGTAGAGACTCTCACAGGAACGCCCCCAGATAGTTTCATAGGCGGGGCTCACATAGAGGATTTTTCCTGGAGCGAGTTCGTCGCTGCCTCTCTCGGTGACAAAGAAGACCGCGGCGATGTTCTCAGCAAGCTGCCGGAAGCGCCTCTCGCTCTGGCGGAGTGCATCTTCAGTCTGCTTGGTTCTGGTGATATCACGGGAGACCGCGAGCAGGCGCTCGACGTCCCCTTGAGTATCCCTCATGGGAGAGATGAGGACGTCCCACCACTTGGGGGCGCCAGCGGCCGTAGGGCAAAAGGCCTGGAATGTCGCCGCGGCTCCTGACCTTGCCTGTTGCATCGCTGAATCAGCGGCCTGTTGACCCTCTCCCTGCCAAAGATTGAGCCAGGGGCTATCCCGGTAGATGGAGAAATCATCAATCTCCATCAGTTGTTGCCCCCGAGGGTTGAGGTAACGAAGATTGCCTCCAAGGTCCAGGATCGCCATGCAATCAGGGCTACTCTCGATGATTCGGCGATTAAAGTCTTCACTTTGAGCCAGCGCCTGCTGAGCCCTTTTCCGCGCGTCGATGTCTTGAACGATCGCTACCGTGTGCAGCGGCCTGCCCTGGGTGTCGCGCACCAGCGATACGTCAACTTGCACCCAGACGGAGTTTCCGTCTTTCCGCAGATAGCGCTTCTCGGAAGTGTAATCGGCAACCTCGCCTCGGATGAGCCGCCGGAACTTCTCAAGGTCTTTTTCTCGATCCTCGGGATGTGTGATGTCGCTGAACTTCATCGCAAGTAGTTCTTCCCGTGTGTGGCCGGTGATTCGGCAGTGAGCTTCGTTGATGCGGAGGAACCGCCCTTCGTCCGGGCTTGCCTGCCCGGTGCCGACGGCCGCAAGCTCAAAAAAAGCGCGGTAGCGCTCTTCGCTCGCGCGCAGTGCCTCCTCCTGCTTCTTGCGCACCAGAGCGTTGGCGAAGATCTCCCCAGCCAGACGCAGCCGGGGAATCAGGTCCTCGGGCCAGTCGCGGTGACACTCTGCACGGGCAAACGCTAAGGCGCACACCGAGCCGTTCGCTGCGATGGGAATGGCCAGTAGCGACTTAACGCCAGTTCTCAAGCTGCTCTTCCCGCCGCCAACCTCTTCCGGCGTCACTTCGGCAACAGCCGACAAGTTGACCGTCGCCCCGCTGCGGAGCTTGCTCATACACCAGTGACGTTGTTCGTCGGGTATTCCCGTGAGCGGAGACGACCCTAGCACTGCCGACGTGCTCTCATCTTGGCTGACTCCCGCGTCGCTCTTAGAGAGCTCCAGAAAGGCGCCATCGTTAACGCCGAGGAACCCACCAAGACGCTTCAGTCCCTCATCGATTCCGTGATCTACCTCGTGAGCGGGCAGAGTCATCAATTCGGCCGAAAGTTCCGACACCAACGTCTCGAACTGCAGACGTTCGTCCAGCCCCACTTTAGCGCGGCGACGGCGCGCTCGTTCGATCAATAGAATCGAGATCAGCAGGGCTTGGAGGGCGCACAGCGCAAGCACGCCAACAATGTACCACTTGTAGTGCTCCCAGAAGGTCAACTGCCTGAAGCGGACTATGCTGCCGGGCGGTAAACGGTCTTCGCTAATCCGCCAACGCTGAAGTTGGCGCCAGTCGAATGTAGGTGCAGCCGGGGCGCTCTCGATCGGGATGTCTGGCGCACACTCACCGTTTGCTATCCGTAAGGCAATTTCCGCTACCCGGGTCGCGATGGCTTCCGTGGTAGAAACGTAACCACCAATGATTCCGTAACCGAGGGACGAGGAGGCCAACCCGTAAATCGGGACAGGCGCTGACTGGGCAATTAAAGCGAGGAGATCTGCGGACTCTAAGAGCTTGCCATTCTTGTTCACTGATTGCTGCCAAATGTAGAGGATGATGGATCTCTCCGGCAAATTCTTCGTCTTCGAAATCAATTCGTCGGGTGTTAGGTCGGTGAGGTAGGTGAATTGGACCTTGCTTTCATAGCCTTGAAGCGCTTCCCGGGCCAGGGTCTCGAGTTTCGTGTGCTCAAGCGTGCCGCCGATGATCACCACCTGCTTCGTGTCGGGATGTAATCTCAGTGCCAGATCGAGGGTTTGTCTGTGAGTGGTTAACTGAATAACCCCAGTCGCGCCCGCTCCCGCAGAGAGTTCGTCTCTGCTGGGCCGGCTGACTGAGCTGAAAACAAGCGGAGCGGTCGGAAAGAGGTCATCGCGGTATCTGAGGAGGAAGTTTAGCGGTGGATCCGGAGAGGCAACGACCACATCGATGGTTCGATCGGCGTACTTCTGCCGTAGATAGTCACGCAGTAGCAGAGATTGGTTCTCTCCCGGGAACCGATCAGACTCCAAATACTCAGGATAGTATTCCACGGTCCCGGCCGGAGCTGATTGCAGCGCGGCCTGAAAGCTTTGGTGGAACTTGACACTCTCAGGGTAGTCCGGGTCGTACCAGTAAAGCTTCAGGATCCTTTTGGGCGCTGCAGTTTGTTGGGTGCGTGCAGCTGAGGGCAAGGCCAACATGACAATCCAGACGAGCAGGGCCACCCTTGGGACGAGATTCAATTTGACTCTGGCTGAATTTTTCGCGGTTTTCATGACTGACTCCGCAGATCGTTCTCGTGCTCGTCCTCGAGACAGAAGACCAGGCAGACTGTCTTCATCCAGCTTGGCGCCAAACCGCGGCATGAGGTGCCCGGATCTCGACACGGTAGATGCCCACGAGCAGTACCACCCAATAGTTGCTTTGGTTGTCGGTTTGTCTCACCCGCTCCTCGTTGGTCTTCATTACGCCACGATCCTTGCGCTGGGCAGAGCTGCGTTGGCTGGATCTACGACTGTACCTTGGAGAGTTGCGACAGATTGAGCGTGGGCAGGCACGAAGAAGAGGAAGAAAAGGACCACAATCCAACCAACTTCCGAGCGTCGCCAGGGAGGTGCGTTGGCAGCTTCATACTTTCCTTGGGTGTGACGAATGGCACTCATCGGTTTCGGACGTCGAAGTGAAATCCTTTTCGGCTAGCTCGGCGTAAGAGGACATCGTCAAATGACTACTCACTTTCGAAGCTCCTCGTTCAGACCCAAAACCTGTTACATCAGATGAAAAATGAGCAGCATTATACTCATCCAAGATTCAGAATGGAATCAGAAAATAGGGATTCTCTGAGTAGTGGTAGGGAGACCCTGAGTTCCGACCCAGGGAATCCCCCAGTCACCATCACTATCAATACAAGCCGAGCATTGAATCTGTGTTAGATCGATGTAAACAATTTGGAGCGAGACACAGATTCAAGACAGCCATCTGAAGACTGGCGCCAAACGAGAATGCCCGCATCGGTGGCAGTATCACTTGACTCTGCCTGAGACTCGTTGCCGTAGTCCTAAGGAGAATCACACGCTCGATAACAGGCTCTGCAAAATTGCCTACAGTAAATCTCTCCTGAGAAATACACAATCCACCTGATTTCAGTTACCGCTGCTCTTGCCTAAGCTTGACGCACAGATCAACCGTTGCGTGGATTTGCGACGAAGGTCAGGTTTCGGTGCAGTGGATGTGGTTTAGGACGCGTTAGCTGACGTGTTGGCCCGGGGCCAGGTAAGGAACCCGTGGGGCAATACTCCTGCCCAGCCGGGTCCGCCAGGAATTCAACGGCCCAAGTTGTCGATCATAGATGTCTTCCACTTCTGAGTGAATCGACTCGAGCAAACAGCTGGCGGCGACGACGCAGATTCTCCAGATGTCGATAGGATGATTGTTGTCGCGCGGCTGCCTAAAGAACATCCGCACAGGCGATGTCATTGACCTTCTTATGCCAACGAAGACATTCCGGTTTGTAGTTGATCCACGTTCAGATTGTCTCTCCGACGAATGTCAGCGCCGCTGCTGACAGAGGCGTTCCTGCTCTCAAGCTGGCTTGGTTCTATTTCATTGAGGACGCCCCGCAACACCGCATTTTTCGATGCTCTTTTAAGGAAGAAGCGAATGAAGCGGTGCGCAAACTGCACGGTAGACACGTTTCGACCAAAAATCACAAGGAGGAAAAAATGAACCAGGCCCTAATACGTCGGGTGTACGACTTTAAATCGGGGAGCAAGCAGACCCAGACGATCAGGACGACCGAACCCAGAACCGCAACAGGCGTGACCGAAACTCCGGAGATTGTGGTTTCTCAAAATCGGAGCTTCGCAGACTCGGCACGCCCACCCTCACCCCCACGACCGGTAACGACTCCTCCACCGTCACAGGCTGAGTCCGCCTCCGGGAGATTGAGCGACCTGCCTCTTATCGGATTGCTTGGTGTCTGGTTAGTAGCAATCGTTCTCGGGCTGCGAGCCATTCGGCGTTTGATATGAGCTTCGACTGGATTCTTCAATTGCTGTCCGCTGAGATTGGAATTGCCGCTCAGGCTGCGGATGTCGCTTCTCGTAAAAGTTTCTCTGCGCCCCTTGACCTGGCGAGAACCTGTCTGCGGCGGTTATGAGGGACAAGAGGCGAACCGTCAGCGATCGCTGTGTCAAGCCCGCTTGCACGGTTCGTTGAGCGGTAGCGAAGTGTGTGCTCGATAAGGGTGTGGGTCGTTGGGTTTTCCCTGATGCGCTGGTCCATGTTTGGTAAACGCTGTGTGGGTGCTTCCATTAATACTGAAGAAGACGATTGCTGTTCTTGAGTTACTGAATGTGCCGTTGCCAGCCATTCTGCCCTCCGTTGTAGTCCTCTTGGTTGGGGCACTTCAGATCTATCTGACCAGCACAGCGAATCTGACGCCGTGGAAAGGAGGCGGCTTTGGCATGTTCCCGACCATCGACGGTAGCCTTCATCGTTATGTTCGCGTTTTTGTGAGCGCCCCGGAGCGATCAGAAGAGATTCTGCTGAGGGGGGAACTGAGAAGACTTGCAGCTCGCATCCAAGTTTTTCCGGCTGAACTGCTGCTGAAGAGTTTGGGTCGCGAGATCGCAGCGGAACAGCATAGTCGGGGTCTGCCAGTTGAAGCCGTCCACATCGAAGTCTGGCGGATCGACTTTGCGAGGAGTGATCTTGAGCCCAGAAGCCGAAACCTCAGAAAATTTACCTATGACGTTGGCGCTCAATGAAGTTGCGTCCTGCAACCCCATCTATCTCCTGGCCTACTGGTGCATCGGGATCAGTTCGTGTTGCGTATCTTCGGTAGGAAAGGTTCTGGCAGCAACGAGCCGCCTGCTTTTCGGCTTTGCTTTTTATTTGGCGACACTGTGGAGGAGCGTCTTGTCCTCCGATTATGTCGACGGACGTTTCTTTCGTGTGACCACATGTTCCTGCCGCTACAGCAAATCCCCACCATCAAATACAGAATCCACCCGATACCAACGGGATAGCGATACCACCTATCTTAGTGCGTAAAAACTAGCAAGCCGTTGGCGACCTGATCCGTTTTTCAAAAGGGTCTGGTTGACTGCGCCAGGGGTAGGAACGCCATGAAACTTGCTATTCTCCCGTTCTTTTTACGGACGGCTTTGATCAGTGCCCTGTGCGTGGGCTTCGTCAGCCAGTCTCCTTCTCCTCCTCCCACCGTTTCCCCGTCCTGCCTGGTGGCGCAGCAAGACCCTCACGAAGGACAACTGGAGCAATGCACCAATGCTCGGACCGAGAAAGGGAAGGCGCACTTCTGTGAATGCAAAAAGGACCCCGAGGCCTGCGACAGAGAAGACAAGAAATGCAAGGTGTATTGTCACAAAGACCATTGTCACTGTTTCCACGCGGCGTGTGATTCATGATTCAGTACGGCATCGCTGTGAGCCTTCGTGGTTGGGGCAGGCTCCTGAACCTGTGGGAACAAGGATGTGGGCTGAATTTTTCATACTACCTAGACTAGGCGCCCTGGTGATGCGTACCGGTTCGATGCCATGATTCCCGCGTGACCAGCACTTCCAGCCTTTCACTTTTCTATCCGTCGAGGAGCTGTGTCAAGCAAACTGCGTAGGGC
>Ga0075418_10006491_pt1 | contig 13191 bp, 14 predicted proteins | sample SoiMetdeltSBSDD2_FD_81776 | JGI IMG/M metagenome (GOLD analysis project Ga0075418, IMG submission 81776) | Bulk soil microbial communities from a Populus tree surrounding site in Tennessee, USA - Soil MetaG P. deltoides SBSDD2 | ecosystem: Environmental > Terrestrial > Soil > Tree plantation...
CGACCGGCAGATGGCCAGGCCAAGCCCCATGCGGGGCGCACGTCCAGGACAAGACGAGGAAGCAAATCGATGCCGCTTTGTCGGCCGGGATGCTTCCGCCACGCGTCGTGCCGGGCGTGCTCAGGCGTCGACGAGGACCTCGAAACCGCCGTAGAGCATGCGCTTCGGCTGCACGTAGGGCATCGCCTGCGTCGCCATTTTGATCAGGCGCGGATCCTTCATCACCTTGGCGTTGACGCGATCCCGGTGCGTCCGCGACTTGAACACCACCCAAGAGAAAACCACCGTCTCGCCGGGCCTGACCTTGACCTGGCGGGGGAACGAGGCCATGCCCTTCACGTTCAGGTCCTCGCCGATGCATTCCCTGTACTCGAGGGCACCGTGTTCGCGCCAGATCTTGCCGGCCTTCTGCGCCAGCCGGCGGTAGGCTTGGACCTTCTTCTTCGGCACCGGCAGGACATAACCGTCGACGTACTGAGCCACGGGAAACCTCCTCAAGTATCGCGGCGGACGTAGATCTCCCGCGCCACGTCGCGGTCGAGGGCGAGGCTCGTGCCGTCGACGTCGATGACCACGGAAGGTTGCGTCTGCCGCAGCCTGATGCTCGTGCCCGGGACGACGCCGAAGAGGCCGAGGCGCTCGTAGCGCTTCTGCGAGTCCGGCGTCATGAAGACGATGTGGCCGCTGCGGCCGCGCTCCAGCTCCGGCAGCGGTACCACCAGCGGTTTGAACTGGCGCTGGTCGCGCTCGCGGCAGCAATCCCCCGGCGGGATCGGCAGGCCCTCGGGACAGCGCGGCGGGTGCCCGAGGAGCGCGCAGACCGCGTTCGCCGCCACCGGATGCAGCACGTGCTCCATGAGGCAGGCGGTGCGCTCGGCCTCCAGGGCCGGCAGGGCGAGAACGTCGCAGAGGAGCCGCTTGGCCAACCGGTGGCCGCGGATAATGAGTCGAGCGCGCGCTTCGCCGCTCTCGGTGAGACGGACGCGGTCGCCTTCCAGGCGCAGGAACCCTTCGCGCTGCAGTTGTTGCACCAGAGCCGCGGTGTCCTCGCCGCCGTCCTCCGGCGTCACGGCGCCGAGCAACCCCGAGAGCGTCTCGTCCCCCACTTCGCGTCGCGACCACACCTGCTCGAGGATCTCGTCGGTGGGTTGCGCTTGGAACTCAGGATGCATGGCTCTCCTGTCGGCGCCGGCGGAAGAGCCGGGCGAAGAAATCCAGGGTGGCGGACCGGGGCTGCACGGTGGTGTAGCCGCAGCGATCGCAGCAGAGCATGGCGCAGCCAGAGTGCATGGGGCAGGAGTTGCAGCCGCCGACGCTGTCGTGCAGGTCGCCGCCGCAGAGCGGGCAACGGACGGTGCTGGGTTCGGGTTGCATCAGAAGTGCACCCCCAGGGCGCGCAGGCTCAGGTTGAGCGCGCCGCCCACCACGAAAGCGAAGGGCACGATGAAGGCCACCATGACGAGCGCCGTGCGGACGCCGCGTTCCTTCAGCATGATGAGGAAGTTGGCGACGCAGGGGACGAAGAGCGTGATCGTCACCATGGAGACCACGAGCTGCACGCTGTCCATCTGCCCGTCGCGGGCCATGTCGTAGAGGCCGGCGGCGCCGTAGTCCCGCCGCAGGAAGCCGATGAGGAAGGCCTCGGCAGCGCGTTCGGGGAGTCCCAGGATGCCAACGACGAGAGGCGCCGAGAGCCGCTCGATGACTTGGAGAGCGTGCATCGCCTGGAGGACGAAGAGCAGCAGCGTTCCGAACAGGAAGAGCGGCACCGCCTCGCGCAGATACCACTCGATGCGCGCCATGGTCTTCACCCCGAGGTTGGAGAGCTGAGGCCGGCGGATTGGCGGCAGCTCCAGGACGAAATCGGAAGCGCGCCCGGGCACGACGCGGGCGGCGGTCCAGCCGACCAGGAAGAGGACGAGCAGCGTGCACCCGGCCCATACCAGCGTCGCCGCGAGGGAGAGCGAGCGCATCATCCCCAGGATGACGCCGAGCTGGGCGGAGCAGGGCACCGCGAGCGCCAGGAGCAGAGTGACCAGGATGCGCTCCTTGCGCGTCTCCAGGATGCGCGTCGTCAGCGTCGCCATGGTGTCGCAGCCGAGTCCGAGGACCATGGGCAGCACCGCTTTGCCGTTCAGTCCCATCGAACGGAACAGGCGATTCACCATCACCGCGAGCCGCGGCAAATACCCCGAATCCTCCAGGATCCCGAAGGCCAGGAAGAAGGTGCTGACGATGGGCAGGATGAGGGCGATGGAATAGGAGAGGGCCATGGTGATCTGCCCGTAGGGCCCGACGAGGAGATCGTGGAAGAAGCGGAGCACCTCTTGACCGGAGCCGAGGACACCGTGGGTGTACTGCGGCAGGAGTACGCCTTGCGCCAGGGCGTGGGTGTGCGGGAAGGGAAAGACGAAGTCGGCGGCCCGCATCGCCCAAGGCGAGAGCACGTTGCCGAAGAGCTTCGTCTCCAGGAGATCCACCAGTGTACCGGCACCGAAGACGCCGACGAATTGGTACATGCCCCACAGCACCACGAGGAGCACGGGGATGCCCCAAACGGGATGCATGCTCCAGCTACCGAGCGTGTCGAGGAGCGAGCCGACGCGCCGGCTCGGGCGCCGTTCCACCTGGCGCAGCACGGCGTCGATCGCCAGCAGGCGGTGGCGGTGGATCACGGTGCTCAAGGGCTCGCGCAACAGCGCCTGCGTCCTGGTGCGGATGCCGTCCAGGACTTGCAGGTCGGCGGCACTCGTGTGTGATTCCAGCCAGGGGAGGAGCGTGGTGTCGCCGGCGAGCAGCGTGAGGGCGAGGCCGCGCCGCTGCAAATGCGTCTGCGGCAGGTGCCCTTCCATCTCCTGGATCGCGGCCTCGATGCTTTCGGGATAACGCACCTGGAAGGTGGAGCGGCGCTGTTCGAGGAGAGCGTCGCGCAGCTCGTCGAGTCCCTTGCGGCGCACCGCCACCGTGGCCAGGACGCGGACGCCGAGCAACGCCTCGAGTCCGGCGCGATCGAGGTGCAAACCTTGATCGCCGGCCTCGTCCATCATGTTCAGGTCGAGGGCGAAGGGCAGGCCGAGCTCGGCGATCTGCACGCTCAGGATGAGGGCGCGGCGCAGGTTCTTGGCGTCCGCCACCTGCACCAGCGCGCCAGGCTCTTGGCGCAGGAGAATGTCGCGGGTGACTTCCTCGTCCTCCGAGGTCGGCACCAGGCTGTTGACGCCGGGGGTGTCGAGGACCTCGAGCTGGTGCCCGTCGAGACGCATGGAACCGCGCGTCACCGTCACCGTCGTCCCGGGATAATTGGACACCGTGACGTAGCGCCGGGTGAGGGCGCCGAAGAGCACGCTTTTCCCCACGTTGGGGTTCCCCACCAGGACGACCCGGGGGTGGAAGGCGAGCGACGACTGTTTCTCGACCGCTGTGCTCACGAATGCTCCGCCTGGCAGTCTTTGCAGAGGCCGAAGATCTGGTGCACGTGCCCGTGGGCACGGAAGCCGTGCTGCTCGCAGATCTCTTCCTGCAGCGCCTCGATCTGCTCGCTCACGAATTCGATCACCTGGCCGCAGCGCTCGCACACCATGTGATCGTGATGGGCCCGGTTGAAGTTGCTCTCGAAGCGGGCGTGTCCTTCTTGGAAGTGATGGCGCTTGACGAGCCCGGCTTCCGCCAGATGGTCCAGAGTGCGGTAGAGAGTGGCGCGGCTCACCGGACGGTTGGAGCGCCGCAGCGCCTCCAGGAGCTCTTCGGCGTCGAAATGACCGGATTGCGTCATGGCGCCGTGCAGCACTGTGAGGCGTTCCGGCGTTATGCGCAGGTTGCGCGATTTCAGGTGTTCGCGCAGTCGTTCCTCGGGGCTGCGCTCCGCGCCGCTGTTGTCGTCGCCGTGCGCTATGGGAGTCAAGCCGCCACCTCTGCGATTGAGACTCAGTCTCAAGAGTACCTTACGATGCTGGGCCGGCAACGTCAAGGGGTGTCGACCCGGGACTTTCTGGAGGGCCTCTCGGTTAGAACCCAGGGGGGTGGGGACGCCTCGTTTCGGGGGTGTGGAGCGATGCCCCCAGTCGGTGAAAGCAACATTGGCAGTCGGCGAGGGTGCCTAGAGACATGACCCGGAAGTTCTGGAAGCATGACCCGGCCGTTCTTGGCTTGATCCACCGCGCGAACGGGGCATAGAGTTTGCGCGGAGGCAGGAAGATGACTGGTTCCACACCACTCCGGGCAACCTTCCAGCGCCTGCGGAAGGCTGCTCCCTATGTCCTGGCTCTGGCTCTCCTCGCCGGGTTGGCCGTGCGTGTGGTGACACCGCACAGCCATGACGCCGGCCTGGCCCATGACTTCGCCTGTGTCGCCTGCCGCGTTCTCGTCACCGTGCTCGACCTGCCGGCGGCCTCCAGCGCGCTTCTCGGCAGCGTTCCTGAGATCCCCGAGATCCAAGGGCTCGAGCCCCTGATCTGCACCCTCGAGACCCGAGTTCCCAGCCCTCAGAGCCGCCGCGGTCCTCCCTCCGCCTGAAACTCCTGCGAAGCCGTTCCCGAGCGGCGGGCGTCATTTCGCCCGTCGCCAAGGGTCTTTCTCGGTGGCACCCCCTGGTGCGACACCGAAGGCTCGAGTTTCACGGAGGGTCGCGGATGTCCCGTCGGATCTTGTCTCTGGCGTGCGCCGGGCTCTGCGCCATGCTCCCTGAGCTGGCGCGAGCAGGCGTCACCAACCCCGATATCTCGGTCGTCGGACAACCCTTCTTCGCTGTCACCGACGACCCGAACAATCTCGACCGGAACCGTCTGGTACCGGACCTCGGCGAGGTCGAGCTCGTTTTCGAGGCGTACTTGAATCCCTATGCCCGCGGCTATCTCCGGCCCACGATCGGCGAGGAGGGGTTGGAGGTCGAGGAGGGTTATTTCCATCTCCTCCGCGGTCTGCCCCTCGGATTCTCGCTCCGGGGCGGGCAGTATCGCGTCGGCTTCGGACGTCTCAATCAGATGCACCCGCACATGCTGCCTTTCGCCGAGCGCTTCGGCGTCATGGCGGCCTACCTTCCCGGCGAGGAAGCGGTGATCGAGATCGGCGCGTCCGTTTCGAACCGCATCCCGATCCACGGGGATTTCTCCGTCGACCTGGCCGCAGACTGGTTGCGAGGCGACTCCTTCCGGATCCAGCGCGAGCCGAGCACGGATCCCGCCGATCCGCTCAACACCGGCGGCGACGACCACGCCGGCGAGCACCGGCCCGCCTACAACGGCCGTCTCACGGGATTCGCCATGCTGGGCGAGCAGTCGGCGTTGGAATTCGGACTCTCCGGCCTGGGGGGAACGAACAACGTGGCGGCGGGCACGACCACGCAAGTCTACGGCGCCGACCTGAAGGCGAAGCTCTGGACCTCGCCGCGGGCGTATCTGGTGCTGCAGGCGGAGGGGCTCGTGCTCGAACGCGAGGACGCCGCCTGGGACTCTGCGTCCGCCGGCTACACCAGCACACGGGTGCGGCCGGTGGGCGGCTCCATGTACGCCAACTACAACTTCGCGCTGCGCTACAACGTCGGCGCTTCCTATGAGCAGTACCAAGAACCGGAGCCCGACAAGCCCTGGAGCCAGAGCGTCGGCGCCTTCGCCGGCTATTCGCTGCTCGAGGAAACCACGGTGTTCGCCGCCGACTGGCGCCGTTTCATTCCCGAGACGGGAGACGCGGTTGACACCTTCACATTGCGGGTCATCTTCTCGATGGGTCCGCACAAGGCCCATCAGTTCTAGTCATGAGGAGAACGATCATGAGCTTGAATCACTCCAGGCGCCGCGGGAACCCCGAGGGGAACCGCTGTAGCCACTCTTGGCACCTCGGATTCGTCCTCATCGTCGGAGTGCTGGTGTGCTTCGCCGCCGGCCCGGCGGCTGCGAAGGTTCTCGTCGCGGCCTCGACCACCGATCTCGCCTCCATCGCCTCCAGCGTGGGCGGGGATCTGGTCGAGGTCGTTGCGATAGGACGCCCGAACGCGGACCCGCACCGCGTCGAGGTTCTGCCTTCTTATATGGTGCGGGTGTCACGGGCGCGCATCTATCTCAAGGTGGGGCTGTGGCTGGATCAGTGGGCGGACCAGATCATCGACGGCTCGCACAACAATGACCTGGTCATCGTGGATTGTTCCCGCGGTATTCCTGTCCTGGAAAAACCCACCGGCAAGGTGGACGCCTCGATGGGCGACGTGCACCCCGACGGCAACCCGCACTACTGGCTCGACCCGCGCAATGGGAGCATCGTGGCGCACACGATCGCCGAGGCATTGTCGCGTTTCGATCCGGCGCACGCCAGCGAGTACGCGGCAGGGAGTGAGCGCTTCGCCAAGGAAATGGAAGCGTTAGTGCAGCATGGCGAGCGGGCCCTGGCGGGGATCCCGAGCCGCGACATCATCACCTTCCATCGTTCCTGGAGCTACTTCGCCAATACCTTCGGCCTGAATGTGGTGTCGACGATGGAGCCCATCCCGGGCATCCCACCGACCGGAAAGCACTTGCAGGACCTGGTCAGCGTCATCAAGGAGCGCAAGGTGACGGTGGCGCTGCAGGAGCCGTACTTCTCCGAGGACGCCGGCAAGTTCCTGGCCCGTGAGACAGGAATTCGCATCGTCAGGATCGCCGCCGCCTGCGACGACACCGCCGCCGGCAGCTACGCCTCGCATTTCGAGGCGCTCTTCGCCCTTCTGTCGGGCAACGCCGCGGCGGGGCAGCCATGAGTCGTTGAAGAAAGGTGGGACGATGGAAGCGCTCGGCATGCCGTTCTTCCGTACTGCGCTTTTCGCCATCCTGGTCCTCGGGGGCATCCATGCCTATCTGGGGTTCCACGTCGTGCGGCGAGGGGTCATCTTCGTGGATCTGGCGCTGGCGCAGATGGCGGCGCTCGGTGTGGCCTTGGCAGTCGCCGTCGAGCACCACGAGGATCCGGTGGCGGCCTACTCGCTCCCGCTGGCCATGACGCTGGTCGGGGCGGCGTGTTTCGCGTGGCTGCGCAGCCAGGAACGGCGCGTCCCTCTGGAGGCGTTCATCGGCATCGTCTTCGCCACCGCTCAGGCCGCGGTGTTCCTGGTCCTAGAGAAGAGCCCATCGGGGCCGGAGCACCTGAAGGAAACCCTCGTCGGCACCCTCTACACCGTGGATCCGCGGCACCTGCTGCAAACGGCCATGTTGTACGCGGTGATCGGTGGCGCGCACCTCCTCCTGCGCCGGCCGTTCTTCGAGATCACCAACGATCCCGAAGGCGCACGTGTCCGCGGCCGCCGGTTGTTCCTCTGGGACTTCGTCTTCTATGCTCTCTTTGGCGTCGTGGTCACGTCCTCGGTGCGGATTGCAGGCGTGCTGCTGGTCTTCGGACTCCTGGTCATTCCGGCGGTGGCCGGTTTGTTGACCACAGGACGCACGCTCCCGGCACTCGCCATGGGCTGGAGCTTCGCGTTCGTTGCCAGCTTCGCCGGTCTCCTGGCCTCCCTGCGCTGGGACATGCCGGCAGCGCCGAGCATCCTCATCTCGCTCACGTTGTTCCTGGGTCTCCATGGCATCGTGCTCCGACTGCGAAGGGGTTGAGGGCGCAGCGCTTGTGAGGGGCACCGAAAGTGGCGGAAGAAGACCTGGACACATTACGAGAGCGCATTCGGGAGCTCGATCTGCATCTCGTGGCGCTGGTGGCGGAGCGCGTGGGGTTGGCCAGGCAGGTGGGGGAGCTCAAGCGCCTGCAGAAGCGTGCGACGGTGGACTACGCGCAAGAGAGAGTGGTGCTGGAGCGCGCCCGTGCCGCTGCCGCCCAGCGTGGGCTCGATCCGGCGGTGGCGGAGGATCTCCTGGCGGGGCTCATCCGCGCCTCGGTGACCGCGCAGGATGCGGACAGTTTGCGCCTTGCCGCCGTGGGCGCGGGCAAGAGCGCCGTGGTGGTCGGCGGTGCCGGCCGCATGGGCCGCTGGTTCGCCCGCTTCCTCTCGGCGCAGGGCTACACCACCGGTTCCCTCGATCCGGCGGCGGCGCCGGAAGAAAACGACTGGGCCCATCAGGCATTGCCCGCAGCGGAGCTCGTCGTTTGTTCCACGCCACCGGCAGCCACCGCGGCGCTGTACGCCGATTGGGTCAGGAAGCCGCCCGCCGGAGTGGTGGTCGACATCGCCAGCATCAAGACACCGCTCCTCGAGCCGATCCGCGCTCTCCAGCGGGCCGGCGGCCGCGTCGCCTCGATCCATCCGATGTTCGGACCCAGCATCTTCCTGCTGCGCGATGCCGACCTGGTGATCTGCGACACCGGCGATCGTGAAGCGGCGGCGGCGGTGGAGCGACTCTTCCAGCCCACCACGGCCCACCTCGTGCACCTGCCGCTCGCCGACCACGACCGCGTCATGGCAGATCTCTTGAGCCTCGCACATGCCACAGCCATCGCCTTCGCCCTCACCTTGCCGGAAACCGAGCATCCGGTGCGCAGCACGACCTTCCAAGCTCTCGAGTCGCTCGCGGCCGCCGTCGTGCGCGAGAGCCCGGATGTCTACTACGAGATCCAAACGATGAATCCGCACTCGGCGGAGGCGCTCGAACGGCTGCGGTCGGCGCTGGATCGCATCGTCGGCGCGGTGGCAGCTCGCGACGCGGGCGGCTTCCGTGCTCTGCTCGAGGAAGGGCAGCGGCGGACGGTGGTGGAGCGACCCTCGCGGCCGGCTGCAACCTAGAAGCCCCCACCGGCGTCTTCACAGAGGTAGGAGGCCAGGAGAGGGCCGCCTTCCTCCTGAGGCCTCTGAATGCCGCAGGATTCCGCGGCACCGGTCCGGCGAGTATCATGGAGGACGCCCCGCCGGCCTTGGCAGCCACTTGTGTGGGGCTCCGGAAGAATCGGGCCCGGCCGGTTGTTGGGGAAAGAGGGGGAGGAAACCATGCGGTCCCGGCGGACAGGGCTGTCACGGGGATCCCGACTCTGGGCTGCCCTCGCCGTCGCGGCAGCCACTCTCCTCGTTGCGGCAGAAGCTCTCCTCCTCGCGGCTCCGGTCCGAGCCGCCGACAGCCCCGAAACGCCCTGCGCTGCCTGCCGGTTGTGGGACACTGCCATGGCGGGTGTGCCGGTGGACGCGGTGACCTTCGAAGCCGAGGAGATCCCCGACGGCGTGCTCCTGCGCGCCACTTCTCTCGATCCCCAGGTCCAGACCACGCTCTGGAACGCTTGCACGCAGCGTCAGCATTTGCTCGAGATGCTGCAGCGGCGCGAAGCTGTTCCGCTCTGTGCTCCGTGCCAGGCCAATCTGGACGCCTTCGCCTCCTTGCGGATCGACGCCCTGCGTCTCCCTGACGGCGTGTTGCTGCTGTACACCTCGACGGACCCCGAGGTCGTGCACCGGCTGCAAAGCATGGTGAGCGCCGCCAAACTGACCCTATAGGGAGTCCGCGAGCGCGACGCCCCCTCGCCTTTTCGCTTTGCTCGTCCCGGGCTACACTCGTACGCAATCACGGCACGGGTGGTGCAGCATGGCTGTCTTCCGCTTCACACGCAAACGCACTCTGGTCCTGGCGGCGCTCGGGATCCTGCTCCCCACCGCGTTCCTCGCCTTCCTCAGCATCCGCCTGCAGCGGGAGATGTTCGGCTTCCAGAACCACATCCTCGAAGAGACGGCGCACTTCACCGCCGATCACGCCGTTTCCCAGGTGCAGGACCGGATTCGCGCCAAGGAGCGCGAAATCCACATGCACTTCCGCATGGTCGCGTTGCTGCAGCGTTTCGATCCCGCCACCGAGCTCGCACGGGTCGAGGCGACCTATCCCTACGTCGACCGCGCCTTTCTCCTGCGCCCTGACCGCAGCGTGGCCTTCTCGCAGCGAAGCGATGGGGATTCGCTGCGCGACCGCGCCGCCCGCATTCTCGACGAGGTTCTCGACTCGGACACCTTCGAACACCTGCTCGGCTCCACGGAGGCGCATTTCTTCCGCGGCCAGGAGGGCGGCGAGCCCTTCCACTTGACGGCGTTCGGTCTCTTCGATGCCAAGGGGCAGGCGTACGGCGTCGCCGGATTCTTCCTGCACTTGCCCTATGTCCGCGAGCGCTTCCTGGCCCGCGTGCTCGAGGAGGCCATCGAGTCGGCGACGGAACGCTTCTCGCCGCGCTTCGGCCAAGACCTCGCCTTCGCCGTCTACGATCAGAGCGGCAGGCTCGTCTACCCGAGCGCCAGCGGTGACAAGCAGCTCGGCGACCAGCCCGGGGAGTCGCTCGCCGAGGCCGAGCTCTGGGACGTGCTCCCGGGATGGACGGTGCGCCTGCACTACGCCAGCCCGAAGGGACCCAAGTACCAGCGCGACATCTGGCTGTCGAACACGCTGCTGCTCGCCGTCATGGGGGTCATCGCCATCGGCGGCATCCTGGTTTCCATGCGCTTCTTGCTCCGGCAGATGGAGCTCGCCCATCTCAAGTCGCACTTCGTCTCCAACATCACACACGAGCTGAAAACGCCGCTGGCGGCGATCCGCCTGTACACGGAGACACTGAAGGAAGGCCGTTTCCACGACGAACAGCAGGAGAAGAAATTCCTCGGCATCATCCACAAGGAAACGGTGCGGCTCACGCATCTGATCAACAATATTCTGGATTTCGCCCGCATCGAGCAGGGGAAGAAGCGCTACCATTTCGAGCCAGCGTCGGTGGGCGAGGTCGTGCGGGGCGTGCTGGATGCGTACGCATACCAGTTGCGGTCGAAGGGGTTCGAGGTGCAGCTGGAGGTGCAGCCCGATCTGCCGCCGGTGTGGCTGGATCGCGATGCCCTGAGTCAGGCGGTGCTCAACCTGCTCGACAACGCCATGAAATACTCGGCGATGAACAAGGGAATCGATGTGCACGTCCTGCGGGCGAACGGTAGCGGCGGGGAGAGCCACCGGGCCCGTCCCGGTGGAACCGCCGCGAGCGAGCCGGTTGGCGAGGATGGCGCCGTCCAGATCGTGGTGAGCGATCATGGCATCGGCATCGCGCCGCGTGAGCAATCTCGCGTCTTCGATGCTTTCTACCGCATCGAGAAAGGTCTCGAGCACGACGTGAAGGGCTCGGGCCTCGGTCTCGCGGTGGTGAAGCACGTCGTCGAAGCTCATGGGGGCACGGTGCGGCTGGAAAGCCGGCAAGGCGAGGGCAGCACTTTCACCCTGCGGCTCCCGGTGAACGGTGCTTCGCAGCGAGCAGCACAAGAGGCTCGGGATCACCAGGAGAGCAAGACATGAGCGCGACGAAACCGCTCATCCTGATCGTGGAGGACGAGGAGGACATGCTCCTCGGCCTGCAGCACAATTTGGAGTACGAGAGCTACCGGACGCTGACGGCTAAGAACGGCCGCGACGGCCTCGAGAAAGCGCTCACCGGCACCGCCGACCTGATCCTCCTCGACGTCATGCTGCCGGGGCTCAGCGGTTTCGACCTGCTGCGCGAGCTGCGCCGCCGCAAGGTCCGGACGCCGGTCATCTTGCTCACCTCCAAGAGCCTGGAGGCCGACAAGCTGAGCGGCTTCGCCCTGGGTGCCGACGACTACGTCACCAAGCCGTTCAGCATCCAAGAGCTCCTCGCCCGGGTGCGGGCGGTGCTGCAGCGCGCCCGGGCGCGGCCGGAGCCGGAGTCGATGTTCCACTTTGGCGACGTCGAAGTGGACTTCGTGGAACGGCGCCTGCGGCGCCACGGCGAGCCGGTGGCGCTGGCTCTCAAGGAGTTCGAGATCCTGCATCTACTGGTGCGCTATCAGGGGGAGCTGGTGACGCGGGAGCAGATGCTGCAGGAAGTCTGGGGATACGAGGACGGCAATCTGCCCGAAACGCGCACCGTGGACAACCATGTCGCCAAGCTCCGCACCAAGCTCGGCGCGGATTGCATCGAGACCGTTCCCAAGCTCGGGTATCGGTTTTTGGGCAAGGGCAAGGATCGCTCGCGTCCCAGGCCCTCCTTGGAAAGCCCACGGGAGGAAGCATGACGGCGGCGGCGCACCCGGGCCTCCAGGCCCAGTACGAAGCGCTGCGCCGGCACGCCGGCCTCCTCGATCTCACGGCGCGCGGCAAGCTGCGCCTGGGCGGCGCCGACCGCGGTCGCTTCCTCAACGATCTCTTGACGAACGACATCCTAGTACTGCGGCCGGGCCAAGGCTGCAACGCTCTCAAGGTGACGCTGCAGGGGAAGATGGAGGCGGCGCTCCGGATCCTCTGCTTCGAGGACGAGCTCTGGTGCGATCTGGACGCAGAGCCTCTGGCGGCGCTGCTCCGGACGCTGCGCATGCGCATCCTCCGCGCTGCGGTCACGGTGGAGGACACGAGCGCAGCCTGGGCGCTCTTCTCCTTGCAAGGGCCCGAGGCGGTGGCGGTGCTCGAGAAGTTGGGCGTGAGCGCTGGCGGGCTCGGCGAGTTGCATCGCCACGCCGGAACCGTGCTCGCCGGCATCGAAGTGCATCTCGTGCGCAGCGATCACACCGGCGAGGGTGGCTACGATGTCTGGGTGCCGGAGGCCGCCGCGGGCAGCTTGCGCGCCGCGTTGCTCGAAGCGGGGGCCGTGCCCGTGGGCCCGGAAGCGCTCGAGGTCCGCCGCATCGAGGCGGGCATCCCCCGGCAGGGGGTCGAGATCACCACGGAGCGTTTCCCCCAGGAAGCGGGGCTCGAGGCCGGCTGGATCAGCTACACCAAGGGCTGCTTCTTTGGCCAGGAGACGATCGCACGGCTGCATCACCTCGGGCACGTGAACCGCCACCTGTGCGGCGTCTGCCTCGATGCCGACTCGGCGCGATCGTTCGGTGACGCACAGCTCCTGGATGCAGCGAACGCCGGCGACGCGATGCCAAGGCCGGGGTCCGTTCTCGTCGTCGAAGGCAAGGAGGTGGGGTTGGTGACGAGCGCGGTGCGCTCCCTCGGTCTCGGAGTTCCGGTTGCCCTCGCCTACGTCCGTCGCGACTTCGCCCAGCCCGACACCGCGGTCCGCATCCAGGTCGGGGCCGCGTCCCTTCCCGGACGCATCGTGACGCTGCCGTTCCTTTGAATGCCAAGTGTGCCCAGCTCAAAGCAAGGTCGAGAGGCGTGTGTAGCCCGCGCGACTCACGGGGAGTTTCGTGCCGTCTTGCAGGATGGCGACGCGGCTGTCCTTGGCGTAGGGCTCGACGCGGGACAAGCGCTCGATGTGGAGCAGGTAGGAGCGGTGGATGCGGACGAAGCGCTTTGCATCGAGCTGCGTCTCCAG
>Ga0075418_10006497_pt1 | contig 13185 bp, 9 predicted proteins | sample SoiMetdeltSBSDD2_FD_81776 | JGI IMG/M metagenome (GOLD analysis project Ga0075418, IMG submission 81776) | Bulk soil microbial communities from a Populus tree surrounding site in Tennessee, USA - Soil MetaG P. deltoides SBSDD2 | ecosystem: Environmental > Terrestrial > Soil > Tree plantation...
AGCTTAGATCTCAGTACTCGATTGGCTATTATCCAAGCAACCGAACCCGCGACGGCGGCTGGCGAGCTATCAAAGTCGAAACCAGCGCGCCGGGCGCTACGGTGCGAGCTCGATCGGGTTATTGGGCAAAGTAAAATTGATAATTGGTATAGGTCCTATAAGTCCTATAGGTCCTATACCCCAAAATGACGCTACTACTTCGAGAACAAGATATTACTGAATTGCTCGACATCGAAACCGCGATAGCAGCGGTGGAAGAAGTCTTGCGCGACCAGGCCGAAGGCTACGCTACCAATCGCCCGCGTTATCGCGTGGCAATGCCTGCCTCCCAGCTTCACGTAATGGCGGCGGGCGACAAGCGGCTCGGAGTGACCGGGTTGAAGGCGTATACCGCTTCGCGCAAGGGGGCGAGGTTTCTGGTGCTTCTTTATGACTCCGAAAACGGAGACCTGTTGGCGATGATCGAGGGCGACCGTCTCGGTCAAATGCGAACAGGAGCGGCGTCAGGGGTGGCTACAAAATACATGGCGCGCGCTGATGCAGACACGATTGGGATCTACGGCACCGGTTGGCAAGCTGAGAGCCAACTGATGGCTGTCTGCGCAGTCAGGAAGATCAAGTCGATCAAAGCATACGGCCGAAATGCCGAACGCCGGGAAGCCTTTGCACGGAAGATGACCGAACTGCTGCGTGTCGAGGTCACGTCTGTCGAGGCGCCCGAACAAGCCGCCCGAGGTCAATCAATAGTGATCACCGCGACCAGCGCTCGCGAGCCTGTGCTAAAAGGCGAATGGATCGAGCCTGGCACACACTTGAATGTGGTTGGTTCGAACTTTCTCTCGAAAGCTGAAGTCGATGTAGAGACGATTCGCCGAGCCTCGATTGTTGCGGTCGATTCAATCGAGCAGTCGCGCGTTGAGGCTGGAGACTTGATGCCCGCGATTGAACGCGGAGTCATAAGTTGGGAATCGGTCACTGAGCTTGGGCGGATCGTGGCCGGTCGGGATATCGGCCGAGCGAGCGAGGAAGACGTCACTCTGTTTAAATCAAATGGAATCGCGCTTGAAGACATCTCGACGGCGCTGCGTGTCTATAATCTCGCTCGTGAACGCGGTGTTGGGGAGAATATCGATTTATGGCGTGAGACGAGTTAGATCTTTAAACGTAAGCGCGTTCGGCCTTGCGAATCTTTCGATACCGTTCAAACGCTTTTCGTTCGTCTTCGAGGCCAAGGAAGTTTCTTAGCGAGCTTCCGCGGAACGTGTGTCCGAACATCTTCGTTGCGTTCTTCAAAACAAACATCGGATTGCGCCGAAACGCCGCAGGCATATGACGCACCTTTATCCAACGCTCGACCTTCCATCTCATGTATTCGGCCTCTTCAGCTGATACGTGCTCCGTCTTCACCACCGCGGTCGTTCCGTCGTATTCCTCGAGCCGCTCGTTGATGATCAATCCGCGGTCGCGAAACTCCCTGGTCATCGGGGTGCGCGGGTATGGAGTCGGGTGTTGGATGTAAGGCCAGTCGATGTACTTCCTGGCGAACTCCAGATTGGTTTGAATTGATTCGGTGGTGTCGTCGGGGTTGCCAACGATCAGTCCGCCAACCACGTACATCTTGTTCTTGTGTATGTATTCGATCGCCTTTAACGTGGCGTTCCCGGCTTTTTGTCCATTCTCGCGCTTTGTGTTCTTTGAGCTGGCCTTGAGAAATTGTAAATCATTCTCGAGGATGTTCTCGATTCCCAGAAACACATATCGAAACCCCGCTTTACGCATGAGCGGTGCTAGCGTTTCCCCGTGATTCGCGATCGCCGAAGTCATCGCTTGAACCGTGTAGTCGATGTCATTGAGGCCCGCCTCGATAATCGCCTCACAAAGGGCCTCGAAGCGCTTCACATTTAGCACAACATTGTCGTCTACGATGAAGATAGCTCGAGCGCCGCGATCATAAGCGTCGCGAATATCGGCGATTACTCTATCAAACGAATAAGTGAAGAAGTTTCGCCCTCGCATTTCGATGATCGAACAGAAGCTGCAATCAAAGGTGCACCCTCGCGACGTTTCAATCACATCCACCTGACGCCCAACTATCGTGTAGCCATCTAATACTCGCGCGCCGCGATTAGGCAGCCTGATCTCCCCGTTCTCAAGCCCGTTCACCGCGCGATCCGGCGTGTGATAGAAGCGGTCGCCGCTTCGATACGAAAGCCCGTTGATGTGATCGAAGCCGCGTTCTTCCTCAATAGCGCGCACGAGCTCGCGGAAGGTAATCTCACCCTCGCCGCGTACGATGAAATCGACAAGCCCCGACGAGTTCTCGGTATAGGCTTCAGGCGCAAGGCTTGGGTCGTAACCGCCAACCGCCACTCGAACGTTTGGTCTCAGTTCACGCACAAGGTCGATGATCTTTCTCGCTGTCTTGCGCTGAAAAGTCATAACCGACAACCCGACAACATCGGGCTTGTGCTCGGCGACCAGCCGTTCCACAGTCTCTCGGACGCGATCTTGAACAAGGACAAGATCGGCAACGGCGACGTGATGATGAGGGTCGAGGTTACCGGCCAGCGAAGTGAGCGCCCCGTTCGGCATGCGAACTACGACAGACGGCATATGCTCGAACGAATCGGGCATCGAAAGTAGAAGAACATTCATCGGTTGCCTCGTCCCTTCTGTAGGTCTTGAGCATTACAGCCTGGCGAAGTGTGGCCATCTTAGTCCAAGGATGGTCGATCGGCAAGCACCCCCGTGTCTCGGTGTGTCGTGACGTCGCGCGGTTGGCAACCGTCTTGAAACTCTGTCAAGATTGTCACCAGGTCTTGCAAAAGCTCGGTTACGCCGGCTTAGTTGCGATAGGAAAACTTTGTTTGTTAGACATCTCATTAAGGAGAACGAAGTCGGTGAGAAGAGTGATCAGTATCCTGTTGGCCATTGCTTGCTTGTCGATTTGCGCGGCGACTCAGACCGAAGCGCCAAAACCCGGTGAAAACACGTTGAGCCTTGACGAACGGCTCGGGGTGGATGACGGCGCGGCCTTGGCGATATTGTTTGGCGCCGGGATGCGCGGAAACCTCGACGTGTGCGACTGCAACTATCCCCGTGGCGGGCTGGCGCGCCGAGTTGGGTATATTGAGGCATTTAAAAAGAAGTTCAAAGAAACTCCGGTGGTTCAGGTTGACGGCGGGTTTGTGTTCTACGGCAGTGGAGGCCCGGAGGCTGATATCCGAAACGATCAGATGGTGCGTGCCCTCAGTCGTTTTCCGCTCGATGTGATCAATCTTGGCCGTGACGATCTTCGTCTCGCGCAGAAATTGTTGCTGCGGGATGGCTTGAGTGAGCGCGTTCAACGACTGCCGATGATCAAGAGCTTAGTCTCCGCAAACGGCGTTTTTAGCCCCGAATCCGCGCCACCGGCTCCATATGTAATAAAGGAAGTCGCGGGTCCGCGCATCTACGGTGGAAAAAAGAAGATCAAAATCGGGTTTATTGGAGTCGCAGCGCCGACAAAGCCCGGCGACGGAACGATTGACGCCACTGTCACTCCTATGTTTGAAGCGACAACCAAAGCCGTCCTGAAGGCGCGTGCCGAATGCGACGTTCTTGTGATTGTCGCACACTGCGACCTGGAGTCGGCGCTCAAGATCGCGTCCGAGAATCTGGAGGCTGATGTGGTGATCGCCGCCGATTCGGGAGGGATCTACAATCCGCGTCGAGTTGGCAACACGATGGTCGTTAGCGCCGCTCCGGGCAATATTCGGCAGAGCGATTTACGGTTGTATTTCGACAAGGAAGGACAGATTAGCTACAAGTTCCGGTCGACGGATTTGGATATTCTGGTGCCAGTCGACCCTGCGGCGGCGGCCTTCGCCGAAGCCGCACGCCAGGAACGCAACAGCAGGATTCGGTGATTGACTGTCGATAACCCCGAGCGGGCCATAAACGGGCCATTTGCCCGGCCCTATCCGGTTGGCTATTATACGGTTTGCCGCTTGGACGCATTGTAATAAACAAACCCACGGAGGTCTCATGAGTAAACCATCTGCCAGAGCGACGCTTCCCGTCGATCCGAAAGAAATCACATGGAATCCATCTGCTGAAGAGCTCCGGCGGCTGACCGAAGAAATGTCCAACACTCGCGTAACTCGTCATAACAACACAAACACCCAGACGCGGGTCGATGCTCGATCAAAGCTGTCCACGTATGTTGTGACTGACACTCCGGAACGACACGATACGCAGACCATTACTCGCCAGGAATATGAGCGAGTGGCGAAATTGCAAAACGACTATATTCGAGGAAGCGAGATGATCCTCGTAGACGGCTTTATCGGTAACGACTCAGAATTCCGCGTCCCGGCCCGGCTAATCATTGAACGATCGAATGCGAACGTCGCCGGCATGCAAAAACATCTTTATTACCCGGCAACAGAAGAGGAGTTAAGAAACTTTGAGCCGCGTTTGACGATTATTTACACCCCTAACCTGTCGATGAAGGGCTATCCAGCGGATCGACTTATTGCTGTCGATCTGGACAATGGGGTCACTCGCGTTTTTAACAGCGATTACTTTGGCGAGTCCAAGAAGGGCGGCCTGCGTATGTGGAACCAGATGGTCTACGACCGAGGCGGACTCGCGCTTCACGCCGGCAGCAAGGTGATCCCGGTTGGTGATCACAAACGAGTGGGTCTGATCATCGGGCTTTCAGGCACGGGCAAGACAACCACCACGTTCACCAAGCAGAACAACTCTTCTCCGGTTCAGGATGATTTCCTGGCGTTGATGCCCGGAGGCAAAATCTACGCGACTGAAAACGGGTGTTTTGCAAAGACGTTCGCGCTTAATGTAAACGACGAACCGACGATCTATAACGCAGTTACCAGCCCGCACGCTTATCTGGAAAACGTTTCCCAGAAGGAGGATGGCGAACTCGATTTCTACGACACCAGCTATACGCAGAACGGGCGCGCCGTCGTAAGGATGCAGGACATAGCCGGCGCAATGGATGCTCGCGAAGTGAAATCGGCTGACTTTCTACTGATCCTTAATCGCAACGACAATATCATTCCAGGAGTCGCAAAGCTGAATCGTCATCAGGCGGCGGCGTATTTCATGCTTGGAGAAACCCGCGGCACTTCGGCAGGCGGTGCCGCAGAGGCAGGCAAGTTTTTGCGAGTGCCCGGAACCAACCCGTTCTTCCCGCTCAAGCACGCACAGCAAGGCAATCGCTTCTGGGAGCTGCTCGAGTCATCGCCGATGGATGTCTATTTGATGAACACCGGGCGGGTCGGCGGGCGTGACGAAGACGAGCGATCGAAGAAGGTTCGAATTCATCACTCCTCCGCTATCGTAAAAGGCGTGGCCGAAGGAACAATTGAATGGGAGGAAGACCAGGATTTCGGATACCTGGTGGCCAGGCGCATTCCCGGGATCGAGAGTGACGGCGAAGATATCTTGCAGCCCCGAAAACTCTATGAACGCCAGGGGCGCATGGAAGAGTACAAACAGATCGTGGATCGTTTGAAGACTGAACGCCGCGAGTACATGGCGAAGTGGGATGGATTGAATCCGGAGATCGCCCAGGCGATCGGCTGAAGCCGTACTTTTATTCTGTCATCATTTAGTTTGTCGTCTTCTCTCTAATGTCCGACAAGACTTCCCGGTTTGTCGGACATTAAGTCCTCGTTGCCATAACCTGTCTTGCAATCTATAATCGCCGCGCTTCGATGCTCGAGCTTTGGCGGAAAACCGACTGGCGATCAGACTCCAATCCCTTTCAAAATCGCGGCTTAATCCGGCACGGATTGTTGCCGTGTTTGCGATAGCTCTTTCCACCCTTGTCGGCGGATGCTCGCCCGAAAGACCGCGGACCAGCGAAGACTCTATACAGGTCGGTGTGATTACTTCTCTCACTGGCCCGGAGGCTCGTTTTGGTCAAGCGCAGAAGTATGGTTATGAAATGGCGATCGACGAGATCAACGCAAAGAGGGTCCTGGGCAAGAAGATAGAGCTCGTCTATCAAGACGACACTTCTAAGCCTGAAGTCGCCAGTTTAACCGTAGAGAAACTCGCAGACAGACCGGATATCGTCGCGCTGATGGGAGCCTACTCCAGCTCCGCCACATTTCCCGCTACCGCGGTAGCCAATCGCTACCAGATACCAATGCTTTGTCCCAGCGCGATCACCGACGAAATTACTCGCCAGGATTACGAATGGATCTTTCGCGTGTGTGCTGCGGCCAGTGACTACGGCCGCATGTTAATAGAGTTCTTGTCTCAGGTCGCCAATGCTCGAAAGCTCGCAGTTGTATACGAGAATACTCAGTTCGGATCGAGCGTCGCTCGCGCCGCGATGGAGCAGGGCCCAAGCGCCGGAATCGAGATCGTGGCCTATGAGGCTTATGATCAGGGGGGCACTGATTTCACTCCCCTGCTGACGCGGGTGAAGTCGTCGGAGCCGGACGCGGTGCTTTTTGTTTCATATCTGGCGGATGCGACGCTGTTGATGCGGCAGTCGAAAGAGATTGACCTCAATCCCAAAGTGTTTACAGCGGGTGGTGCGGGGTTCTCGCTGCCCGACTTTTTGAAGGGTGCGGGCGAAACTGCCGAGTACACGATCTCGGTAACTCAATGGACTCCTGATGCGAAATGGACCGGTTCCCGCGAGTGGGCCGACAAGTTCCGGTCGCGATTCAGCTACGAGCCCTCGTATCACAGCGTCCAGGCGTATATGTCGCTGATGATTCTTGCAGACGCGATTGAGCGAGCGGGCTCAACCGAGCGCACTGCGGTTCGTGATGCGATCAAAACTTCAAAGCTGGATTCGATCTTTGGCCCCATCCATTTTAATGAGGTGGGGCAGAATGAACATCAGGTGGCGATCACCCAGGTATTGAACGGGAAGTTTGTAACGATATGGCCGACAACAGCGGCCATAAGGACCCCGGCGCTCCCCACGCCCCCCTGGCGCGCGCGAGGCGCAGGCGTGGAGTCGGGCTCAGGGGCCACGCCTGAAGCGCACGTCGCCGCGTCGGTGTCGGCCACCGAAAAACTTCTGCAAACCACGGCCAGTGGCCTGCTCACCGGAGGCATCTACGCACTGATCGGGATCGGACTCACCATCGTTTTTGGAGTGATGCGAGTTGTGAATTTCGCACACGGCGCGCTGGTGATGGTGGGAATGTACGCAACCTATTTTCTATTTACCTACCTTCGGATTGATCCGTTTCTGTCGCTGGCTGTAGTGATGCCCGGAATGTTTATCGCCGGCGTTATCCTTCAAAAGACACTCATAGCACCGGTCCTTCGTGCTCCCGAGCTTAATCAGATTCTGCTTACCGAAGGCGTCAGCATCGTTTTGATCAATACCGCGCTCCTGCTGTTTACTTCGAACTATTTGACGATGACGACCAGCTACGCCGGAGCAACGTTTCACCTGGGAGGAGTGTCGTTGAGCAAACCGCAAATCGCGGCGTTTGCGATCGCGGTCGTGATAACCGGCGCCGTCTACCTCTTTCTGGTTCGAACGAGCACTGGACGCCAGATTCGGGCGGCAGCCCAGGATGCGGAAGCCGCGCATCTTCTGGGAATCAACATAAAACGGGTTCAGGCGCTGACGTTCGGATTGGGGGTCGCCGCCGCTGGAGCGGCCGGGTCGCTGCTGATGCCGATCTATTATCGCGTCGAGCCAACTGCCGGATCGCCGTTTACGCTCAAGGCTTTCGTCGTGGTTGTTTTGGGAGGGATGGGAAGCGTTACCGGAGCGCTTGTAGGCGGAGTAGTGCTCGGGATCGCCGAGTCGCTTGGCGCTGTGTATGTCGCGACCGGTTATAAGGACGTAATTGGTTTCGTAATTTTTCTGCTGGTATTGACGTTAAAACCGTCGGGGCTGCTTGGCAAATCCAAGGTATGAAACGAAAGACAAAAGACAGAGGAAGCTGTCTTGACGTTCATTTCCCGCCTTGGTGGATCTTATGAAGAGGAACACAGTCTACCTACCGGTACTGGGCGTTTTTCTGATCGCCGCGCCTTTCATCTTTCAGACGCGATATTCTCAACACGTTCTAATCCTGGTGCTTCTCTATGTGGCTCTTGGCTCGGCGTGGAACATCCTCGGAGGATTCGCGGGGCAGTTGTCGGTTGGACACGCGGCGTTTTTTGGAATCGGGGCATACACGGCGGCGGTTCTCGCAAGCAAGACATCGCTTTCGCCATGGTGGGCGATTATCGCCGGTCCATTGTTTGTTCTGCCGATTGCGCTGGCGGTCGGATGGATTTGTTTTCGGCTGCGCGGACCGTACTTCACTCTGTCAACGATAGCCATTGGTGAGATGGTGCGGCTGGTAGCTTTGAACTGGAGCGAGCTGACCGGAGGCGCGGTAGGTGTGGTAATCCGGCCGTCGGTTTTTAGCGGCACAAGTAAGATCCCTTACTACTATATTGTACTGGTTATCGCAGTACTGACCGTCGCGCTTTGTCAGAGGATAAGCCGGCGCAAGCTCGGCTACTATCTCATGGCGATTCGCGAAGACCAGGAAACCGCGGAGTCTATCGGAATCGATACGACGAAGTACAAGCTCGTCGCGCTTGCAATCAGCGCTTCGCTCACGGCCATTGGCGGGGCGTTTTACGCCAACTATTTTCTCTTTGTTGATCCGACCATCGTTTTGCCGCTGGCTCTGTCTGTTGAGATCGTACTGATGTCGATAATCGGCGGGTTGGGCACGGTTGCAGGGCCAGTGCTCGGAGCAGTGCTGCTCAAGCTCTCATCTGAAGTATTTCGCAATGAATTCGCTCAAGCCAACTTGCTGATTTATGGCGCATTGCTGGTTGTCGTAATTCTGTTTATGCCCGGTGGGTTGATGGGCGGCTTTCGACGTTTGTTCAAATTCGGATCGAGGAAAGCTCAACGTGTTTCTGCTTGAGGTAAAGGACCTAACCAAGCGATTTGGTGGACTGGTCGCGGTTGACTCACTCAGTTTCAATGTGAGTGAGGGTGAAACGGTGAGTATCATCGGACCGAACGGCGCCGGAAAGACTACCGTGTTCAATCTTATTACCGGGTTCTATCAACCAACGAGGGGTGAAATCAATTTTAATGGTTTAAACCTGGTCGGGAGCAAACCGCATAAGATAGCGCTTGCCGGCGTGGGGCGCACTTTTCAGATTGTCAAACCGCTTAGGGGACTGAGTGTCTTTGAAAACATTCTGGTTGGGGCGTTCGCTCGCACCGGTGACCGCCGCGAGGCACGGAGAATCGCACTGGATGTAATTGACTTCACCGATCTTGCGCCGCTCGGTGATTCGATCGCCGATGGGTTGCCCATTGGTATGCGCAAGAGGCTCGAACTCGCGCGCTCGCTTGCGACTGGGCCAAAGCTAATACTGCTGGATGAAGTGATGTCCGGACTCAACCCGACAGAATCGACGGAAGCAGTTGAGCTTATTAGACGATTGAGGGATGAACGCGGGATCTCGGCGGTGGCTGGTGTCGAGCACGTAATGCATGTGGTGATGAGCATAAGCGACCGGGTGCTCGTCCTTAATCACGGGCGCAAAATCGCCGAAGGTACTCCGGCCGAAATCTCCAGCGATCCGGGGGTGATTGAAGCCTATCTTGGGAAGTAGTTTTGAGTCCCTGGGGAAGAATGAGATCAGTCGCCCGCCGATCCTGAAGCGCCGAGGGCAATGGCAGGCTTCATCCAGGATAGTTGAACCAACGCGTTCTGCGGCACGTGACGCGGATCACAGACGCCGCAGCGAATGCACGGATCGGTCGCGGGACAAGGTTTGGTGATTCGGGCTTCCATCGCCCGTTGATATTCTCTCTTCATGAACTCGGTCGTAAGGCCGATGTCCACAATATCCCAGGGCAGCAATTCATCAACAGAACGGCGTCTTAAAGAAAAGTCTGTCCAGCCGCGCATGGTTTGCCGCCAGTTGCCGGTGCGATCCGCTTCCAGAATAAAATCCGCGAGTCGGCGGTCACCGAGCGAGAGCATAGCCTGGAGCTGAGCGATCCGCGACGACATAGCACGCACTTCTACATTTGGGATGCGCTTAAAAATGCGCGTCAAATACTTGATCTTTTGATCGATGACTTTTTCCGGCTGAATTGGCTCCCATTGGAACGGGGTCTGCGGCTTTGGAACAAACGCGTTTAGCGAAACGATAATCGAACCGACTCTCCCGCGAGGGCGGCCTGCGTCGATCATCCGCTCGCGTATCCGCTCCGTAAGTGACACGATCGCGTCCAGATCCTCTTCTTCTTCGGTCGGCAATCCAATCATCATGTAGAGTTTCAGATTCAAAATACCTCGATCGAAAATCATTTGGGCGATATCGACGACCTGATCGTTGGTCAGATCCTTGTTGATAACCCGGCGCAACCGATCGGAGCCTGTCTCGGGCGCAATCGCTATCTGCTGATCATTGCGACGGACCAGCGCATCGAGCAGTTCGGGCGAAATCTGATCCAGCCGCAGTGACGATACCGATACCTGATAGTCGAGGTCTTCGAGCCCGGCGAGAATCTGATGAATTTCCGGATGATCGCAAACAGCCGTTGCGACCAGCCCGATCTTATCCGTAAATCTGCGCATCTCGGCCGCGCGGGCCAGGAGCTTCTGAGCGGAGAAAACCCTCGGAGCCAGATACGAATACCCGGCCCAGCAAAAGCGGCAGCCCATCGAGCATCCCCGCGAAATCTCCATCAGGTACCGCCCGCTCATCTCCGTGTTGTCGGTTAAAATCTCACTTGCGGGAATGAAGTCGTCATCGAATTGGCCATCGCCTTCCTGCTTGCGCATGGGATTGCGCATTGTAAAAACACGCCGCGGAGCGTCGTTTGTTGGCTCAATCCGGGTTACGATTCCGGCATCATTGTAACTGATCTCATAAAAGCTGGGGACGTAGAAGCCAGGCTCCTGCGCGAGACGAATGAGTAGGTCTTCCCGCGAAGTGGCTTCGTTGAGTAATCGAATCAAGGATGGAACCAGAACTTCGCCTTCTCCAACGCAGACCGCGTCAACAAAGTCTGCTACCGGCTCCGGGTTCAAGAACGCTGCAGCGCCCCCCATAACGACCAGCGGATGCCAGTTATTTCGCTCGCTTGCCCTGACCGGAATTTTCGAGAGTCGGAGCAGTTTCGGAATGTTCAGGTAGTCCGTTTCGAACGAAACGGAAATTGCCAGGACGTCGAAATCGGAGATTGGCGTCTCCGATTCCAATGAGAGCAGCGGCGTACCGGTCCGTTCCAGTTCTCGTTCGATATCCGGATCTGGAGTAAAAACCCGTTCGCAGGCAACGCCGGCCTGGGAATTGAAAAGTTGATAGACTGCCTGGAATCCGAGATTGGACATGCCTATGTAATAAGTGTTCGCATAAGCAAGAGCTACATCGATGCCCCGCCCATGCGGCTTATTACAGACCAGTCCTGCCTCATCGCTCAGAAGTCTTCGATATCGTTCCCGGATCTTTTGCATACTGTTCCTATGATGACCTTGTTAGGTAAATAGCTCAAGGAGATCGGTGATTGTTTCAGCGATAAAATCCGGGCGCTCTTGTTCGAGCTCTGTTCTGGATGAGGGACCCCATAGCGCGGCCACTGACCGCACACCGGCCGCGCGCGCCGCAACCATATCGTGTCGGCTGTCTCCGACATAAGCTGCCGCTTCGGCTATTTCGTTTAGCTGGTGGAGTGCGGCCAATATTGGCTCCGGATGCGGTTTGTGGAGACTTGTATCCTCAAGGAATACCGCTGAGTCGATAAGCGTGTCGAGTGAAAAAAGCCTCAACCCACGAAGACCAAGCTCCCGACTCTTCGAAGTGACCACCGAAATGAGATATCCACGACGTCGTAGTTCCGACAAGACTTCGCTGGTAAGCTCAAACGGCCGTGCAAGCAAGTCGTGATTGGCGACGTTGTACGACCGATATTCGATAAGCAGTTTTTCGATGGTGCCGTCATTAGCTTCAGGCGTAAATCGTTGAGCTCCGACGGTGCGTGCCGCCGACAGCAAACCTTGCATGGCATCACGAAGGGGTGTGCCGAAGGTTTTAACCAGGGCTTCACGAGAGTGGTTAAAGTCGCAAACGGTTTCCCAGGAGTGTTGAAAGCACCGAAGTATGAGGTCGGTGCTGTCAATAAGTGTCCCGTCAAGGTCAAATAGAATTGCGCGTGTGTTTTTGGACAACTTGTTTCGTTCCAATAAGAGCGATGTCACGAACGGAGCATTATATTTGGCCCGTCTGTTTAAAGGCAACTCGTACTCTCACCAGACCCGGGAGGTCGTTTACGGATAATGCAACTCACCAAGTGAAAGCCGTGAGTCAAATAAGCGACTTCATATGTCACAAATACATGGATAGTGTGTGCCGCATGGATAGATGTTGAACGCTGTTCATGGACACTTTGTATCCAAATTAAGGGTGGTAAGAATAGAGATCGGTTGGGTGGCGACAAAAACAATGCGTCGTTATTCGTTCAAGGATATGAGCTTTATACTCCCCCGATGAATTTGCGGATCTGTTTAAGTGTGGTGTGGCACGGTTGATGCACGCTTCCGGGCCGGCACTTCTTTGCCAAGTGTAGTTGTCTTCTGTTTGAAAGTATCACGCAGGTTGATTTTATTGTTGCTTTGTGGGCGGGCGGAGGTTAGTATATGCCTTCTTTCCGCAGATTTAAGCAGAACGGTTTTTTGATCACTGAGCCCCAGCGCTGAAGCAGGTGACAGCGCCGCATCAAACTCGGGAGTTTTTGTTTCAGACCAATTGGGTGAGGGCTCGCACGAGCTAAGCACGAAGCTCCGAAATTTCATCGGAGAAAGATCCTTAGAGATGCTTCCAGATTGTTTACGCTCGACAGATATGTCGAGTTCGAGTACCGGATTCCGAAAAACTTGGAGAGGGATGACAATGAGTATAAAAAGGCTGATTTTCATGGCGGTGCTGGTGGTGGCGATCGCCGCGCTGGCGGTGCCGCTGGTGGGGTTGAGAGCAACGGCTGGCGCGTCAACGGGGGCAGCAAGCTCAGCGGTGGCGAGCAAAGCGAAAGCTGCGAGTGTAGCAGCTGCAAATGGAGCAGTGCAGCAGGTGGAGCAGCGACAGGAAGGCGAGAGCCGGGCTGAGCAGGCGCCGGAAGGGAAAATCTCGGCAGAGACGCGCAAGGCGCTAGGGCTGACGCGAGTA
>Ga0075418_10006500_pt1 | contig 13183 bp, 10 predicted proteins | sample SoiMetdeltSBSDD2_FD_81776 | JGI IMG/M metagenome (GOLD analysis project Ga0075418, IMG submission 81776) | Bulk soil microbial communities from a Populus tree surrounding site in Tennessee, USA - Soil MetaG P. deltoides SBSDD2 | ecosystem: Environmental > Terrestrial > Soil > Tree plantation...
AATAACGAAGACAAACAATTCTGGAGGAATTTTGGGAGGCTTAACTAACGGAATGCCATTAGTAATCAGAATTGGATTCAAACCAGCATCGTCGATTGCAAAAAAACAAAAAACAGTAGATCTAGCTTCAAATTCCGAATGTGAGATTGTTGTTCCCGGAAGGCATGACCCCTGCGTTGTTCCTCGGGCTATACCTGTGGTTGAGTCTTTAGTATCTTTCATTTTGGCTGACCACGCGATTAGATGGGCTCTAATCCCACCGGTGTTAGGCGATAGAAAGAAATGAGCAATGAAAACGAGCTCAAACTAGAAAAATTACGCGACGAGATGCGAATTGTAACTGCAGATATAGTAAAGCTTGTGCAAAAAAGGATGAGTATTGCAAATGAAATTGGAAATATCAAGGATAAACTTATGATGAAAATAGAAGACATTTCTGTTGAACAAGATATTGCACGAAATGTTCACGAATTGGGAACACAAATAGGCCTGAATAATGAGTTTATAGGTAGATTATTGAATTTATTATTTTTAGAGTCAATAAATATTCAAAAAGCAAAAACCTCAAAAAAAGAAACAAAGTTGGATCATATGGCCATGTTCCTGAAAGCAAAACAACTGGAGTCTGAAGGTAAGAAAATAATTCATTTGGAAGTTGGTGAACCTGATTATCTACCTCCAGTTAATGTCAAAAATGAATTATTGAAAACCTTCGAGAAAAAAAGAATTCACTACACTCAGACCAATGGAGTTCCTATGCTAAGAAAATTAATAACACAAGAGAGATCAGTGAAGGAAGAAAATGTAATAATTACTCCTGGGGCAAGGTTTGCCGTATTTAGTGCGATGGTTTCTAACATATCAGTTGGGGATGAACTAATCATTTTTGAGCCGGCGTGGCCTGCTTACAGAGATTGTGCAAATTTTATTGGTGTAAAGGTTAAGGCAGTCAGGACTAAAGTAGAACAAAAATGGGAGCTCGATTTGGATCATTTAGAGCAGCTGATTACTTCAAATACTAAAATGATAGTTCTAAATTCTCCGAACAATCCAACAGGAAAAATAATTCGAGAAAGAGAGATTGATGAAATCCTCAAATTGGCTAGAAAAAATGACATATTTGTACTTAGTGACGAAGTATACTCGATGTATTCCTATATCCCGTATAAGAGCATTTTAGACTTTGGATATGATAAGAGTATAATGGTATCTTCATTTTCAAAGAGCCATGCTATGACAGGCTTTAGAGTTGGATATGCAATAGGTTCAAAGGATATAATAGATAGAATATCAAAAATTCAAGCAATAGCGATAACGAGTGTTGCAGAACCAATGCAGTATGCCGCTATTGCAGCGATGAATAGTAACGTTATCAAGAATATGACCTTAATGAAGAAACGGTTAGATTTCATAAAAAGAGAATTAGAAAATCTACCTTGCGAATTCGTTAATCCAGACGGAGGTATGTACTATTTTGTGAGATTCAACAATAGCATAGATGTCAATAAGATAATATTCAACCTGTTAAACGAAGGTGTCGCAGTAGCTCCTGGAATTGGCTTTGGAGAAACATATTTTGATTTCATAAGAATATCAGCTTGTCAACCAACAAAATTGCTAAATGATGGATTAAAAATACTAAAAAGAGTTACGAATGTGTGATACAATGGTTACATCGGTGGCGATAGTAGGTGTGGGTAAAATGGGTCTCTGGTTCTGCAACTATTTTTCAAAAAAAAATAACTTTAATGTATCATTGTATGATAAGAGAAATATCAAGTTAGATTTAAAAAAATATTCCTACAACATTACTCTGTGCAAATCCTTGGAAACGTGTGTTAGAGGAGCGGACTTCGTAATTGTATGTGTACCAATTAGGATAACAATTGCCGTCGTTAATAAGTGCATACCTAAAATGAAAAAAGGTGCTTGTATAGTAGAGATAACATCACTCAAGACCGATATTTTTGATTCTTTGCTGAAAATTCCAGACCATTTGGTACCCCTCTCAATTCATCCAATGTTTGGTCCAGGAGCTAAGCAGTTACGTGACACAAAAATACTGATTATACCGGTCAGGAACAAGAGGAAAGAGCAAATATTAGTAAAATCTTTATTTAATGAAGCAAAAACAATAGTAATCAAAAGTCCAAAATATCATGATGCATTAATGGCTGTAATTCTCGGAATGGTTTACTACGTTAATTTGCTATTAGGTGTCACATTAAGCAATGAAAATATTACGTTTTTAAAGAAATTCTCTGGACCTACTTTTTATCTTCAAGCACTGTTATTTGAAAGTATATTAACAGACAATTCGGCACTTATAACATCATTATTGGCAGATAACAAGGAATTATTAAAATATCTAAAAAAATTTAATGAGGAATCAAGTAAATTGTTCTCCTTGCTATCCAAAAATAAGGTTGAGCTTGAAAAAAGAATTAATAAAATAAAGAAAAATTATACCAACAAGAGAAACATTGCATCGTCATATGAAAAAATGTACTCAATATTAACCGAAATGAATAGCAAGTGAATCAAACTATTCTTTCAGATCCCAGGACATGAAACAAAAGCTCATATCATTGACTCAAATTTACTATTGCAATGATTGACATAAATCAACTATTTACACATTTAGAGTGATTTATGATAAAAAAAACTGTTTTAGAATTATGCTGCGTAAATAATTCATGCAAAAAGGCAAGATTATACCTGGAATCATTCCTAGAAACGGAAGACGAATGCATAGAAGGATTTCTAAGTTGCAAAATTTGTAAGTCGAAATATCCCATAATTCAAGGTGTTCCGATATTGTTGGAAAATTTTCATGAATATGCATGTCAAAGAATTATTACATTTGGTAAGTGGATAGTAAATGCTAAATCATCTCAAATAAAGTCGTTTCTTAAATCAGAAGGAGCAAGAATTCGTGGTCATACATTCAATGATCGCTACGAAAAGAACGGCATTTGGTATAATGTTTATCTGAACGCTCATAATGGTTACCCTTCAGATGATAGATTATTGTCTCTATTGAAGAAGCAAATAAAACCTCATAATGTTTACAAGATGTTGACAGACGAGGACCTAAATTTAGGTGGAATTGGATTGGACATTGGTTGTTCTATAGGCTCAAGCACAATTGAATTGTCAAAAAAGCTGTCATATGTCTTTGGAATAGATCTTTCCTTTTCGTTCATATTAGAGGCAAGAAAAATAATGCACAATAAAAATAGAAGAAACATGGAATTTATTGTAGCAGATGCTACGAATCTTCCGTTTAAATCAAAATTCTTTCATAGTATAGTTGCCTTAAATGTTATAGATAGGTTAGATTTTAACAAATTAATTTGTTCCGTAAATAATTCTATCAAAAAGAATGGAAAATTGATTCTAATTGATCCTTACCATTTTGTTGATTATAATGATAAAGATAAATTTGATTCGAATCAAATCAGGAAAAGATTAGAAAAATTTGGATACAAAATAAATAATGAAGAGTCATATATCCCATGGATAATGAAAATAAATGAGAGGTCTTATCTCTTTTACTTTGTGGATTTTATAGAAGCAAAGAAAAATGATTAAAATTCCTCTGGAAATAATCAATATAAATTTTTATGTAATTCAAGGTAACAGTACCAACGACTTGTCAGACTCCGATTCAAATAGTTCTAAGCTCTCTTATTCCTATTTCTTAGTGGATTTGCAATAGAGTCCAGCGTATTTCCAATCAAGAAAAATGCCAGAGCTGTTAATGCAATCATTAGTCCAGGGGGAACAATCCACCACCATACTCCCCGTGAGGCGGCATCTGCGGTGTTTGCGTCGCGGAGTATTTGTCCCCAAGTAGGTAATGATGGATCTCCTAACCCGATAAAACTCAATGCAGCTTCAGTAAGTATTGCTGCAGGCACAGCGATTGCTATGCTTGCAAATGTCAGTGGAAGTAGTTGCGGAATTATGTGTTTGAAAATTACTCTTATATCTGACTGTCCCATTAGTTTAGCTGCCTCCACATACTGAAAGTTGCGCGTCTGTAATGCAATACTTCTAATTACTTTTGCAGTACCCATCCAGCTAAAAATTAGTAAAAAGCCAATTATTAAAAAGATGCTTCGCCCATAAGTAATCGACAGAAGAATAAGTAGAGGCAAGGTTGGCAACGCATAAAATATATCATTGACTCGCATCATTGATTCATCAGTTCTCTTACCTCTATATCCAGCTACAACACCATAAATAAGTCCAATAGCTATTGAAAATATTGAAACAGTTAGTCCTATGAATAATGCTATAGGGATTCCCCATATGATCCCAACAGCAAGATCTCTTCTCAAGTCATCAGTTCCCATGATACCAAATACTTTACCTCCAAGAATTAAGCCAACATCTTGCACGCTACTGTAATTATCAAATAAAAAAAACTTTTCTGATATTTGATACACTCCTTTAAGGACATTTGGTTTATTCGTATCTGAAAATATTACCACTTGCGGTTCCAGACCTGATATTGAATAATAAAACAAGCTTTGGTATTGATTCAATGCCTCTTTGACATTTTCGTTTGTAGAAAAGATTCTGTCTGAAAAAGTAGTGTTCGTGTTACTTGATGGAGGTAATGATGAATAATAAACAGTAAAAGTATTGTTGTCAGGTCTCTTAATGTCAATTTGCAAAACGGGAGGTATATCACCATATTTAGCAGAGTAAAGAAACATAATGTCATCAGGAAAGCTATCGGCTTGCATATTGACTTCAAATCTATAGTTATCTACTCTAATCCCTTCTGATAGTTCTGAAATAACTTTTGCATCGTTCCTACCTAACGATAAATGTTCAAATTCCTTGGGTCCGAAAAAATTGGTCCAAAAAGGAGCCACTGTTTTCGGATTATTAATCCAATAATCTGGATCATTCCACCGAAAATAGGATTCAATTGGTATGATTAATGGGGCTACTGCACTCAATAACAATAGAAAACCAATTATTGATACTCCAATAATACCACGACGAGATCTTAATAAACCTACCAGTAATTTTTTTTGCAATAAATTAGTTACCTTTCACCCTAGGGTCCAACAGAGTATAAGAAATGTCGGTAATGAATATTGTTACCAAAAAAATAATAGTAGAAACAAAAGTGAGACCAATTATAATTGGGACATCAAGCACACCTATTGCATCATAATACAGTTTTCCCATGCCCGGCCAATCAAAAACGGCCTCTGTAATTATTGCCCCTCCAAAAGAAGCCGCCAAAGCCAGCCCTACAGCAGTAGCTATTGGTGGTCCAGCGTTTCTAAGCGCATGCGAATATAAAATTCTTCGTCTCGAAATCCCCATCGTTCTTTTTGCATGGATAAAATCTTCATTCAAGATGTTTATCAAGAAATATCTCACAATATACGCCCACGCACCAAATGAAACAATAATCAATGTAATTAGAGGCAAGGCCATATGATATAGCAGATCAAGAAAATAAGTAGGGTCAGAAGGCGAAGACAGTGGTGTTGCCCGAGCTGGGAATATATGTAATGTGTATGCAAAGAGTAGGATCATTAGCATTGCTACCCACCATGTTGGAAAGCTGTTACTAAATATTGCAAAAATTGAATTAGATTTATCCCACCACGATCCTTCTTTACCCGCGACATATGTACCTAGCAAAATACCAATAATAGTAACGCATATAGTTGCTGTAGTAAACAACAATATAGTTTTTGGAACTTTTTCGAATATTATATCCCTCACGTTAGATGAGCCATAATCTGTAGTAAAAAATTGAGACCTTCCCAAATCCAAAGTCATCACACTAATAATTCTGTGAATTAAATTTGATGGGCTCAAAGAACCTTGATCCAAACCAGCGATTTTAGATCTAAATTGGGTTTGATTATTTATATAAGATGACCTTTCACCTGAACTTTCAAATTTAAGTGTTCCCTGATTTACTTCCTCTACCACTTGATTTCGTATAGTCTCTTTTTGTAGTTTATCGAAAGTTGAGCCAAGTAGAATCACGGTTATAAACAAAGTTGCGAACAAAACCAAAAACATATTAAATGAACGAAATAGTAAAGTTCTTCCCAAGCCCAAATGCGTTTACTTTATTATATTATCAACATATCTTAATAAATGCATCATCTACAATCATTTAATCTGCTGAACATGATTTGGCAGATCCACATCTTTGCATTCCAATCAAAATAGGTTAAATCTATTAAGTTAGTCTTTGACAGTAGGATTTGGCACACTTATAAAAATACCACTACGGATATCAGGCCTTAGAGCATAATTACTCTTTACAAATAATTCAAATTCATTTGGCCCAATAGACATTGCTTTAGTTGAGGTACCATTAATTGGAATCTTAAAATTGCCCTTGTCATCAATCCATTTCCCCTCTCCTTGTGTTATGAGATGATTGTCCTTATCAAAAATAAAATATGTTAATGTTGCGTTACTGTCATAGTTACCACCAACAGTGACATTACCTGAAATAGTTATTGGCGAGCCCCTTGTAACTACTTTTGGTTGTTGAACCTTTGCAAATTTGGCTAATTTCGCAGTTTCAAAATTAGACCAATATCCTTTTACAAATGGATAAGAACTATCCCTAAATGCCACGAGGGATATTACTCTTCCTGTTGGATTATAGTCCTTAATTTCATACGGTCCATTACCAATTATTGCGTGGTTATGTTCTGTTATCCATTTTATACTTGCATCATATCTCTTTATTGCCTCATCAACAGTAACTATTCCCTTTAATGGGGCAGGTACGAACCGTTCTGCTTTCATTTTTTCCAGTTCTTGCTTTATAGCCTGTGCGTGACTGGGTATTATCAAGGATAACCATTCAATGTTCTTGACAGCTGCTTCTGATCTTGTGTACGCAAAGATTTTGTTTTTTACCAATCTCTCTATTGCGGCATTGATTTCCCAAGGAGATGTTGCCCAAACCGAAGCAAAATCAGCAATTTCCTTCTTATCAAAATGCCAATAGTCAACGAATGATACAACATTACTGTCGTTTAGAAACTTAGTGCCACGAAGATATTTTAATGCAACTTGGGCCTGTGCGGCGTACTCGGGGTCATATGTAAGATCAGTTGAATTATTCTTCGATGACCACTCATATAGAAAGTAAAGGGGATAAAGTAGATCAGCCTTGTTCATAGGCTGACCATTTTGCCAGTTTGAATATATCATATGAAGAGTAACCTTACTTTTGGACGTATTCTTTCCAACCTCCTCCCAACTTTGGTTATGGGAATTCCATGTTAGAGCATCACTATCTACCGCAAGTCTCTTATCTGGCCCCATAGTGGTAATATTTGTCCATTCATTTCTCAAAGGAATCACTTCGCCATTATATGGATTTCTAGATGTAGCGGGATCGGAGACTAATGAAAGAATATTTGTGCAGTAGATATCTTTACAACCACCAACAGTATTCCACGCCCCTTGATAAATTTCCTTTACACCAACGTTTATAGTGCTTGTATTTTTTGTTGACCTTGCGTTTATGAGGGACTTACTGGTAGAAATACCTGCGCCAAAGTCATTTATTAGTCCTTTAATTGAAGAGGATGCTACATATGGATCAATATTTTGAGTTGCAAAAATTCTTACAGATTCTTGTATCCCCAAAGTTAATGCTTGTCGTAATAATTCATTTCGTTCTTCTTCCGAGGTAAAATTAGAAAACGCTATTCTCTGTGTTATGTTATCTAGAGAAGAATTTTGATAGTTCCAAAATGCCGGATTTGTCCAGCCAGGCATACTACTAAAATATGGTGCGTACATTTGAGCCGCCGTACTAGGATTGTACCTGACAAATTCAGAGGTTCCTCCGAAGGCTTCTGTATAGACTTGCCAACTTAACTCCTGTGGATCTGTGCCATAGACTATGAGGTTTGCTTTATTTAAATCACCATAGTCTCTTTGTACGGTAAAGCCAATATTTTCAAGTTGATTTGCAAGAGTTTCACCCATAGACTTTCTTGGTAAATCATCGCTTCTTATCAAAATTTTGATTGAGATTGGTGTTCCTTTGTATGTCCATTTACCGTCTAGCTTTGTCGCACCATTTGAAATCAATGTTTTTTCTATTATATCTTTTGCGAGAGTTGGATTATATTTGAAATTGTAAGACTCTAGAACTGGAATAAGAGTTTCATACTCAGGTGAGGAGATTCCAAACGGGTCTATCTGAACACTTCCATAGCCATTTAGAATCTCATCTACGATAAATTCACGATTTATCAAGTAATTTACTGCAAAACGGATTTCTTTGAATTGGAATGGATTTAAAATGTTTGGATTCTTTGATGGTGCGGGATTTAGCAGGAAGGCGAATGAACCCGCATTTTTTTCATATATTTTTACATTAGGGTCGTTTGAAATAGATGCTACTGTTTCTAGAGGTATTCTAAAGTAGTATGTGTCAAGATTTCCTGTTTGAATATCATGCAAAGCTCTATTTCCGTCCAGATATTGAATGAATCTTATGTTATCGATATACGCACCCTTTTGACTTGACTCGAGTGCATTCATAGTAGTAAATGAAGAAACGATTACTAATAATATCAAGGCTAAAGCGAGTGCGACCTTGGATATTTCTGTCAATTGTTTTGTGGTATAGGTAAGAGATTTATGAATTTTCTCAATTGAGCGGGTTGTTCCTAAAACAAAATAATATAGCCCTATGCTAACTTGTTCTATGGCATCTAGAGCTTCAAGATTTAAGAAACAACTCTCTTTATTATTAGACAATGAAGTAATCTCAGAAGATCTTTATCGTCATTTTATTAATAGGGGCCTAAATGTTATATCACCTTCAAATGACTTTGGACTCGACTATTTGGGTGAAATCTTACCCGAGATAATTATTGGTGCTTCCTTTGATTATATCAATAAGATGAAGGTGCCGTATCAAGCAACAAGTTATGTTGCAGCAAGAACAAATCAAAGTGGTAAAGGAGTTTACATTTACAAGATTAATCATAAACCTGGTGGTGGCGTTGTATCTCTAACTGGTGGTACTAGAAAATTAGGAGATAGTGTATTTGCGTCAACTCATAGAATCTTGATGGGTTCAAAAGCAATGATGATAAGCGCGGATAATCTAGTCGCCAACAGAGAACAAATTTGGAATTGGCAATTTTTTGGAAATGTCATAAGAAAATTAAATCCAGAAATCTACGAGGATCTCATAAAGCTACGAGAAAAAGTAGTTGCAAATACCATGTTTCATCAATTTATTGTAGCTAGATCTGATAAAACATTTCGTAGACTAAAGCTGGCTGATCTCTACCTTAAAAACCAAATACAAATTCTGGATCCCAAAAATGGAATCAGCGTGATCTTTTTGACAAATGAATCAGGACATGATTACGCATCAAAATTAATTCCTAAATCACATCTAGTTGATTATGTTGTAACGGGCAAAAACTTTGATATGTATTCAGCTATGAACCAAGTTAGACGACTATACGACATTGATGTTATCCTTAATGACGGAGGACGTATTATGTCAAATTCTGTGTGCGACCTGGGTATATTGGGAGAAGAGAGAGTGACGCTTGAACCCTATCCAGGAGATACTTTCATTCCTCATAGTGAAAGAATTGACCCAAAATCCGTACTTGGAATAGAAGGAGTTGGAATTGATGGAGGAGAGGTTAGGAATTCAATTAAGATACAATCGACAAAAATAGGAAATGAGATTGCCAATGTCTATCTATACCCACTAAATGAGGAATTGTGCACCTAGTCGATAATACGGGGTGCCAAAATAAAACTTGCAAAAGGAGCCACAATATAATATCAAAAATTCAAAGTTGGATCCAAGTCATTTATAATTACTTGTTACCTCCAATTGGATTATGAGTTTTCTTATGTTTGTGTGATACCTTTTTTTTCAGAGAATCTGTCATTTCATCAAAAAGCTTTGCCAAGTCCCAACCAATATTGGTATAAGAAATGTTACCATGAGGTGATATAATATGTACATCAATTTCGTATCTCTTCCTAGCCCCCTGGACGCTTCTTAATTTTATATGGCAGCGAGCTTGCTCTATATCAGGATGAATTTTTCTTATGAATCTGGTAATATTTGTAAATTTAGACTTGGCCAGTTCTGCGTCAAATGGTTCATCTGGTAATCCTACAATAAACATTGGAATATTTTCCTCCATCTTTTCCCCCAACAAAGCAACTATGTCTCTATAAGTAATGATTCCCTGAATCTCATCCCATACTTTAATTATACAATAGGTAGATCCTGCACTTAACATCCTCTCACAAACTACCTGGAGACTTTCATCGACGTTAGCAGTTATCACATCATCATTTGCCAACCCTGAAACTTCAATCGAAAACCTATCTTCAGCCTTGTCAATACCTACTGATTTTTTGGCAATTCTCTCAGAAGGTAACATTACTTTCATAATGTCAGAGGAGGTTATAATACCAACCAGGCGACCGTTGTCTACTACAGGCAAATGATCAATTCTCCTCCTTTTCATTATGGATTTAGCAGAAGATACACTCTTGTGAGAATCAATGACTATTGGATCACTGGTCATCAAGTTTGATGCAAGGATTTGCAGTTTATCTACCAAATGATTACTTATCAATTCAACAATTCGCCTAGCTGAAACTTGGCCCTCAATCTTACCATTGCGAACTACAGGCAAGGTTCTCATCCTGTAATGGCTCATTATTCGTGCAGCTTCGCCAATTACACTGTCCCTTGTCAATTCGGGTATGATTTTTCCAACTAATGATGGCCTTGTAGTTACGATGTCTTTAATTCCTATAATATCCCTGATAGTCAATGCCCCTATTTTTCCTGATAACTCTATGAATACGTCGTAAGAATTGGTTTCATTAAGGGTGCTGATTATTTTTGATAGGGCCACATCCTGTGATATCATAATGGGAGGATCCATTAGATCTCTAACAGGTATACTACGAATAACATTCAGGTGATCATAAATTTTGCTTATTGTCAACTTCTAGGACTATATTTTCTGGGACATTAAAGGTTTTATGCAGCTCGTGTAGGATAGTGCAAATCAGCTCATCTCAATTAGTTATTATATGATTATATGAAAAGTTAGGTATGACTGCAAATATTGCGATTAATGGCTTTGGTAGAATAGGCAGGTGCTTCCTTAGAGCTGCTCTAAAAGACAAGGAGTTTTATGGGTTGGCAAGGATAGTAGCAATAAACGATCTGACTGATTCCAAGACACTTGCACATCTATTCAAATATGATTCGACATTTGGAAAATATGAAGGCGAGATAGTGGCTAATAAAGATGAAATTGCCATAGACGGAAATAAAGTGAAAGTATTATCTGTAAAAGATCCTTCTGAACTACCCTGGAAAGATTTGGATATTGATCTTGTTGTTGAATCTACAGGCAAATTTAGCGATGCCAAGGCGGCGACGAAACATATAAGCGCCGGAGCCAGGAAAGTAATAATTTCAGCTCCTGCTACCAATCCCGATGCGACCATATTAATGGGAATAAACGATAAAACGTATGATGATGATAAACACAGGATAATTTCAATGGCTTCCTGTACGACTAATTGTCTTGCGCCGGTACTCAAGACAATCAATGATAAATTTGGCATAGAAAGTGGATATATGACCACTTGCCACGCTTATACTAACGATCAAAGAATTTTAGATCTGCCGCACAAAGATCTCAGAAGAGCGCGTGCCGCAATGATGTCAATAATACCGACTACAACTGGCGCTGCAAAGGCAATTGGTTCTGTTATACCAGAACTAAATGGTAAAATGGATGGTATGGCATTGCGTGTTCCAGTAAGTAATGGTTCCATAGTGGACATGGTTCTAACGTTAAAAAATAATGTTACTAAAGATGAGGTCAATAAAGTGTTGAAAGATTCATCAAATAGTAAGATGAAAGGTATTATGGCGTATACAGAAGATCCGATAGTATCTTCAGACATTATAGGTGAATCATATTCTTCGATTGTAGATGGTCTTAGCACCATGGTACTTGGAGGGAATAGCAACTTAGTTAAAGTCATGTCTTGGTATGACAATGAATGGAGTTTTGCTTGCAGATTAGTAGATTTAGTAAAATTCATCGTGAGAAAGATGAGGCCTATTTAAATCAAAATAAATTGTCTCAATAAAATGAAATAGTCACATTGGAAAAATAAAATTATTTAACAACCAATACAGGACAATGAGCATATGTTACTACTCCCGAAGCAATACTTCCTACTAGCATTCTTTTTATTCCTGACATACCTTTAGACCCAATAACAATCAAGTCCATTTTCTTTCCTTCTGCGTATTCCACGATAGCCTTTACTACAGAAGTACTGCTAATGACAACATCTGTCCTAACGCTTATATTAGTTTCAGAGGCCATTTGTTTCACTGTATCTACATATTTCTGTCCTCCTTCCATAGCTCTCATCACAGTTCCTTTTAGAGGACCTGGCAATCTTGCTGTATCAATGTCTTCCAAATAGTCATATCTTATATCAGAAGGGATTACATATAAGGCAGTCAGTTCTGCCTGATGTTTTTTCGCAAGATCTATTGCCTGATTTCCTGCATTTAACGAAGCTTTGGAACCGTCAACTGCAACTAAGATCTTCTTTATCGTCCTATTCTCCTTGCTCACTAAACATGTACTGCATTTATTATTATATAGGCCTTTAGTAGAGGTATCAAGTCGTAAAGACTATACTGAATAAAGAATAGAATTAATCTTTGACGCAAAATGCAATGAGCTGTATTGAAATGCATATGTCGATCCGAATCTCCATTTAATAAACAAAAGTCCTATTTAGGGTAACATATTAATGATTCTGAAGCCGAGACACTATTGCATTATTAAAGACTACAGTAAATGAAAATTTTAATACCTATATTAACGTAAAATAGTACTTACAATAGTATTTAATAGATGTCTAACCTAATAGGAAACCACAACAAGTTTGATAACTAAAACGAAAGGGTTGAATGTTTAGATAAGAAAGATTATAGGGTGCCAAATATATAATCCGCATTAGATAGATGGTAATGCTATCTTCAACCCAGGAAGCACAACAAATCAAAGCAAGAGTTTTGCATACAATAAAACATGGTCTAGAGTTTGACCTGAGTACT
>Ga0075418_10006503_pt1 | contig 13180 bp, 11 predicted proteins | sample SoiMetdeltSBSDD2_FD_81776 | JGI IMG/M metagenome (GOLD analysis project Ga0075418, IMG submission 81776) | Bulk soil microbial communities from a Populus tree surrounding site in Tennessee, USA - Soil MetaG P. deltoides SBSDD2 | ecosystem: Environmental > Terrestrial > Soil > Tree plantation...
GGCGTCGATGACCAGCGTCTTCAGCTCGTTGAGCGGCTTGAAGCCGGCCGGCGGCTTCACGGCCGGGTGGGTGGCGTATACGTAGTGGTCCACCATCCACTGCGCATTCTCCGGCGAGAACAGGTAGTCGACGAACACCTTGGCCGCGTTGGGATGCGGCGCGCTCTTGAGGATGCCGGTGTAGTCGTGACTGACGACCACCCCTTCCTCGGGGTAGCTGATCTCGATCGGCTCGTTCTTGAGCTTGGCCTCCCACGCCGCATCGCCGTAGCTCTGGGCGTTGAGCGGCCGCTCACCGTTCACCAGCAGCGGAATCGCCTCGGCCGACGACCGGACGACGATCGGCTCGTTGGCCTTCAGCTTCTGCAGAAAGTCCCAGCCGCCGGTGAGCTTGGCCTGCTGCAGCAGCCAGTCGATGGTGATGCCGCTGAACTTGGGATGGCTGATGGTGAGCTTGCCCTTCCACTTCGGGTCGTAGATGTCCTTCCACCGCTTGGGCGCCTCGGCGGCGCTGATGCGCTTGGGGTTGTAGGCGATGAACTGCACGTTGACGTAGTACTCGTTGTACATCCGGTCCTTCTCGCGGTGCTTGGCGTCGATCTTCACCGCGTCACGCGGCAGGTAGGGCTCGAGCATGCCCTTAGCCTTCATCTCCACCACGGCCGCCACCAGGGCGATCTCGAACACGTCGGTGACCTTCAGGCCCGCCTGGTGCTCTTGCATGAGCCGGCTGTACTGGGCACCCGACGGCGTCCGCGTGATGTCGGCCTTGATGCCGGTGTGCTTCTCGAAGCGCTTGCCGATGTCCTCGCAATACGCCTGCGGCAGCGTGCAGTAGTGCACGACCGCCCCTTCCTTCTTCGCGGCGGCGTACACCTGGGGATCGCTCACCCAGGCGGGGATGGCCGGCGTCTGTGCCGACGCCGCCAGCCACACCAGGCCAGAGGCGAGCACCCCCGCGCTCACGACCAGTGACTTGAGTGTCCGGGTCATCGTTCTCGCTCCCCTGCTCAGCGGCGCTCGAGCAGGCTCTGATCGAGCAACTCGGTGACCGCCCCCTCAAAGGCCTGCACGGTCTGGCGCACATCCTGCTCGGTGTGGGCCAGCGACGTCAAGCCGCCCGTGTACGACATCAGGTCGACGCCCCGTGCTCGCAGCGCCAGCTGGAACGCCGACACGGTCTTCTTCGGAATGCCCTTCAGCTCGGCGGCGCTCAGCCCCCGGATCGACGATCCATCGCCGGCGTGACCGAAGTAGATGTGAAAGGTCGAGGCGTCGCCGTAGACGACACCGGCCACGCGGTGCCGCTTCAGCACCTCCTGCATCGCCTCGCGCAGTTGCGCGGCGATCGCGCTGGCGTGCCGCGACGGCTCGCCACTGGCGACCACCTTGAGCGCCGCGATGCCGGCGGCGGCCGCCAGGGGATTGGCGTTGAACGTCCCGCGGTGGATGGCACCCGGCCTCCGGCCACCGAACTCGCTGCGGGGATCGAGCACGCGCATGACCTCGGCCCGCCCGACCACGGCGCCACCGGGCAACCCTCCGGTCACGACCTTGGCCAGCGTGGTGAGGTCCGGCGTGACGCCGACCAGTTTCTGCACGCCGCCCGGGCTATGCCGGAAGCCGGTGATGATCTCGTCGAAGATCAGCACGACGCCGTATTGCTGCGTGAGCCGGCGCAGCTCGGCGTGGAAGCCGGGGGCCAGTGGCACTGTGCCCCAGGACGCCCCCGACGCCTCGAGGATCACCGCGGCGATGTCCGGATCGCTCTTCAGCGCCGCCTCCACGCGGGCCAGGTCGTTAGCGGGGACGACGACCGTGGCCGCGATGCTGCCCGGCAGCAGGCCGAGCGAAGGTGCCTCGTTGAACGGAAGCTGCATGCCGACCGCGACGTAGTCGTGCCAGCCGTGATAGTGGCCCTCGAAGCGCAGGATCTTGCTCTTGCCCGTATAGGCGCGGGCCACCCGGATGGCCAGCAGGGTGGCCTCCGTCCCCGAGCCAACGAAGCGCACCAGCTCCGCCGAGGGAATGAGCTGCTGCACCAGCCCCGCCCACTCGACCTCCAGCGGCGTGCAATTGCCGTAGAACGTCCCCTTGGGGGCCTGCTCGGCAATGGCCGCGACGACGTCGGGATGGGCGTGGCCGAGCAGCATGGAGGCGCTGCCCATGGAGTAGTCGATATATTCGTGACCGTCGACGTCCCACTTGCGCGAACCCTTGGCGCGGTCGACGTAGATGGGAAATGGCGCCACGTAGCGGTTCTCGTGCACCACGCCGCCGGCCAGCACTGTGACCGCCTCATCGAACAGCTTGCGCGACGTGGGATTGGACTCGGTGAAATCGTTCAGGCGTTCGCTCATTGGCTTCTCCTTGTCTGTGGCTCGGGGCCGGGCCCCGGTTTCGGTGATCGCACCATGCTCAGCCGGCGCTTGCGCCCGGACGGGAACAGGTACCCGCGCTCCGCGGCCAGGTCGTCGAGCCGGTTCAGCCGGTCGAGCGCCTGCCGCCCCAGCCCCTGGGCCACCTCGGCCACCAGGGCGTTGACCAGGGCGATCGGCGCCGCGTAGTAGTCCGTGAACGACAGCTCCTCGACCTCGACGAAAAGGCACACCTCGCAGAGCGTGGAGAGCGGCGACAGCTCGTTGTTGGTGATGCCGATGGTGCGGAAGCCGGCCTTGCGGGCGAACTCGGCAACGTCCACCAGCTCCCGGGAGTAGCGGCGGAACGTGAGGAGCACCACCACGGTGCGACGGTCGGCCGCAGCCAGGTCGTCGATGGTGACGCTCCCGGGCGCGGTGTAGAGGCGGATGTGCTCCTTGACCTTGCGCAAGTTGTACCAGGCGTACTGGGCCAGCGTGGCCGCCGCGCGAAACCCGACGATCGCGACGCCGGGGGCCGCCGAGATCCGCTTGACGGCGGCGCGCAAGGCGCCGCGGTCCAGGTGCTCGCGGAGCGCGGCGAGGTTGCCGATCTCGCGGCGGAAGATCCGCTCGGCCACCGCCTCGCCCGCGGCGCCCTCGAGCGCGGCGACGAAGCGGTCGCCCTGCCGCAGCTCGGAGAGAATGATGGCGTGCAGGGCGCGCTGCAGCTCGGGGTACCCCGCGAACTCCACCGAAGTTGCGAACCGCACGACCCCGGCCGGGCTGACACCAGTGGCCGAGGCGAGCTCGGCCACGCTCATGAACGCCACCTCGCGATAGTTGCGCAGCACGAATTCTCCCACGTGGCGCTGCGCGGGCGAGAGCCGGTCGAGGCTGCGTTCGAGTCGATCGACGAAGCTCTGTCGATCGGGGGGCGTGGCGGTCGAGCGTCGATGCGGTGGCACGAGTCCTCCCGGCCCGGGGGCAGCCGTGGGAGGATTGTCGATGCCGCCGGTCGTGGCTGTCAACCCATAAATTTCAGTTTCCTATTCCTTGAAATACTTGTTTCGCTCCCGATCGTGGGACACCCCTCGGGGCGCACGCGGAGAGGCCGGCGTCAGACCGCGCGCCAGCGCGCGCGGTCGATCCCGTACACGAGGGCCGGGTGGCCGAACAGCTCAGTCTGGCCGCGCAGAGTCTCGCCCAGCCGCTCGGCCACGCGGATCGACGGGTCGTTGCCCGGGCGGATGAGGCTGATGAGATGGTCGCGCCCCAGCTCGGTGAACGCGTAGGCCAGTGCGCGCCGCGCGCCCTCGGTGGCGTAGCCCTTGCCCCAGGCGTGGCGCCCGAGCATCCAGCCGAGCTCGAAATCCGGCCAGCCCTCGGGCTCGAAGAACCCGATGCGACCGACGAGGGTTCCGGTGGCGCGCTCCTCCACGGCCCACAGACCGTAGCCCCGGAGCCGCCAGTGGCCCAAGATCATCGCCATCTGTCGCCAGGCGTCGCTGCGGCTGAGCGGACGGCCCTCGCCGAGGTAGCGCATCACCTCGGGATCGGCACAGATGGCGGCGTACGGCTCGAAGTCCTCCGCGCGGAACGCCCGCAACAGAAGTCGCTCGGTCTCGAGCGTGACCATCAGGACGAGCGGGACCCCGACGTCAGGGACGGGGGGGCGGCGTGGGCCCGGGCGCGATACGGTCGAGCATCTCGACCAGGGCGCCGATCCGCTGGCCGACGTCGCCCTCCTGGCGCGTCTGGTCCTCACGGGCGCGGAACAGCTCGTCGGTGATGTCGAGCGCGGCCAGCGTCAACGCGGTGAGCGGGTCACGCATGCCGCCGCGGGTGACGGCCTCGACCCGCTCCTCGAGGTAGCCCGCGAGCTGACGGATGTACTCGGCGGGGGCTTCCGTGCGCACCGTGAGCGTTTGCCCGAACAGCGTCAATTCGACCCGGCCGGGCGTGCTCACGAGGACTCTCCGAGATCGAGGCGATTGATGTCCTTGAGGATGGCGTCGATCTGTCCCACCACTTGACGGCGCTCCTCGTCCAGCCGCCGCACGTCGCGGCGGAGCCGGTCGTTTTCCTCGCGTAGGCGGACCAGCGTGTCACCCGCCCGCCGCACCGCCTCTTCCAGCCGCGTCAGCCGCTCGACAATCTCGTCACTCATGGGCGTCTCTGGCGGCCATCACGTGTTCCTCACGAGCCACGTAGCGTGAGCCCCAGCTCGGAACCCACCCTCGCGGCCACCCGCCCGTGAACGGTGTTGATCTCCTCGTCGGTCAGCGTGCGGTCGTCGGCCTGGAACGTCAACCGCCAGGCCACACTACGCTGCCCGTCGGGCAAGCGAAAGACGTCGAAGACGACGACCTCGCGCAGCAGCGGCCCGGCCTCGCGCCGGATCGCGGTCTCCACGGCCGCCGCGCTCGGCCCGGGATCCGGCACCAGGAAGGCCATGTCGCGCGCCACCGAGGGGAAGCGCGGCAGCGCCTGGTAGCGCTCGAACGTGCGCGCGCGCGGCAGCGGATCGAGACGGACGGCCGCCGCGAAGACGGGGGCGTCGATGCCGAGCGCCGCGCGCGTGGAGGCCGCGACCTCGCCGAACTCGGCGACGACCTCGCCGGCGGCAGTGAGCAGGCTGGCGTGGCAGTCGGGCTCGAAGCCGCCGAGCGCGCCGCCCGTGCGGGTCGACGTCGTCACGCCCAGCGCGGCCAGGGCATGCTCGGCCAGACCCTTGGCGTCGTAGACGTCGACCGCGCCGCCGCCGTCACGCCACGAGAGCTCGCCCCGAGCTCCACTCACGGCGAGCGCAACCCAGCGCGGCTCGCTCGTTGCCGTATCCCCGCCGGTGGACGACTGGTACGTCTTGCCGATCTCGAACACGCGCACGTCGCCTTCCTGGCGGCGCGTGTTGACAGCCACGACGCCGAGGATGCCGTCGAGCGGATGCGCCCGCAGATAGGCGGCGTCCTGGCTCAGTGGATTGAGCAGCGCCAGCGGCTCGGCCACGCCCAGCGCACCGCTGCGCGCTCGGTCCGTGAAGCTGGAGGCCACCGCTTCCATCAGGCCGACACCGGCCAGCACGCGCCGCAGCAGGCCCTCTTGCCGCAGCCGGTCCGACTCGCGGGCGACCTCGACGGTCTGGCCGCCTGGCAACGTCGACGGGATCTTGTCGTAGCCCCAGACGCGGATGATCTCCTCGGCGAGATCGTCCTCCATCGCCAGGTCGCGCCGGAAGCTCGGCACCTCCACGTCCAGGATCGCGCCGCGCTCGCGCACGGCCAGGCCCAGCCCCGTGAGGATGCGCCGGGCGTGCGCGCGCCGGGGCACCACGCCCAGCACGCGCTCGACGCGCTCCATGCGCAGCCGCACCCGCACGGGCTTGCGCCGCCGCGGGTACGCGTCCAGCATCCCGCGCGCGACCGTGCCGCCGGCCAGCTCGGCCATGAGCTGCGCCGCCCGATCGTTGGCGTCCAGCAACCCCTCGATGTCGGCGCCGCGCTCGAAGCGATAGGCGGCGTCGGTGCGGAGGCCGAGGGTGCGCGAGGTGCGACGGATGGAGCCGGGATCGAAGTACGCGCTCTCCAGCAGCACCCGCGTCGTCCCGGCGCTGACCTCGGAATTCTGACCGCCCATCACGCCGGCCAGGCCGATGGCGCGCTGCGGATCCGCGATGACGAGCATCGACGCGTCCAGGGTGCGCGCCTGGCCGTCGAGCGTGGTGAAGCGCTCGCCCGCCGCAGCGCGCCGCACGACGATGGTCGCATCCGTCACGCCCGCGGCGTCGAAGGCGTGCAGCGGATGGCCGAGCTCCCACAGCACGTAGTTGGTGACGTCGACCACGTTGCTGATCGGCCGGAGCCCGCACGCCCGCAGGCGCGCGGCCATCCAGGCCGGCGAGGGTGCGACCTTCAGCCCGCTGATCACGCGCAGTGTGTAGCGGGGGCAGAGGTCCGGCGCCTCCACCCGGATGCGGGCCAGCGCGCGCGCCGACTCCCGCGACTCGCGCAGCGCGATCTTCGGCGGGCGCAGCCGGCCGCCGGTCAGCGCGGACAGCTCGCGGGCCACGCCCAGCACCGACAGGCAGTCCGGCCGGTTGGGCGTGATCTCGATCTCGAGCACGTGGTCGTCGAGGCCCAGGTGCGCGACGAGGTCGGCGCCGAGCGGGGCGCCTGCGTCGAGCAGCAGCAGGCCCCCCTCATGCTCTTCACCCAGTCCCAGCTCGCGCTCGGAGCAGAGCATGCCGTGCGATTCCACGCCGCGGATCTTGGCGATGCCGATCGCGCGGCCACCCGGGAGCGTGGCGCCGGGCGGGGCGAACGCCGCCCGGGCGCCCACCGCCGTGTTGGGCGCGCCACACACCACCGAGTAGCGCGCGCGCCCGGTGCTGACGCGACACAGCAGCACGCGGTGGCCGTGACTGTCGCCCACCTCGCGCTCGATGGTCTCGATCTCGCCGACCACGACGCCGCGCAGATCGGGCGCGACGGGCGTCACGCTGGCCACCTCGACCCCGGCGTTGATCAGGCGGTCGGCGGCCTGCTCGGCCGTCAGGTCGACGTCGACCAGCTCGCGCACCCAGCCGTACGGGATCTTCATGTCAGGCGAACTGCCGCAGGAAGCGCAGGTCGTTCTCCAGAAACAGACGGATGTCGTCGATGCCGTACTTGAGAATGGTGATCCGGTCGATGCCCATGCCGAAGGCCCAACCGGTGACCTCTTCGGGATCGTAGCCGCCGTTTTCCAGCACCCGGGGATGCACCATGCCGCAACCCAGGATCTCCAGCCACCCCGACTGCTTGCACACCCGGCATCCGGCGCCGCCGCACAGGAAGCACAGCACGTCGACCTCCGCCGAGGGCTCGGTGAACGGGAAGAACGAGGGCCGGAAGCGAATCTTCGAGCGCGGCCCGAACATCTCACGGGCGAAGAGCTCGAGTGTCCCCTTCAGATCGGCCATGGTGATGCCGTGGTCCACCGCCAGCCCCTCGACCTGGTGGAACACCGGGGAATGGGAGGCGTCGGGCACGTCGCGCCGGTACACGCGCCCCGGCACCACGAGCTTGAGCGGGGTCCGTCCCTTGGCCGCCTGCATCGTGCGGATCTGCACGGGCGAAGTGTGGGTGCGCAGCAGCGCGGACTCCGACAGGTAGAACGTGTCCTGCATGTCGCGCGCCGGGTGGTCCTTGGGGATGTTGAGCGCCTCGAAGTTGTAGTAGTCGGTCTCGATCTCCGGCCCCTCGGCCACCGAGAAGCCGAGCCCGCCGAAGATCGAGACGATCTCGTCGTGCACGCGCGTGAGCGGATGGATGCCGCCCCGCGCGGGGCGGCGGCCGGGCAGCGTGAGATCGAGGCGGGATTGCGCGCGCTGCCGGCGGCGCTCGCGCTCGGCGGCCTCGCCGAGCCGCGACTCGAGCAGGGCCTCCAGCACGCGCTTGGCCTCGTTGGCCGCGGCGCCCACCACCGGCCGCTCGTCGGCCGGCAGCGAGCCGAGCGAGCGGAGCAGCTGGGTCAGCTCGCCCTGGCGTCCGAGGAAGCGGACGCGCAGGGCTTCGAGATCGGCCGAGGACTCCGTCCGCTCGATCGCCGCGCGAGCCTCGGCGGCGATGGTATCAACTCGCGGGTGACCAGCCGGACTCACCGGCGCGCCTCGCCTACCGCTTCCGCTCGCACTCCCTCCTCAGCGCGCCTGCGCCTTGGCGGTCTCGGCGAGCTTGGCGAAGGCGGCCGGATCGCGGACCGCGACCTCGGCGAGCACCTTGCGATCGAGCAGGATGCCGGCCTTCTTCAGCGCGGCGATGAACACGGAGTACGACAGACCGGCCTCGCGGCAGGCCGCGTTGATCCGGGTGATCCACAACCGCCGGGCCAGACGCTTCTTGGCCTTGCGATCGCGATACGCGAATACGCCCGCCCGCAGCACGGTCTCGGCGGCGGTGCGGTACAGCCGCGAACGCCCTCCGACGTAGCCCTTGGCCTTCTTGAGAATCTTCTTGCGACGCTGTCTTGTCTTGGCGCCGCCCTTCGCGCGTGGCATGCCTCGGCCTCCTCGACCTTAGAGATAGGGGACGAGAACGCTCAACCGAGGCTCGTCCGCCTTTGAGATCATTCCCGCCTTGCGGAGCCGGCGACGACGCTTGGGCTCCTTCCCCTCGAGCTTGTGTTGCTTCCAGCCGCTGGCGCGCTTGAGCCGCCCCGAAGCGGTCTTCTTCAACCGCTTCGCCGCCGCCCTCTTCGTTTTCATTTTCGGCATTCTGTCCCCCATGGGGGGCCCCGATATGGCCCCCCAACCCCCCAACGATTCGCCGCGCCCCGGCGCAGCCGTGGCGCTCCTCTATATACCCTGTTATCGCGCGACTATCGTGTTTAGTGCTCGACGATGGCTGTCGTCCAGAGGGTCAGTGCTGGCTGGCTTTGGGGCTGAGCATGATGTGGAGCATGCGGCCTTCCATGCGGGGGTTGTTCTCGGCCACCGCGATGTCCTGCACGGACTCCACCATCTTCTGGAGCATCTTCCAGCCCAGCTCGGTGTGGGCCATCTCGCGGCCCTTGAAGCGCACCGTCACCTTCGCCTTGTGGCCCTCCTCGAGGAACCGGCGCACGTGCTTGACCTTGAAGTCGAAGTCGTGCCGCTCGGTCTTGGGCCCCATCTTCACTTCTTTGACCAGAATTACCGTCTGCTTCTTGCGCGCTTCCTTGAGCCGCCGGGCCTGCGTGTACTTGTACTTGCCGAAGTCCATGATGCGGCAGACCGGCGGATTCGCCTCCGGGGCCACCTCCACGAGGTCGAAATCCTGGCTGCGTGCTGCATCGAGCGCTTGCTGGGTCGGCATGACGCCGAGCTGCTCGCCCTCGGCGCTGACCACGCGGACCTCGCGAACCCGGATGGCTTCGTTGATGCGGATGTCTCTCGCTTGGCTCAGAGGGGTGGCTCCTCGTGCGTCCCGGCGTGGCGGGGCGTCAGACGGTGAAGTGCGGCGGCGCCGCTCACGCGCCGCCCACGGTGAGGTCGGGCGAACGCTGCGCGATCTCGCCGGCGAGATCGGTCACGACCCGGTCCAGCGGTACAGCGCCGAGATCCTCGCCGCTGCGGCGGCGCAGGCTGACCGCCCCCTGCTCGGCCTCGCGGCCTCCGACCACCAGCATATAAGGGATCTTGCGCAGCTGCGCCTCGCGGATCTTGTAGCCCAGCTTCTCGTTGCGGTCGTCGAGCTCGGCGCGAATGTGGGCCGCGCGCAGGCGCGCATGCACCGTTCGGCCGTACTCGGCGAACTTCTCGGACACCGGCAGCACGCGGGCCTGCACCGGGGCCAGCCAGGTCGGGAACGCCCCGGCGAAGTGCTCGGTCAGGATGCCGATGAACCGCTCGAACGAGCCGAAGATCGCGCGGTGGATGGCCACCGGCCGCTTGGCCTGTCCGTCGGCGTCGATGAACGTCAGATCGAAGCGCTCCGGCAGCATCGTGAGGTCGAGCTGGGCGGTGGCGATCTGCCAGTCGCGCCCCAGCGCATCCTCGATGTGGATGTCGATCTTCGGCCCGTAGAACGCGCCGTCGCCCGGCTTCAGCTCGTAGGCCAGCGCGTCGGCCTTGAGCGCGTCGTGCAGCGCTTGCTCGGCGACGTCCCACTGCTCGGGTGTCCCGAGAAAGTCGGGCGGCCGGGTGGCCAGCTTGAACGAGGGCGTCAGGTTGACGAGCTTGTAGAACTCGCGCACCAGCTCCAGGACGTTGCGGATCTCGCCCTGCGCCTGGTCGGGCCGGCAGTAGATGTGGGCGTCGTCCATGGTGATCTGTCGCACGCGGAACAGGCCGCTCAGCGTTCCCGATCGCTCGTTGCGGTGCAGGCGGCCGATCTCGGCCACGCGCAGGGGCAGGTCGCGGTACGAGCGGAGCGCGTGCCGGTAGATGTAGGTCGACTCCGGGCAGTTCATCGGCTTGAGGCTGAAGATCTGCTCCTCCACCTCGAGCTTGAACATGTTCTCGCTGTAGAGCTGCCAGTGCCCGGACTGCTCCCACAGCCGCTTGTTGACCATGATCGGCGTGGAGGTCTCCAGATAGCCGTTGGCGTCATGCACCTCGCGCCAGTACTTCTCCAGCTCGCGGAAGATCACCATGCCGTTGGGCAGCCAGAACGGCGCGCCCGGCGCGACGTCGTGGAACACGAACAGATCGAGCTCGCGGCCGAGCTTGCGGTGGTCACGCTTCTTGGCCTCTTCCACCCGCCACAGATACTTGTCCAGCTCCTCCTGGCTCAGCCAGGCGGTGCCGTAGATCCGCTGCAGCATCGGGTTCTTCTCGTCGCCCCGCCAGTAGGCACCCGACGAGGTGAGGAGCTTGAAGAACTTCACCTGGCCGGTGGACGCCACGTGCGGACCACGGCAGAGATCGGTGAAGTCGCCCTGGCGATAGAGCGAGACCTGAGGATCCGCGATCCCCTGGATGATCTCCACCTTGAAGCGCTCGTCGCGGCCGCGGAAGAACTCGACCGCCGCGTCCCGGGCCATCTCTTGCCGTTCGAACGGCAGATCGGCCTTGGCGACCGAGCGCATCTCGTCCTCGATCCGCGCGAGATCCTCCGGCGTGAACGGCGTCGCCCGGGCAAAGTCGTAGTAGAAGCCGTCCTCGATAGCCGGGCCGATGGCCAGCTTGACCTCGGGGAACAGGCGCTTCACTGCCTGGGCCATCACGTGCGACGTGGAGTGACGCAGCGTGGAGAGCGGCGTCGGATCGCAGTCGAACTCGCCGGTCAGCTTGAGATGTCGCTCTTCTTCAGACTCGGCCATACACTCCTGAAGCGTGGGGTGTTGGTAGGCTCGGGCGGTTTCGAACCGCCGACCTCCTCTGCGTCAGAGAGGCGCTCTCCCACTGAGCTACGAGCCTATCCAGAGTGGCGCTCATGCTACACACCGGTTGATAGCAGTGTCAAGCCAACGGCCCGGAGTTGCAGCAGTTTCGTGAGTCAGCGCAACAGGTTGGTGAGCGAGGACTTGACGATGTAGTAGGCGAAGCGCGCCCGGATCGGCACCCCGGGGCTGCCCGGCTTCACCGAGTTCAGCATGGATTGAGGCACCGGCGGAAATGGGGACGCCAGCTTGATCGCGGTGGCCGCGTACTGGTCGTAGATCTGGTACTCCGAGTTTTTCACGACGTCCACGAACTGCACCCGACCATCCTTGAGGATCCCGAACTCGATATCCAGCGTGGCTTCTTTGTATTCGCAGGATCGCTCGGCCTGGATGCAGGGATAGCCCCACTTCTCCTGGATTCGCCGGCGTACCTGCTCGAGATAGTCGTTGTAGCGGGGATCGTCCGAATCGAGCCGAATCGGCTCGCCCTCGATCCCGCCGCGCCCCTGTAGCCCGGTCCCTCCGGCGCCCCGACGCAGGGCCGTTCGCATGTCGGGCGCCGGGGGACCCGGGGCCGGCCCGGCGGGCGGGAGGCGCGCCACCTGCTGCTCGGCCGGTGGGCTCTGGGGAGCGGGAGCCGCCGGCGGCCCCGCTGGCGCCTTTTCGGCGGGCGAGGGCGTCGGCTCGGCGACCTTCGGCGCAGGCTCGGCAGGAGCCGGCCCGGGCTCTTGCGTCTGGGGGACGCTCGGTGCCGGCTCGGCCGGCCTCGGAGCCGGCGGTGTTGGAGCCGGCGGCCGCGGCGCGGTCGCGACCCGACGCTCTTCCGGCGGGGCTGGGGCCCGCTGGACCGCCGGCGGTGTCGGAGCAGGCTTCGGGGCGCTCGGCGGTGGGCTCGGCCGGGCCGCCGGCGGTGGTGGGGCGACCGACGGCCCGGGAGTTCCGGCGGGCGCCGGCTCGTCTGCCTTGGGGAGCTCGACGATCAGGGCGTCGCCCTTCTTCACTTTCTCGCGCGAGGGGATGATCAACCCGCCCCACAGGATGATCGCCACCACGGCGAGATGCAGGAAGATCGACGCCGCGACCCCGACCGTGACCCGGCTCGGTCGCCACTGCTGGAGGAATTCCCAGAGCCCCATTCACATCGATTATAAGTCGCGATCGACAGCCTGGGCGACCTTCCGTACCCGGGCCATCAGCGCCGCGAACTTGTCCGGTTTGAGCGACTGCGGGCCGTCCGACAGGGCCTCTTCGGGCTTGGGGTGCACCTCGATGAGCAGACCATCGGCCCCGGCGGCCACGCCGGCCAGCGCCATCGACTCCACGTACTCCCAGTGTCCGGTTCCGTGACTCGGATCGACGACCACCGGGAGATGGGTGAGCTTCTTCAGCACCGGTACCGCATTGAGATCCAGGGTGAAGCGCGTGGCCGTCTCGAAGGTGCGGATGCCGCGCTCGCAGAGGATCACGTTGGGGTTGCCGCCGGCCAGCACGTACTCGGCGGACAGCAGCCACTCCTGGATGCTGGTGGACATCCCGCGCTTGAGCAGCACCGGCATGCGGGTCTCGGCCACGCGCCGCAGCAGCGAGAAGTTCTGCACGTTGCGCGCGCCGATCTGAAGAATGTCCGCGTGCTCGGCCACCAGCTCGACCTTGTCGGGCTCCATCACCTCGGTGATCACCGGCAGACCGGTCTCGCGCCGGGCTTCGTCCAGGAGCTTCAGCCCCTCGGTCTCCAGCCCCTGGAACGCGTACGGCGAGGTGCGCGGCTTGAAGGCGCCGCCGCGCAGCACGCGCGCGCCGGCCGCCTTCACGCGCGTCGCGACGTCCAGGACCTGAAAGCGCGACTCCACCGAGCACGGTCCGGCCATGACCACGATCTCGCGGCCGCCCACCGCCACGTCTTTCACCATCACCTGGGTGGGCTGCCGCTTGACCTCGCGGCTGGCCAGCTTGAAGGGCTGCAGGATCGGGGTGACCGA
>Ga0075418_10006506_pt1 | contig 13177 bp, 17 predicted proteins | sample SoiMetdeltSBSDD2_FD_81776 | JGI IMG/M metagenome (GOLD analysis project Ga0075418, IMG submission 81776) | Bulk soil microbial communities from a Populus tree surrounding site in Tennessee, USA - Soil MetaG P. deltoides SBSDD2 | ecosystem: Environmental > Terrestrial > Soil > Tree plantation...
CAGGGCGATGGACTGGCCATAGATGTTCTGGTCGAGGCCGTGCGCGTTCGGGCAGGTGTCCGGCTCGAGCGCGGTCGGCGTCCGGCACTGGTTGACGTCGAAGTTGTCGTCGTAGTCCGTCTCGCGGATGTCGTCTCCGGGGAGCACATCGCGGTTGTCGGTCCAGGCGGCGTAGCCGAACAGCATGCCACCGTCGAACACCAACGCGATGTAGTTGTAGTCGCCCTGGAACGGCACCTGTCGGCGGCCGATCGGTGCCGTTCCAAGGTGATTACAACTACGTCGCGCTGGCTTTCGACGGTGCCACGCTGTTCGGCTACGCCGCCTGGACGGACAACCGCGACGTGCTCCCCGGCGACGACATCCGCGAGACCGACTACGACGACAACTTCGATGTCCACCAATGCCGGACGCCGGCCGCGCTCGAACCGGACACCTGCCCGAACGCGCACGGCCTCGACCAGAACATCTATGGCCAGTCCATCGCCCTGACCGTGGGGTGACGGCGACACCGCTGGGGGCCGCCGGTGCATCCCGGCGGCCTCTGGCAAGCGTTAGCCCAAGGTTGGTCGCTTCGCGTGACAGGTACGCGACGTCAGGGTGCGGCGCCCTGCGACCGTCACAGTCCTGCGAGGACCTTGGCTACGAGTTGACGTGCGTCGTGACCGTGGATCGACTCGCGTTGCAGGTGGTCGAACATGGCCACGTACCTTCCGATCTCCTGCGTCCGTGTGACCTTGATTGCGGCCGCAGGAGTCTCTAAGGCGACCGCGTTGTTGTCGAAGATCCAGAAGCCGATGGTGGAGATTGCCCGACGCTGGGCCTCGGCAGGGATGATCCCGACGGGCACATACGGCAGGCGCATCAGCGTGAGGAGGTGCGTCAGCTGGTCGGCGTGATCCTCGGGGGTACCGAATCGCGTACGCAGCGACTGCTCTCCTAACACGGCAGCGATGCGTTTGCTCGGGTGGAGGGCTACCGCGGCGCGTTCGGCCTTCACCGCGACGGTGGCCTCGGTGTCGTCGGGGGCATCGAGGAAGGAGTACCAGTGCGGCTGGGCGGACGCGACATCACCCGGCTTCCGCCGCACCGACGAGCTCGACTTGTCTGTATCGTTTGGCGACCACCAAACGCTTTGTGACAGGAGATGCGTGCAGACCGGCCACTTGGAGGTTCTGCATTCACGACCTACGATTCGGGCACTTCCCCGATCGGTTGGGCGAGACACTTCACGTCCAGCGCACGGGAACAACCGACGCTGAGAGCGGCCTTTCCGCGCCAAGCTCCCCAGATTGTGGACCGCGACCGATGATCGGTCCGTCGGTTCAGACTTGGTGAATACATCATCCGATGTATCATCGGCTCGTGGAGGTCCTCACCCACGGCGCGGTTCTGGCCCGGTTCGGCCACGCGCTGTCCGACCCGACCCGTGCCCGCTTACTGCTTGCCCTTCGTGACGGCCCGGCCTACCCGGCAGACTTGGCCGACCTGCTGGGGGTGTCTAGGCAGAGCATGTCCAATCACCTGGCCTGCCTGCGCGGCTGCGGCCTGGTCGTTGCCGTCCCGCAAGGCCGTCGCACCCGTTACGAGTTGACCGACCCTCGCCTAGCCCATGCCCTGGGCGACCTGCTCGGCGTCGTACTCACCGTCGACCCGCAAGCCTGCCCGGCCGCCGCCACCGACGAATGCTGCTGATGATGACGCTCACCACCTGGCCGGCGGTGACCCCCGAGCGGCGGGTTGTGCTCAACCGGCGCAGCCTGTGGCTGGCCTATGCGACCGCCGGATACAACCTCCTCGAAGGCGTCGTCGCGGTCGCCGCGGGTGCCGCCGCGACGTCGGTCGCGCTGCTCGGCTTCGGTCTGGACTCGTTCATTGAGGTGTCCTCGGCGCTGGTCGTGATCTGGCAGTTCCGCTCCCGGCTGCCCGAAGCCCGCGAACGCCTGGCGTTGAAGCTGATCGGGTCGTCGTTCTTCGCCCTCGCCGTGTGGATCGCCGTCGACGCGGTCCGGCACCTGCTCGGCGCAGAGCAAGCAGAAGTCTCTGCGGTGGGTGTTGGCGTCGCCGCCGTCTCCGTCGTCGTGATGCCGCTGCTGGTCTGGGCCAAACGCCGCACCGGCCGCGAACTCGGCTCAGCCACCGTGGTCGCCGACAGTATGCAGACGCTGCTGTGCACCTACCTGTCCGCCGTCCTACTCGTCGGCCTTCTCGCCAACTGGGCGTTCGGCTGGAGCTGGGCCGACCCGATAGCGGCGCTGATCATCGCCGGCATCGCGGTCAAGGAAGGTGTCCAAGCCTGGCGCGGGCAACACTGCGACGACTGCGCCCCCTCGCCGCCCGCCGCCGAAAGCTGCGCCGACGACTGCTGCATCCCCAGCTAAGGACTCCAGCCATGACCTCCACCACGAGCACGGGTCGCACCATGACCACGATCACGGCCACGACCTCGGCCGAACAACCACGGGTGGCGGTGAGGTTCACCGCGCCCGGAGACGAGTTCGAACGCTTCAACTACGGCTGGAGAAACCTGCATTGCCTACCCGTCGGCTTGCTCGACAAGGACTCCGCGATACGGGCACGGTGATCCGCTACAGCACCGTACGTGCGTACGCCTCCGCCGCCGGCCTCGGCAGAGTCGACGTGCTCGGCATCGCGCACGACTTCTGGCGCTTCTACCAGCTCGTGCCCTAGCTACGACCGACACCCGCGGTGGAACCGGCTCACGGCAAACGCCAGCAATGGCTACAGAGTTAACGATGGAATTCTCCAAGCCCCACAGTGCCCGGCCAGGCGGGGACGCCGGCCATGCACTCTCTGATCTGCGCCACCGTCGGGTTAGTCATAACGGTGCCGTTCGGGCAGACTACGGTGGGGACGACTTGATTCCCGCCATTGACGCTCTCCACATAGGACGCCGCTTGTGGATCGTCGTCGATGCTGATGTCGGCGTACTGGATGTGCTCGCGGTCCAGGGAATTCTTGAGCTGGCGGCAGTACCCGCACGTCGAGGTGGAATAGATTGTGAGCACCGTGGTCTCCTCGCGCAATAGGGCGTCGATCGAGGGATCGGCCAGAAGGTCCGATGTCATGCGGGATACGTTGCGGTACAAGGCCAGCTGCGCGTGCTGCTGAACGAGGGCAAGGAAGCCAGCCATCGTGGGTCGCACACTGGCGAGGAGAGTTGATGCGGTGTCGGCGACGTGTGCGTTCGGTTGCGCGGCTGCCATGTCGAACGCGCCAGCCAGGGACGTGAGCGTTTCGGACACGCCGAAGGGGTCCCCGCACTCGGATGCGATGTGACCGAACAGCCGGTGATACTCGGCGAGCAGAGCCTGAACGGCTTCCTCGCTGGGCGCCTCGAGTAGGTGTGGTTCCAAGGGTGTGAGCCCTTTGGCGCGGAGTCCGGGTGCCTGGGCGAGTCCCCGCAATGCCAGATAGAAAGCGGCATCGGGCGGCGCGCCATACGTGCGTGCGCCGAGCCGCCACAGAAGTGCCGCAGCTCGCAGTGGGTGGAAGCGTTCATGAGGTGGCACAGCATCAACCGGGTGTTCTCCGTCATGCAGGTGGTCTGCCGGTGGCCTGCGGCAAAGGAGGACAGGCCACCGGCGGCTAGGGTGGCGTCACCGGTTCCAGCGGGCGATCCAGTCCGCTTCCTGTGCCACCTTCTCCTGGTGGTACTCGGCAGACGGTTCATAGAGCGTGACTTGAGGGGCCGGGTCGGTGAAGAAGTTGCCGGCGCCCTTGGCGGCCTGATTGGCACCGACCTCGACGTAGCACGCGCCGTCGCCGTTGAACCGCTTGTCCGGGACGTCGTAGCCGAGGGACCGGGCGACCTGGTGCGCGACCACGTCGGCCTCACCCTCGGCGAACACCGCGGCTTTGGGTAACGGCTTGCCGTTGGCGAGCAACAGCGCGGTGGTGTCGCCGATGGCCCACACGCCGTCAGCCTTCGTGGCAAGGGTTTGCGGATCGACGGGGATCCAGCCGGCTGGACCGAGGCCGGTGGACTTGGCCGCGGCCGTGGGTGCGTGTGGTGGAACGACGGCGAGCAGATCAAATGTCTCGGCGGTGCCGTCGGCGAACATGACGGTCCGGCCGGAGACGTCGATACCGGTGACCGTCTTTTCGCCATAGAACCCTACGTTCTTGCCTTGCATCATGCTCACCAAGGCCTTGCCGACATCGGGCCCGGCCACCGGCATCGGCAGCGGGTCCGGCGTGTACGTGTCCACTCGGATCTGACCGTTGGCGTGTTTGTCGCCGAGCTGGTCCGCGATCAGCATCGCGGCTTCGAATGGTGCCGCCGGGCATTTGAACGGCACGGCGGCCACGAGCACGATGATCCGCCCGCTTTGGATCTCGGAGATCTGCTGGTGGAGTCTGGCTGCGCCGTCGAGGGTGTAGAACTGGCCGGCAACGCCAGCATCCAAGGCTTCCTGCAGGCCGGGTACTGCGGCGGTGTTCAGACTTGCGCCGAGTGCGACGACGAGGGCGTCGTACGAGACCGGCCCGTCGGCCGTGTGAACCGTCTTGGCCTCGGTGTCGATGGTCTCGACGCTCGTGGTGAGCAGATCAACGCCGGGTAACGCGGCCTTGCTGGGGCTGACCCTCACCTGGTCTGGAGTGCGCCAGCCGCGCAGCACCCATAGCAGGGACAGGCCAAGCACGCCGTCGAAGGAGCGATCGGCGAGAACTATCTTGTCTTCGCTCGGGAGGGCGCCGCGGAGCGCGGTAGCGGCCGACAAGCCGCCGACACCGGCTCCGAGCACCACGACTGTCTTGCCCACAGCGTTTCTCTCTTTCGACTCGGGTGGTCTAGACGTTTATGACTTTGTCGGACCAGGCAGTCCACTCGGCCAGTTCGGCCATGGAGGAGCGGTGGGCACCTTCGACGAGCATCTCGTCGCTCATACCGCGTGCGTCCATGCACGCGCCGCAGTTGCCTATCTGCGCGCCTTTGTCGAGCAGCCCCTTGGTCATCTTGGCCAGGTTGTAGTAGCCGTTGGGCACCTTCTGCGCGGCCGTGACGGAGATGACGGCGTCGGCGAAGTTGAAGACCTTGACCTCGTTGTTGCCGTCGGCTTCCAGCATCTGGCGGGCCCAACGGATGCCGTTGTACGTCCGCTCGGTGCCGTATGGCGGGTCGTGCAGCACAAACAGGAATTTCATTTGTCTCCCTACCTCTCCCTACTTCCTTGATGGACGGAGCAGCCGTTGAACCAAGGACGTTCGGGTGTACGTGGCGGTGTCGGATGTCGACGCGCCGACGCGCGCGCGGAACGACACCGACATGCGGTCGACGGCGATGATGATTATCAGGACTGTGATGATGAGGGTCGCCAACTCCTGATACCTGAAGAGCTTGAGCGCGATGCCCAGGGCCTGACCAATGCCGCCGGCGCCGACGAAGCCGATGATGACCGAGCTGCGGATGTTGCACTCCCACTGGTACCACAGCTGGGAGGCGATGCTGGCGCGGGCCTGTGGGAGGATCGCCCACACCGCAACGGCGGTCTTTGTCGAGCCGGTGACGCGGACCGCTTCAACGGGCGCGGGGTCGACGGCCTCCAGTTGCTCGGAACACAGCTTGGCGAGCAGCCCAGCGCCGTGCAGGCCGATCGCGTACACGCCGGCGGCCGGCCCTAGCCCGACCGTGGCGACGAACAGCAAGGCCCACAACAGTTCCGGCACCCCACGCAACCCGGCGGCAACCAGTCGGGCAGGTATGGCAAGCCAGCGCGGTGCACCGACGTTTCCGGCGATGAGAGCCGCGAGGGGCAGGCCGAGGACCGCGCCGATGACGAGCGCGGCAATCGAGATCTGCAGGGTCTCGACCACGGCGATCCCCACCCGGGACAGGAGTTCTCCGTCCATGTCCGGCGGGAACAAGCCATCGATCATCCGTGCGGCACCGTCGCGTCCAGCCAGCAGCGAACCGATGCCCACGTCGGTGGACCACAATGACCAGACGGCTGCGACAGCTACTACTGCCGTGAGGAGCCAACGGAGACCCGTTCGGGATTCTCGGCGCGCGGGAGCCGGCGGGGTCTCACGACTGCCGCGCTGCGCGGGGATGCGAACCCGTGGTGTGGTGTTGCTGCTCACGCGGACACCTCCTGGAGAACCTCGATGCTTCCGTAGATGTCGCGCACATCGGACTCCGTAAGCTCGTTGCCGTCAAACACAACGCCGCCGTCGCGGAGGGCAACAATCCGGCCGAACTGACGGGCGACCGCGAGATCGTGTGTGGTGACGACCAACGTCGCGCCCGCGGTGCGCAGATGCCGCAGCGCCTCGGCGGCACGAGCGGGGTCCAGGCCAGACGTGGACTCATCAGCCAGGAGCAGCCTCGGTTCGGGTAGCAGCGCCCGGACGAGGGCGATTCGCTGTCGCTGCCCACCGGACAGATTCTCGATTCTCGCATCGAGCAGGTCTTCGACCTCATGGCGGGCCGCGAGCACGGCGAGGCGTTCGGCGAAGCGTTGCGGCACCCGACCACGCATCACCGTGAACCAGTCACCGGCTCGCCACTGATGCGACAGACCTACGAGCACATTGGCTCGTGCTGTCAGGCCGCGCACGAGATCGTCACGCTGGCGCACGACACCCGTGGCACGCCGCACACTTCGTTGCTGCCCGCGTTGAAACGGATCCATGCCGCCCACTCGCACCGTGCCGGCGACGGGCCGGACGGCGCCCAGCAGCACACGCAGCAGCGTGCTCTTGCCTGCCCCGGACGGACCTAGCAACGCAACCTGTTCCCCGGCCGCGATGTCTAGGTCCACGTCATGCAGTACCGGCACCCCGGCCGTGGAGAACCTGACTGTCAGGCCAGTGCAGACAATGCCTATCGGCTTAGCCATAGCGCAGCTCATTCGCGGGTGAGAAGACCAAGCTGCGCGGCCTTGTCCTCAAGCGCGCGATAGTCCGTCGGCGTGACCGCGACGTAGGACTTGGCGCGCATGAGCGTGAGCAACGACGGGTCCGAAATGGACTCATAGGCGGCCACGATCGCGTCCTTAGCCTTCTGCGCGAGGCCTTCGCGCGCCACCCACGGGTAACCCATCACCTCCCGCGTCTCCAGCACCTTCAACGCCCCGGCCGGGACAGTTCCCTGCTTCTCCAGGCGCCGCAGGATGCGCAACTCGATGCCAGCCGCGTCGACGCTGCCCTTGAGCACCGCCTGCGCGGCGGCATCGTGACCGCCGGTGAACGTCACCGATTTCAGCGGCGGACATTTGGCCATGTCCGAGGTGTCGCACTGAGCTCCCGCTTCGATGATCATAATTCTGGGGTAGAGGCTCCCAGACGTCGAGGCGATGTCGCCGAACGCGAAGCGTGCTCCGGCCGCGACCACATCCTTGGTCGACGTGTACGGGGAATCGGCCTTCGCCACGATGGCAGATTGATAGAACTTGGTCCCGGTCAGCTCATCGATCTCAGTCACTAAGGGGGTGATGCCCGTTGCCTGTTGCCGGGCCTGCGCGTAGGTCAGCCCACCCAAGTAGGCGATATCGATCTTCCTGGCGACCAGGGCGGCCACGACGCCGGCGTAGTCGGTGGCCACGAACAGCTCGACCTTGACCTTGAGCTTGTCCTCCAGGTAGGCCTTCAGCGGCTCATACTGTGCCTTCTGCTTATCTGGGGAGATGTTGGGGATCAAACCAACGTGCAGAGTCGCCGGCAGTCCCTCCTCGGTTACGCGTTCGTTGGAACAGCCTGCGGCGGCGAGCCCTGCTGCTAGTAGCAGGGCGGATGCCAACGCGATCGCTCGCTTCGTCATCTCAAGTCCTTGTCCTCGCTGGACCCAGATCCCGCCGTCGCAACCGCCGAACGGGCTGCCTGCGCCGTGGCTGGCCATGCGGTGTGGTGCGCAGCACATGCGGATACGGCCTGTAACGCCGTGCAAGCGCCGTGATGCAGGATCTGACCGATGCGTCCCCCTTTGGTAGGCCCACCGGCTCCCACCTCGTCACCCGGCTGGCCAGCAACACCCTGGCCATACGTGGGCTGGGTGGGCCCCCTTTCTGGCCGGTAGACTCGCCGTGATCCAAAGTTCTTCTATTCCAGGGATCCTTGGAGAAGTATATGAGTGGTTACGCTGAGCGCAAGGCTCTGCTCTATGAACAGATCGCCCGGGTCGGAAAGGCGCTGGCCAACGGCAAGCGCTTGGAGATCATCGATCTCTTGGCTCAGGGCGAGCGGACGGTGGAATCGATCGCGCGCGCGTCCGGGTTGAACCTCACGACCGCCTCAGCCCACCTGCAGACGCTCAAGCATGGCGGCGTCGTCACCTCCCGCCGCGAAGGCACCCGCTTGTACTACCGTCTTGCCGGCGAGGACGTCGCCGACCTGTACGCACGGCTGCGGACCACCGCGCAGGCACACCTGGCCGACGTCGCTGCTGCCGCTGTGTCGCTGCTGGGCTCGGACACTGAAGAGGTCACCCGCGAGGAGCTGATGCGCCGGGCAGTCACCGGCGACATCATGGTCTTGGATGTAAGGCCCGCTGATGAGTACGACGCTGGGCACATCCCTGGAGCGATCAGCATCCCCGTCGATGAGCTGAAAGCCCGGCTGGCGGAGATCCCGGAGCACGTGGAGATCGTGGCGTACTGTCGTGGCGCCTATTGCGTCATGGCACCCGATGCCGTGCGCATCGCCCGAGCGGCCGGCCGTAGGGCCACCCGTCTCGCCGACGGGATGCTGGAATGGCGACTAGCCGGCCTCCCTGTCGCCACCACATCATGACGCCGGAGGTGACCGTGACGTCGCCGATATATCTCGACCACAACGCCACCACGCCCCTCACCCCAGGTGTGCTGTCGGTAATGACCCGCTATCTGGCGACCGATTTCGGCAATCCTTCCAGCGCCCATGGCTACGGCCACGCCCCCAAGGATGCTTTGGCCACATCCCGAGCCCAACTGGCGGAACTTCTTGGTGCACAACCGACCGAGATCGTGTTTACCGGCTGCGGTAGTGAGGCCAACACCCTCGCACTCACCGGTGCGACCGCCGCAAGGGCAGGCAATCTGATTACCCAGGCGACCGAGCACCCCGCCGTGCTGGAAACCTGTAGGGCGCTTGCCGCACGAGGAATTCGGGTCAATGTTCTCCCCGTCGACGAGCACGGCCTCGTCAGCGCTAACGACCTGGCCGCCGCACTCACGAAAGACACACTGCTGGTGTCGATCATGCACGCCAACAACGAGACCGGCACGGTCCAGCCCATCGCAGAACTCGCGAATCTGGCCCATGAGGCGGGAGCACTGTTTCACACCGACGCCGCACAGACCGTGGGCAAGCTTCCGCTGTGCGTTGATGATCTCGGAGTCGATCTACTGACCGTGGCGGGACACAAGTTCGGTGGCCCCAAGGGTGTCGGCGCGCTCTACGTTCGCAGCGGTGTCGAGCTGACGCCTGTCATCCATGGTGGCGGTCAGGAACGCGGCCTGCGGTCAGGTACCGAGAACGTGGCCGGAATCGCTGGCATGGGTGCCGCTGCGGAGCATGCGGTCAAGAACGTCGCCACAAATCAATGTCGGCTCGTAGCGTTGCGGGATCTCCTGCACTATCTGCTCGCTGACGCGCTGGGTGAACGGCTGATGCTCAACGGTCATCCAACGCACCGCCTGGCCAACACCCTGAATGTGAGCATCGCGGCGACCGCGGGTGCGCAACTGCTTAGTCGGATACCACAGATCGCCGCGTCGACAGGTTCAGCCTGCCACGATGGCAGCATCAACTCGCCCGTCCTCGCGGCGATGGGCATGGACGCCGACCGCGCCGCTGCCGCGATCCGTCTCTCCCTCGGACCCAGCACTACGGAGGACCAGATCCGTTCCGCCGCAAGCCTTCTCACCGCCGCGGCCCTGAACCCGAGAAGTCATGGCTGATGGTCGAGGGATCCGCTGCAGATCAGCCCGAGACGCCGGTACCGAAGGTGTTTGACGGTGGCGACCGGATGTGTGTGGTGCTGCTGCTCGAGTTGCGGGAGTTCCTCGAGGACATGGCTGCTGGCACAGTGGTACACGTGATCACCACGGATCCGGCGGCCTGGCTCGACCTGCCCGCCTGGTGCTACCTCACGGGTCACCAATACCTCGGCGCCGTCGAAGGCGGTGCGCGCGCGACCTACGCGCTACGCCTAGCAGACCGCCCAGTGCCTACCCAGCCACGCAAGCCGTGGCATCGGGCCATCGCTGAGTGACGGCGTCGCGTCCGCTACGAAGCCTGACCATCGTCACACACGCACAGTTCATTGCCTTCCGGATCGGCCAAGACATGCCACCGCATGCCGAACTCCGACAGCACCGCGCTGCAGTAGCAGCTTGGGCTGCGTCGGGTCGGGCGGGAGGAGGAGGACGTACGACCCTGCGGATCCGACGTTGGTGTATCCGAGCGCCGCAGCCCAGAACTCTGCGAGCGCCTCTGGGTCCTCACAGTCGAGGACGATTCCGATCGTCGCCACCGGCAGATCATCCCTCACCTTGGCCCCGGCGGCCGCCTCGGCCGCGGAGGCGTCACGGGGCGGCGCAACGAGTCGATGCGTGTGGTGCAACAGGCCCGTCGTGTCGGACGCCGTCAAGCTGGAGTGGAGGAACCGCCATGTGGGCGCCGTTCGAGTTCCCGATCGGATCGCGGGTTGGCACCGGCCAAGGGACAGCCGGGCATCTCGCAGGTTCCTGCCTGCCTACGCTAGGCGCATCGGTTCCTCCGCGATCGTGGGACCGGGCTATGCGTCTTTGACCGCGGCGACGCGTTCGACCGTGCCGAGCTTGAGCTGTTGTGACTCGGTGACGGTGAGCCCAGCCGCGGCGAGCATCGGCAGCGGTCGGCGGGTCATGTACTCGCCGTTGCGGGCCGTGAACAGTTCGACGAGTTTGAGCACCGCCCAGACCGGCCACCACCGGCTGCCAATGTGGTCGAGCAGCAACAGCTTGCCGCCCGGCCGCAGCACTCGAGCCATCTCCGCGATCGCCTTGGCGTGGTCGGGGATCGTGCACAGCGACAGAGTGCACACGACGGTGTCGAAGGACGCTTCATCGAACGGCAAGACTTGCGCATTACCCTGGTGCAGCTCGATCTCACGGCCCAACTCGGCCGCTCGCTGCTCGGCGAGGGCCAGCATGGCCGGACTCAACTCGATGCCCGTGATGCTGACATCGGACGGATAGAACTCAAGGTTGCGGCCGGTGCCGATGGCGACTTCGAGGACCCGGCCCGTGGCGCGGGAACACACCCATTCCCGCCCACCGCCGAACTGGATACGCTCATAGAACGCGATGTCGCGGTCGTAGCGGGGTGCCATCGCGTCCCACACCCGGCGCGCCCGGGCGGTGGGTGTCTCACAAACGGTCCTCACGGTGTCCTCCGAAAGTGGTGGGCGACTACGAAATGGGTAGACCGTCGAGATTGGACTGTGCTGCAGCGGCGGTGAGCACGCCGGCGATGACGTGCCGGACCCGATCGGGGGCGCTGTTGGGGTCGGGTTGTCCGGCGTCCAGCCAGGCGATGACCGCCTCGATCGCCGCGGCGGGCGCGAGCTGGGCCGCCCACCTCGCCCACGCCGGGTCGCCCACGATGGCGGAGATCTGCAGGTACGCGGCCTGAGTGATGTCGGCATGGAAGCGCTCGGCCTGAGCCTTGAACTCTGGCTCCCGGGCGGCGTGCTGAAACAGCAGCCGAAATCCCGCCGGTTCGGCCGCCGCCGCGCGCACCAGGCCGTCGATGCTCGCGTCGGTGAACCCGCCGACCGGCTCCTCCACATGCGCGGAGAGCACGCCGCAGAACCGATCTAGTACGGCCTGGTACAGGTCGGTCTTGGACTCGAAGTGCCGGTACAAGATGACCCGCGTGACGCCCGACTCGGCGGCGATGTCGTCCAGGCTGGTGGCGGCGAAGCCGCTGCGGGCAAACGCCCGGGTGGCGGCCGCGAGGATCTGCTCGCGTCGCTCGGCCCGGCGTAACCGACGAACCGGCTGTGTCGCCGGAGCCGTCGCGGTGTCCGTCGCCATCACCTCTCCTTACTTGTTGACTCCTGAGTGTACTAGTGCTTATGTGTACGTCAAGATGTACTTATGAGAGTTAGCCTATGGGGGTCCTGGTGAGCGAGCCGATCATCACCGTCGACCGGGTGGTGAGAAGGTTCCGCCGCGATGTGACCGCGCTAGACGGGTTGAGCCTGGACGTTCCCGAGGGACTGATCTACGGCCTGCTTGGTCCCAATGGAGCCGGCAAGACCACGTTGATCCGGATCTTGGCGACGCTGCTGCCGGCCGACGCGGGGGTCGCGCGGGTGGCCGGATATGACGTGCGAGCGAATCCGGACGCGGTGCGGGCCCGGATCGGGCTGGCCGGCCAGTACGCCGCGGTCGACATCCACCTGAGCGGGCGGGAGAACGTGGAGATGGTCGGCCGCCTGTACGGCCTATCCCGTCGCGATGCCCGCACCCGGGCCGCAATGGTGTTGGAGCGCATGGGCCTCGCCGAGGCCGCCGACCGTCGAGTCCGTGCCTACTCCGGGGGCATGCGACGTCGTATCGATCTGGCCGCGTCCCTGGTTGGACGGCCGCGGGTGCTCTTCCTCGACGAACCCACCACGGGCGTGGACCCGGCGAGCCGCCGCCAACTGTGGGACCTAATCGGGGACCTCGTCGAGGATGGCACCTCTGTGTTGCTGACCACCCAGAACCTGGACGAGGCCGACCACCTGGCCCACCGCATCGCCGTCATCAACCATGGTCGGCTGATCAGCGAGGGCAGCACTGAGCAACTGAAAGCAAAGGTTGGCGCATCGGTGCTGCGTCTGTCCATCCCCGACGGTCAACACACCGCGGCGATCGGGGCATTGCGCCGCCTCACGCCTCATGCGGGAGATGACCGGAAGCGCGACATGATCACCCTGCCCGCCACCGACCGCGTGACCACCGTGCGGAAGGCGCTGCAGGCCCTGGACGCCGCCGGCATCACGCCCACCGACGTGAGCCTGGACAGGCCCTCTCTCGAGGACGTGTTCTTCGCACTGACCCAACCCGATCGCACGGCCGCGCCGACTTCCCGGTCCGCTACCTTCAACCGCATCCTCGGCGGGGCCGGCGCGTGAGCATCGCCTCCCCCGTCACCGCCCGACGACTCGGCCGAGCCGTCACACACACGGCCGTGCTGGCGCGGC
>Ga0075418_10006507_pt1 | contig 13175 bp, 7 predicted proteins | sample SoiMetdeltSBSDD2_FD_81776 | JGI IMG/M metagenome (GOLD analysis project Ga0075418, IMG submission 81776) | Bulk soil microbial communities from a Populus tree surrounding site in Tennessee, USA - Soil MetaG P. deltoides SBSDD2 | ecosystem: Environmental > Terrestrial > Soil > Tree plantation...
AGACCAATTTGCATAGAAGCAGAATCGGAGCAGGGATCACCGGGATTAACAACGAGTTTTACGGTGTAAATCCCAGTGTCAGGATAAGTGAACGAAGGGGTTTCAATATTCGATGTATCACTTAAGGTACTGGTAATACCAAAATCCCAATGCCATGCATAAATAAGTGAAGTTGGTGTTTGATTTGCAAAACTAACATTGAAGTCGTCGCAAAAAACAGCAGACAAAGGCAATTGGGCAGCGACAAAGTCACAATCGGCAATTTTTAAAATAAAATCTTTCCGGTGAGTATTTATAAGATTACCATTTCTCCATTCGGTTACACAAACAGTAATAACATAAGATCCCGCGCCAGGCGCTATACCGGATATAATACCCGTTGTAGAATTGATAGTAACTCGGGGACCCAATGGGGAAAATGCATTAAATCCATTACCATAAGGCACCATTGCATACGGTGGCGGCGGCGGATTCGGTACTACCGGGCTTCCTTCATCACCGCCATCATAGGCTTCGCAAAATTCATACTTGAGCACATCTCCATCAGGATCAAATGCGCTAAAATCAAGAGTGAAATTCCTGTTTTGGCAAACCAGGGCAGTATCTCTCAGATAAAATTTCGGACTTGAATTATGATTACTGCTCATGTTGCCGATTGTGTTGCTGCCGGCAATGCTGCCAAGATAAGTGGCACCAGTACCAACGGCAACGGACAGGTTTGTTATATTATCAACACGGCAGCAGCGCTGAAATGTTATCCAATATCCCATTTGATTATTTGGTAACGTAACAGTGAAATAATAAAAACCAACCTGGTAACAAACAATAGGAGCATTGACGATACAGGGAATATTTCCGCTTTTTTGGATCTCTTGTATATGATCAAGGTTAACATTAAAAGGCGACCCGGTAACGGCTACGCCGGTAAATTTATCAAATATGCCAATGTTTACGATGGGATCAAGTGCTGCACCTGTTGACTGACAATCTCTGAAAAGACGCAAAGTAACTCTGTATTCACTCGTACCAGTTGTCGCGCCTGGACGGATCCATTCATAAAAAATTTCACCGCCGGCAATATGGCGTGCAAAAGATGACGCCGAATAAAAGATAAAAAGTATTACAAAAATTTTTTTCATGCCGGGTGTAGGGCGGTTGCTTAATTTATTTGTAAATCAACTTGATTCGATCAGAACAAAGCACAGCCCGGGAATCGTTTCCACCGGGCCAGGATCCGATTTGAAATTACTAAAAATTTATCTGCATTAATAATGATTCCGCCGGCAGTAACAAACAATTAAGACTTTGATAGATAAACGAATGCTGCACAATAAAGTTGCTTGGTAAAAAGAAAAATCCCTCTTAGCAGAGGCATGGCAAAAAATATTTAATGATAAACTTACCGGATGAGTAATACCGTTCCTTTTTTGAAATGAACCTTGTCGATAACATCGGTGGCTCTTACCATCCACACATAAGTGCCGGTGTTTTGTTTGATCCCATTAATTGTTCCATCCCAACCTTTTCTATCATTTTTATTATTACTGTAAATAAGTTTGCCCCAACGATTATATACTTTGAAGTAATCAATTGTTTTCATCCCGACATAGATAGGACGGAAAACATCATTACGAGCATCTCCATTTGGCGTAAATCCTGTCGGGACAAAAATTTCAGGACCTGTTTTATAAACCTGTATAGTGATACTTGATGTATCAAAACAACCGACCTGGTCAGTAACCGTTACCATATAAGTTACGTATTCGGGATTACCATCAAGAGTTGCTATAGGGCCAGCAATGTTTGGATTACTCAAACCCGTTGCAGGAGACCATTGATAATTTACGCCACCTGTCGCTTTTAATTGTAATGGAAGACTGGCAATGATCACAGTGTCGTTACCCGCAAATGCCTTTACTTTCGGTAAAACTCTTACAAGCACTGAATCAGATGATGGCTTAGGACAACCAGAACCATTATCAGTTGCAGTTAAAATATATGTTGTCGTGTTTGTTGGACTGGCAATTGGGTTAAGAACAGCAGCATCACTAAGGCTTGCAGCATTTGACCAGGTAAATGCAGTGCCATTTGTTTGCGCATTTAGTTGCGCTGTTGAATTGAAACAAATATCTACATCGTTACCGGCATTTACGGTTGGCCTTGGGACAGTTGTCACAAGAACATTTTCAGTTGCGGTACATCCGCCAATAATGGCTGTTATCTGATAATTTGTAGTTGTTGCCGGAGTTGCAATAGGATTCAAACTATTTGGATTGCTTAATGAGGGATTTGCCTGCCAGGAATATTGAAGCCCATCCGTACTTGCATTCAATTGTACAGCGTCGTTGGCACAAATGGTGGTATCATTACTTACAGTGACATTAACTGAATTGACTACCCGGACCCTGACGGAATCCCTATTGCGACATCCATTGTCATTAAAATCTACAAAGTACCAGGTAGTGGTTTGCGGATATACAGACGGTGACACTGATGTGGAGTTAGTAATATTATAATTCGGTGTCCACGCAATAGCTCCGCTTCCTGCTGCATTCAGTTGTATCGTGTCATTACAAATAAGTGTATCACGAAATGCCATTGTGATCGGAGGTTTATCGATAATATCTACTGTTTGATAAATAGTATCACGACAGCCTTTGCTGGTGCCCACAATAAACTCTGCGGTATTACTTCCAACAGTTGTATAAGTATATTGTGGATTTCGTAGTCGGGATGTATCGCTTAAAATTGAAGTAACACCAAAATCGTATCGCCAGAAATTTACAACACCATAGGTAGCATTGGTAAGATCCTGGAATTGTACAGGTGTGTTGATACACATTCCTGTATGACTAAAATTTGGAAAGAAGCCCGGATATACTCTTACTTCTGCCGTTGTAGAATCAGAGCAAGGCTGATTACGATTAGCAACAATTTTTACAGTATAAATTCCTGTATCGGGATATGTATAGCTTGGCGATGCCAAACGTGAAGTATCAGCCAGTGTTGCCAGGTTTCCAAAATCCCAGAAATAATTATTGATAAGAGAACTGGGAGAAAGATTAACAAATGAAACTGTGTGATCATTGCAATTAATATAACCATTGGGTTCAAGCGTCACCGTTGCTACATCACAGTCAGCGACTTTTACCTGCAGATCCTTTCGCTGGGTAGCAATTAGCACTCCATTCCGTGACTCCCTTACATAAACAGTAACAACATAAATGCCTGCCTGCGGAGCAGTGCCACTTATCATCCCGGTATTTGGATCAATGGTTACCAAGACTCCCATTGGAGAAGTTGGGCCGTACGGCGCGATATAATTAAGAGCAATATATGGTGGTGCCGCTGGTGGATTCGGAACGGTACCTCCTGTGTTTGTATATGCTTCCATAAATCCATAGGTGAGAACATCCCTATCCGGATCCGTTGCGCCAAAGTTGTAGGTAAATGGATAACCAGCACAAATAATAACAGTGTCGATACCAAGAAACCGGGCACTATTATTTGCAGGGCCAGTTGGTTCCGGTGAGTTACCGGGTATCTCGGCTGTGTAAGTTGCTCCATAATTTGTAGATGGCGCAGCTACATTGGTAATACCGGCCACTCTGCAGCATCGTGCATAAGTGATCACATAGCCGAGAGCAGAACCCGGGAGTGTCACTGTAAGATTATAAAATCCCACCTGGTATGAAACTATTGGTGGATTAACAATACAGGGTCCCGGTGTTGCAGTAAGTATCATACTTGATGCCATAGCAATGCCGCCTGGCGGCGTCGTACTGTTAGGATAAATTAAAGCATTAGTTGCCTTACTATAGATAGCAATATTTACAAAAGCATCCAATATAGTTGCACTGGTTGCATCTCTAAAAAGTTTTAGCGTAATTGAATAAGTGTAGTTACCACCTGACTGACTCACGAGGCTATAAGACATTTCGCCACCGGTAATATGATTAGCATAGGAAGATAATGCCAATGACAGAGCTGCGATAAGACTTAAAAACTGACACTTCATTTTTCTCAGGCTGACTTAGTTTTCACTTATTTTCCAAAAATTCTTCCAGTATTCGGTTGGCATTTTCAGGTTCTTCCATCATTCCCATATGGCCGGATTTTTTCAAGAGATGAATGTAAGATTTTTCAGGCAGATGGCATTGCTTGAGAATATCATTTAACGGTATGGCATTGTCATGCTCGCCGGCAATAAAAAGCACGGGTTTTTCCGTTTTCTTAAGTAGATCCGTTCTGTCCGGTCGTTTCATCATGGCTTCATAATAGGATACGAGTGCATCAGTTGAGAAGTTGGATAAGCTGGAAATTAATTCTTGAATTGAATTTGGTCCCGATAGCAATCGGGATTGCGTTTTGGAATTTGGAGAGAAAAGATTAGGTGTCGCTGTTTTCAGAAATTCGAAGGCGCCATGTTGTTTGGCAAATTCAATCCCTTTTTTACGGGTTTGTTTTTTCTCTTCTGTATCAGCAAAAGCGGAGGAATGAAAAAGCCCAAAAGCATTTACGTGGTTCCAATAGCTTTCAACAAGAGCTAAAGTAATATAACCACCCATACTATGGCCAATTACAGTACACTTGTCAATATTTTCTTCATGAATGATTGTATGCAATACTTCTGCCATTCCTTCCATGCTCATATCATTGATCATTTCTGATCGTCCTGAACCGGGCAGATCAGGAACTATAAGATGATACTTGTTTTTAAAAAACTCAATCTGGTTATTCCAAACTTCTCCATCCTCACCAAAGCCATGAACAAACATTACAGGATCGCCTTTACCAATGTTTCGGTAAAATATTTTTTTGTTTTGATATAATATTTTTCCTTCCATTTACTAACATTGACAAGCAAAGATATAATCGTAAGTCTGTTCAAAAATCGAGAGTAGCACCAAGAACGCAAAGCAGGCACAACGAACACAAAGAATTTAAAACTCTTTCAACACGTTGTGTTCTTTATGAAATTCTTCGTGCCCTTTGTGTTCCTAAAATTCTATTTTTTAGAGAATTTCACGATTTCACTTTGACTGGGTTTTCGGGACAACTCTTTTACTTAAGAAAAAACTCCTGATTAAAATAATTCCAACGATTGGTAAAAAAGCTGTGTTGAATTGTTGGGGCAGAAAGAACCATGCCAGCAATAGAGCGACTGTAAAAAAAAAGATAAAGCGGAAATAAGCATTTACCCATTGCTTCCTGCTAAATAATAAAAATGCAACTGGCAAGTGGGTTGGTAAAGCCCAAAGCAAGTTGAAATTGTTCTTGCACATTGCATGTTCGGTCCCAAACCACATGAATAAGATCAACAGGCCAAGAAGACCAAGAAAAGTAAAAAAGAAAAAATCAAAAATTTTGAAAAATAAATTCCATTTATTGCTGCTAAGAAAACTTATTACTACGATAAGTAAAAACAAAACACCAAAAACAATAAAAGGAGTAATGCCGGATTTTGTTTTGTAAGCATCAAAATAGTTGAGCAGGATCTTTTTTTCATTCACAACCGGCTTACCATTCAAAGCAGAGCTATCAAAAGCCATCAGTAAATAATCAGGCAGAAACATAGCTTCACGATTGGTAACTTTTTTATCCATCGGATTACCCAGAAGCATGTCAATGCCAAATTTGCTCCATTGCTGTCCTCCGCGGTCAAGATATATATGAATCAGATTTCTGAATGTGGTGTTCGGTTTAGGAAAAATATTTTTTGTTTCTAAGTGTTTACCCGCAGCTTTCTCAAGGATATCACGCAGTCGGGTTGTGCAGTTGTCATAATTAAAGTCGTAGCGATAATACTTATTTTCTTCTTTTGCATTTTCAAAAAGCAGTGCAACCAATTTTTGTTTTTCATCGCAAGAGATATTTATTGCCTGTTCGGTTATTCCCCTTTTGTAATAGTCATATTCTGCCAGGAAGGAGGGTATAGTATCTATAGAAACAAAATACAGGAGCTTACCCTTTACGAACTTGTTATAAAATTTTGGGTCATCAAAATCAAATGTGCCGTAATTGAAGACAAGGTCTCTATTATTAATGCTGTCGAATACTCTGAATGCGCTATGACCAAATGTGGAATAGAGCTCTGTGCCGGGTGTGCAGGTAAGTAAGCTGATGCGAATACGACAACTATCTTGTGCTGATGATGAAAGTGAATAAAGGAATGAAAGAACGATTAGCAGTTTTTTCACCGGCGTTGTTTTGGTAAAAATAAAAGTTTATTTCACGCAAACCTGCCTCCCGGCAGGCAGGGACGCTTAAAGAAAAGCTAAGTACGCAAAGTGATTATTTCTGATATGCTGAATAGAATTAACGGACGTACAAGGGAGTGACACAACGAACGGTGATAGTAGTAATGAAGATGACTACATAAACCTCATCATCCATCTTCTTCTCATTAAGGAGAAGAAGCGGTGCTTCAGTACAAGTCCAGGCTATACATCTTCCATATCGTCATTATGGCAATACCAAACTAATGAGGAAAGATCTTATCTAAGTCCCCCTTTAGGGGGACAGGGGGTTTGAGACAGGGAGTTTGTTACCTGCTATAATTCGGCGCTTCCCTGGTTACTTCCACATCATGCGGATGACTCTCTTTCATTCCGGCATTCGTTATTTTGATAAATGTTGCCTTCTTCAGGTCTTCAATACTTCCTGCACCGCAATATCCCATACCGGCACGAAGTCCGCCTGTATACTGATAAACAATTTCTTTTAAGGTTCCTTTGTAGGCCACTCGACCTTCGATCCCTTCAGGAACAAATTTCTTTACATCATCTTCCACATCCTGGAAATACCGATCGCTGCTGCCGCCACTCATGGCGCCCAGCGAACCCATACCACGATACTCTTTGAATTTTCTTCCTTCATAAATTATGGTTTCACCGGGACTTTCTTCAGTGCCGGCAAACACACTTCCCATCATTACACAATCGGCGCCGGCAGCGAGAGCTTTCACCATATCACCAGTATAACGAATACCCCCATCAGCGATCAATGGAATATTTTTTTGTTTTAGCTCGCGATATGCTTCCATCACTGCAGTCAGTTGCGGTACACCAGCACCGGCAACAATTCGGGTAGTGCAAATTGATCCGGGGCCGATTCCAACTTTGACAGCATCAGCACCGGCTTCAGCAACAGCCTTTGCACCCGCCGCAGTTCCTACATTACCGGCAATGACATTTATCTTTTTAAAATTCTTTTTTACATCCTTTAATGCACTGATCACTCCTTTGCTGTGACCATGTGCGCTATCCAGGCAAATAACATCCACACCTACTTTTTGTAAGGCATAAACACGATCAAGCATATCACTTGTAATGCCAATGCCAGCGCCCACTAACAATCTTCCAAAAGTATCTTTAACGGCATTGGGATGACTTTTTAATTTTAAAATGTCACTGTAAGTAAAAAGACCTTTTAGTTTTCCCTGCTTATCAATGATCGGAAGCTTTTCGACTTTTGTTTTCTTAAAAAGCTGTTCTGCCTTTTTCAGGTCAGTGCCTTCTGGTGCCGTGTATAGATTTTCTTTTGTCATCACTTCGCTCACTTTTCTTTTCGGATTGTCTTCAAAACGCAAATCACGGTTGGTAAGAATTCCGACAAGTTTACCGGATTTATCAACGATAGGAATTCCTCCAATTTTATTTTCCCGCATTAATTTTAAGGCATCACCGATGGTAGCATTTGCAGGCAGCGTTACCGGGTCGAGTATTAAACCGCTTTCGCTTCTTTTTACTTTACGTACCTGTGCGGCCTGTTCTTCAACGCTCATATTTTTATGAAGTATACCAAGACCGCCTTCTCTTGCTAATGCAATGGCAAGATTTGCTTCAGTTACTGTATCCATTGCAGCGGACAGCATGGGAATATTTAAAGTGATATCCTTGGTAAGTCTTGTTTTTATTTCAACATTTCGCGGAAGCACCTGGCTGTAGCCGGGCAGTAATAGTACATCATCGAATGTGAGTCCTTCGCCGAAAAATTTATCGCCTCCGCCGAGGCTTCGGTGATTAAATTGGGAATCGTTGTTTGTAGTGGAAGTAATTCTTGTTGCCATGTGCAAAGATAGGGGAGCAGTCAGAATTGATAAAATGGATTTTTTATTACCAACTTTTGTAACGCCATTCGGCTTTCGTTGTGTCACTCACTTGTACGTCTTGTTCGTTATTCACCTATTCTTTTTATATTTAGATACCATCTTCTATTTCTCCTTTATTTAAACCACCACAAATGAAAAAGAAACTTGTTACAGTAGGATGTTTGTTAGGCACACTGTTTTCTTTTAGCCAGGTAAATTCTAAAGACTATAACGACCTCATCACAAAAAGCAGGTTGCTTTATCAGGCAAAAGATTACCGGAATGCAGCGATTACAGTTTCATCGGCTGTACGAATGGGTGGTGACTCAACACCTATTATTGACAGGGATCGTGCCGCCTATACCTGGTCTTTAGCCGGTAATGCTGACAGTTCTTTTTACTATTTGAACACGATAGCTGACATGGAAAACCTGACATTCGAAAATTTCAGATGGGTTACGGAAGATGAAGACTTTACATCCATACACAATGATCCAAGGTGGAAAGCAGTAACAGATAAATTATTTGACAAAGCCCGTAATACCTTTTACATTTCAAAAAAAACGATTGATGGAAAAGCTGCTGTTGTTCAGAATTACAATGCTGGATTCGCATGGGTTACTCATGAAAATATCGATAGCGCAAATTATTATTTAAATGCTGCAATAGATTCAAAAGATTTTAAGTTTGAAGACGCGTATAATATAGTTACTGACAATATCTTTAGAACACTTGAAAAAGATAACCAATCGAAGACACTAAGGGACAAAATATTTTCTAAACTCAACAAAACATATATTCCTGCATCAGCTTTTGTTAAAACAATAAAGTCACCCAGGCGATTATTGATTGATGGCGGTCATTATAATCTCCACGAAATAAATGGAACTTATGCAACACTTGCAGGAACACTTCGAAAATCTGGTTTTGAAGTATCAGGATTTGAAGGAAAATTTGACGAGAAAAGTTTGGCAAATATTGATATGTTAATTATTACAAATCCGCATCCGGACAGAATTGACAGTATAAATCAAAGAATAAGAAGAAGCAATGAACCACCACGGTGGGCTGCTGCTGCTACGTTAAGTGCATACACTGAAATGGAAGCGTCAGTAATTGAGAACTGGGTAAAAAAAGGAGGATCATTGTTACTTATTCTTGATCATGCTCCATTTGGACAAGTTGGAAGAATGCTTACAGCAGCATTTGGGATTGAAAACAGGTTTGCCAGCACGTATGATTCGCTTTCAAGAGACCCTGCTGTTGATACCTTGACGGCCAAAACAATATTATTTACCCGAAGCAAAGGTTTAATAGGAAAACATCCGATCATGAATGGAGTAGATAGTGTGACAACCTATACCGGTGAGTCATTAATAGGTCCATCCGGATCTGAGGTATTATTACTTCTCCCATCTACTGCAACAGATTTAGATTGGATACCTGAAACAAAACAATATCGCAATCGCTCTGCCGCCGGCCGTTCGCAAGCTGTTGCGTTTGATTATGGCAAAGGAAGAGTTGTTATGCTGGGAGAAGCAGCGATTACCCGGCCAAGTGGCTTATCTGTTGCAAATCGGGGCAACTGGAAATTTGTCTTGAATATTCTCAGATGGCTTGCAAGAGAAAAAATGGATTAAAGAATAAAAACCCTAACGAATCAATGTAACTGTTCCTTTTTTAAAGACAGGTTTCTTTGTATCACGGTTTGTGTACCTCAGCATCCAAACATATACACCGGTTGCTTGTAATTTTCCTTTCACTTTCCCATCCCATCTTTCTTTCCAATTGGTTGACTCAAAGATCAATTGTCCCCAACGATTATACACTTTGAATTCATATTTGTCTGCTTTCAGTGCATTGTGCGGACCAAACTTATCATTGAGGCCATCGTTATTGGGTGTGAAGGCAGTAGGCACATCGATATTACAATGATCAAATACCGTAACTGTTTTTGTTGCTACATCAGTACAACCAAGTGCAAGATTTGTTACTTCAAGTTTTACAGTATAGATCTTTTCCCGGCTAATTGTTGGAAAAAGAAAGGGTGGAGGATCTTTTAATGAACTGTTTCCAATAGAACCGTAGCTCCATTGCCATGTATCAATTAAACCGGTGCTTGTATTTGTAACGGCAACTTTATCTTCAGGACAAGTAAAATCTTCCATATCGAAAGATGCTTTTACTTCATTATCCAGGGTAATTACTTCGCTTGTTGAATCTCTGCATACTCCATTCGTCACAGCTAACTGTATATTATTAATACTCGAAGCTGAAAGTATCAAAGAAGTATTTTGTGTTGTGATTGGCGGAAGGCTATTCATCATCCATGTCCAGCTATTTACATTATGTGCACCATCATGACTAAAAAATACAGTGTCTTTTAAACAGCCATATAAAATGTTGTATTGAAAAGTTGCCGAGACAGTATCCGCGGTTATAAACGAAAGTGTCTGGGTCGGCGTTTCCTGTCCGCATTCATCAATTACAACATTGCCATCGGTTCCTGCTTTTAATGTAAGCGTATAGTTTCCTTTTGTATAAATAGGCGCCGAAAAAGTTACATTGATATAATCCGTTTTACCATTTACACAATTACCGGCTGCGGCTGTTACATTAACGGGAGTAGGCCCGGAAACTGAAAAATCACTGCCATTGGTTGCTACACTGGCACAATTTATTTTTTTAGGAAAATAAACTCTAATTGAATTGGGAGAACAAGCTGGTTTGCGAATGCTATCTGCAAAGATCGGCTGCGGTTTGTTATATGTAAATGAAACAAGTTCGCCTTGCGGAATAAGATTATCACAGTTATCACGAAGCGTATTACCGTCAGTTCCATTGTTGATGATAATACTGTAATTGCCGTTATTAAGAGGTGCCGACAATGTCAGAGTGATCTCATCAAAATCAAAACCAAAAGCACAGGAGTCAGGTAAAGCTGATGTTATTGTTGCTGCTGCAGGCGATAAACTAAATTCCGTTCCACTTGCTGTAAGACTGCTGCACTTCACTTTTTTATTCAACTTCACTGTAATTTTCGTTCCGTCACAATCCGATTTTGCATTGCCTAAATGGGGCACGTTAGGATCAGTAATAACTGCAGTGCCGCCACCAAACGAAAGATCATATCCACTTTGTCCGTCTGTAAAGTGACTTACCATCAAAATATATTCATGACCAGCGATCAATGTTGGCATTGCAGCAAATGTTGGAAGATTTGCTGAAGGATTAGAACCACACTGAATAAAATTAACACCAGTTGCAGATGCACCCGTTGGCCCATACGTACCCACCCAGTTAGCCGTGACAACCAAAGAATTGTTTGTAAAAATAGCATCGGGGTTTTGTCCTGTTATATCCCACAGCTGCCAATCATAATCTTCATTTGCAGCCAAAGGGGAAATTAGGAAACCAAGGGTACCGGATTGATAACAGGTAAACTTATAGAAGTAAGGGTTTTTATTTTGGTATGATGCACCACCCGGTACACTTGAACAACCGGGAACAAAAACGTTCACAGTAGCACAAATAGGTACTGAAGCCTGGTGAAAAACGGTAGTGCCACAAACGGGAAATGCAGTTGAAGGAGTTTGACCAAGATTCGTACAAGGCTGCGCAAATCCAGTTATTTTTTGTAAAAAGACTACTGATAAAACAAGAATATATTTTCGCAGCGGTTTTAAGGGCATAAAATAGGTCCGGTCAGTGTTTATGGACAAAGACAACCATCCTGTATAAAACGTTGCCCCGTTCATCAATCGTATGCGATTTAACTTTAATGATATACAATTCATTAAAACGATCCGGGGCGCAAAAGTAAAGTAACTATCGTCGAGTTATCGTTTTTCCAGAAATATTTATGTGCGCAAATTGGGGGATGTTTAATTCAGCTTATAAAGTTTCCCGGGTAGCGTAGAAACTACTCCCTGCAATTCAAGATTTAAAATTGCAGCCGCCATCGAACTGCTACTTAAGCCGCTTTTAAAATTCAATTCATCTACATGGACAGCACCTTTTTCATTTAAAATATCAACGATAATTTTTTCCTCCTTGGATAACTCAATAAATAATTCTTTCTGACTCCTGACTTCTGACTTCCGACTTTTCTCCTCCCATCCCATAATTTCAATGACTTCTTCAGCATCGGTCAGTAACATGGCCTTATTATTATGAATTAAAAAATTACATCCTGCACTTTTGTTATCTGTTACTCTTCCAGGCAATGCAAACACATCTTTATTATATCCATTCGCCAGTTCTGCAGTGATCATACTTCCGCCTTTTTCTCCAGTTTCAATAACTATTGTTGCTTCACTCATACCGGCAACAATTCTATTACGAGTTGGAAAATTATGTTTGTCTGGTTTTGTATTGCTTCGAAATTCTGTAAGCAAGCCGCCGCCATGCTTCAGCATATCTTTCGCAAGATTGGAATGATCCGGTGGATAAATTTGATCAAGCCCATGACCTAAGACCCCAACGGTTGCCAAATCATTTTTCAAAGAAGCTTTATGTGCAATTGCATCAATCCCATATGCCATTCCACTTACCACGAGAACATTTTGTGATGAAAGTTCTTTGATCAGTTTTTCAGTTTGGTGTTTCCCGTATTCGGTATAGTTCCTCGTGCCAACTATTGCAATGACCTTTGATGTATTCAGATCAGCATTGCCTTTATAAAACAGAAGAGTAGGAGAGTCGTAACAGTTCAATAAACGCTTTGGATAATCTTGATCGGTAAGAAATAAAGGTTTGATCTTATATTTTTCGATGAATCTTATTTCTTCCTCTGCTTTTGAAAAATCATTATAGGTCTTGATTGATCTTGCTCTTATCGCACCAATGCCTTCAATTTTCTCAAGCAATTGTTGTTTTGCTTTAAAGATTTTTTCGGCTGAACCAAACTCCTGGGCTAGAATTTTTGCATGAACACAACCAATGTTTGGAACTTCGGTGAGAGCAAGCCGATAGATGAGTTCAGAGTTCATAATCAAGAGTGCTGGGTCAATGTATCAAATATAGTTCGAACTGCGGACTCCCCACTCATGACTATTGACTGATAACTTTCATTTCTGTTCGC
>Ga0075418_10006509_pt1 | contig 13174 bp, 4 predicted proteins | sample SoiMetdeltSBSDD2_FD_81776 | JGI IMG/M metagenome (GOLD analysis project Ga0075418, IMG submission 81776) | Bulk soil microbial communities from a Populus tree surrounding site in Tennessee, USA - Soil MetaG P. deltoides SBSDD2 | ecosystem: Environmental > Terrestrial > Soil > Tree plantation...
TCACCGGCGGCCGTCAGGCCGACCTGGCGTACCAGCAGGCGTACTACGGCGAGAAGACGTTCGCCGCCTTCACGAATGCCGACAAGGAACGGCAGCTCGAGGAGGCGTTCATGCTCGGCGATCCGATCACCGAGATGACCATCGCGATGGAGCTGAACTACTTTCAGCTGGACCGGGCCAACTACTACGTGCCGGTGGCGATGAAGATCCCCGGCAGCGAGCTGAACCTCGCGCGCCGGCGCGGCGCCGCCCGCACGAGCATGGACTTCATCGCCGAGGTCAAGGACGAGTTCGGAATCACGATCCAGAGCATCCGCGACAAGATCGACATCAAGCTGAGCGACGAGGACGCCGAGCAGCTCGCGAAGCGTCCGATCCAGTACGAGAACGGCTTCACGCTGCTCCCGGCCAAGTACGTCATCAAGGTGCTGGTGCGCGACGCCACCACCGGCCGCATCGGCACGTATCAGGCGCCGTTCGTGGTGCCCAATCTGGTTCGCGACACGACGCGCGTCCCGATCAGCTCCGTCGTGCTGAGCAGCCAGAGGATCGCCCTCGGAGACGAGCTGTTCGCCGTCACTCAGAAAGCCGAGGCGATGGCCGCCAACCCGCTCATCCACGAAGGCGAGAAGCTGGTGCCGAGCGTGACCCGCGTCTTCAGCGTGAGCAGGGACCTCTACGTCTACCTGCAGGCGTACCAGCGGGGCGTAACGAGCCAGAAGCCGCTCGTGGCGTTCGTCACGTTCTATCGCGGCGAGGACAAGGCCTTCGAGACCGCGCCGCTCCCGGTGATCCACGGGCTGGACCCGAAGTCGAAGTCGGTGCCCATGCGCTTCAGCGTCCCCCTGACCGAGATCACCCCCGGGCGATACGACTGCCAGGTGACGGTGCTCGATCCGGAGTCGCAGAAAGCGGCGTTCTGGCGGATGCCGGTGGTGCTGGTGCCGTAGGAGAGAGTGCCGGGCTTCGGGCTCCAGCCTCCAGGCTCCGGGCTTTCGCACGCGCTGCAGCACCGAGCTGTAGCTCGGTGAGAAACCCGGAGCCCGAACCCCGAAGCCCGGAGCCCGCTCGATCGCTGCTAGTGCTTCGCCTGCGCCATCGCCTGCTGGCCGCGCTTGTGGCTCGTCGAGAAGATCACGTGCAGCGACATCAGCGCCTGTAGCGGATGCGCTCCGGCCTCCGCGAGAGGGCCGACGTGATCGCTCACCTTGCCGCCGAGGCCGACGTTGATCAGCTCGCGAGCAGCCTCCCGCTGCTTGCCCTTCAGCTCGTATTCGTCCGCGACCTTCTCGAAATCGTTGATGATGCGGTTGCGCAGCTCGGCGCTGTGGCGCGACTCGAACATCAGCTTGTTGAGCCCGTAGGCCTCGGCCGGCGGGTGCTTGTAGAACTGGAACCCCTGGTTCTGGAACTTGAACCCACCGTACTGCTCGGCGACTTTCGTCGGCGCGTTCGTCCGTGCGCGCTCCGGCAGGAAGCGCATCATCCCCAGCCCGTGATGCCACGTCGGGATGTAGTCGATCAGCTCGCCTTCATGATGGCCGATGGCGCCGAACATCACCGCCCAGCTGAGGAGCTCGGTGTTGCCCACCTCGTCGAGCTGCGTGCCGGTCATGGAGAGGAGTGCCTCCATGTTCCCCGTCTCGAACTGCGAGAGCAGCCAGCGGTCGAAGTCGAACTCCGGGTACAGATACTTGCTGGTGCCCGGGAAGTGCGACATGCCGCCGCTCGCGATGATCGCCACGCGCTCGCTGCGCCCCTTGACGATCTCGGCGATCGCCTTTCCGAGGGCGGCGCAGCGCCGCGGCGTCGGCAGCGGCGGCACGTAGACGTTCGTGAAGAACGGGATCACGGGAATCGGACGCTTGCCGATCACGTACTCGAACGGAATCGAGAAGGCGTGACCGAGCTCGGCGTCCTCTGAATACGCCATGTCGAAGTGGTGATCGACCACCAGCTTGTTGAGGATGTCCTCCGCCATCTCGCGGTGAATCGGCAGGTCGTGCTCGCGGCCAGCGAACCGTGCCATGGCGCGGTTGCCGGCAATGATGGCAAAGCTTGGAATGCAGGTCACCGAGAAAGTCTCGACGTGGTCGGCACCGAAAAAGAGGATGACGTCCGGCCTGGCTTCGTCGAGCACCTTGCCGAGCTCCTGCATGCCGCGTCCGGCCTGCTCGAGCTGCGCCGGGTCCTCGTCCGGCGGCCGCGTGAACATGTACGGCGTATGACACGTTCCGACGGCTGCTACGATTTCGCCCATTGATTTGCTCCTCTGACACCTGACACTTGCTGTTCGGCTCCAGACCCCGGCCGGACATGTTCCAGATTACTGCATCGCCCTGTCGATCTTGTCCAGGAGCGCCATCGTCGGCAAGACGCTCGCCGCGCTCGACTCCGGCTCGCGGCTTTCGCGGATGGCGCCCACGAACTCGACGTCCTGGCGATCGAAGGCGGCCACGTCGTCGAGCGGCACGTCCTTGCCCTCGCTGTCGGTCATCGTGTCCCGATACACCTTGTAGGTCTCCTCTTCACCGATGTAGCGGTAGAAGCCGCCGAACGGCCCCTTGTTGTTGAACGACATCGCCATCGTGAAGAGCGGCCCCTTCTTCGACTTCATCGCGACGGACAGATCCATCGGGATGCCGAGCTGCGGATGGTCTGGCCCCTTCTGCCCCCACGCGTCCCAGTTCGGGTCGTCGAGAATCCACTGCGCCAGATCGACCGAGTGGCAGCCGTGGTGCCAGAGCAGGTTGTCCACCCACGAACGCGGCTGACCGTGCATGTTCAGATTCGTGCGCCGGAAGAAGTAGGTCTCTACGACCATGTGATGCAGGTGGAAAGTGCCTTCGCGGATGCGGCGGCGGATCTCGCGGTGCGGGCTCGAGAAGCGCCGCGTATGCGTGACCATGCACACCTTGCCGGCCTTCCGGGAGGCGTCCAGCATCCGCTGCGAGTCGGCCAGGTTGAGCGCCATCGGGATCTCGACCTGCACGTGCTTCCCCTTCGAGAGCGCCAGCAGTGTCTGCGCGCAGTGCTGGTCGCTGGGGGTGGTCAGAATCACTGCGTCGACGCCCGGCCGATCGATGCACGCGGCCAGATCGGTGGAATGAAACGGAATGCTCCACTTCTTGGCGAACTCGGCGACGCCGTCGACCGTCCGGCCCACGACCGACACGACCTCCACACCGTCGATCTTCGCGAGGGCCTTGATGTGAATCTCCCCCATCGCCCCCGTGCCTGCCACACAGATTTTCACATCGACCCTCCACGTTTGAGCCCGCCGGCCGTGCCAGCGCCAGCGCGCGGCGCTCAGAGATGAGCACACCAATGTACATCAGGGTCAACGCCGGCCGCTCACGAGCCTCCGACGACCGCCTCCAAGAAATCGCTCGCCTGGCGCCTTCCGACCGGACGTGCACCAACGTCGGACTCAACCTTACCGACGCCCACCACGTTTGCCAGGTTGCAGGGCTGGAATGACGACCGACCGGGCGCCCGAAAGGTCCAAATCGACGCAAACGGCTGGCCCGTTCCCGGTACTATCCACACAGCTGGAAACACGTTTTCATCGAGGCCGCGTCATGAACGCTCCGGGTCGCGCAAGTCGAATCGCCCTTGGGGTCGGGTTGGTCGCCGTGAGCGCTGTGGTCATCGGCCACCCTGCGTTGTCCGGGCGGCTCCTCGCCCAGGCCAACACCGCCGCAGGATCTGCAGTCGTCACAGGTCGGTCCGTCGATGGTGTGACGAACGCCCCTGTGCCGGGCGCGACGGTGTCGATCGCCCGCGACTCAGCTGATGGGAGGCGGATGCCGGCACGCACTGTTATCACCGACGCAGACGGCCGCTTCGCCTTTACAGGACTACCCGACGGCCGCTTCTCCGTCACCGCCAGCCGTCCAGGCTGGACTACCGGTGCCTATCAGGAGACGAAACCGCGCAACCCCGACGATCGGCCCCCGTATGCGTCGACGGGGGGGATTCTTTTGCCCGACTTCACCCTCACGCTTCGAAACGGCGAGCGCCTCAATGTGACGGTGCCGGTCTGGCGCGATGCCGTCTTGAGCGGCCGCGTCACGACTGATTCGGGCGAACCTGTCGGCAACGCACGCATCTATGCACAGCAGTGGACAGTCTCGATGGGGCGGCGCAGTCTCACGGGAGGTCTGTCCTTCACCGACGACCGCGGAGCGTTTTCCATCCGCGTGCGGCCCGGCGACTATCTGATTTCAGCGGTCAGCGACGATGGTCGCGCTCGCGGCGTGACCACGACGCCGGGAGCGCGATTCGCGCTGGCGACGACATACTTTCCTGCCTCGCCCGACCTGGCGGGCGCCGCCGTCATCAGTGTGAAGTCGGCTGAAGACCGCGGCGGCCTCGATATCCGCATGCCGCTCATCCCGGCGCGCCGGATTACCGGCACACTGCGGAGCACCGACGGCGCGCTCATTCCGAACCGGATCTCCATCACCTCCCGCGACGAAGGCGGCCTGCAGCGCGCGGTGGCCGTGACCGCCGACGGACGGTTCGTCTTCGACAACATCCCGGCCGGCCAGTACATCATCGCCACGCTCGGCAGTGGCGTCGTGGTGAGCGGACGCGGCGGCGCAGCCAGTGATGCCTGGGCGCGCGCCAGCGTCGGCGTCGGCAGCGCCGACATCGACGTGACCGTCGCCGTTCATCGCAGCCTCCGCGTGAGCGGCCGCGTACAGTTCGGCGGCGCAGCGCCGTCGTCAACGCCGGCCAGCGTCACACTGACCCCTCACACCGAACCGTCTGGAAGTGACGTCGCTCCTCCCGTGTTCCCGGTAGACAGTGACGGGCGATTCACCGTTACCGTCACTCCCGGGCGCTACATCGTCAGCGCGGGTGCCCGAGCCCCGTTCGATCGAGCCACGCTGAGACAGGACCCGTCCGCGATTGCCGCGGCCGGGTCGTGGACGCTCCGGTCAGCGCTGAGCGGCGGCCGCGACGTCGCCAGTACACCGCTGGATGTTACGACCAACGTGTCCGACGTGGTGGTGACACTGACGAATCGCAGCGCCGAGCTGCGTGGACGCGTGCTCGACCTCCAGAACACCGACGGGGTCGCAGTGCTGTTGTTTCCCGCCGACGACGCGTTGTGGATCGACTACGGAATCGGCCGAAGAATCCGTCAGGCGCGTCCGGCGGCTGACGGAACTTTCGCGCTCGCAGAGCTTCCTGCCGGCGACTACTACGTGTGCGCGGTGCGCGGCGCCACCGTGGGCAACTGGCGCGGCGGTGCGCTCTTCGACGTGCTGGCACCCATCGCCACACGGGTCAGCCTCGACGAGGGTGCCGTCACGAGCCACGACCTTCGTGTCGCAACTGCACCCGCGCCACGCCCGGCACAAACGAGGCCTCGCTCGGTCCCGCTCGAGGCAGTCGACGTCGCCGAGGTCCGCACCGCCTCCGCCCTGCCGTTGAGCAAAGGGAGCATCTCTGGACGTGTCATCGACGGCATCACGAAAGCCCCGATTCCCGGCATGCGATTGAGCCTCGCGGCCAGCCTCGACCCAAGCGTGTACAGCGATGACGACGGCCGTTTTCTGTTGACGGAGGTGCCGCCAGGCCAGCACACGATCCACACGCTCAAGACCGGCTACGTCCCGACTATCTATGGCGCCCGGCGGCCGGACGAGCCGGGCACACCGATAACGGTCGCCCCGGGCGAGCAGGTCATGGACATCACGTTCCCCATCATGAAGGGCGCGTCGGTCACCGGCACCATGCTCGATCAGTACGGCCTGCCGATGCCCGACGTGGAAGTTGGGGTGCGCCAGTACCGATGGCAGCCTCAGGGGCGGGAGCTCGCCGCCGTGCGCATGATCGGGCGGTTCGCCCCGCCGGTCACGAACGCCGAAGGAGAGTTCCGTATCTACGGCCTGGCCCCCGGCGATTATGTGATTGACGCCCGCGCGCGCGGCACGGCATCGCAGTCGCCCGTGACACTGACGACGCAGGCCGACCTCGATGCGGCCGCGGGCAAGTCTGCGGCCACCCCGGCGCCAGAGGCGGTCATGTACGCACCGGTGTCCTACCCGACGCAAGCCGAGGCCGCGCGCGGCGCGCGGCTGCAGCTCGCCGTCGGCGAAGAGCGCACCGTATCGCTGCAGATGGAGCTCGTTCCGATCGCCAGGGTGAGCGGGACCGTAAGGAGTCCGGTCGGCCAACCGGCGCCGCGTATCAGCGTGCAGCTCCTCAGCAGCGATCCATCCCTCGCGGTTGGCACTGCTCCAGCGCGACTCGGTTCGAGCGACGAGACCGGCGCCTTCAGCATCAGCGGCGTCCTTCCCGGTCGATACACGCTGATCGCGCGCCCCTCGTCCATCGGTAACCAGACACGGACGAATCTCTCGGGCGCAACTGATGTGACGGTAACAGGCGACCTGGAGGGCGTGATCCTCAACCTGTCTCCCGACCAGGTGCTCACGGGACGCATTCGGACCGCTGGTTCGATCGGTCCACCGCTCACCCCGAACGTGCGTCTGCAAGCGACACGAATCGGAGAGACCGTGGCTGCCGGCGCTCAACCGGCAGTGGCAAGCTGGGACGCGGAAGGCCGGTTCACCTTCACCAACCTGTTTCCCGGCGTTTATCGACTGGCACTCACCGGTCCGAGGAACACGGTGTTGCCTGCGATCCTTTCACAGACCGTTGAGGGCAGGGAGCGGCTGAACGGTGGCATCGACCTCAAACCGGGCGCGTCGGTCAGCGTCGACGTCGTGGTCTCAGGCAGTCCCTTGCAGTTGTCCGGTCGGCTCCGTACAGCCAGCGGTCAGCCTGCCAGGAATCTGTTCGTCGTGCTGTTCGCCCGTGAAGCAGAGGCGTGGGTGACGCCAGCCGTCCGCGTCTTCGCCACGCAGCCGGATCAGAAAAGTCAGTTCACGTTCCGCGACGTGCCACCCGGCGAATACTGGATCGCGCCACTCACCGATGCCGAGCCAAACGAGTGGTTCGATCCAGCGCTCCTGAAGAAGCTGGCGTCGGGCGCCCAAGCACTGACCGTGTCGCCCGGCTACTTCCCGGACATCGTTGTCGCAGTCCCCTGAGGAGCCTGACTCAGGTCCGGTCCGGGCTACTGGCGGGTAGGACACCCGCCGCGGGCCCGATGTTCCAGCCACGCGGCTCGTAACGGCGAGCAGCCCCAGGAATCTTGCACAGCCCCGCGCATCCGCAGGCGTTGCGAGCCCGATCATCACCTCTCGTGCCCGGTGGCCATGAGACACGGCTGACATCTGCGGCGAGCCAGGGAGGCTGGCCGACTGGCGACAGTTCGTTGGATCGAGGTTCAAGTAGCTGGTTGCCATGGCGGGATCGCAGAGACTGCATTCACTTTCACCGCACAATCCGGCCCATCGGAGTGGGAATGAACAGGCACTACCCTTGCTACCGCGGCGGCCGGTCCGATACCGAGGCTCCGATGTCGCATCGCCTGAAGGGGTTTGCGCTTTGCGTCCTCCTGCTCGTCGCAGCAGCCTCTGTCGAAAGCCAGGGGCCGCCCCTTGCGATCGTCCGTGCGGACCCGACTGGTGAACTAGAGGCGCTTGCCGACGCCGATCAGATCCGCATCGTGTTCTCTGAACCGATGGTGCCCCTTGGCGCGGTGCCGGATGGCGGGCCCCCGCCCTGGATCCGGATAATCCCCGACGTGCCCGGCAGCTTCTACTGGTCCGGCACCAGGACGCTCATCTTCTCTCCCGATGCATCGTCCCCGCTGCCGTGGGCGACAAAGTTCACCGTGCGCGTCGACGGATCGGCGACGAGCGCGGCTGGTCGCCGGCTCGGCGCGCCTTACGAGCTGACATTCACGACGCCGACGGTTCGTCTGCTGGAGTCCACCTGGTACCGACGGGATCAGCGCTTCGACCGTCCCATCGTCATCGCGCTGAGATTCAATCAGCCGGTCAAGCCCGAAGATGTGGCCGCGTACACCCGCGTCTCGCTCACGCCGCACGAGTGGAAGCGGCCGGTCCTGACGCCAGTGAATCGTGAGCAGTGGCGGCAGGCCGATCCGGTCGGTCTCGAGCAATTCGACTTGAAGGTGGCTGCTGTAGAGCGGGTGGCGGCTTCCCGCGATGGTGTCGGCCTGCGTGTCGCCGAGTCCTGGGACTGGCGCCGTACGCTCTTCGACCCGTGGCTCGTGGTGGTCGAGACCACGAGCGCGCCGCCGCCAGACGCATGGCTGACGGTCACGATTGACCAGGCGATGCCGAGCGCGGGCGGGCCCGAGCGGCATCCTGAACAGTCCCGGGTGCTGGAACTGGAGCCGACGTTCTTCGCATGGTCTCCGGGTCGCGGGTGTATTGAAACGCTCCGCGGAGGGGCGTATTGCCTTGGCATGACGCAAGCGACCTCCCTCGAGGCGGTGGCCCGTGCGCTCACGGTTTCAGACCTCAGCGACCCGGGTGGCGAACGAACGGTGATTCCAGAACCCCTTCTTGCGGGAGATGATGTCTATCATTCGAACCTGACAATCGATCTTCAGCGCCTCGGATTCGGGCGCCAACCGCCCATGAGCCGCTGGCGCCTTCGGCTCGACCAGGACCTGCAGTCTCGCGACGGACAGACGCTCGGGTATTCATGGGTCGAGTTCTCCGACAGTGGGCATGAGGGAGCCGCGCACGGATTCGGCGGCTCGGTGTTCGAAGCCGGCGTCGGGTCGACGATTCCCCTGATCGTTCGAAACGTCTCGACTTTGAAGCAGTGGCTCCTCCCCGTGCACCCCTCGTTGCTGATACCGGCGCTTCAGCGCCTGCGCGAAGGCTATGGCATCGGTGGTTTCCCCACGACACAGCCGCGCCTGCCACTGCATTTGCCCGTAGAAGCCAGGAGCCTGACTGTCGTGCCGGATGTGGTCCAGCGGCAGGCGGTTGATCTTCGTCGCGTCCTGCCCACACAAACAGGACTGGTGTGGGCGACGGTCGGCGAGGCGGTACCGATCCCGAGGTCGTCGTTTGGCGCGCTCTTCCCGACGAACTACAGCAGCGCCGTGGTGCAGGTGACCAACCTCGGCATCACGGCGAAGTACAGCTCTCACTCGTCACTGATCTTTGTCACGCGGCTCGACACCGGCGCACCGGTTGCCGATGCACAAGTCGCGATTGTGGATCACACCAACACGACGCGGTGGAGCGGCCGAAGCGGCAGCGACGGCGTGGCCCTGGTCCCTGCGCTGACGCTGCCAGATGAGTACTTTGAATACCTATGGCGCGACCGTCTCATCGTGACCGCCGAGAAGGGTGGCGACGTGGCGTTTGTCGGCTCGACGTGGAACCAGCTGGGCCAGGGTCGCAGCCGCGCTGTTCGATCGTTCATATGGTCCGATGCCGGCACGGCGCTGCGAGGCAGTGTCTTTACCGACCGCGGGGTTTATCGCCAGACTGACACCGTTCACGTCAAGGCCGTCGTTCGTGACGACACACCCAGTGGCGTCCGGTTGTTGCCCGCCGGGAGCCGGCTGGACGTCGTGGTGCGCGATGCGAGGCACCGCGAGATCGACACGCGCACAGTGACGGTCAATTCGTGGAGCAGCGCGGAGTGGACGTGGCCGGTGCCCGCCGGCGCACCGCTCGGGTACTACGATATCGCCATCAGTCATGCCGGATCGAAGCCACGCAGCGATTGGCCCGGCGTCGCTGCGCGCTTCCTCGTCTCGGCTTATCGAACGCCTGACTTCCGCGTCGCCGCGACACTGGTAGCTGACGCACCGATTCTGGGCTCACCGTTGCGAGGGACGATCACGGCTGAGTACTTGTTCGGCGCCCCGCTCGTTGGCGGTGAGACACGGTGGTGGGTCTCCCGGAAATCCACCCAGAAAGTGCCAGCCGCGATCCGCGACCAGTATCCGGAGGCCCGCTATACCGTCGGCTATCCCGGGCGGTGGGAGTATCGTCCGTCCGAACCGACGCTGACAGTGGAGCGAGGCACGCTCGGCGCCGACGGTCGCATCACCTTCGAGGTTGCCACCGCTGCCGGGGAGGACGCCCCGTACGAGTACACCGCCGAGGGAAATGTCTTCCCATCATCGGGGCAGTCCATTGCCGGCCGCGCGTCGATCGTCGTTCATCCAGCGTCGCTCTACGTCGTCATGTCGCGGCTGCCGATCTTCGCCGACTCAACTGCCGGTGTCGACGTTCGCATTGCCACGGCCGATCTGAGCGGTCGTCCCGTGGCGGACGTTCCCGTGGACGTGACGCTGTTGCGGCCCGAATGGACCTATCCGAAGGATCCATTCACACCGGTGATGCGTGAGGTGCCGTTAGGTACGTGGTCGCTGCGAACGACGATCGCCGAAGTCTCGCTGCACATCCCCGCACCCGGAGGCACTTCGTACTACATCGTTCGGGCAACAGCGCGCGATGCAGCGGGTCGCCCCACGCGAACCGAAGGGTACTTCTATGGCCGCGGACGGGGCAGAGCGTCGTGGAGGAGCGAAGGCAATCGCATCGAGCTGACACCAGAACGCTCCACTTTGAAGCCGGGCGAGACGGCGCGCATCCTGGTGCAGTCGCCGTGGGAGCGCGCCACGGCGCTCCTCACGGTCGAGCGCGAAGGCGTCCGGCGCCATCGTACGTTCACGATCTCGTCGACGCAGGACGTAATCGACGTCCCGATCACCGAGGCCGACGTGCCGAACGTCTTCGTCTCGGTCGTGCTGGTGAAGGGACGGACCTCGCGGGACCTGGCTCCCGACGGCAGCGACCCCGGGCGCCCGCAGTACCGTGTGGGTCATGCCGAGCTGTTGGTGGATGACGCGTCGAAGCGGCTGCGGGTGGACGTCTCAACCGATCGCCATGATTATCGTCCTGGGGAGTCGGCCACCGTGTCGATGGGGATTGCCACCCATGACGGCCGTGCCCAGGCTGGAGAAGTAACGCTCTGGGCCGTCGACTATGGCGTGCTGTCGCTCACCCGCTACACGACGCCGGACGTACTGAAATCGATCTACCCGCCGAAGTCACTGCACGTGATGACCTCGGACAATCGCGAGCGGCTCCTGATGCGCCCGGATTCCGATGGCGCGGACGGCGCTCAGGCTCTGGGAGACATTCTTTTCAATGGCCACTCGGTCGTGGACGTGCAGAACGCACGCATGGCGTCATCGCTGGCCAGCCTTTTCCCAGGTCTGAGACGCGACGACGTGCGCGAGGACTTCAGGCCGCTCGTTTTCTGGCTCGGGTCGGTGCGAACTGGCGCCGACGGCCGCGCGCGCACAACTGTACGGCTGCCGGATTCATTGACGACCTACCGCATCATGGCGGTCGCTGGCGATCGCGCATCGCGGTTCGGGTTCGGCGAGCACGAAATCAGGACAACGAAGACGCTCACGCTGCTGCCGGTTTTTCCGCGGTTCCTCTCGCCTGGCGATCGTGCGTTCTTCGGGGCCGTCCTGACCTACACCGGGTTGAGGCCGGGCGAGGCGGTCGTGACAATCGAGAGTCGCGATGCCGAAACGCTTCGGTTCGGGGCGCCGGCGAGCCGGAAGGTCCGGCTCGAGCCCGGTGTGTCTCAGCCTGTCACCTTCGAGGCGGTCGCAGGCCGGCTCGGCCGCGCTCACGTGCGAATGACCGTCAGGCGTGGCGCGGAGACGGATGCGTTCGAGCTCCCGTTGGCAGTGACTTCGCTGGTGCGCCCCGAAACGACCGCGGCCTACGGCGAGGTGTCTGGCAACGCGGCCGTGGAATCGCTCGCCCTTCCTCCCGGCGCGCTTCCCCACCTCGGAGGTCTGAGCGTGGAGCTCGCCTCGACGGCGCTCGTCGGCCTCGGCGAGAGCGCGCGCTACGTGACTGACTACTGGCATCGCGGAGGTGAGCAGCGAGCGTCCCGTGCGCTCGTGCTGCTGCTCGCCTCGGAGTTCGATGGAGCTTTCCATCTCTCGAACGTCCCTCCGACGCAGCTGCGCGCCGCCGGTGCGGCAGAGCTCCGCGCGCTCTGGGATCACCATTGCGAGGTCGACGGAGGTATCGCGCTCTGGCCTGGTGTCTGTACCAGCGTGTCGCCGTACCTCACCACTTACATACTTCATGTGATGCACGTCGCGCGGACGATGGGCATCGACCTCGACCAGACGACCGTCGATCGAGGTCTCGGCTACCTCGACCACTTCATCAACGCTCCGTCTCCACGCGGCGAGCGATGGGTTGTATGGGCGTCCGCGCAGGCGTACGCGTTCAAGGTCTTGGCGGAGTACGGACGCACGCCGAAAACCAGCATCGCACCTCTTCTGGCTGAAGCTGAGAGACTGCCGGTATTCGCGGTGTCGTTTCTGGCCGATGCGCTGCACACGCAGGGTGAGCGGGGACCGAGGTACCAGGATCTCGTCCGGAGAATCACGAACACCATTCGTGTCAACGCCGATCGCGCGCACGTAGAGGAAAGCGACGATTCCTCCCTGGCCTGGCTGTGGCACAGCACCATCGGGTCGACCGCCATTGTGCTGGAAGGCCTGGCGCGTCGCGACGACGCCCCCGCATTGGTGGCTCCGCTCGTGCGCTGGCTGCTGGCCTCTCGCACGAACGGACGGTGGGGCACCACGCACGAAAACGCGAGAGCGCTCGAAGCGCTGTTCGCGTACTACCGGACGCTCGAAGGCACCGCACCGCGGATGACAGCGACGGTGAGCATCGGCTCGGTCAAGGTGGGCGGCGCGTCGTTCCGGCGTCGCGCACCCATCTCTCAGCAGGTGGTCCTTCCGATGCGGGATCTTCTCCAACACCTGGGCACGGGAAATGCTCCGCTATCCATTTCTCGAACGGGCGTCGGACGCGTGTACTACACGGCTCGCGTGCAGTCGTTCGTGCCAGAGCCGGCCGGCTCGGTGGACCGCGGGTTTCGGGTCGAGCGGCGCTACGCGCGCTTCGTAGAGAATGTCGCCGGACCGCCAACGACCACGTTCTCCGCAGGTGATCTCGTTCGCGTCACCGTCAGCCTGACTCTCCGGGGGGAGGGCCGTTATCTTGCCCTCACGGACCCGCTGCCCGCCGGCTTCGAACCGATCGAAGGCGCGTTCCAGACGACCGAACGCCGGCTCGTCGTGGAGGCCACACGTCACGACGATCACGAGCTCTGGGACTGGTGGCGGCGGGGAACATTCGACCACGTCGAGAAGCACGACGACCGCATCGTCGCCTTTGCCACGTGGCTGGGATCGGGA
>Ga0075418_10006510_pt1 | contig 13173 bp, 16 predicted proteins | sample SoiMetdeltSBSDD2_FD_81776 | JGI IMG/M metagenome (GOLD analysis project Ga0075418, IMG submission 81776) | Bulk soil microbial communities from a Populus tree surrounding site in Tennessee, USA - Soil MetaG P. deltoides SBSDD2 | ecosystem: Environmental > Terrestrial > Soil > Tree plantation...
GCGCGTGCCGAGCGGCAAGCCGTCGACGTGCGCCGTTCGCAAGCCGCGCTCGGCGCGGTAGTCCGCGCGCGTCGGCGCGGGCGCCTTCTCGCCGACGGCCATGATGCTGATGTCGCGCGCCGCCGCGACGTACTGCTCGATGTGCGTCGGCGTCACGCGCAGCACCTCGGCGACGTTGTCGAAGCCTTCGCTCGCCATGTCGGCCGGAAGCATCGAGCGCGCGTCGATGTGCAGGCCGAGCAGCTGCTCGACGGCCGCCGCGTACTCCGTGCGGTTCATGCGATGCAGCGCGACGCGTCCGGGCTCGGGGCCGCGCGCCGCGGCCGTCGCGTCGAGATGCCGCTCGAGCGCGGCGACGAGCGCGGCCCGGTCGTCGGCGGCGGGTCGCGGCTCGCCGGGCGGAGGCATCAGGCCGCCGCGCAGCTTGCGGATCACTTGCTCGAACAGCTCGGGTTTGGCGGCGACCTCCGCGGGCGTCACGTGCTCGAGCGACATGTCGCCGGCGCGTTCCGCGTCGTTGTGGCAATCGGTGCAGTAGCGACCGAACAGCTCGACGTGCTGCGCGACGGCTTCTTCGGGAGGCGGCTCCGAGCAGCCCGCGAGCAGGGCAATGGTCGAAGCCGTGGCGGCGGCGCCGAGCGCGCGCAGGAAGGGTCGATTGCGATTACAGCGAGTCACTGAGCCTCCCTGCCCACCAAAGTCCGTTGTAGATGTTCGCCACGAAGCGGTCGCGGTTGTCGCCCCACTTAGCGTCGAATTCCTTCGTCACTCCGGCCGCGAGCATCTCCTCGATGCTGCGGCCCTTGCGCATCAAGTTCTCGATGCGCTCGCGCACGACGGTCAGCATCTCGAGCTGAGCCTGGAGATGCGCGCGCGGCTGCGCCGGCCCGGTCGCCGGCACTACAACCGTGTCGGCGTTCGTCAGTGCGAGCAGCTTCTTCGTCGCCTCGACGAGCCCGCCGATCCAGCCGCCCGTGGCGTAGTCGATGACTGGATACTCGCCGTGCGTGACGACGCCGCCCGCGACGAGCACGTTGCGGTTCTTGAACAAGACGTAAATGTCGCCGTCCGTGTGTGCCTCGGGCAAGTGGCCGTAGTGGATTTCTTCGTCGCCGATCTCGGCGATGATCGGCTGCGGGTCGGTCGCGTAAAACGTGCGCGTCGGCAGCGCCGCGGATTCGCGCGGCTCGTACGTCTTGTCTTCCCAGTCGACGTAGTACTCCGTGCTCATCCAGAGCCGCGTGAGCTCGTGCGCGATGATCGTCGTGTCGCCGGAGCGCAGCGCGTCGTTGCCGCCCGTGTGTGCGAGATGCCAATGCGTGTTGAACAAGAGCTCGACGGGTAACAAGCCCATCCGGCCGCGCACGAGCTTCGCGAGCTCGGCTGCGTGCGAAGGCGGGCCGCTGTCGACGAGCGCGGCGGAGCCGGCCGTGCGCAGCACGACGACGTTCGTGCTCAAGCCGGTGACGAGCGTGAGGTCGTCGCGCAACATGACCTCGCCGAGCGCGTTCGACGCGCTCTGCGCAGGTGCGCGGCGACGAATGCCGCCGGCGACCGCCGCTGCGGCCGTCGCGCCGAGCGCCGTCGTCAGGAATCGCCTCCGGCTCGTAGTCGGGTTCTTCATGCCTTCTATATTAAATGAGTGGCGCTATTCGGCGGCACGCCGCGCGGCCGCTGAGCGCTCCGCGGCCGTGATCGTCTCGCGATACGTGAGGCCAAGCCAGGCTTCACCATAATCATTGGCCGGGTCGCGCGTGACGGTGTGCACATGGTCCTCGGTGTTGCGCAGCTCGATGCTGATGCGCGGCCCCTGCACGCGGTAGTAGAACGGCTCGGCCAGATCGCCGATGGGCCCGCGCCACGTGAACGCGAGCTTGTCCCACCCGGCGGCGTCGATCGCGGCAAGCTGCTCGTCGGCCGCGTCGAAGTCGGCGTTGCGGACGTACTCTTCGACGAGCGCACGCAGCAAGCGCTTCTGCTCGGCCGTCATGTCGGCCGCGCGCAGGCCCTCGGCCGGCGTGAAGCGGTCTTTGTTGCCTACCCCGTTCAAGACATCACCGGGTACTTCCGCGGGCGAGATCGCTACTTCACGCTGACTCTCGGTCAGCGTCGTCACCAGTTCAACGCCTCTTGTCACTTCTTGGGCCAACGCGGACCAGCCGGTCTCGACGTCCTCGGCCACGGCGAGCGGCGTCGCACCGACGAACATCGGCAAAAACGCCGTCTTCCCGTCGGCAACGGTGAAGCTCATGGCAAGGTGATGGCCTTGGAGCAGCCAGCCCCACCGAGCATCCTTCCGCGGATCGCCGAAGATCAGGACGAAGTAGTTGCGCGAGCCGAAGCCCTCGGCTTGCTCTTTCTGGAATGCCGTCGCGTCGGGTCTCAAGCGCGCGACCTGTTGCGCGCGATTGATGTCGTCGAGCCGAATGACGCCCGCGGCCTTCTGATAGCCCTGGCTCGAGAGCGACGCGCGCAAGAGCTCGTGCACGCGCAGCGTTGCCTCGCGGTCGAGGCTTCCCAACTGCAAGCCGGGGCGATGGTGCGATGCGTACGGCACGTTCGACCAGTTCGAACGCTCGTCGGCATCGAGCGCGAACAGTGTCGCCTTGAGCTCAGCCTCATCGAGCACGGCGAGTAGTGCTCGTGCGGCCTGCGTCATCTGCTGCGCGCTCGAGGAGGCGGGCGGCTGCGCCTGGAGCGGGGTGATGGCCGCAAGCACGATCAGCAACGAGAGCCGTTTCGTTGTAGGCATTTTGCGCTCCCACTTGGACTCGCTCGAAGTCATCTTAGCGCCATGCAAGGTGTCACGGACGATCGGCGACGGCGCAGACCTCTTGCCGATTGAACGCGAGCTGGCGCATGCGAAGGCGGCGATAGCCGTACCGCCGAATCCGCTCGGCGATCTGCGGCAGCTTTTCCGCCAAGCCGGGATCGGTGAGCTTCAACGTCAGCACGAGCCCTTCCGGCCGCGCGCCGCCCTGCAGCAAGACGCCGTCGAGCGTGTCGAGTGTGTAGTTCGGCGCGACGTTCGCGTCCATGACGAGCCAGCGGCAGTCGCGGAACACGCTGCGTTTGACGTCCTTCGCGCGCGCGCGCACGTGCGTGAAGCCGGGGTGCGCGAGCACTTCGGCGTCCATCTCGGCCGGATCGATGCCCGTCACGTTGAGGCCACGCTCGAGCAGCGCGAGGCACGAACCGCCCGGCGAGCTGCCGATCTCGACGCAGTGGTCTCCCGCCGCGACCGGGAGCTCCGACCATTCGAGCGCTTCGACGATTTTCAGGTACGCGCGCGAGATCAGCCGCGCGGGCAACGCGATCGGCGGCACGCCGCCGGGCCAGCGCGTCTCCGGCGCTGCTGCGCGATGCCAGCCGAGCCACCATTCGTCGCGTTCGACGAGCACGCAGTCGAGCACGACGTCGCGGTTTGCCGCGACGCCATTCACCGTGGGGGGAGCGTGGTCGTGCTTCTGGAGCTTTTCGACGAGCACCGCGCCGACCGTGCGCGCGAGCTCGTCGGGTGCGCCGTCGTAACTCTCGTCGCCGGGCAGCGCGCGATCGCGCGGCCATACGTGCACGTGCCGGAGCGCTTCATCGGGTAGCTCCTCGCTGGCGAGCCGCGATGCGTCGGCCGCGAGTTGCACGTCGTCGGCGCCGCCGACCTTGCCGAGCGAGTAGCCCCAGGTTCGCGCGAACACGCTGCGTAACGCAAATTCGTGGGGCAGCGCATCGGGTAAGCGGAACGTCACGAAGCCGGGCCGCGAGAACGCGAACCTGAGCTCGGGATGCTCGCGCGCGATCTCGTTCTTCAGGGCGCGCTCGGCGCCCGCCTGAGTTGCGGCGAAGAGAAAGCGGGCCGGCATTGCGTAAGCTGAGTTTCACGGCGGGTCGCCAGTATAGCTGCCGATGGGGTATACGTTAGGCGGGGGACGGCGAGGCGAGATGCGAATCGACCTTCATAACTGCAGCCTTCGGCCGTGGCGCGCCGGAGACGAGGCGTCGCTCGTTGTTCACGCAAACGATCGTGACGTTTGGCTCAACCTTCGCGATCAATTTCCGCACCCGTATACGGCGGCCGATGCGGAGGCATGGGTCAGGTTTGCGTCCAGTCAGGCACAACCAACGAGCTTGGCGATCGAGGTTGATTCCGAGGCTGTCGGTGGAGTCAGCTTGCAGCTCCACGATGACGTCGAACGAGTCTCCGCGGAGATTGGCTACTGGCTCGGACGAGGATACTGGAATCGGGGCATCATGACGGCCGCGGTTCGTGCACTAACACGCTATGGGTTCGAGCAGTTTTCGCTCACGCGGGTTTACGCAGTCCCGTTCGCGACGAATGTTGCGTCGCATCGAGTGCTCGAGAAAGCAGGTTATGTGCGGGAGGGCCTTCTTCGGAGGAGTGCCGTGAAAAACGACATCGTCCTAGATCAAGTGCTTTATGCCATGACGGACCGCGACCTCGTGAGTGACAGCGTTGGTTAACTGCGGCGTTCAGCGCAGGAGTTGGTCGTCGAGCCCGTGAACGCAAGGTGGTAGATTTACATCGACCAAAGCATCGCCAGAAGGACGGAGTGCCATGAAACGATTCGTTGTCAGCACGCTGCTTCTCGCTGTGACCCCAATGATTCTGCTCAACCCGCTCGGGCGCGAAGCGTTTATCGGGTATTACATCGGCGTGGTCGCGATGTGGTTTGTGTTCGTCTGCGCCCAAAAGGAATCGAGCACATCACACGCGCTGCTAGCGAGTGCCATGTTCTAGTGGTGGAGCCGCGAGGCGTCGTCAATACCGGTGATGCGGGTGGTGAATTGACGGCACAGAACGATGTCTGGGTGTAGCGCGAGCGCGGATACTGCCCGCGCTTCTAGCCCTTTCCCACGTCTGATGTATGCCTGAGCTAGTGATCTTTGACTGCGATGGCGTCCTCGTCGATTCCGAGAGGCTCGCGATCAGAGTTGACGCCGAATTCCTCGCCGAAATGGGGTGGGTGATGACCGAGGCAGAGGCGGCCGAGCGTTTCGTCGGCCTGTCGATGGTCCAAGTTCGTCACCAAGTCGAGTCGCACTTCGGGCGAACATTGCCACCCGAATGGGAAGACGAATTCCAAGAACGGCTGCGCGAGTCGTTCGTCTCAGAGCTAGTCCCTGTGCAAGGTATCGTCGAAGCGCTCGATGCCATACGTCATGACACCTGCGTCGCGTCCAGCGGGACGCACGAGAAGATCAAGTTCTCTCTCACGCTGGTCGGGCTATACGATCGCTTCGCGGGCCGCATTTTCAGCGCGACCGAGGTGCCGCGTGGCAAACCCGCGCCAGATCTCTTTCTGCATGCCGCGCAGCGAATGCGTGCCGATCCGAGTCAGTGTGTCGTCATTGAGGACAGCGTGCCTGGCGTGACAGCGGCACTGGCCGCTGGCATGCGCGTGCTGGCTTACGCCGGCGGGGTTACGGCCGCTGGCAAATTGGAGCGCCGCGGCGCCGTCGTCTTCGACGACATGCGCGATTTGCCGGCGTTGCTTGACTCGATAGGTAATACTGAACGTGGCGCCGGATTCTAGGAGATTAGCTTCATGAAGATCGCCCGTAGATGATTACGCACGAGTCGCCGGTAGCTGACCGATGGTTCTACGTGACCGTGACGATGTTCGTCATTCTCGTGAACGTCGTCGCATTCAGTCCTTCGCTCATGAATGCTTCCACGCGGACGGTTCCGCTCCCACTGACCTCCATTGATCTCGCCCACTCGCTTGTGTCGGTCACGTGGCTTCTCATATTTCTCGCGCAGGTGACACTCGTTGCAGCGGGACGACGGGCGGCCCATCGTCAACTCGGCCTGTTTGGTGTCCTGCTCTCCGCTGCGTTCATCGTGGTGACATGGCTCGTGCTCGTCGAGGGAGCGCGACGCGGCTTCGATCTCAGTGGCGACCTCGTGCCCCGTGGCACCTCAGTAGATCCGAGCACATTCCTTGCCCCGTCGGGAGCGTTAATCCCCCTCGGAGCTTTTGTCTGCGCTGCTGTGTGGTATCGGCAACGTTCTGCGGTACACAAACGGCTGATGATGCTCGCACTGCTAACGTCCACGGGGGCGCCCATCGCGCATGTAGTTGGTCACTGGCCAGCGTTTGCACCCTTCGCACTGATCGTCGGCATGTTCATTCTGTTTCTCCCCGCAATCCGCGATCGGGTGTGGGAGCATCGCATCCATCCTGTGTCGCTCTGGGGCGCGATCTTCGTCGCACTGTGGGTGCCAGTGTTTCTCATAGTCTTCGCGCCCACGGCTTTGTGGCGCAATTTCGCTGCGTGGGCCGTTCAATAAAGTGCGATGGATGATGCGAGCTCAATCGCGAAACACCAAGCCACGAACGTGGGGCCGCCTTTGAGGAGAGCAGCTTTATGAAGATCGTGTCGTTCTACGATTTAGCGCCGGGGGCGCTCGCCAAGCTCAAGGAGCACTTTCCCGCGCATCGCGCGAGGCTCGAAGAGTTCCACTCGCGGGGCCTCCTGATCGCAGCGGGGCCGCTCGGCAATCCGCCCGAAAGCGCCATGGGCATTTTTGCCTCGAAGGAAGCGGCCGAGGAATTCATCAAAGGCGATCCCTTCGTGACGAACGGCCTCGTCGGCAAGTGGCGCTTGCTCGAATGGAACGCGGCTTTCATTTGACGAACCCTCGTCGCAACTAGGCGTACCGCCCGGTCTCGTAATCCACGACGCCGCGGGACCATAATAGATTCCGTTCTGGTCCGGCCAACGGGTTCTCGGGGGAGGCACTCGGCATGCGACCTGGCTTCGGTTTCACTCGCGCGCCAGTCGCCGCAGCAGCGGCGTTCGCGCTGCTCACGGCCCTGTCGGCTGCCGCGCAAACGGAAACGGCGGCCGGCGCCGGCGTCATCGTCCGCCTCGACAAGCGTCTCGACGCGCTCGTGCCGCACGGCGCCGCGATCGAGAAAGTCGCCGACGGCTTCGTGTTCCTCGAAGGTCCCGTTTGGCGCAGCGCCGACTCGCGGTTGTTCTATTCGGATCTGCGCGGCAACGCGATCTACCAATGGACCGCCGCCGACGGTGTGCGCGACCACTCGAAGCCGTTCTTCGCGGGCGACGGCGCGGGCTTGCGCGGCGTCGGACCGAACGGCATTGCGCTCGATTCCGAAGGCCGGCTGCTCGCGTGCGTCTACGGCAGCCGCTCGGTGATCCGCATCGAGAAGGACGGCACGCGCACGACGCTCGCCGACCGCTACCAAGGCAAGCGCCTCAACAGCCCGAACGATCTCGTCGTCGCAGGCGACGGCACCGTGTACTTCACGGATCCGTCGTTCGGCCTCGAAGGCACCGACAACTCACCGCTGCGCGAGCAAACCGTCAACGGTGTGTACCGTATTCGGCCGAATGGCGAAGTCACGTTGCTGACGGGCGAGCAGGAGCGGCCGAACGGCCTTGTGCTCTCGCCCGACGAGCGGACGCTCTACGTCGCGAACTCGGGCGGCGCGGTCACGGGTTGGTATGCGTACGACCTCGGCCCGTCCGGTCTGTCGAACAAGCGCGTGTTCCACGACATCACGGGTGTGGAAGGCGAGGGCGGCGCCGACGGCATGAAAGTCGATCTCGCCGGCAACGTCTACGCGACGGGGCCGGGCGGAGTCTGGGTCATCGCGCCCGACGGCACGCATCTCGGCACGATTCGTCCGCCCGAGGCGTTGACGAACGTCGGCTGGGGCGAGGACGGGCGCACGATGTACATCACGGGGCGCACGGCGTTGTATCGCATTCGTTTGAACGCGCGCGGCGCGACGAACTAACGCGCACGCGAGCGCGAGCTAGCGGGAGTAACTCAATGAGCAACAGGATCGGTCTCGGCTTCGCGGCGGCGTTGGCGTCGCTGGCTACGATGCAGGTCGCCGCCCATCACGGCGCCGGCGTGTTCGAGCCGGAGAAGAAAGTCACGGTCGAGGGCACGGTCACGGACTTTCAGTTCGTGAATCCGCACGTGCTCGTCTACCTAAGCGTCAAAGGCGACGGCGGCAAAGACGTGCAGTGGGGCGGCGAGCTCACGAGCCCGAACCGGCTCGCGCGCGACGAGCGCGCCGTGAAGTGGCACAAGGAGATCTTGAAGCCCGGCGACCGCATCACGGTGACGGGCCATCCCGCGCGCAACGGCGCGCCGATGATGGACATCCTCAAGATCGTCGACGCCAAGGGCACTGTGCTGATCGACGACGAATGACGGGGGCATGATGAATCGAGAACGAAATGCGGCGGTCGCGTCCGTGTGCGCGCTGGTGTTGTGGGTGTCGGCGGCTACTGCGCAAGTGCCGACGAAGGGCGAGCACAACGCCGACTTGAGCGGTGTGTGGACCAACCAGAACGTGCCGGGCACGGGCGAGTGGGCGATCTACACGTTCAGCAAGGATCTGCCCGAGATGACGGCGTGGGGCAAGGCGAGGTTCGACGCATCGAAGCCGCAGCGCGGCCCCCGCGGCGTTCCGGTCGCCGAGACCGACGATCTCGTCTACAAGTGCTACCCGCCCGGCACGCCGCGCATCTACATCCATCCGTTCCCGATGGAGATCATTCAGCTGCCGGGCCGCGTGCTGATGATCTTCGAGTACGACCACCTCGTGCGCCAGATCTACACCGACGGGCGCGAGCACCGCACCGATTTGGCGGTGTCGTGGATGGGCGATTCGATCGGCCACTGGGAAGGCAAGACGCTCGTCATCGAGACGAACAACTTCAACGACAAGACCTGGATCGATCGCATTGCCGTGCCGCACAGCGACAAGATGGTGCTCACCGAGCGCCTCCACTTGAACGATCAGGGTCAGCTGCAGATCGACATGCGCATCGACGATCCCGTCGCGCTCGCGAAGCCGTGGGAATTCTCGCGCTACTACCGCAAGACGGATTGGACGATCGAAGAGCTGATGTGCGTGGACAACGCGACGTACACGCCGTTCGAGGACGCGCTGCTCGAGTTCGACGAAGAGAAAGCCGAGTAGCTCGAATGCGAATGACGGCCGCGCTGTTATTGGGAGTCGGCCTCGCGATCATGTCGCGTCAGGCTGAGGCCCACCATTCGTTCGCGGCCGAGTTCGACGCGGCGAAGCCGTTCAAGCTCACGGGCGCTGTGACGCAAGTCGTGTGGGCGAATCCGCACGCCTGGTTGCACATCGACGTCGTCGATGCCGCGACCAACAAGGTCACGAGTTGGGCCGTCGAGTTGAACAGTCCCAACGCTCTGCTGCGCGCCGGTTGGAAGCGCGACACGTTGAAAGCGGGTGACGTGATCACGGTGGAGGGAAGCCTCGCAAAGGACGGTTCGCCGACCGGCAACGCGCGGTCGGTCACCACCGCGACGGGACAAAAGCTATTTGCGGGATCGAGTCAGGACGAAACCCCCTAAGCGATCGCGGCCGGCTACCTCGTCCGATCGAAGCGGTAATCGCCCGACACGTGCTTGTCGAACAGGTGCGTCGGCACGCCTTCCGAGTTCCGGACGAACTCGATCGCCAAGCCGGCGTTGTCGAAGACGGTTTCTGTCTGCGGCCGTAGCCGCGTCTGTCCGAGAAACAGCGCGCCGTCGGTGAATTTAATTTCGAAGACGCGGGCGACCGTCGCGGCTTGCCAGAACGGTTGCCGCTCCGTGTAGGTACCGGCGTATTTCGCGAGAGTTTCTGAAGCGATCGTGATCTCGGAGCGCGCGGCGTCCGAGCGCGAGCCGACCCAGTGCTCGTGAAACGTCTTGTTCTCGTTGCAGACGTACTCGAGCAGCTCCGTGTCGGCCGCGAGCTCCGCCTGGATCGTCGCCGTCCAAGGCTTGGAGTACAGCGTGGGGTCATGGAGCTCGAGCTCGAGCGTGAGGTGGCCGAAATCCGGGCGCCGGTAACGCTCGATAGTGCGCAGCCCTTCCGTGTGAGGGTAGCCGCCGAGGAGCCACGTCAGATCGTTGAAGCCCGCACTCTCGACGACGAGCGTGTCTCCCTCCCAGCGTCCCACCGAATACCCCATCCAGCTAGGATTCGCGTCGGCTTCGAGCGCACGCCCGTCGGTGAAAATCTGTCGGTAGGTCAGATCCGCGTGCAGGATCATGATGAGCGCAGGCGTCTGCACGATCTTGGACATCGCCCAGTTCAAGTCGGGGCCCATGGCAAAAAAATAGCCGGGGCCTTCGGGAAGGCACTGCGCCCGCATGCTCTCTTTCTGGAAGTTTTCGCTGCGCTCGCGCACGACGGCGTCCACCGAGGCCGGATCGACTGGCGCGAAGCTGGTATTCACGCGCGACCTTCTCGTCCACAAGCCCGAGAGATCGGGTTTGCCGTCGGGAGCACGCGGCGCGGGCGCAGTGAGGTTCGGCTCACCGTCCGCGTTACGCGGAATGCCGGCCGTCGGGTGATTCAACCATTGAGCGGCCGCCGGCGCGCTGATGGCGAACAGCAGAATCGCGAGCGCAGCGGTCTTCATGTGGAGCGCCCTTTTCTTCGTGCCCGTTAGCTTGCGCCGCTACCTCTGCCGTGGCAACGAGCGAGGCCGGGACGTAGACTCACGAGCATGCCACTCGTGGTCGGTTGCCTGGGCCTGATGGCGCCCCGCTTCGCCATCATCCTCGTCGTCATCTTCAGCGACTACATCGGTGAGGCGTACACGACCGTCGTCTGGCCGTTCCTCGGATTTCTGTTCATGCCGCTGACGACGCTGGCCTACGCGTGGGCGATCAACAGCCGTGGAACGGTCGAGGGTTTCCAGCTCGTCGTCGTCGTCATCGCCGTGCTCATCGATCTCGGCATCGTGGGCGGATCGGCAGCGAACCGAAGGCGCGCCCGAGCGTAGCGCAGACGAACCGGATAGCTTCGATCTAATTTCGTCAGGTGCGTGATTCATGCACTTGCCAGCGACCGCGTAAGCCGGCTTATTGGCGGCCATGACCTCCGGCAAAGACAAGCCGACCGTCGTGTCGATGAGCGGCAGCCCAATCTATCGCCATGGAGAAGCTTCGCCGTGGCAGGCTCCGCAAGGTGAGATGTCGCTCGAGCAGATCTCCGCGCACATCGAGGCGCATCTCGGCAAGGTCGACTTCGTTTTTCACGAGATCCTTTCCGATACCGTTCACATCGACGTCCACATCGTCAAACCGGAGGTGAGCTTTCCCTACGTCAGGCTCGTCACTTCTGGGATGAGCGACCTGCCAATGACGATTCCGGAGGACGCCGACGTACCTCGGTTCGCAGAGCTGATGGTCACGCTGCCGGCAAACTGGGCGCTGGATCAGGAGTCGTTCAAGGACGAGAACTGGTACTGGCCGGTCCGGCTAATCAAGGAGCTCGCGCGTTTCCCGCACAAGTACGCGACGTGGCTTGGTTTCGGCCATAGCGTGCCGCACGGCGATCCGCCGCAGCCGTATGCCGCTAGCACGAAGTTGTGCGGGGCTCTGGTCTTGCCTTCCGTGACGGTGCCGGACGAATTTCACAAGCTGCGCATCGATGACGCGAAGGAGATCACGTTCTACTCCATCGTTCCTCTTTACGCAGACGAAATGGCTTTCAAGCTTCGCGAAGGCTCGAACAAGCTGCTCGACAAGTTCGATAGCGCCAAGCTCAACGACATCATCGATCCGCAGCGTCGCAGTGTTCTCAAGAAGCGATTCGGGATCTTCTAGAGACGTGGCGCTGGTTTACCGCGGCGGTGTGACGAGGTAACGCGGGTTCGCATTCGGCAGCGGGCGGAATTTCTGCACGCGTCCCGTGTCGACTTCGGCCGTGTAGAAGTTGCCTTCGCTGTCGACGCTCATGCCGTGCACGCCCCACATGCCGCCCGGGAACGTGCCCCACGTGCCCCACGAGTAGAGCAGCGTTCCGTCGAGCGAGTACTTCAAGATCTTGTTCGTGCCGCGATCGGCAGCCCACAGGTAGCCGCCGCCGTCGATCAAGAACAGGTGGATGTCCGACGGCGGCCCACCGAAGCTCCATTGATCGAGGAACTTGCCGTTCTCGTCGAAGACTTGCGCGCGGTTGTTGGCGCGATCGTTGACGAACACGCGCCGGGTGCGCGGGTCGACCGCGATGCCGTGCACGTTGTTGAGATAGCCGGGCCGCGTGTCGTTCGGCGGCGTGCCTTTCTCGCCCCACGCCATAAGGTATTTACCGGAAGCGTCGAACTTCACGACGCGCGTGTTCTCGTAGCCGTCGGCCACGAAGAACGTGCCGTCGGGCAGCCATGCCATGAACGTCGGGCGGAAAAAGTGCGTCGCATCGGCGCCATGCTCGTTGACGGTGCCGATCGTCTGCACGAGGCGCTTGCCGTCGTTCGTGAACTTGAAGATGGCTTGGCGAAAGTCGTCGACGATCCAGACGTGCTTGTCCGGATCGTACGGGCTGATGTAGACCGCGTGCGGCCGCGCGAGCATCGAGTCCCATTGCGTCCAGTCCTCGACGACGTTGCCGTTGCGGTCGAATACCAGGATGCAGTGCTCCCACCGCGCATCGACGCCGAGCACGCCGCCTTGCTCTTGCCACGCCTTCAAGCCGTCCGGCGGCATCGCGCCCGCGGCGCCGCCGGCCGGAGGGCTCGCGACCGTCGCACTGCGGATCGGCAGCCGGAACACCGGGTACTCGAGGCTGGGGCCGACGTCGCGTATGCGCCGCGTCGCGGGCCGTTCGAGCGCGGGCAGCTCGCCGCGCTGCAGCACGAACACGCGGTCCGGGCTCGCCGCGAACACGCTTTGCGCAGCGCCGTAGGTCCAGCCGTCGTGGCCGGGCAGTTGCGCGAGCGGCTTCGGCCAATCAGCGACCACCGTGTAGTGGCCGTACGTGTCTTGGCCGCCCTTGCGTCCCGCGAAGACGGCGTCGTCCTGCGCGTGCGCGGCGAACGGAGTCATGACGCAGAGCACGGTCCAACCGAGCATTTGGCGCATGGCGAGTCACCCCGTGGAGGATTCGAAGCCGATCCTAGCGCGCCACGCTCTCACGGAACACTTCGCGGCAGTGCTATCTTCGCTGCGTCAGGTCAAGGGGGACGCATCCATGATTCGGCTCGGCGCAATGCTCCTTTCAGTGCTCGTCGCCGGCACCGCGGTCGGTCAGCGTGCCGCGAGCGCGCCGGCCGTCCAGGATCCGGAGGTTGCGCGCGCGATGACGGCGGCTGCCCGGGCGCTGCTCGAATCCGTGCGCGGCGAGCCCGAGTTCTCCGAGC
>Ga0075418_10006514_pt1 | contig 13169 bp, 12 predicted proteins | sample SoiMetdeltSBSDD2_FD_81776 | JGI IMG/M metagenome (GOLD analysis project Ga0075418, IMG submission 81776) | Bulk soil microbial communities from a Populus tree surrounding site in Tennessee, USA - Soil MetaG P. deltoides SBSDD2 | ecosystem: Environmental > Terrestrial > Soil > Tree plantation...
CGGGGACGTAAAGGTGAACACGTCGTGGTCGAGGAACGCCTTGTGCTCGAGCATCCATCGGCCGGAGGCGAGATTCCACCAGAGATCCGGAGTTTGCACGGTCTTCAAGGACAGCGCGGCGGTAAGGAAGATAAGGCTATAGACGGGGAGCATTCGCCAGGAGCGCATAAGCGGGGGATTATCGCGCCTTCCGGTTCCGGTTGGTATCTCTGGAGTGAGAGATATTTCAGGTCTGGAATACCCGTTTTATCACATTTGAGTTCTTCATTGGGTCTGTTTCTCCAAGCGTGCTAGCCTCCATGCTGCGGGCTGGGTTTATCCGGAAAGGGCGGAGTCGTGGGCAAATTCGTACTCCTCTGCAATGGTTCGTCGCATTGAGCTCGCAACGGTTGCCCCTGGAGACCGCATTACTGTCCATCCGAGAATTCGTTCCGGAGGACGCGAGGGACATATTTCGCCTGAGCACTGAAGAGGGGTACCGGACCTGGCTTCCGAGTCAGGTGTATAGAGACGAGTCGCAGGCACGCTCAGTACTTGAGTTTCTGATCTCCAAGTATTCGGATCCCGGAAATCCAAGGCTTGGCCCCTATGTTTTAGCCATCGAACATCGAATGGACCGCACGTTGATCGGGCACGTGGGATTCAGTCCCTTTGACGATGACGTCGAGATCGGGTTCGCCATTGGAGAGCGCTATCAAGGTCGCGGTCTGGCCACCGAGGCGGTCGTGGCCGCGTCGCAGTGGGCGCTCGAGACATTTGCGTTGGAGAGAATCCTTGGCATCGCCTCGGCAGTGAACATCGCATCCAAAAGAACGTTGATCCGCGCGCGATTCGCGCACGAGAAGGATTGCCTCATGCCGTTTCAGGGCACAGAACAGGCCGTCACCATGTATGCCCTCGATCGGGATCGATCATCAAGTCAGGGGAGAGTGGGCTCGACCTCGTAATCCAGAGCGGCTACGTCTACGAACCTACGAAAACCGAATAACTCCAGCTCCGCCCCGTGTGTTTCGTGGGCATGAAGCAGCGCCTGCCGAACCATACTTTTCAATTCGTCCGGTGTGTCCGATCGAATCACGATCGGCTGGATCGGGAAGGGGCCCCACGTTTCGATGCGCCGGAGCGTGAGCGCGTCACCCTGCTGCCGCCGGTAGCGTAACGTGTTCGAATCGATCGCGGCGGCATCGACCTGCCGCTCCTGCAATAGGCGCAAGCTCTCCAGATGGGATCCGGCCTGGATCACTTCGGAAAAATACGCCTCCGGAGCCAAAGGAGAGATGCGTAGAAGCATGCTGAACCAGCCGCTCTGGGAATTGCGATCATTGTAGGCCCAGCGTTTTCCACGCAAGTGCTCGAACCCCCTCGCCGGATTGTCCGCGTGCGTCATCACATCGCTGAAGTACACGGGTCGCCCTTCCGCCCGCGGATCGGACGAAACCGGGACCGGTAAGAGCTCCAAAGTTCCGCGCAACCATCGGTAGGTCGGGGCGCATACGAATCCAATCTCGGCCCGGCCATCCAGGAAAGGGTTTTCGTCACCCGGCAATGGGCCGGAAATGCGATCTTCGAACTCGAGGCCCACGTCCATCCCGGATTCCTCCCGGATCGTGCGGGTGACGAGCTCGAAGAATTCCGCGGGAATACTGGGAGCCAGGTAGCTGATCAATCGCAACATGACGTAACAGCTTACCGGATCTCGGCGGATTTATGCCCTTATGCGGTCTTTGCGGGCGATGATCTGCAACACGGTTGGGGTCAGCATTACTGCACCCGAGTCCCGCGATCGTTCTTCCAGCACCCGAACCACTGCTTCAGCCTCGGGGCGGGTCATGGAACCAAGCTCCACTTGCCGCGAGGCATTCACGGCAATGAACCGCGCCGGCCACTGCCACATGAAGTCCCGGGGCCGAATTGCGAATTGAATGGCTTCGACATGCTCGATGGCAAAGCCGTTCATAGGCAAGAGCCGCGGAAGCTCGAGGCCAATGTCCGGCTCGCCCCCGGACGCTCGCCATGTCGCCACCACTGCATCCACGAAGCGGTCCATTTCCGGAGCGGGAGGCGCGAGCTGCCAGGTGCGGTAGTCGGAATATTCCTGAATCATGAGCGCACCCCCCGGCTTGAGCGCGCCAGCCATCTTCGCCACGATAGCGGCCGGGTCGCTGACGAACGCCAGCACCCAGCGACACCAAATGAAATCAGCAATCCCCTGGGGCCACACGTCCCCAAGCAGATCGCCCAGGACGGCTTGAATTTGAGAAAGACCGCGGCGGGCGGCTTCGTCTTTTAGACGGTCAAGGAAACGCTCGGAGCGTTCGAGTGCTAAGACCCGGCCTTCCGTGCCGACGATCTCTCCAAGATCGAGGCTGGCGAAGCCCGGCCCGGCGCCCGCGTCGATGACGGTGCTTCCGCGCGATACGCCGGCGTGCTCCCAAAGCGAAAGCGCGGGACGTCGCCACACTTGATGCTGCAAGCCAAGACGATCGATCTCGGCATCATGGGTGCCAAGGACGTAGTCCTTGTCGGGCGATTGGCTCATGACTGGATCACCTGATCGTGCCTCTTGTCATCGACGCGCGATCGCCGATTCCCAGTTCCGTGTGACCGTAATGCCGGGCAGGGGATTCTTGAACTTTTGGTTGACCAGGAACCGCTGTCCGTCCGCAGTCACCGCCCAGCGGCGGATGGTCCAGCCATATTCCGACACGTCGGCGTGGAACAGTTTGACCGGCTTTCCCGGCACGAAATCCGTGCCCGGCGTCACCGGAACGGCGATTAGATCGTTGACGGGATTCTGATAGATGATTTCGTGACCGTCCTTGCTCCAGGCGGAAGCGAATCCACCGTTGTTCGACACCCGCCACTTGCGCAGCCCGTCGGGAAACGAACGCACATAGATCTCCGACCGTCCCGTCTCGTCCGAGGAGTAGGCGAGCCACCGGCCATCCGGCGAGACCACCGGCGCGACTTCGAGGCCGGGCGAGGCGCAAAACCGCCGCGGTGGCTGCTTCCCCCGAATGTCGCGAATCAATACATCCCAATCCCAGGTCTGGCCCTTCGACATCATGGTCACGAGCCACTGTCCGTCAGGCGAGATACTCATCGGGCCCTCGTTCCCCGAATTCCCGAAGCTGAGCGTGTCTTCGGGACCGACACCGGACGCGGAAATGGAATAGACGAGGTAGTTCCCGCCCTGACGGTCCGACCCATAGAAGATACGCGATCCGTCCAGTGACCACACCGGACCGGTTTCCTGCGTTCGATCGAAGGTGAGGCGCGTGGAGATGCCGCGGTCGAGATCGCGCACCCACACGTCATCCGTCCCAGTTGCTGGATCCTCGATCGCGACCGCGGCACGGTGACCGTCGGGCGACAAGGCGATCTCGCGGTAGCGGTTCGGCTCACCGGCCCGGGTCAGCGGGTGGCCCGCTCGATCCATCCACCACAGCTCGCTCACGGTCCCTGAGACGTTGGTCACCGCGAGGGACCCTCCGCCGGCAGTGAAAATGAAGGGGCTCTGCGGCAGACCCTCGGCGAGCAAAACGGGATCGCCGGTCAAGGCGCCCCGAGCGACGTCGAGGGTCCGGGTGACCAAGGACGTACCGTTCATGTAGAGCACATGGTTCGGTGGAACCACGTCGATGTCCGCGGTGCAGGGCCCAAGTTCCTTGGCTTCGAGCGAGCCGAGCCGGCCGAGCATGATGGCTTGCGTGATCTGGTCATTAACCTGGCGCCAGGTCACGTAGAGAAAACGCTGACCGTCCGGAAGGAAGCGAGGCGAGGCGTGTATGAAGTCGCCGCGAGTTCGATCGAGACGGCTGGCCTGGCGCGCCGCTCCACCCCCCTCGGGGACGACGATCATCGAGTCGCCTCGACCACCGCCTTCCATGAGAATCAGGCCGGAAGAGCCCCAGGATCCGGCTTGCCGGATGTCGCCAACGGCAGCGAGTGTCACCGGGGCGCCACCCTGAGGGGGAACCCGTTGGAGTTTTCCGTTCGAGACGAACGCGAGACTCTTGTGATCGGGAGACCAGATGGCTGGACTGGCCTTTTCCGTTCCTGGAATCGGGTGGGCCGCGAGCGAGTCCATCGGTCTCAACCAGAGGCGCGACTCCCCGGAAGAGTCGGAAGCTACGAATGCCAGCACACGGCCATCCTGGGACAGGCTGGGTGCGCCGATGCCCACCTGCCCGGCCGGGATGCCTACGAGGAAACACACCGGATCGTGATCGCCGGTAGGCCGATGAAGCGCGAGCGCGCCGAGGACACCAATGGCGGCGAGACCCACTGCTATGCCGGCCCAAACGGCTTTTCCCCGCCAGCCCCGACGCACGCCGCTGGGCAAACTCTGGGCTTCGCCCTGAGCGATCCATGGGAGCTGAAGTTTCAAGTCGTGCGCGTTCTGGATGCGCTCGTCGGGATCTTTGGCCAGGCATGCACGAACTAGGCGATCGAGAGAGACGGGAGTCAGCGGTGCGAGTTGCGATATAGGCGGCGGTTCGCTCGACATGATGGCGGAGATGAGGCTTGCCTGGCCCTTGCCCAGGAAGGCCGGTTTTCCGGTCGCCATCTCGTAGAGCACACACCCGAGCGCCCATAGATCGGATCGAGCGTCGGCCTCCTGGCCTTCCAGTTGCTCGGGCGCCATGTATCGGAGCGTTCCAACGATCGTGCCCTTCGCGGTGACGGGATGGACCTCGGAAGGCGAAAGGGTTGGCGCTTGCGATTCGCCCGCGAAACCGGCGGCTCCAAAAGGCCGCGCGAGGCCGAAATCCATCAGCTTGGCGCCGTTTTTGGTGATCATGACGTTGCCCGGTTTCAAATCGCGATGCACAAGTCCGCTGCGATGCGCCCGCTCCAGCGCATCGGCGATCTGCATGCCCAGTTGCACGACCTGCTCTATCGGCAACGCGCCGCGGGCGAGTCGCGCCGCCAGTGTCTCGCCGTCTATCTTCTCGAGAACCAGGAAGTCGACGCCGTTCTCTTGGCCGACGTCATAGAGCGCGCAGATGTGCGGATGATTGAGGGAGGAGATGGCTCGCGCCTCGCGTTCGAAGCGAGCCCGCGCCTCAGGCGTGTCGGCGAGGTGGGGCGGAAGGACCTTGATGGCGACTTCACGCGAGAGGCGTGTGTCTCGGGAAAGATAAACGTCCCCCATGCCACCCGAGCCCAGCTTCGACAGGATCTCGTAGGGGCCAAGTCGGGTGCCGGCGGCCAAGCTCATGTGCCCGGCATCTTAGCATTGATGCGGTAATGCGCTCAGGCGTTTGAATTTAAGGAAGCTTTACCAACCGACGGGTGGCTCGATACCCCGGTGCAGCGAGTTCGTAGAGGTACAGGCCACCCGGAACCAGTCCACCACGGTCATTTCTCCCATCCCAGTACATCTCCTGCTTCCCAGCCTCCAGGCGTTGGTTCGCTAAGAGTCGCACCTGCCTTCCCGAGACATCCAAAATCCGGAGGCTCACATTACCGGCTTGTGACAGGACGAAGGGGATCGTGACCATGTTTCCGGAAAAGGGGTTGGGCTGACTCTGGCCGAGCAAGGGATGGGGCATGGGGTGAGGATTCGACGTGACGGAGATCGGCCCAAATGTCTGCCGGCTCCCCGAGCGATCCAAGGCTTCCAGTCTGTAGTAGTAGATCACTCCCGGGCTCACTTCGGTGTCGAGGAACCGATATGGAGAAGGAGGGGAAATGAGCTGAGTGGTGAGTTGCCGGTAGCCGCCATCCCACTGCAGGGAACGTTGCACATGGAAGCCAGAGACGTCGGATTCCAAGGACGTGGCCCACTCCAGGAGGATCGCTCCCGGCGGGGAGGAAGCCTGAAAGGATGAGAGAAGGACAGGGGTGGGAACTGAACACTGAGATGGAAGGATGGTGAGACCCGCCTCGCCATCGGCGACATAGGCGTACGCGCCAGCAACGGCAACGTCATCGGCAGTACCTGGAGTGCCCACGCTTCCCGTGATGGCGGGTGACATTGGGTTCGCGATGTCGATCACCTGAAGACCGCCATCGTAATCCGCGACGTAGGCATACGAGTCAGAAACCGTAACGCCAGAGGCGAAACCTGGAGTGTTGGCAGTCCCCACGATGGCCGGGGAGGCCGGGGTCGTGACGTCGATCACCTGCAGACCCGGTTCGTCATCCGCCACATAGACGTACGAACCGGAGACCGCAACGCCATAGGCGGTACCTGGAGTGTCCACGCTTCCTACGATGGCGGGGGACGCTGGGTTCGTGATGTTGATTACCTGAAGACCGGACAAGCCATCCGCGACATAGGCATACGAGCCCGAGACCGCAACGCCATAGGCGGTACCTGGAGTATTCACGCTTCCCATGATGGCAGGGGACGCGGGGTTCGTGATGTTGATCACTTGAAGACCGCCATCATAATCCGCAACATAAGCGCGCGATCCAGAGACCGTAACGCCAGAGGCAAAACCAGGAGTATTCACGCTTCCGACGATGGCGGGAGACGCTGGGTTTGTGATGTTGATCACCTGCAGGCCGGTATCGTCATCCGCGACATAGGCGTACGAACCGGACACCGCAACGCCATAGGCGGTACCGGGAGTGCTCACGTTCCCCACCATGGCGGGCGACGCTGGATTCGTGATGTTGATCACCCGAAGACCGGAGGAGCTGTCCGCGACACAGACGTACGAGCCAGAGACCGCAACGCTATAGGCAGTCCCTGGAGTGTCCACGTTCCCTACGACGGCGGGTGACATTGGGTTCGCGATGTCGATCACCTGAAGACCGCCATCGTAATCCGCGACGTAAGCGTACGATCCAGAGACGGTAACGCCAGAGGAGAAACCTGGAGTGTCCACGCTTCCCACGATGCTGGGAGACGCTGGGTTCGTGACGTTGATCGCCTGCAGATCGGCTTCGTCGTCCGCGACATAGACGTACGAGCCCGAGACCGTAACGCCATAGGCTGTACCTGGAGTGTCCACGCTTCCCACGATGGCGGGAGAGGCTGGGTTCGTGATGTTGATCACCTGAAGACCGGAGGAGCCATCCGCGACATAGGCGTACGAACCCGAGACCGCAACGGCATAAGCTAACCCTGGAGTGTCCACGCTTCCCATGATGGCGGCCGACAGTGGGTTCGTGATGTTGATCACCTGAAGTCCGCCGTCGTAATCCGCGACATAAGCGCGCGATCCAGAGACAGCAACACCAGAAGCGAACCCTGGAGTGTTGACGGTCTCTACAATGGCCGGCGACGCCGGGTTCGTGATGTCGATCACCTGCAGGCCGTCTTCGTCGTCCGCGACATAGGCGTACGAGCCCGAGACCGCAACCCCATAAGCGGTCCCTGGAGTGTTGACAGTCCCTACGATGGCCGGTGACGCCGGGTTAGTGATGTTGATCACCCGAAGACCGGAGAGACCGTCCGCGAGGTAGGCGTAGGATCCGGAGACAGCAACCGCATTGGCTTCATGAGTGCCCACGCTTCCCACGTCGGCGGGCGACGCTGGATTCGTGATGTCGATGACCCGAAAACCGGAGGAGCCATCCGCGACATAGACGTACGAGCCGGAGACGGCAACCCCGAGAGCTTCACCTGGAGTGTCCACGCTCCCAACGGCATGCAGATAATCTCGATAGTCAATACAGTCAGCGGAAGCTCGGCCTGGGAGAATAATTGCTGCTAGAAGCGCCGGGAGAACAGATTTCAGCGAGGGATGCACTTCTGCCTCCCGCCAAGGAGCGCCTACGGTCTCATAGAGAGTATGCGGTTCCGGGATGGTGCGTATTCACAATAATCCTACGGAATTGATGGCGTGTCCATCAACCGACTACAAGCGCACGCGGCAGACCGCGGTTGGCCACTCGAACACGACCCGGAGGCGTTGAAGATGCTAGGCATTACCCGCGAACAGACGATCCCCGAGACCGAGTTCGACAACCCTGCATGCTTGAGTGGCCCAGTTCCCGTCTCCGCGGCCGTTCCCTATAATCGCCCCAACCCCCCCGGCGAAATCTCAGTGCGACCCCTCTTGTAGAGGAGATCTCTGATGCTCCAATCTTCCTACACTCTCCAGACGTGGAAGCGTGATTCCTACAACTTCCACCACCGTCGTGCAAACGCTCACCCGCGATGGTTCATGCTCCCTCGTTTTGACAGAGTGGTCCGGTCCCGATAACCCTGGTTCGGTTTTCCGAGCATGCGACAAATGAAGCGCAAAGGGGGGGGCGCGCCACGCGAGGACCTCCTGGCTCTTGCGCTCTTCATCCTAATCACCGCGGTATGGTTCTGGCGTCTTCTCCTGAACCCGCTCCATCTCACCCCACCCAGCGTCACCCGCGATAACATCATGAACTTCTGGTTCCTCTGGTGGGTCAAAGAAGCATGCCTTCACGGGCACAATGTCTTTCAAACGCAGCTGCTTTATTACCCATGGGGAACCAGTCTTGCATTCCAGGAATTCAGCCCTATCTACGGAATGCTCTCCTTGCCCCTTTTGGCGTGGTGGGATTCTCCAGGGGCTCTCATTTTGACCCACAATTTCTGGGTGTTGGGTTCGTTCGTGCTCACCGGATACACGACGTTCCTGTTCGCGAGGCGTGAATCCGGTTCAACATCCGGCGGTATCCTCGCTGGGCTAATCATGTCGCTGTCCGCGTTTCGCTTTCACCACCTCGAGCACATCAACCTTCTTTCAACATATTGGTTACCGATCACCGCCTGGATCGCAGGCCATTGGTGTTTCTCGACCGATGGGACGCGGAACTCCAAATGGTGGCTTGCGGGGGCGGGTGCTTGCGGCCTCGGACTGGCCGCTACGAGTCTTATCTACCTCATGGAGGTAGGCCTTTTCCTCGCCGGTTGGATCGGCCTCAAGATCGGACTGCAAAAAGAGCATCGCCGCGCGCCTGTTCTGGCGAGATTCGGGATATTCGGCCTGGCCTTCGTGGTGGGAAGCCTTCCCATTATCTTGCCCTGGATGGTGGGTCAATCACGTGGAGCCGCCCCGATGGCTACACCCGCCGAACTCATGAGGTTTGGCCCAGATCTCGTTGGATTTGTCCTCCCCGAGCGATCCCTCGTCCTTGGCCCGCTGACTCGATCGCTCGGAGTTCCGCATCATGGTCCCGGGGGAAACGAGATCTACCTGGGGCTGGTCGCCCTTGGAATGTCAATCGTGGCGGTCGCGAGAGATCGGCGCTGGGCGCTGCCCTTTGCCCTCACCGGGGTGGCCGCCTTTCTGATCTCATGGGGGCCTGGTCTATGGATCGCCAATCGGTATCATCCCCTGCCGTTCTCGTCGTTCAACGTTTTGAAATCCATTCTTCCTCCTTTGGGAGCATTGCGGACTCCCGAGCGATTGATCGTCGTGGTCCTGCTCGTCCTTGCAGTTCTTTCCGCCCGTGGTCTGCAACGAACGGCTCAGGCCCGGCGAGGGCGCATTCTCGTGGGAGGAATTCTCGTCATGGCTCTGGTCGAGCTCTTTCCGCATTTCGAGCGACCGAAGAAGGTCGCCCTATCACCCGTCTATACCCGAATTAAAGAAGACCCGTCTCCAGGCGCAGTCTTGGAATTGCCTCTGAAGACGCTTCGTGTAAGTGACTACATGTTTTATCAAACGGTTCACTTGCGACCCTTGGTCAACGAACCCTTATCTCGCCCCCCCTCCAACACCAGGTCTCTGGTCAAAGAGTTGGATCTGGAGCGTAGGCTCGCGTTACAAGGAAACGCGCAGGATGTTTTCAACGACCTCAGATCCCGGGGGGTTCGATTTATCATTTGCCACCGGATAGGAATGCCGCCAGAGATCTGGCGGTGGCTTCCTGGTGAATACCAAAACGCAGCGCTTTATTACTATGGGGACGCCGACCTTGTAGCCTTCAAGTTGTAGGGGTCTTCGTCGCAAGTCGCGAAAATAATCGTCAGAAAGTTTAACGAATAATGTGTGATTCATCGACGGTACCCCGGTGAGTATCCAGCTAAGCCCTTGAGAGAAAGCTGGTTTGGTTGGAGTGCGATATCGGTAGCCGCCGCAGCCAATCTTGTCCTCTTGGTGCGCCATGCCGAGAAAGCCGAGGTGGCTGGCAACGACATGCTCGCCAAGGATCCGGTCCTTTCGCCGGCCGGTCGCAAACGCGCCGAGTCGGTGGCATTATTGCTGAAGGATGCAAACCTCACCGCTGTCTTCTCCACGGACTATTGGACCGGCCGAATACCGCGGATCCCACATTCCTTCGTTTGCGATATTGATCACGCAGGCTTTTTTGACATGAACTCTTCCGAACATCGGGCCGACCGCTCAGACCTCGTGCCTGCGATGTGTGCCGCGCAAGTCATTGTGCCCTGTTACGATCTTCAGCCGACGTTAAACTTTTTTGTGGAGCGTCTCGGCTTTCGTTTGGATGTGATCTTCCCCGCCGATAGGCCCTCGACCGCCATAGTGTCGGGGAACGGAGTGACATTACGGCTGGTAGCAAACAGCGACGCTCCTCTCCCGAACCTCCGTCTAATGGTTGATGTGTCCGCTTTGCCGAAAGATGCACCGAGGGAACTGCGGGCTCCCAACGGAATGAAGATCGAATTGGCAGATGCCAACCCGTCCATCGAAGTCCCGGAGGGCAAGCAGGAGTTTGTCATAACTCGCCTCGGTGGAAGTGACGTTTGGGGTACCGGGCGCGCGGGCATGGAGTATCGCGATCTCATCCCTAACCGCCTAGGCGGGCGCTTTGTCGCTTCGCATATCCGGATAGCCAAAGGCGGGCCGGTGCCCGATTATGTCCATTCTCACCGCGTTCGCTTTCAAATGATTTTCTGCAAGGCCGGCTGGGTGAAGGTCGTGTATGAAGATCAAGGCCCGCCGTTCGTGATGCATTCCGGCGACTGTGTCCTTCAGCCGCCCCAAATCCGCCACCAGGTACTGGAGGCATCCCCGGGGCTAGAGGTGATCGAGATCGGATGCCCGGCGATGCACGAGACAATTGCCGACTATGATCTGCTGTTGCCCAACAATGCATTCAATCCTGACCGGCTCTTCAGTGGGCAGCGTTTCGTGCGACATGTCGCTAGGGACGCGAAATGGTCGCAATGCAGGACCGTTGGGTATGAGGCACGTGACACTGGTATTGCATCGGCAACCGATGGTCTCGCAGGAGTGCGTGTCGTTAGCAGCTCAGGCGAGCATGCAGGAGCCGTCCGCCATTACGGTGAACTTCTCTTCTTGTTCGTCCTTAGTGGGGGGCTTGAGCTTCGCAACGACGATCTTGGGCGCCAAGGCTTGGGTAAAGATGATAGCTGCGTGATTCCGGCGGGCATTGAATTCGAACTGACCGGACACCCAGGGTCGGAGATGCTGGAAGTTGCGTTGCCTGCAGATCAGAGCCAGCTATGACAATGCTGCCGGGATTCCAATAAATGCCCGATGGCAGAAGTCCCTGAACGAGCCTTTCATTAGCATCAAATATGCACAGTGTTATCTCCGTCTTGACATTAAATTCGAATTCCGCTTTTCTATCCCCTGCTTGGACCCGAGCCGCTACCGGAATTCGCCAATAGGCCGCTGCCTACCTCCCCCGGGTCTGAGCTCTGCCTTGTTTGCTTTCATGCGTTTCCCGGTGGCCGACGGGTCAAGACCGGAGTCGTTCGTACGCCCCTCGGTCTTCTCACCGTTGGTGCACCCTTTTTGTTAAGGAGATCCGCGATGCTCCAATCTCCCTACACTCGGCTGTGTCTGCTCGTGATCCTGATCCTATTGGGAGGAAGCCCCCGAACGGTACCCGCGCAATTGGTCCAGGAGAACGTATGGATTACCAATGGCGACGTGAGGGCGATTCTCCCTTCGGCTTCACCGGAGACTGGATCATCCGCGCGGTAGTCAGCGACCAGGCCGTTCCCACGCTCCCCATGACCTGGGTCATCTCAAGTCGATTCACCTGAACTAGGGTCCGGCTCCGTGGCCCGCTCGTGGTTACCGGTGCTTATCTGGAAAGCCTGCCCACTTGGTCCCGGGGACCATGCCAGTCCTCCGGATACTGACGCCAACAGAATCATCGGCGACGGCTGCCTGGGACCGCCTCCTTATCTGGAGGTCAGTTGGGCGGACCAGTTGCGGATGACCTGCACTGGGCGCGTCGCCGGCCCCGGAGCCACGATTTCCAAGCTGAGCTTTCAGGGCGGCAACATCGGCATGATCGCGATCGTGATCGGAGGTGCGTTCCTGCTCCTCATCATCGGTTACGTGGTGATGTCGAGGTAAGGCCAAGGTCGCTCAGCGCACTTCGGGGTCGAAGAGGCCGCCTCGCGTTTGAGGCGGCCTCCCGTGACTAGAGCTGATCCGTTCCGCTCAGGCGAATGTTCAGTATTCCGCTCGCGAAATCGGTCATGTGGAAGCCGCCAGTGTCTGAGTAGCGCCTCAGGATGACAGTTCCGGTCACTGTCTCGAAGTCCTCCAGAATCGGGTAGCCCAGGGCATCGCGAGCTCCGTTGTACACGAAGCGCATCGCGAAGCCGTAGTACTGGCTCCCGTGGACTCCCACCCAGTTATTGGAGACCTCAACCCCGCTTCCGGAATCCGCGACGAGCTTGAATGACAGAGGAAGGCTCAGGAAGTTGGTGGAGACTGTGTTCTGAAGATAGCCGGTTCGGTCCCCTTGGAAGGTGAAAACGGAGGGGCCGGTGGTGATCGAGAGCGACCTCAGCATAGTCAAGGTGGAGAAATCCAACTCCTCCCTTTTTGTTGAACTGGCAATCGATTCAAAGGAGAGATTGAACTGGATAGGCAGGTTCAACAAGTGGTTGAATGCGTCGGTATCGGGGCTCCCGTTCAACGGATCCGCAATTTCGGTGAGTGTGAACGACCCGGTGAAAGCGGGAGCGGGGCTCTCTGAGACCGGATCCCCTTCCTTGCCGCAACCGAACACGGGCACTATCGAAAGGATGAAATTCACCATCATCCATTTTTTGAACATGGCTGACCTCCTTGTATATGTTGCCTACCTGAGACAGCAGGTGCTGTTGACCACATTACGGATCAAGGAGGCTGGTTCTCGGGGCCTAGGCCTTACGGTCCCCGTTTTCGGCTCAATAGTGTGGAAAGCAAGAAGGGTTCCAGGCGTGAGAAATCTGCTAGACTCTTGGGCCGCTTAAGGGGCGCCATACCCAAGTGGCTAAGGGGACGGTCTGCAAA
>Ga0075418_10006516_pt1 | contig 13167 bp, 12 predicted proteins | sample SoiMetdeltSBSDD2_FD_81776 | JGI IMG/M metagenome (GOLD analysis project Ga0075418, IMG submission 81776) | Bulk soil microbial communities from a Populus tree surrounding site in Tennessee, USA - Soil MetaG P. deltoides SBSDD2 | ecosystem: Environmental > Terrestrial > Soil > Tree plantation...
AGTGGGCGATCGTCGGCAACTATGGAAACGGTCCGGGAAGTGAGGGCACGTCGGTCGCCGTATTTGCGATTCGCGCCGACGGCAAGCTCGCCGATACGCCAGACGCGTTCGTGCCGCACGTGCCGAAGCCGAAGCGGCTTGATCCGGCCGCGCCGCCGCCGAAGAACGGCAATCCGCCGACCTCGCACCCGCATTGCGTGCTGCTGTCGCCAGACAGCAAGTTCCTGTTGGTCGCCGAGAAAGGCTTCGACGAGATCGTGGTCTACCGCTTCGACACGAAGACCGGCGCGCTGACGCCGAACACTCCGCCGGCCGTCGAGGCGACGAAGTTTGGCGCCGCGCCTCGTCATCTGGCGTTCGGAAAGAACGGAAAGTTCCTCTATGCGTGCTACGAGGCAGGGCGGGCGGTGTCCACCTTCGCATACGACGCGGCAAAGGGCACGCTGAGCCCACTCGACACGCTATCGACACTGCCACCCGACGCGCCCCAGACCGGTTCGTGCGCCGAGATCGAAGTGCATCCGGACGGGAACTATCTGTACGTCTCGAATCGCGGCCACAACAGCCTCGCGCTCTTCACGATCGACCAGGCGAAGGGGACACTCACCTTCAAAGAAACGTTTCCAGTCGGCGGTACGCCGCGGAACTTCAAGATCGATCCGAGTGGTAACTACGTGTTCGCTGAAGGGCAGAACAACGGCGTGACGGTTGTGTTCAAGATCGATCGTTCAACCGGCGTGCTCACGAAGACCACCGTCACGCTCGATACGCCGGCGCCGGTCTGCATCGCATTCGTCTAGGCCAACGTCGTCTCACGGGGTGAAGCCAGAACCGCGCGAAACGACACGTTAGAACTGCTTGGTGATCGCCACTATCCGCATCATTTCGTTCATGCCGTCGTCGCTGTCGAGCCGTTCCGATTCGATGCCGCCCGGCTTGAAATCGATCAATCTCAGGTCGCCCCACAGATGCTCGGTGTGGCCGCCAATGAGGGGGACCCAACCAGGCAACCCGGTGCCCAGCGACGTGTAGGCCATGGTGACGCCGCCACCGAGAAGCAACAATGCGTGCCCTGCCGCTGCGAGAAATGCCCATCCCTGCTTCCCGTCGGCGACATTGCAACCGTCGAAATACACCTTTGTGCGTTTGGGAAACAGAACACAGTACTTGACGAAGGTACTGATCTTCACCGAATCGATCGCCTCATGATTGAAGAAGATCGATCCAGAGTTCCCATGCGTCTGGAACAGCACTCGCTCGAACGTCTGGCCGGTTCCCAGAAGCGCATCCAGTCGGCTCTGGAGGTCGGCCACGCTCGAGGCGGCCACCGTGTGCACCCCTTTCTCGCCCGAGAAGCGGCCCTTCGCCTGCTTCACGTCGATGGAACTGCTGCTGTCGTAGATGTATAGCTTGCTCATGGGTACCCTCCGCTCGACTGGCGACATCCATCGCGTCGCCTCGTGTCACTTAAAAAGACGACTGCCTGCGGTAAGAGTTCCGGGCAGTTCTTACGAGTTGAAGAAAAGCTCCGGTTGGTTCTGACCGTGGCTATATATGCCTTGACAGGCATATACGCTGCAGAGTATATCTAGCACGTGGAGTCGGTGTTCGAAATCATCGCGGAGCCGAATCGTCGCGCGATATTGGGCCTCCTGGTCTCGTCGGAACAATCGGTTGGGGAGATCGAGCGTCAGCTTGGTATGCCCCAACCAACCGTCTCGAAGCACCTGCGAGTGCTGCGCGACGCCGGTTTCGTAGAGTCCACGGTGGACGCACAGCGTCGACTCTATCGGCTGAAGCCGGAACCATTTGAAGAACTCGAAACCTGGCTGGCTCCGTTCCGCCGGTTCTGGTCCGTGCACCTTGACGCGCTCGAGCGCCACCTCGATCGCCTCGATCGATCGACACGAACGAAAAGAAAAACAAGGAGGAAACGGTGACCGCTCGCGAGCAGTACGTGCCGGGCGCGGCGAACGTGGCGCAGGTACAAAAGCATGGAGACAAGTGGACGCTCGTTCTCGTGAGAGAACTGGGCCACGCGCCGGAAAAAGTCTGGCAGGCGCTCACCGACCCTGCGCAACTGCGCGAGTGGGCGCCCTTCGACGCGGACAAGAACCTGGGTACTGTTGGAAGCACCGTGCAACTCACCACCGTCGGCGCCCCAACGCCGCACGTTACCGAAACCAAAGTGACGCGGGCCGACCCGCCGCGCGTGCTCGAGTACACCTGGGGTGGCTTCGACATGCGGTGGCAGCTCGAACCGCTGGAGCCTGCCGCGCCGAAGCGCGTCACCGCGAAAGCGGGCACGCGCTTGACGCTTTGGACCAACATCGATCGCCGCTATATCTCGATGGGTGCTGCGGGGTGGCACATTTGCCTCGATGTTCTGGATCACCTGCTCGGGGGAACGCCGATCGGCCGCATTGTTGGTCCCGAGGCGATGAAGTTCGGCGGCTGGCAGCGACTGAACGCGGAGTACGCACAACAGTTCGGCGTTGATAAAGGAAGGTCGCATTGAACTGGAGCATCTGGATCCGGCAAATCCATCGGTGGGTGTCCATCGCCTTCACGGTGACCGTCATTGCCAACTTCATCGCTCTGGCGCAGGGAAATGGGATGCCTCCGCCCTGGATAACCTACTCGCCGCTGCTCCCTCTCGCCCTGCTCCTGTTCACAGGTCTGTACTTGTTCGTACTGCCGTACGTCACCCGGTGGCGCAGACGACGCAGCCCGGAGAATTCAAGGATTCAAGCATGAAGAACCAGTCAGCATCGGAACTCATCTCGAAAAGAATCGGCGAACTCGGAGACTGGCGAGGTACGACTCTTCGCAGAATGCGCCAGTTGATCAAGGAAGCAGACCCGGACGTGGTCGAGGAGTGGAAGTGGGTCAAGCCGACCAAGCCCGGCACGCCGGTCTGGTCGCACGACGGCATCATCTGTACTGGCGAATCCTATAAGAGCGTCGTGAAGCTTACTTTTGCGAAGGGTGCGTCTCTGAAGGATCCGGCGCGTCTCTTCAACTCGAGTCTCGACGGAAACGTACGGCGCGCGATCGACATTCACGAAGGAGAAAAAGTGGACGAGTCCGCGTTCAAAGCGCTCGTTCGTCAAGCCGCCGCCCTCAACGCTTCGCGCAAGTCGAAAGCGTCGAAACGAGGAAGTGTTCTACGCGGCGTTCGCCGTTAGCGCGGCAGTGAAGGTGTTCTGGCCGCATCACTTACGGACGGCTTGCAACTCCTTGATCTTGCCCTCGGCGCTCTCGCGTACGAGCCGCTTGGTCTGTGCCGTTGCATTGGTATCTTTGTCCAACACCTCGAGGGCTTTCTGCGCGTACTTCAGGGCCTCTGCCTTGTTGCCCATCGCGAGGTAGCCGTCTGAAAGACTGTCGTACACGTTGGCCGATCGCGGATACCCCTCGACATTCAGGTGAAAGACGGCGAGCGCGTCTTTGAAATTGCCGGCTTGCAGGAGCTGGTAACCAAGCAGATTGGTTTCCGTTTCCGGAAACAGCAGGACGCTGTTGTCGCGGCTCTTCGCCTCGTCGTACAGCTGGCGAGCGCGCTCCACACCGCCTGGCTGATGGAGCGTGGTCCAGAACTGCTCAACGATCGTGGGACCGGCCTTCGTGACGGGCGGCCTCGCCGCCGGCGCGTCGCGAACGTGCGATTCGAGCCACGCCAAGATCTGCGGCTGGAGTTCCTTCTCAACGGCAAACATATCGGTGCCGTGGCCGGCAGCCTGGTACTCGACGAACTTGTTCAACGGATTCCTCGACCAACCCATTGCCCATCGCATTGTCTCGACGGCACCACCATCGCCATGACTCGCCGCGCCGAAGATCGGCATCCAGGCGGAGTCCCGTAGGAGCTCTCGACCGTTCGCGGCGATTCCCCCGCTCAGCAGCACGACCGTTCTGACTTCGGGGTGGCGTCGAGCGAGCTGGAGGGATGGATTCACGCCGCAGCTCGCGCCTGCCGCGCCCATGCGGGTCTTGTCGACGCCTTGCTGGGACGTCAGCCACACGTAGGCGGCGTCGATGTCTCCGGGCCATTCCCGGTCGGCGATCCACTGCTGTTGCTGCGGATCCTCCGACCGCGTGCCGCCACTCTGGCCGTAGCCGCGAAAGTCGAGTGCGAGCACGTGGAAGCCGCGCGCGGCCGCTGCGGCCGCGAGATCATTCCAGGACGACCGATCACGGTTGCAGGCATGCAGCAAGAGAAGGCCCGGCCCCAGACGTCCGGGAGAAAAGTAGGACGCCTTCAGCGCGATCCCGTCAGGCGACTTCAGATCGATCGTGCGGGCCGCGGAGGGTGTCGCCGCCGCCGCCGTCTGCGACTGCGCACAGAGCGGCAAAGCCAAGGACACCGCCACGAGGACGGCGCACGAAATCGCACGGGCACGGCTCTGGCTGGACATGGAACCTTCCTCCTAGACGTGCTGAGCATGATCACGGTTCGAATCCTTGACCATGACGGCGAACCTCGGATTATATTCGTCCGAGGGAGGCTGGCAAATGAAACGGCGCCAGGTTCTTGTAATCGGAATAATCGTCGCGGTCGGCATCGGCGCACGCGCCGCGGAGACACCGAAAGTCGGTGTGGACTGGCCACAATTTCGGGGCATCCGCGCCAGTGGCGTCGCGGATGGCTTCGCGCTTGCGCAGGCTTGGGACGTTCCGAGCGGACGCGGAGTTCGGTGGAAGACCGCGATCCCGGGCCTCGGCCTCGCCAGCCCAATTGTCTGGGGCGATCTCGTTTGCTTGAGCACGTCGATCAGCGGTCAGAAGGACGCTGGGCTCAAGGTTGGCTTGTACGGCGACGTCAGGCCGGTCACTGACGACACCGAGCACGAGTGGCGCGTCTATTGCCTGGACAAAAAATCTGACGACGTTCGCTGGCACCAGACCGTGGTGAAAGCCGTTCCGAAAATCAAGCGACACACCAAGGCGTCGCACGCAAATTCCACACTGGCCACTGACGGCGAACGGCTGATCGCGTTCTTCGGATCGGAAGGCCTCTACGCCTACGATCTGAAAGGCAAGCAACTGTGGAAAAAGGATCTCGGCGTCCTCGACGCCGGATGGTTCAGCGACCCGACGGCGCAGTGGGAAACGGGCAGCTCGCCGATCCTTCACGACAACGTCGTCGTCGTCCAGGCGGATGTTCAGAAGGGCTCGTTCCTCGCGGCATTTGACGCGCGCGATGGGCACGAGCTCTGGCGAACGCCGCGAATGGACGTGCCGACATGGGGCACACCCACGGTTCATCAGGTCAAGGGACAAACGCAGCTGATCGTCAACGGCTGGCGGCACATCGGCGCATATGACTTCAAGACTGGCAAGGAAATTTGGCGGCTGACAGGCGGCGGGGACATTCCGATCCCAACGCCAGTTGTGCAGGATGGCTTGATTTACATCACTAACGCGCACGGTCCACAAGCGCCGGTCTATGCGATCCGCGAGACGGCCACTGGCGACATCACGCTGGCTGAAGGAACGTCCAGCAATCAGGGCGTGGCCTGGAGCGTGCCGCGCGACGGTGGCTACATGTGCACTCCACTCGTCTATCGTGGCATCGTCTACATTGTTAAGTACAATGGCGTGCTCTCGGCATATGACGCGAAGACGGGACAAGTGAAGTATCAACAGCGCCTTGCTGACGGCAAGTCGGCGTTCACGTCATCTCCGGTGGCGTCGGATGGCAAGGTTTATCTCGCCAGCGAGGAAGGGCATGTCTACGTGATCGCGGCGGGCCCGAGCTTCGAGGTCATCGCCGAGAACAACATGGGAGAGAGCGTGCTGGCTACGCCAGCGATCTCCGAGGGGGTGCTTATCTATCGCACGCAGGGCAACATCATCGCCGTCGCCGGCTCCGGCCGATAAGGGCGTGGGATGCGTATGAATCGCCATCTTGTCGCCGAACAGGTGCGCGAGAATGGTCGTCGTTGCTGCCGATACATTGTTCGCGCCCGAGGTGTAGTCAGGATAGTTCGGGGCGGCGAAGAACGACGTCCAGGTGGGGTTGCCAATCGTTTCGGGATTGCCGTCGTGTCACCCTCGCGAATCGCGGTGATCGGACGCCACACGTTGTAGTGGATCTTCGTGTCCCAGCAGGTGATGATCGCATCCGCTGTCGCCATCGCAACCAGCGCGAACATGCGCGCGCTGTCACCGAGGTTGAGCTCTTCGCTCACGACGAGGTCGCGCTGGAGGCGATTCCAGTAGGCCGGGACGGTATAAGCTGCACCGATGCCGTCGGCATCGGAACTGATCTCGAAATAGGACGAAGAGGAGCGAACACCCATCGATTCTGCGGCGCTCTCAGATGCGCGGACACTCGCCGCGTACGCGATCTTCATCGGCAGCTACTGCGTCTTCGCGCTTGGCAAGTTCCCATGGATGAAAATCGACCGTCCAGGCGCGGCGATTATCGGGGGCGTCCTCATGGTCGCCTTCCGCATTGTCGGAGCAGAACAGGCGCTACAGTCGATCGACTTCGCAACAATCGTCCTGTTGTTTTCGATGATGGTCGTCATCGCCAACCTGCGACTCGGCCTGTTTTTCGAGCGGGTTGCCGAATGGATCGTCGAGTACGTCCATCCGCATCACCTGCTGCCGACCGTCATCTTTACCAGCGGATTGTTGTCGGCGTTTCTCGTCAACGACATCGTGTGCTTGACGATGACACCGTTCGTCCTGCACATGGCGCGATTACTTCACTGCCTCCCGTTCCTTACTTGATTGCCGTCGCCACCGCATCGAACATCGGAAGCGTCGCCACGATAACCGGCAACCCGCAAAACATGTTGATCGGTTCGTTGTCCCGCATCTCCTACGCGGATTTCATGATGCGTCTCGGGCCGATTGCCGTCATCAGTCTGTTTGTAAACTGGGCGGTGATTTACTGGCTGCGCGTCAGGCGCGTCGGCGATCGCGTCGTGGTCGAGCAGGCACTTTCAGCGCCTGAATTCCAGCACGAGCCGATGCGGAAGAAACCGGTGGTCGTGCTGATGCTCGTGCTCGGCAGGTTTCTGGCCGGAGCGCCGCCGGCGATGATTGCCGCCATCGGCGCCGCGCTGCTCTTGATCACGCGGACCGTCGATCCAAAACGCGTGTACGCGGAAATCGACTGGGGACTGCTGGTCTTTTTCGTCGGCCTTTTCGTGATCGTCGCGGGCGCCGATCGCGCCGGCCTGACGACACGCTTGCTCGAACCAATCAACCACTGGGACCTCCACCGATTCCGCGTCTTCGTGCCGGTCACCGCTATCCTGTCCAACATCGTCAGCAACGTCCCGGCGGTGATGCTGCTCCGCACCGTCGTGGGCAGCTTTCCGGATCCGCACGCGGGATGGCTGGCACTCGCAATGGCGTCGACGCTTGCTGGCAATCTCACGATCACCGGGTCGGTTGCCAACATCATCGTCGTCGAACGCGCGGCGGCCGAAGGGGTCGACATCGGGTTTCGCGACTACTTCCGCATCGGTTTGCCCATCACTATTGCCACACTCGCGCTTGGTTCCGCGTGGTTGTGGATCTTTGGCTAGTACCTGCCGGGGTGTAAGATGCTCGCGGAGGTCTGGATGCGAAACCCGATCCGGCTCGCCATCGCTCTCCTGTTGGCGATCTGCGCCTTGAACACCATCTCCGCGCAAATCACGACCAATCCAATTCCTGCGCCGATCACGAAACGCGGATTAGAAGTCGAGATCAAAGATGTGGTGCGCCTTCCAGATACGCGCGGGATACGCCCCGCCGACCAGGATGTGACACCCGCCGGATGGGCGCGCATTCAGTTTGTCCGCGATCTGCCTGACGGCCGCAGGTTCGTCAACGATCAGCGCGGCTTTCTCTATCTGATCGACAGCAACAATCGGCCGCAGGTGTATGCCAACCCCGGCGAGCTGTTTCCGTTAGCCGTCTATAACCGCCTGGAGAGTGGATTCATCGGGTTTGCTTTTCATCCTGAGTTCGCGCGAAACGGCTTGTTCTACACCGTTCACGCCGAGCGCGGCCCGGGTAATCCAAAGAAACCTGATTTCATTCCGCCAGGATTCACGGCGAAGGACGTGACCTACCACAACATCATCACGGAGTGGCACGCGACTGACCCCGCGGCCAACACGTTCGCGGGAACACGACGGGAACTCCTTCGTGAAGCGCACGTCGTCGCAAACCTCGGACACCCAATGGGGACCGCCGAATTCAATCCGACAGCAAAGCCTGGTGATCCTGACTACGGACTGCTGTACACCAGCGGCAGCGATCATGGATTCAGTAACGGCGGCGGACCGAACTCGAACACCGCGAGTCAGACGCAACGCCTCGATTCCATCATGACCGCCATCCTGCGGTTCGATCCGCGCAGTCCCAAGGTGAGCGGCGGAACGAAGGGCCTCGGCGACTACACGATTCCGATGGCCAACAAGTTCGCCGCGGACGGCGACCCGAACACACTCGGCGAAATCTATGCGTACGGCTTTCGGAACGCGCACCGGATCTCATGGGACACAGATGGGACGATGTTTGCCTCGGATATCGGCATGAACCAGATCGAGGAAATCAATATCGTTCGTAATGGTGAGAACTATGGCTGGATGAAACGAGAGGGCTATTGGGAGAACGGCCGGTGGCGCGGGGGCCAGCTCAATGAATTGTTTCCTCTGCCGCCCGAGGTGCTAGATGGACGTGAGAAGGACGGGTTGACATATCCCGTTGCGATATACGACCACGACGAGGGACGAGCCGTCACCGATGGGTTCGCCTATCACGGCCGGATCGCCGCACTGCGCGGCAAGTTCGTTTTTGGCGACATCCAGAACGGCCGGGTGTTCGCGGCGGATCTCGCTGAGTTGAAGAAGGCTGACGATGGGATTCCTCAGACCATTGCGCGGATAGAAGAAGTCCAACTGTACATGCGCGACGCGAGCGGTAACCGCATTGGAGTATCGATGCGGGAACTCGTTGAACGGACGATGGGGACGAGCCTGCCGCGTGTCGATCTGCATATCAGCCGATCCCGCGACGGCGAGCTGCTGCTCACCTCGAGGCAGGATGGCGTGATCCGAACGCTGGTTGCGGATGCAACCGCTACCGCGGCATCGGCGCCGGGACGCTGAAAGCGACTTCTAGTCACTCCGAGGGGCTTCGCCCCTCGGACTCCCCGACACGCTCGCTCGCGGGGCCCCGCAAGCCCCACTCCGCTCGCGTGGGCTCACTCGCGCGCTCGTTCGCCTCGCCAACTGGTTTCAAAATCGATAGCGGGTGGCGGCGAACGGGGCGCCCCGCGGCCCGCCGCAGCGCCGTCTCCCGTGACCAGCGCTTGTCGGCGCGAGGAGGCCGTGGGGCTGTTCGCCGACAGGACCCGCGCCTGACACGGTTTTGAAACCAGTTCTAGCGAATCGGGCGTGCCTCGCCGTTCTTGATAGCACGCTCGATGAGTGCGCGCATCTCTTCGGTCGCCTGCTCTCCCCTGTCGCTCGCCGATCGCGCCAGTTCGCCGAGGTGCTCGAACGCCTTGAAGTCGAAGTCGCGGAAATGGTGGTCCAGCTCTTTCATCTGTTCTTCGAGGCCGCCTTTGAGGTGGTGCTCGAACACTCGCATGCTGTGCTCGATCTGCTGACCGAGATGGTCCGTGGATTTCTCCAATGCCTGCATCTGTTGCTCGAGCGCAGACGTATCGAGCGAGTGCAAGTGCTGATCGAGCTTGTTTTCCTCGAGAGGCGACATGGTCAACCCGCCCTCGCTCAACCCGCGAAGCGCCTGCTCCGCCACCATCAGTCCTACCTCGGCGGCCTCGAGACTCTGCTCGGTTATGAGCTGCGCCTGATCGGCGAGCATCGCAGTATCCACGCTGTGCGCCATAAGCGCGCCGTGCTCGACGAGGTTGTCGACTTTGAGTGACTCGAGCGATTGGGTCAACTCACGAACGGCGACGGCATCGAAATGCGGATGGTGGTAGACGTTGGTCCAAAGCGCACGCGCCTTGCGCAGCACCTCGGGGTCACGAATCACGTACTCCTTTTCATCGACGCGGACCCACAGGAGGGCTTCGCCATTCCGCCGCAGCCGCTCCGCCCGCTCAACATCACCAGACTGCTCGTTGTTCGTCGTGCGCGATCCGTCTTCCGACAGCAGCACAAAGCGCACGTCCCGCGTTTGGTCACGAAGGCGTTCGGACTTCACCTTCGAGTGATCGTTCTGTGACTGCTGGCGGGCGACATCACGAGGCAGGTCGACGCCAACAGCCGGCGCACCTGCATGCGTGCTCTGCGCCGGCGATGGACGTGCAACCAGCCGCAACGGAAGGAGCGCGGCGACGGCAAGTGCGACGATGGCCGCCGTCAACAGGCGCGAGCGCCCGGATCGGATCGAGATGTCCTGGAGCATGGAGATTCTCCGCTTGAGATTCTGAAACGACCATGCGGCGCCGGCAGCGGTCAGGCCGCGATTGGAAGATGAGACGCCGAGCGCCAGGAGCAGCCTCCCGTAATCCTGAGGCGCGGCGTCGAGCGTCCGCATGACTGAAGCGTCGCACGCCGCCTCACGCGCAAGCGCGTACTCACGCGAGGCCACGTGCGCGAGCGGATGGAAGAAGAACATGCGCTCGGCAAGCGCCGGAATACAACCAAGCCACAAATCCGCGCGCTTGAGATGCGCGAGCTCGTGGCAGATCACCATCCGCCGTTGCTCGTCGCTGAGTGTGTCGAGTCGACCTGCCGGCAGCAGCACCACTGGCCGCAGCAGTCCGGTCACCAGCGGCGTTTCAACCGACGCGGACACGCGAACATGGGGCGCCCGCCGCAATCCCACACGCGCGGCGAGTTCCACAGCGTCTGCTTGAACGACTCCTGGTGCCAGCGTGGATTCGCGCAGCATTTTCACCGTTACCCGCCAGCGGCGCAGGCCTACGAGGACGGTCACGGCGAGTCCCAATACCCAGCCGATAGCCGCAAGAGTCGGCCACTGACGCAGTCCGTTCGCGACTCCTGTCGCCAGACGCAGACCAGAAGCGGCAGCCGGATCGCGTCGTGACACCTTCGCAGGTGCGTTTTCATCGAAGATCGTCCGAGCGGGCGCATGATGAACGGCCGCAACAGTGGCTGGCGGCTGGACTGAAAGGACTGGGATTTCGATCGGAGCCGTCCACACAAATGCGATGACAAATTTCGCCGCGGCGCACCACCAGAGCACAGTGCGGGTAGCCGGCGACACGCGAAGTAACCTGGCGAGCAACCAGACCACGACGACGAGTAATGCGCCCTCGACCGATGCCCGAGCAAGTGTCGTTATCATCGGGTCACCGATCCTTCCTGCGATCGGCGCTCAGCCGGGCAACGAGTTCTTCCAGCTCTTCGATCTCGGCGCTGGACAACCGATGCCCTTCCGCGAGATAGGCGAGAAATGGCGTGACCGATCCGTCGAGATTGCGCTCGATGAATCGCTCGACCGCGTTCTTGAGTAACTCGGCCGAAGACGCGCGCGTGCGGTATCGATAGACGCCATCGGCGAGGCGGCGAGCGAGGTGCCCCTTTCCTCTCAGTCGCTCCATCATGGTGAGCACCGTCGACCGCGCGAGGCGACGCGGAGTACCGAAATGCTCGACGGCTTCCGCGACCGTGGCACTACCGCGGTCCGCGATGTGACGGAGAAGCGCGAGTTCCTGTTCGCCTATCGATGTCTCAGCCATGCCTGACTACAGTTGTCGTCAGCCAATCTAGCATTGACGACAGCTGTAGTCAAGAGAGGCGATTGCCGGCGAGCTGTGCCGCTGATTCGGTGTCGCGACGAACGGCCTTGACGCACATCGCAGCGACGATATCGCATCAGTAAACTATGATGCGCACGGAGTCACCAACGCCTCGCTCATGCCCACATTCATTGCTCTGCTCCGCGCCGTCAACGTCGGAGGCACCGGCAAGTTGCCGATGACCGACCTCGCCCGACTGTGTTGCAAGGCGGGCTTCGAGAACGTGAAAACCTATATTGCCAGCGGCAATGTTGTTTTCGATTGCAACAAGTCAGCCCCTGAGATCAAAGCAGCACTCGAAGCGAGTTTGAAACGGTACGCGGGTAAGCCGGTCGGCGTCGTCGTTCGCACGGGTGCAGAGATGGCGGCGGTGCTCGAAGCGAATCCGTTTCGTGAGGCACCGCCGAACCGTGCGGTCGCGATCTTTCTCGACGCGCCACCGCCGAGAGATACGCTCGACACGATCAGTGGCCAGCAAGACGAGAAGGTTGCGCTCGGTCGCCGCGAAATCTACGTGTGGTACGGCGAAGGTATGGGACGATCGAAGCTCAGAATACCTGCTGCGGCACAAGGCACGGCACGCAACATGAACACCGTGGCCAAGCTGGCCGCGATCGCACGTCGAGGCTGACCCGATGAACGACCTATCCTTCGCCGCTCGCACGCTTCGCAAACATCCGGGCTTTACGCTGGCCGCTATCATCACGCTCGCGTTGGGCGTTGGCGCGAACACGGCGATCTTCAGCGTCGTCAAGGCAGTGCTCCTCGACCCACTCCCGTACCCGGAGCCCGACCGCCTGGTGAAAATAGCGGTGTCGGATCGCGATACGCCACGACCAACGACCGTCGACTTCACCACGACTTTCGACCTGCGAAACAGGAGTCAGTCGTTCGCGACGATGTCGCTCTACCGCGATGCCGCCGGCGCCATCGTCGATCGCGGCGAGCCGGAACTTGTGCAGGGCATGCGCGTCAACGCCGACTACTTCGACACGCTGGGCGTGACACCTGCACTGGGTCGCACGTTTCTCGCCGAGGAGGATCGACCCGATCGCCGCTTCGCCGTGATCCTGACCGACGGGTTGTGGAAGCGCCGCTTCGGCGGCGATCCTCAGGTTCTGAGCCGCGTCGTGCGCTTGAACGAGGCGTCGTTCACAGTGGTGGGCGTGTTGCCCGCGTCGTTTCGACCGTTGGCGCGCAGCGACGGCTCCATCCTTCCCGAGATGTACATGCCGTTGGGTTATGACCTGAAAGACACTTCGGCGTGCCGTGGGTGTCAGCACCTTCAGCTCATTGCCCGCCTGAAGCCTGGCGTCGCGGTGGAACAAGCTGAAATCGAGTTGAATGCGCTTATGCGCGGCATCATTAGCGAGCACCCTGGCAGCTACAGTCGCGAGGCCGCCGTCACGGTCGAACCG